>Ga0068707_1002786_pt1 | contig 12272 bp, 7 predicted proteins | sample YNPNPMetaG_FD_66600 | JGI IMG/M metagenome (GOLD analysis project Ga0068707, IMG submission 66600) | Anoxygenic and chlorotrophic microbial mat microbial communities from Yellowstone National Park, USA - YNP NP MetaG | ecosystem: Environmental > Aquatic > Thermal springs > Hot (42-90C) >... | reverse complement strand
TAGCCCAAGGCCCGCAGCTTCGCGAGCTCCTCTTCCCGGGCCTCGGGGGGCAGCTCCACCGTGGCCGGGGCGCGGCGGGGCAGGAGCGCAGCGTAGCTCACACGCCCTCGCGGCGCGTCGTTGGGGAGCCAGGCGGGTTTCGTGCCCGGCATCTCCGCAGCCGGCGGGAGACCCGCAAGGGCCAGGAGGGCGGGAGCCACGTCGAGGATCTGCAGGCGGCGTCGGGTTCTGCTGGGCTCGATGCCGCGGCCGTAGGCGAGGAACGCACCCTCCGGCTCGTGCCAGAGCACGGCAGTGGCGGTGTGGGCGCCGGACGGTAGGTGGGGACGCCGGCGCCCCCAGGCGAAGCCGTGGTCGGAGACGATCACCAGGCGATCCTCGGGGCGCATCTGCTCGACCGTCCTGCCGATCCAGGCGTCCACCTGGGCAAAGTAGCGTTCCGGCACGCGGCCGAACCGGCGCGCCAGATCCGCGTCCACCCCCGGGAGGGGGGGAGGCATGAGGGGGGCGAAGAGGTGCCCCACCGTGTCCGTCCCCTCCAGGTAGGAGAGAACGAGGTCGGTGCGGCGGGCAAGTTCCTCGTCGGTGAGGCGCTCGATGGTGACGGTGGCTGCCACGAGCTTGGCGAGGCCGCCAATGGGATCGTCCCAGCTGGTGGCGCCGCGCCGCACGGCGGCCAGCTCCTCGCTGCTGAGCGATGCCAAGGGTGCCACCATATCGGCGGTGACTTCCGTGGCTTTGACCGCCAGACGGTGCGCCCTGGCTTCCGCCTCCGGTGGGTCGGCCAGTTTCGGCACCGCGGCGGACAGGCCCAGGAGCTGCTCGGTGAGGCGGTCCGAATAGACGCTCCCCCGCGGCGGGGCTTCGGCCGGGAACGAGGCCCACCAGCCAATGGTAGCCGTGGACAGCCCGGCCGCTGCCGCCATTTCCCAGATGGCCACCGCTTTGCGGGAGGCGGCGCTGACCGGCCGCGGCGGGCCGCCCGCCGGGTCCGGCTCGAGGAAGTCCAGCACCCCGTGGACCTCGGGGCTTACCCCGGTGGCAATGGTCGTCCACACCACCGGTGAGATGAGCGGCTGGGGGACCTCCAGGGTGGCGTGGGCGCTCTGCGGGAGCAGCGCAGCCAGGTGCGGCATCACCCCCCGAGCCACCAGCTCGTCCACGAACGGCCAATCGAGGGCATCCAGGCCCAGGACGATGAGGCGACCCCGCGACCCAAGGCGACGAGCTAGCTCCTGGCTCGCCGCAGCGCGCACCACCTCCTCGCCTTCGGCGACGAGGAGCTGGGCGTCCACCACCTCGAGGGGCGCCAACCGCGGGCGAAGCTCGGGGCGGAGGTGGGGCGGCGAGAGGGGGGGATCGTCGGGGAAGATCGCGCGCCACAGGGCGGTGGCCGCCAGGGCCCAGTGCGTCTCGCGCTCGTCGAGATGGAGGGGACCGAGCCATTCGGCCCAAGCACCCTCCCACCCCAGGGCGCGGACCCGGCCAGCGGCCACGGGCAGGGGTCCGTACCCCGCGAGCTCGAGGTGGAGCGTCGCGCGCACAGCGGCTCCGCCCGCAAGCGGGAGCTGGGTGGGGATGTGGAGGAGGGTGGAGGTGCCTTGCCGGGGCAGTGCCAGGCGGCGCTCCAGGGGCAGGAAGGAGAACGCCACGCGGGGCGGCAAGAGACGAACCCCGTTGCCGAGGCGGGACACCGCCACCACGCGGTGGTCGCGGCTGGGTAGCACGGTGGCAAGGAGGGCGAGGAGCCCTAGGGTGGCAGCGCACCCCAGGAGGGTGGGGCGCAGGAAGGGGCGGGCGGTTTGCCGAGCGGGCGCCATGCGGGCATTGTAGGCCGTTGCCGAAAGAAAAACGCGCCCGGAGGTTGCCCTCCGGGCGCGAGTTTGCAAGCCGTGGGAGCTAGTACTGGATCATGAAGCCTACCTGGAAGCGACGGGGCGCTTGCCAGGTAGAGGGCTTGCCGTAGTTGGAGGAGGTGGTGGTGCTGTTCACGGTCACCACCCCCTGCCGGTTGATGGCGTTGAACAGGTCGATGTAGACGGAGATGTCGAACGGACCCAGGGAGACCGGCTGCTCCACGTGGAGGTCGGCTTCCCACTGGCTGGGAGCTTCCTTGGAACCCCGCCGTGCGTCGGGGATCGTGTAGCCGTTCTCATCCACGTGGGTCGGGGTGTAGACCCCTCCCGAGTTCCAGAAGGTGGTGATGCCCACCATCGTCTTCCAGGGGAAGGTATAGGAGCCGCTCACCTTGAACTCGTCGGTTCCCTCTGTCCGGCCGTACCAGAGCGGGTTGTTGCTGGCGTAGCTGGAAACGGTTCCGGGGACGGCATTGCGCCAGTCAGCAAGCCAGGAGTTGGAGGTGAACACGTGGGTGTAGGCGGCCAGGAACTGGAAGCCGTCGGGTCCGAAGCGCTTCTTCAGGTTCAACTCCACCGCCCGGTACTCCATGTACTTGTCGCCAATGTCGCTGCCGCAATCCTCGGGGAAGTTGCAGAGCAGCGGAACACCGGTCTCTTCGGGGTCGTAGGAGTCGATGACGTAGGGCTGCTCGCGCCACACGAAGTTGACACCAGCAGCAAACAGGTTGGAGAGCAGCTTGTCGTAGCCCAGCGTGAACTCGTCCACGTACTGCGGCTTCAGGTCGGGGTCGAGGGTGGCGGAGGCACCGAGGTTGACGTCGTAGCGCAGGCGCCAGCAGCTCGTGTCGTACTCCCAGGGCTTCTTGTTCGGGTCGTAGGAGCAGTTGGCGCTGTTCCAGCTCCAGAACTGCAGGTTCGTGGGCACGACGTTGAAGTAGTCAGCAATGTAGTTGGAGGCCAGCGAGTAGAAGCGGCCCAGGGAGGCGTGCAGGGAATCGCCCTTCAAATCGTAGGCGAACCCCAGGCGCGGCGCGATGGCCTTGCCGAAGCCAAAGCTCAACACCTCGCTGCCGCGGTTGTTGTCGATGGCAGTGCTCTCGGCGCGCACCCCCAGGTTGATGGTGGCCCGACCGATCTGCCACTTGTCCTGCACGAAGATGGCCTTGTAGTCCTGCTTGGTGGTGTTCTCCTTCACCTGGTTGGTCCAGGTGTAGCGGAGGGTGGGGTTGCCCGCCGAGTTGAGGATGTAGTAGCCGAGTGGGTTGTAGAGGCGGCCCGCGGTGGGCTCGATCTGCAGGTACTCGATCCCGGCCTTGAACTGGTGCGAGGAGCCGGCCGTATCCAGGAAGTAGGAACCCGTGAACAGGAAGCCGTCGCGCTGCCGGATCGAGGCGTAGTCGTAGTACGCACCGCCAAAGTAAGTGTTTCCCCCGGCCGCCGGAGTGGACTGCCGCATGTACGGCATCTGGCCCCAGGTGGACTTGTCCATCGGGTACACGTTGAGCTCTTGCTTGTGGTACTGGTACTTCCCCTCCAGGAAGAAGTTGGGGGTCACCACCCCGTACCACTGCAGGGAGTAGTTGTTGCCGCCCTGGAACTGGTGCTGGTCCATGGAGGGGGTGTAGTGCACGGTGGCCGATTCATACCAGCCGCGGCGCAGCGGCTCCAGGTCGATGGGGTCCTCGTTGTAGTAGCCCACCACCGAGTTGCTGGGGTTGACCTGCCAGGTGAGCTTGCCGGAGAGATAGCGCCCCGTGTAATCCGTTTGGTCCACGGTCTTGGCGCCACCCGCCACTGCCGTGGCGAGGTCCTTGTAGTAGTCGAACTGGCGATGGTTGGCCCGCTTCTCGTAGGCGGTGTAGAACCACAGGGCATCCTTGACGATGGGGCCGCCGACGGTGAGCGAAGGCCGGTCCTCGTCGGAACGGCCGGCGCCCGGCTTCTTGGCCCCGGTGGTCTCTTCGATGCCACCCTTGGCCGACCAGTCCGCCCGCTGCCAAATGTAGCGCAGGGTGGCGGAGAAGTCGTTACCGCCCGACTTGGTCACCAGGTTCACCACGCCACCCGTGGCCCGGCCGTACTCGGCGGCGAAACCGGCGGTCTGGACCTGGGCCTCCTGGATGGTGTCCCAGTTGATGGCCGTGCCCCAGGTCTGGGTGCGCGGGTCGGTGGTGTCCACGCCGTCGATGAGGTAGGCGTTGGAGTCGTTGGACGCGCCGTGCACATACGGGTTGTTGCCGGCGCGCACGCCCGGCGCCATCTGCATCAAGGTCTGGAAGTTCCGGTTGGTGGCGAGACTGTTGAGGAGCTTCCAGTCGACCGAGTACTCGACGGTGGACTTGGTGGTGTCCACGACGATCTTCTCGGCCGTCACGGTGATGGTCTCAGCAAACTGGGAGAGCGACATCTGCGCTTCCACAGCCGTTTCCTTGCCCACGTTCACGACGACACCGGACTGCTCCAGGGTGTTGAAGCCGGACAGCTCGTACTTGATGGCGAAATCGGTCCCTGGGGGCACGGGCATGAAGCGGAAGCGGCCGGCCTGGTCCGTGACCTGGGTGCGGCTCCCCTGCAGGTAGGGACCGGACAGGGTCACGGTCACGCCGGGGAGCGGCTGGTTCTGGTCGTCCACCACCGTGCCGGCGATGGAGCCGTACTGCTGGGCCAACGCGGGCAGCGCCACGAGCGCTGCGAGGGCCACGATCCAAAGACGTCTCATTCTCTTTCCTCCTCTTCGTTCTGTTTTGTCGCAAACCACGGTTTGACGGTCCTTCCCTCCCGAGGTGGGTGTCGACCTCGGTGCTGCTCCCCATCCGGCAGCGAAGGCTGCCACCAACGAGACACGGTGAATTACGGGAGCAAAGAGCTTGCCAAGTATAAGCCTGGAGCGCGAGCGGTGCGGCGCTGCTTTGTACGTCACGTTGGACAAGATGTACGAATCGTTGAATGCGAGGGTGGCCCCGCCGCTGGCAGACTCTTCCCTGGGCACCGCGGAGCTGGCCCGGCAGGCGCCAGAGGGCGCCCCTCGTCGCGGCAGGAGCCGCGTGTGCCGGCGCGCTACGGTGCCGTAGCGGTGGCGTTGCCCCCTTCGTTCATGGCTGCGTACAGCGCCCCCTCGGCCTCCGCCAGCAGTTCGGCCGGGGCCGTGTGGCGGGAGGGGCGGTACTGGGCCACGCCCGCCACCGTAGTGGGGTGGTGGGAGGCGCCGAGGGTCTCGGCGATGGCCCGCCGGAGGCGGTCCAGGGTGGCCATGGCTGCCCGCTCGTCCGTGTCCGCCAGGAGGATGGCAAAGGTGTCGTCACCGCGACGGGCAACGAGATCCACCTGACGGAGGGAACGCCGCAGCACCTTGGCAGCGAGCGAGCCGATGGTGTCGCCGGTGGTGATGGGGGCATCGCCAGTGATGCGGAGGAGGGCCACGGTGAGGGGCGCAAAGGAACGGCGCGAGCGGTCCATCTCCCGCCCCAGGGTGGCGGTGAACCGTTCGAAGGTGGACAACCCCGTGGCCAGGTCGGTGGGCTCGCCCCAGCGATGCTCTGCCCAGCGGCTCACCAGGGCGACGGAGAGGACGGCAGCCAAGGGGATGATCGCCAGGGGGGAGTACATCTCCCCGAAGAACACGGCGATTCTTGGTACGAGGCCACTGTGCACCAAAATGTCCAGCGTGACCAGGAGGAGGAAGGCGAGGCTCGTTCCAAACAGGGCTCGTCCCCACGCGCCTGACCACAGGTGCAGGGCAATGGCGCGCAACGCGACCACGGCAAAGAGAACGGCCACCAGCTCGGCGACGTACACCCAGAAGTAGAGGTCGCTCTCGTCCCGCCACACCACGGTGAACGCTACCCCCAGGGCGAGGAGCGACTGGCTCCCCATCACGGCAATTGGCAGGCCTTGGCGGGCAAGGGCGTAAATCGGCGGGAGGAACAGCGCCACCGCCGCCAGCAGGCAGGCCACGTTGAGACGGAAGTTGGTGCTGTGTCCCACGAGACGGACCGGGCCCCAGGTGGCGTACGTCAGGTAGTACAGCGCGATGGCCAGGAGAAACAGGGCGAAGGTGAGGTGCTCCAGGTCGTGGCGCTGGCTCGAGAAGACGATCAACTGGAGGAGGGCAAGGGTGCCCAAGACCGCAGCCAGCACCCAGGTGGCGATGTCGCGGAGCACCTGGGTGAGCAGCACGTGGTCCCACCGGTCCAGCCGCGGGGCGGGGCCGAGAAACCCGCCAAAGCGCGTCTTGTTGTAGACGTGGACCGAAAGCTCGTTGTGCTCGCCGAAACGCGGTGCGTCCTTGGGGATGAGGTAGAAGCGACGCGCCAGCGTTGCCTTTTCAAACTCCGGCGGAGGGCTGCCGGTGGCACCCACCGGTCGGCCGTTCAGGAACACCTCGTCGATGTCGCCCACGGTGCCCAGGTCGAGCCCTAGGGTCTCGCCGGCGAAGCGCGAGGGGAGGAAGAAGCTGAGCCGGTACCAGGCGTGGCCGTTGTAGGAGGCGAACCCTTGCCGCTCCCAGGGGCCCGGTACCTCGATGCTCTGCCAGTAGCGTCGTTCCCGGAAAGGGCTGGCCCAGGCAGGGTCGTGGCCGGTGCGGAACAGCCACGTGCCGGCCAGGGAGCAGGGGAGATCCTCTACCACGATGGTGGCAGGTTCCTGGGCCACCACCTGGCTGCTGACGAGGATGGCCAGGGCGATGGCGGTGGCGACGCGCTTCACGGCTCGCCTCCCGACGCGGAGGGGCAGGGAACCGCCACGGCCCCGGGGAAGCTTTGCGCCAGAGAAGCAGCGACACGCAGGGCGGTGCTGCGATCGCCCACGGCGGTGACGCGTACCCGGCTGAGGCCGCCGCCGGCCGGCGCCAGCCGCACCCCATAACCTTGAGCCTCCAGTTGAGCCCGCGCCCTGGTCACGTTCTCCTCCCGGGCGAAGGCACCTACCTGCACTTCCCAGCAGGGCTTCGTGACCATGCCGTCCCCCACCCGCACCACCTCCAGCCGCACCGGCACCACCCCCGCCCGCACCGCGTCGAGCCGCTCGGCGGCTGCGCGGGAGAGGTCGAGGATCCGTCCCGCCACGAAGGGGCCACGGTCGTTGATGGTGAGCGTGACCTCGGCGCTGTTGCGCAGGTTGCGCACGCGCACCTGGGTGCCGAACGGGAGGGAACGGTGGGCAGCGGTCATCTCCCCCATATCGTAGCGTTCCCCCGAGGCGGTGGGTCGGCCGTGGTACGGCTCGCCGTACCAGGAGGCCAGTCCCTCTTCGCTCCAGCCAGGGGCCACGGTGGGCGCAGCAGCAGGGGATCCCGTGGGCCGCTGCGAAGTGGCGCAGGCGGCAAGCAGGAGGAGGAGCCCCCCCACCCACCACCCGGCGAAGCCTGAGGGGGCGGGGTGCCGAGCGCGCTCGCTGGCTGGCCGGTCGCTCACACCCGCACCGCCTCCTGGGGCGCCGCAGGGTGAGCGGTGAGCCAGGGTTGGACCACTTCGGCGAGGAACTCCGCGACCTGCTCCGGTGCCCGCCCCACGAAGCGGGCCGGTTCCAAAAGGCGCGTCAGGGTGGAGCGGTCGAGGCCGAACTGGGGGTCCTGGAGGATGAGTTGAAAAAGCGGGTTGTCCTCGCCGTGCTCCTTGACGCGGCGGGAGGCCTCTCGCGAGAGCAGGCGCAGCTTCTCGTGCAGTCGCTGGCGGTCGCCACCCCGGGCAGCGCCCTCCATGAGGATTGCCTCCACGGCCATGAACGGCAGCTCCTCCGCAAGGTTGCGGGCGATCATGGCCGGGTACACCGTCAGGCCCTGCGCCACCGAGTGCCACAGCAGCAGCAGCGCGTCGGTGGCGAGGAACGCCTCGGGCAAGGTCAGCCGCCGGTTCGCCGAGTCGTCCAGGGTCCGCTCCAACCACTGGGAGGCGGCCGTCCAGGCGGCGTTGGCCTCCAGGGAGATGACGAAGCGGGCCAGGCTGCACAGGCGCTCGCAGCGCATGGGGTTGCGTTTGTACGGCATGGCCGACGATCCCACCTGCCCCGATTCCGCGGGTTCGTCCACTTCCTTCAGTCGCGACAGGAGGCGCACGTCGGTGGCGAACTTGTGGCCCGACTGGGCGATCCCGGACAGACAGGAGAGCAGGTAGAACTCTGGCTTGCGGGGTGCGGTCTGGCCGGTGACGGGATAGGTGCCGGCAAAGCCAAAGAACGCCGCGATGCGCCGGTCCAGCTCCCGCACCTTGGTGTGGTCGCCGAGCAGCTGCAGGAACGAGGCCTGGGTGCCGGTGGTGCCCTTCGCCCCCCGCAGGAGCAGGCGGTTGCGTTCGAACTCCAGCCGCTCCACGTCGGCCAGGAGATCGGCAATCCACAGGCAGGCGCGCTTCCCCACGGTGGTGGGCTGGGCTGGCTGGAAGTGGGTGTGCCCCAGGCAGGGCAAAGCCGCGTGGGTGCGGGCAAATTCGCCCAGCGCGGCCACCACCCCTGCCGCACGGGCAAGGAGCAGGTCGCTGGCTTGGCGCAGGAGGATGAGGTCGGTGTTGTCGCCCAGGTAGGCCGACGTGGCGCCCAGGTGCAACCACGGGCCAGCGGCCGGCGCCACCTCGGCCAGGGCACGCAGGTGGGCCATCACGTCGTGGCGGGTCTCCCGCTCCAGCTCCTCGGCGCGGGCCAGCTCGGCCGGGGTGGGGTCCAGGTGGCGCTCGAGCTCCTCCACGGCTTCCGCCGGGATCGCCACGCCCAGCTCGCGCTCGGCGCGCATCAGCTCCAGCCACAGCCGGCGCCACAGGGCGAACTTGCGGGCCGGGGAAAAGAGTTCCTGCATGGCCTGGGACGCGTACCGGCTCGAGAGGGGGTGGACGAAGGTATCCATGACGACATTCTGCCACTGTCGCGGCGGCTGCGGGCCACGGCACCCAGGGGCTGCGGCCACAACGCCGCACCTTGACGGGAGCCCTGGCCGCGGGGACAATCCGTTACCTTCCGCGCGGGCACTCCCCGGGAGCGGACGGAGGAACTCGTGAACAGGGACAACTCGGCAGATCGGCGGAAGGTGGCCCTCATCGCCTTCGGCGGGAACGCCCTCCTGCGCCCGCAGGACCACGGCACCCAGGAGGAACAGTTCACCCTCGCCTGGAAGGCCACCCGGTGGCTGGTGGAGATCATCCACCGCGGCTTCGAGCTGGTGATCGTGCACGGCAACGGCCCCCAGGTGGGCAACATCATGATCCAGGTGGAGGAGGCGATCACCAAGATCCCGCCCCAGACCCTGGACGTGTGCGTGGCCCAGACCATGGGCTCCATGGGGTTCATGCTCCAGAACCAGCTCCGCAACCGCCTCAACGAGGAGCAGATCAGCAAGCCGGTGGTGACGGTTCTCTCGGAGGTGGAAGTGGCCCGGGACGACCCTGCCTTCGACAACCCCTCCAAGCCGGTGGGACCCTACTTCACCGCCTACCGCGCCAACGCCCTCATGCAGGAACAGGGGTGGCAGATGGTGGAGGACGCGGGCCGCGGCTGGCGCAAGGTGGTGCCGTCGCCGCCACCCCGACGGGTGCTGGACGCCCATGTGGTCAAGCACCTGGTGGAGCACGGGGCGGTGGTCATCGCTGCCGGTGGGGGCGGGATCCCCGTCTACCAGGACGTGGGCGGGTACTTCCGCGGGGTGGAGGCGGTGATCGACAAGGACTACACGGCCGCGCTGCTGGCCAAGGAGCTGGACGCCGACCTGTTCATCATCCTCACCCAGGTGCCCCAGGTGGCGGAGAACTTTGGGCGGCCCAACCAGCGGTGGTTGCGGGAGATCACCGTGGCGAAGGCCAAGGAGATGCTCGAGCAGCACCAGTTCCCGCCCGGTTCCATGGGACCGAAGATCCGCGCGGCCATCCAGTTCGTCGAGGAGACCGGCAAGGAGGTGCTCATCACCGACGCCGAGCACCTCAAGGAGGCACTCGCCCGCCAGGGCGGGACGTACATCGTGGCCGACAAGCAGGCGGCCGAATAAGGAAGGAGCCTGAGATGCTGCACAACCCCTGGCAACGGCACAAGGACCTCATCTCCATCCACGACCTCTCGCCCGAGGAGGTGGAAGCCCTGTTCCAGTTGGCGGCCAACGTGAAGGCCCGGCCGGACCGCTACCGCACCTCCCTGGCCGGCAAGACGCTGGCCATGATCTTCGAGAAGTCCTCCACGCGCACGCGCGTGTCCTTCGAGATGGGGATGTACCAGCTGGGCGGCCTGGCCACGTTCCTGTCCAGCCGCGACATCCAGATCGGCCGCGGCGAGCCCATCTCCGACACCGCCAAGGTGCTGTCCCGCTACGTGGACGGGATCATGGCCCGCACCTTTGCGCACGCTACCGTGACGGAGCTGGCCAAACACGCGACGGTGCCGGTGATCAACGGGCTCACCGATCTGCTCCACCCCTGCCAGGCGCTCACCGACTACTTCACCATGCGGGAAAAGTTCGGCCACACCAAGGGGCTCACCCTGGCCTTTGTGGGCGATGGCAACAACATGTGCCACTCCCTCATGTTTGGCGGGCCCAAGTGCGGTGTCCACGTGCGCGTGGCCACCCCCGAGCGGTACCGGCCAAAGCCGGAGATCGTGGAGCTGGCGCGCGCCGACGCCCGCGCTTTGGGGACCACCATCGAGATCTTCTCCAATCCCGAGGAGGCGGTGGCCGGCGCCCACGTGGTCTACACCGACGTGTGGGCCTCCATGGGGCAGGAGGCGGAGGCCGCCGAGCGGCTGGCGGCGTTTGCGGGGTTCATGGTGACGCCGGCGCTCATGGAACGGGCTGACAAGGACGCCGTCTTCATGCACTGCTTGCCCGCGCATCGCGGCGAGGAGGTGGCGGCCGAGGTGGCGGATGGCCGCTGGTCGGTGATCTTCGACGAGGCCGAAAACCGCCTCCACGTGCAGAAGGCGATCCTCCTCCTGCTCATGAACCGCTGAGGACCCGCCGGCACCAGCACGGGCCAGGGGCCGGCACGCTGCGGGCACCGCCGGCGAACCGCCAAGGGTGGTCCGGGCGCCGGGAGGGAGCAGCGGAGGGGTGTGGAGGAGTCCGTCTGGCGCGCCATCTTGGCCTGGGCTGCAGCGACGCTGCTGGGCAGCGTGGCGTAGAATGGCATTCCGCTTGCTTGGGCAGCCGGCGTGCCGCGCCCGGCGAGGTCCCCTCCGCCAGGTGGGGTGGGCACGAGCGCACTGGACGAGGGAGGTGGCAGGTGATCGAAGTAGAGGGCTTGAGCAAACGCTACGTGGACAAGGAGGCGGTGGCCAACGTCTCGTTCTTCGTGCCGGAGGGTGAGGTCTTGGGCTTTCTCGGCCCCAACGGCGCTGGCAAGACGACGACGATGCGCATGATCACCGGCTACCTGGAACCCACGGCTGGCCAGGTCCGGGTGGCCGGCATCGACGTGGCCCGCGATCCTCTGGCTGCCCGGGCGGCCATCGGCTACCTGCCGGAAAACGTGGCCCTCTACCCCGAGATGCGGGTGGAGGAGTACCTGCGCTTTCGCGCCGCCGTGGAGGGGGTGCCGCGCGCCGAGGTGAAGGCGCGCATTGCCGAGGTGAGCGAGCGGTGCATGGTGGCCGACGTGGGGCGCCAGCTGTGCGGCACCCTCTCCAAGGGGTACCGCCAACGGGTCGGCCTGGCCGGGGCGCTCATCCACCGCCCCAAGGTGTTGATCCTGGACGAGCCCACCATCGGGCTCGACCCGCGGCAAATCGTCAAGATCCGCGAGCTGCTGCGGGAGCTGGGGCGGGACCACACGGTGATCCTCTCCACGCACATCCTGCCCGAGGTGGAGCAGGTTTGCCGCCGCGTCTTGATCATCGACCGCGGCAGCATCGTGGCCGACGGGACGCCGGAGCAGCTGCGGGCGGGCCTGACCGGCTCCAGCGAGCTCACCGTCGAGATCGAGGCGCCCGGTGACGGCGTGGCCACCGCCCTGGCGGCCCTCCCCGGGGCTGCCGAGGTGCAGCAGGAGGGGGACGGCCGCTACCGGGTGGTGGTGGAGGCCGGTGTGGACCTGCGGCGGCAGGTGTTCCAGCTTGCCGTGGCGCGGGGGTGGGTGCTGTTGGGTCTGGCCCAGAGCACGCCGAGTCTCGAAGATGTGTTCCTGCGCTTGACCACCCGGGACGTGGCGGCGGAGGAGGCGGCGCAGGTGGAGGAGGTGGGCCGTGCGTAAGACCCTTGCCCTGGTGCGCCGCGAGCTGGTGGCGTACTTCTCGTCGCCGCTCGCCTACGTGATTCTCACCGCGTTCCTGTTCTTCAACGGCTACGTGTTCTGGCTCATCGTGGCGTTCCTCAACGATCCCCGCAGCCAGGCCATGGCGCCCTTGAAGCTGTTCTTCGGCGGCACCATCTTCTTCTGGCTGTTCCTGCTCTTCATGGTGCCGGTGATCACCATGCGGCTCCTGGCCGAGGAGCGCCGTTCCGGCACC
>Ga0068707_1002785_pt1 | contig 12274 bp, 10 predicted proteins | sample YNPNPMetaG_FD_66600 | JGI IMG/M metagenome (GOLD analysis project Ga0068707, IMG submission 66600) | Anoxygenic and chlorotrophic microbial mat microbial communities from Yellowstone National Park, USA - YNP NP MetaG | ecosystem: Environmental > Aquatic > Thermal springs > Hot (42-90C) >... | reverse complement strand
ACTCGGTCCCACGGCTAAAATTGCCGTTACCCTATTCCATGAAGTTCGCCGTGTCAAGACCCCTCCAGATTCTCGCCAAAAACAGTGATCTTGTTACGACAATGTACAAGATCTCCTCGTGTTTCCTTACGATCCGGCGGGCACACACCCTCCTGCCGCGGCGGGAGCCCCCGCCGTACTGCCCGAGGGACGCCAGAGACCAGGGGCCTCAGAGGGACCGGCGGAGACGTTGGGCCAGGGCCGCCAGGGGGACCAACAGGGCCAGGAGGGCCACCGTGAGGGGGCCGGTGGGGAGGTCCAGAAGGTACGAGAGCACGAGCCCGGCGAGGACCGCTGCCACCGCGAGCACGGGGGCCACGACGAAGGCGCTGCGCAGTCCCGTCCCCAGCAGCAGGGCAGCCATGGCAGGGAGGGTGACGAGAGCGAAGGCCAGCAAGGCCCCCGTCTCGTGCACCGCCGCCGCCGTGGCGGCGCCCAGGGTCACGTAGAGGGCCAGCAGCCACGCCCCGGTGGCGATGCCGGCGGCACGCGCTGTCTCGGGGTCAAAGACCACCAGCACGAAGCGGCGCGCAAAGAGCAGGTGCACCGTCACCACCACCGAGGCGACCGTAGCGAGGGCGGCGGCCTCGGGGGCCGTGATGGCGAGGACGTTGCCAAAGAGGAGGCGCATGGCGTCGGCATCGGCGCGGTGGGAGATGGCCAGGACCAGCACCGTGCCGGCAGAGGCCACCGCGAACGTCCAGCCCACCAGCGACTCGGCCGGCAGACGCCGCGGCGTGCCGGCCAGTGCCAGGGCCGCCGCCCCCAGGAGGGTGAGGAGCAGGGCGCCCGCCTCGGCCGGCCAACCCGCCGCCAGGGCCAGCGCTGCGCCCACCGTGGCGAGGTTGGAGAGGGCGAGCCCCACGAAGACCACCCGCTTCAAGACCACGTAGACCCCCAGGATCCCCAGCGAAAGGGCGGCAAAGACCCCGGCCACGGCTGCGAGACGCATGAACTCCAGCTGGAACATGTCACGCATCGGCGGCTCCCACCACCAGGGTGCGCCGCCCCCCCACCTGGAGGAGGCGAACCGGCAGGCGGTAGAGGGAGGAGAGGGTTTGCTCCTCCAGCACGTCGGCCAGGTCGCCGCTCAAGATGCGGCCGTTCTCCAGGAGGAGGATGGTGGTGGCGGCGTTCAAGACCACCGGCAAAACGTGGGTGACGAGGATGACGGTGAGACCCGACTCCCGGTTCAGGTTGCGGATCAGCTCCACGATGCTGTACTCGCTCGCCAGGTCCATGCCGGTGGTAGGTTCGTCCAGCACCAAGAGCTCGGGCTCCGCTGCCAGCGCGCGGGCAATGAGGACGCGTTGCTGTTGACCGCCCGAGAGGTCGCGGAAGAGGCGGGACTCCAGGTGCGCCACCCCCACCCGGGCGAGAGCCTGCCGGGCCACTTCCCGGTCCCGCCTGGACTCCCGCCCAAAGGCGCTCAAGCGTCCAGCCCGACCCATGAGCGCCACCTCGAAGGCGGTGACCGGCATGATGGTGTCGATGTGCTCCCGCTGCGGCACGTAGCCGATGACGGGCGTGGCCGAGCGCTGGATGGTGCCGTGCAGGGGTTTGACGAGGCCGAGGATGGCGCGCAGGATCGTGGTCTTCCCGGAGCCGTTGGGGCCCACGATGCCGAGAAACTCCCCGCGGCAAATGTGGAAGGAGAGGTGCCGGAGCACCGGCACCCCTCCGTACCCGAGGCTCGTGTCGAAAAACGCCAGGAGCGGTCGATCGTGCTTCATGGTTGCCCCGTGTGTTGCCGTTGCAGCGCCTCGACAAGGCGGTTCACGATGCAGTCGAAGAGGGCGGTGCGGTCACTGACAGAGGGATCGGCCCCCACCAGCACCGGCACCTGGACCAGCGGTACGCCGGTGGTCCGGGAGAGCATGGTGGGGACGCGGTCGTCAAAGTACGACTCCATGAGGATGGCAGCCACCGTGCCGGAGCGCAGCAGCTCCTGCAGGGTGGCTACGTGGGTTGGGGTGGGCGGCACGCCCGGTTTCGGTTCCAGTTCGGCCACGAACTCCAGCCCGTACCGCTGGGCAAAGTACGGCCAGGAGCGGTGGAACGAGACGAGCCTGGTGCCCCGGAAGGGGGCCAGCCGCTCGCTCCACCGGGCCATGGCCTGATCCCAGCTGGCAAGGTAGCGGTCGGCGTTGCCCCGGAAGGTGGCGGCACGCTCCGGGGCCACGGTGACGAGACCGGCCAGGATTGCCTCCACCATGGGCTGGGTGGCCGCTGGGTCGAGCCAGTAGTGGGGGTTGCCGTACTTGTGCAGGTCGCCGTAGGAGGCGTCCACCTTGAAGGTGGGTACCTCTACAGGGGTGATGTGGCTGGAAACGTCCACCACCACCAGCCGCGAGTTGCGGGAGCTGTCGATGAGCTGCTGCGACCACAGGTCCAAATCCAGCCCCACCTTCACGTACATCTGCGCCTTGCGGATCTTGACGAAGAACGACGGGAGCAGTTCCACCGCGTGCACGTCGCGGTTGCCCACGATGATGCTCTCGGCCTGCACCTCGCCGCCACCGATGGCTTCGGCGATGACGGCAAAATCGGGGATGGCCGTGACGACCCGGATGGGAGCGGCAGCAGCCGGCAGGGCGACGGCACAGGTTGCCAGCATTGCCACGATGACGAGGGCGGATCTGTATGCGTTCATCTCTTCACCTCCTTGTGCCGTTAGAACCAGTGCGCCTTGTGCGGTCCGAGGGAAAATACCAGCTGCAGGATCGCTTCGCGCACCGGCTTCTCCTGCTCGCTGCCGTCGGTGCGGCGGAGCAGCAGGCGCACCATCGTGGTTTCCTCCATCACCTGGAAACCTGCAAAGAGGCCGGCGCGTCGTCCTGTCACCCCCTCCTCCTCGGGGTGATCGAACCGCTCGGCAATGGCACCGAGGTTGAAGCGTTGGGCAAAGCGCCAGTCGAAGAAAGCGTAGAAACCGTTGGCGGTGAGCCGCTCCAGCTCGTGGTCCTCTTCGCCCTGGAGGTTGAGCGCCTGGTCGGGGTGATGGTGGAGCACATCGCGCTGGGAGCGGATCCACTCCCCCTGAAGGGTAAGGGAGCGGTACCTGTTGGGCGCCCAGCGGTACTTGACGTCGGCGCCCAGGAGGCGCACCTCCCGCCCGGTGAGGGCGTCCAGCGTTCCCTGCAGGGCGTTGGCGCCAACTTCCACGCCAGCGTAGGTGCTGGTGGGGAGAAACAGCGACAGCCGCTCCGAGTAGCCGGTTTCCGTCTCCACTGGGGCTTCTTCTTCGGAGGGAAGTAAGGCCAAGAGGTGCGAGTGCTCTCCGTCCCCGTGTTCGTGGGGTTTGGCGAAATCACCCTTGAGCACGTTGCCCGACAGGGTCAGGGCGGCGCTGCCGAGGGCCAACTGCCAGTTCAGGTTGATACCGATGTCGGTGAGGCCCTCCTCCCCCAGGTACGCCTGGTGCAGCAACGGCGTGTCGAGAAAGGAGTAGGCGTGGGGGTGCAAGAGGTTCAACTTGCCAAAGTCCAGGCGGTACTTACCGGCGCGCAGCTGCAACCCGCCGGGCAGTCCCCGCAGGATGGTCACGTACGCCTCTTCCACCTCGAAGGTGTTTTCGTGGTAGCCGACGTACACATCGGCGCGGGCAAAGGGGTTGAGGTACCCCTGCAGCGCCACCTCCAGCCCCTTGAGGTCGAGCTGCAGTTCTCCCTCTTTGGGGTCTTGGGCATCGTCGGTGGTGGCGGCCCGGATGTCGCCGATCACCGAGATGTCGGGGTTGATGGTTTGCGCGGTGGCAGCGGCAACCGCCACCAGCGCCGTCACTACAGCCAGCGGATAACGTGGCTTTGCAAGCATTCGACCCTCCGCAGTTGAACTGGTGGGGCCGTGCTGGCCCCCAATCTGTGGTGTGGGGAAAGCTTACCCTTGCGGAGGGGAGCGGGTGGAGGTGCGGGATGGGGTCCACACCTCCCGGCCCGAGGGTGTCGCCACCTGGTGGAGGGGGTTCGCCAGGGGCTTTGCGACCACTCCCGTTGACGAGGGCGCCGCCGGCGAGCCCGGACCGGTGGCGCAGGCGGCGCAGGGCTCGTCGGGGAGGAGGCGGGTGGGCAGCCACACCGTCGTATCGCTGCCGTCGGCCGATGCCACCAGGCCAGCGGCGCACATCTCCTCGCTGGCGCCGTGGGTATGGGGCAGAGGCGGCGCCACCACGGTCCAGAGGGCCGCAGCGCTCCCAACGAACCAAGCGACCGAGGCGAGACTGCGTCGCATCTCAAACCATCCTAGCCGAATGGGAGGGCGGTGTCAAGGTCAGGGTTAGCGGGGGTGGGTAAGGGGTGGGCACCAGCGGGAGAGCGGTTCGATGGCGCGCAGGATCGTCTCCTCCCGGCGGGGACCGGTGGAGACGAGGACCGCTGGAATGCCCAGCATTGCCTCCAGGCCGCGCACGTACGCCTGCGCGCCGCTGGGCAGCTCCTCGAAGGCGGAACACCCGGCGGTGGACGTCTTCCACCCCGGGAAGCTCTCGTAGATGGGCTCCACCGCCGTCACGTCGGTCACGTCATCGGGGGGCTCCTGGAGCTCCTCCCCCCCCAAGCGGTAGGCTACCGCCACTCGGACCTCGTCCAGCTCGTCGAGCACGTCGAGCTTGGTCAGGGCCATCGCCTCGATCCCGTTCCAGCGCACGGCCGCCCGCGCCGCCACGGCGTCGAACCAGCCGGTCCGCCGCGGCCGGCCAGTCGTGGTCCCAAATTCGTTGCCCCGCCGCCGCACGTGCTCGCCCAGGGCCTCGCTCAGCTCGGTGGGGAACGGTCCGCCTCCCACTCGGGTGGTGTACGCCTTGAACACACCCAGCACCCCGTGAACGAGCTTGGCCGGCAGGCCGCAGGCGGGGGCGGCATAGCCGGCAAGACAGCCGGAGGAGGTGACGAAGGGGTAGGTGCCGTGGTCCACATCCAGAAACGTGCCCTGCGCCCCCTCGAAGAGGATGGGTTCCCCCGCCGAGGCAGCCTCGAACAGCGGCCGCGACACATCGCCCACCAGCGGGGCGAGGCGCAGCGCCGCCTCGATAGCTTCTTCGATGGCCTCAGGGGGCGGCACCGGCGAGCCAGGGTAAAGGCTCAAGAGTCGCTCCAGCTCGACAGTAGTGGCGGCCACGGCGTCCCGCAGCCGCTTGGGGGTGCGGGCCAACCCCAGGCGCACCCCCGTGCGCGCAGCCCGTGTTTCGTAGGTGGGCCCGATGCCCCGGCCGGTGGTGCCGATGCGGGAGTGACCCTTGGCCTGCTCGCGGGCGTGGTCGAGGGCACGGTGGCCAGGCAGAACCAGGTGGGCGCGGGGCGAGAGGGTGAGCCGCGACGCGACCCCCACCCCCTGCTGCTCTAGCGCGGTCTTCTCGGCAAGGATTTCCACCGGATCCACCACCACGCCCGGCCCCACCCAGCAGCGGCAGGTGGGGTGGAGGATGCCGGACGGGATCAGGTGAAGGGCAAAGTGGCGATCGGCGAAGCGCACGGTGTGGCCGGCGTTGGCGCCGCCGTTGAAGCGCACCACGTGGGCAAAGGCAGCACAGAGCAGGTCCACGACCTTGCCCTTGCCCTCGTCCCCCCACTGACCTCCGACCACCACCACGTTTGCCATGGGCTCTCCCTGGGCGCTTTCCGTGCGCGCTGCGCACGAGCCTGGGCCTTCTAGCACACTGCCGCCACCGGCGCAAGCGCCGGGCCAGGGGGCTCGGCGCCAACTCCCTCAGGCGGTGGGGAACTGGCGCTCCAGCATCCGCTGAGCTTGCTCCAGGTCCTCGGAAAGGGGGCCCATCGCGGCGAAGAGTTGCCGGAAGGAGGACGCCAAGAGGGCGTGGTTCTTCTCGCGCACCAGCGTGATGAGGCGGTTCAGCGCCTCCGGCAGCTGCCCCAGCAGGGTGAGCCGCCGGCGTTCCCGTTCCAGGAGGAGCAGCACCAGGGCCTGGGTCTCCGCGTCCCGCTCCGCGGCGTCGCTGGCGGTGCTGTCCTGGAAGAGCGCCTCCAGCTCCTGCGCTGCGGCTTCTGCCGCCTCCTCGTTCACCGCTTCCTCGGCGGCCGGCGGGAGGAACACTTCCTCGCCCCCTGGCAGTTCGCTGCGCTGCACGCCACCGCTGACGGCGGCGGGCAGCTCGCGCAGTTGCCGGCGGAAGCGCCCCAGCATCAGGTAGAGCTCGTCCTCGGAGGCAAAGTTGCCGACCAGGCGGGCGCTGCGGTCCAGCTCCAGGGCGTCGGATTCCTGGAGCATGATGAACGCCTGGGCCCCCTTCTCCAGGATGATCTTCTTGGCCTTGACCCGCCAGGCGGTGAGGGTGCCGGCAATGAGGCAGGTATCGGCCGCCTGGATCGTCACCGCCTCCACCTTGATGTTGGGATCGATGCGCACCGAGCCGTTGCCGCACTCGATCATGGAGTAGTTCCCGGGGTTCTGAATCACCAGGTTGCCGGGGGTGCGAATGGAGAGCAGCCCCTGCTCGTTCACCGTGATTTCGGTGCCCCGCGGAATGATCATGGTGGGGAAACTGCGCTCGTTTTCCATGGCCTCACCTCACCTCCAGCGCCGTGGGGATCGGCTCCGAGGGCGGCACCGGCGCCCGACGACTCGCCGCCAGAGCCATCTCCACGTCACTCCACCGGTAGTTTAGTACGAAGATCCGCGGATCCACCGGCACGAACTCCCCACTTTCATGCGCGCGGCTCCGCACCTCGTAGTGGAGGTGGGGGGAGGTGCTCCACCCCGTATTGCCCACCGTGCCCAGAAGCTGGCCCCTGTGCACCGCCTCGCCCCGGCGCACGCCGATGCTCAGGAGGTGGGAGTAGAGCGTCAAGTACCGGTCGCCGTGGGAGAGGATCACCAGGTTGCCGTAGCGCCACCAGTGCACGCTCGTTTTGAGGGGGACGCGGCCGGCAAATTCCACCGTGCCGTTGGCGGTGGCAAGCACGGGTGTGCCCTCGCTGGCGGCGAGGTCGATGCCGGTGTGGAAGTCGGGGGCACCGGTGAAGGGCGAGATCCGCTCGCCAAAGGGGGAGCTCAGCACGAACCGATCCGGCGGCAAGGGGCTGATGGACGGCACCGTGTGGACGAGCTCGGCGTGGCGGGCGGCAAAGGCGGTGAGTTCGGTCCCCAGCGCCTCCAGGGCTCGGCAGGCCGTGTCGAGGCGCGCCGCGCGGGTCATGGCTGCCGCAGCCGTGGGATCCACGAACCGCTCGGGCACTTGGGTGGTGTACCCGCCAAGACCGCTGTCCCCCTGCCCCACCCCCAGCACCAGCGCCAGCCGCTCCTGCTGCTTCCGGGCCTCTGCCACACGCTGGTCCAGCTCGGCCAGGGTCTGGAGGTGACGCAGCAGTTCCGCCCTGGCCACACGCGCCTCGTGCTTGGCGACAGCCAGATCCAGGTACAGGGCCACGGCCCGCACCCCGCGCGGCGCGAGCACGATTCCCGCTGCCATCAGCAGCAGCGCTGCAGCGAGGCTTACGGCGAGCCAGCGGAGCTTCCGTTTCGAGAGGAAGAAGAAACGGACGGTTCCGCGGATCGACGCCGGGTGGTACTGGATCTCCCACACCACGAGCACCTACCCGTGCAGGGTAGCACCGTGGCGGGTGGGCGGCGGTGAGCTGCCGCACCACCCGCTCGCGGGTGTCCTCTGGCTACTTCTCGGCGGTCGAAATCCCCAGCTCACGCAGCAGGTTCGCCGCGCCGTCCACCTGCTCCAGGCACCACAGCACGTAGCGGATATCCACGTTGATGGTGCGCGAAATCTCGTCGGAGAACTGGTAGTCGGAGGTCATCGACTCGTAGTTGCCGTCGAAGGCCAGGCCCACCAGTTCGCCGCGCCCGTTCATGATGGGCGAGCCGGAGTTGCCGCCGGTGATGTCGTTGGTGGAGAGGAAGCAGGCTGGCACGTCACCCAGCGCCGCGTCGGAAAAGCGCGCACCGCGCCGTTCGCTGGCTGCCCGCCGGAGGCGTTCCGGGGCGTCGAACGGCTCCACCCCCGTGTGCTTCTCCAGCACGCCAGCGAGAGTGGTGAACGGCTTGTAGACGACGGCGTCGCGGGGCGAATACCCCTTGACGGTGCCGTAGGTGAGGCGGATGGTCCCATTGGCGTCGGGGTAGAGGGGTTTGTTGCGCCAGGCGCCGAGCGCAGCAATGTAGCGGGGGAGAAGGGTGACGGCACGGCCGTGCCGCGCATCGTCAGCGGCCTCCGCCGCCTCGATGTCGACCCGCAGCGCCGCAGCAAACTGAAGCATGGGATCGCCGCTGGCGAGGACCTCCTCGTGGGTGGCGTCGAAGAGCGCCAGTCGCCGCGCTTCCTCCCCCAGAGTGCAGCCGCCCAGCAGCCTGTCCACGGCCAGGACCACGGCTTCTTCGCCGCTCTTGCCGGTGGCGGCCAGGAGCGCGTCCACGGCGCGGATGCGTTGCCCTTCCGGCAGCTGGGAAGCGCGCCGGAAGAGGTAGAGCAGCACGGAACGCTCGGTGGGCAGGTCCAGGTTCTTCTGCATCACGGCCAACCGCTGGCGCAGCGACCGCTCGTCGCGAGCCTGGTAGCCCAGTTTGCGCTCCAGGTCCGGCTTGCCCTTCTCGAAGGTCCAGCGCTCGATGGCGGAAGCGGCGCCGAGGAGGGTTGCCGAGCGCCCCGGACCCAGGAAGGCGAGCAAGAGGTCCCGCTCGCGGGTGGCTTCCTGCTCGGCCTGGAGGGCAGCCAGTGCCGGCAGCACATCGCCCCAGCGGGCCTGGCGCTCGGGGTCAGCGGCGATCCAGGCGGTCAGGGCCTGCTCTTCGCTCCGCTTGCGGGCGGCCAGGTCGCTCTTGCGCAGTCCCTCCAGCATCCCCAGGTTGTTCTTGTAGGTGTTCTCGAGCCCCTTGAGCCAGCTTGCCAGCTTGATCTCCACCTCCCGGCCCCGCTTCCCCTCTTCGGTGAGGATTCCGATCAGGTCGTGGAGGAGGGCGATGCGGGCCGGGTAGCCGCGGGCGGTATCGCCTTCCACCTGATCGCTGGTTCGGTACCGGAACGTCCTGCCCGGATAGCCGATGATCATGGTGAAGTCGCCTTCCCGCAGCGGGGTGGTGGCAATCTTCAGGTAGCGATCCGGGTGGAAGGGGACGTTATTGGGCGAGTAATCCGCCGGCTTCCCATCCGGGCCCACATAGGCGCGGAAGAAGGAGTAGTCACCGGTGTGGCGGGGCCACATCCAGTTGTCCACCTCGCCGCCGTAGTTGCCAACTGCCCCCGGCGGGGCACACACCAGGCGCACATCGCGAAGCTCGAGGGTGCGGAACAGGTAGTAGGCGGCACCCCCGAACACGTCGGCCACCTGGCAGCGCAGCCCTTCTGCCTCGCACTGCTGCACCAGTTCCTTGCGCCGGGCGTCGATGCGCGCGTGCCGCTCGGCGGGCGACAGGGACGGGTCCTGGGCATCGGCGAAGCGGGCGGTGACATCCTCGTACCCTTTGAACACGTACACCCGCGTGATGCGGGCTGGCAGCTCCTGGCTCCGCTCGCGGGCGACGAAGCCATCCCGCAGGTAATCGTGTTCGGGGGTGGAGTTGAGCTGGATCGCCCCGAAGGCGCAGTGGTGGTTGGTGGCGATGAGCCCGTCGGGGGAAACAAAGGAGGAGGAGCAGCCACCCAGGGATGGGATGGCGGAGGCCAGGCCGGAGTTGGTCTTGGGGTTCCAGATTGCCTCGGGGGCGAGCTCCAGCCCCAACCCCTTCATGGGGGCTGCAATCTCGGGCAGCTGGTGCAACATCCACATCCCCTCGTCGCTGCGGGCCGGCGCAGACACCAGCCCAGCTGCGGCAAGGACCAAGGAAAGGACTCGGTACGTTCTCATGGGCGTCTCCCTTGATCGTCGCTGGCGCGACGCAGGGGGAGTATGCCACGATTCGCCCACAATGGTTTTGCCGTCGCTCGAGACGGCTGCTAGAGTGAGGCACGGGAGGGGCGTTGGGCGCGACACCCTGGCTGGAGGAATGGGACGCGGTCGTAGCCGGCGGGACCGCCACCGCCATCGAGGAGGCGTGGCTGGCACGGCTGGAACGGGGTGTTGATGACCCCGAGGAGTTGCTGGAAGCGCTGCGCCGGCTGCGGGCGGCCGGCAAGAAGACGCTGTCGGCCACGCTGTTGGAGCTGGCCAGCGAGCAGGCGCTTGCCGACGGCAGGTGGGAGGCGAGGAAGCGTCTTCTGGCCGAACAGCTGCGCCTGGGGGTTGGCGAAGCGTCTGCGCTGCGCGTGGCGCTGGAGGAGGCGGTGCGCCAGAGCTGGGCGGGTCGCCCTTCCCTGGCAGCCCTCCTGGCCCACTTCCGACTCCCCGAAGCGAGAAAGCCCCTCGAAGCCCTGGAGCAGCTGGAGCTGTGGCTCGCCCACGATGTGGGTGACGTGTTCCTCATGGCTGGCCGCGGCCCGGGCCGGGTGGTGGAGGCCAACCCGCAGCTGGGGGTGCTGCGGCTGGATTTCGAGAAGGAACGACGGGTGCCGGTGCCCATCGAGGCGGCGCCCAAGTACCTCACCCCCCTGCCGGTGGGGCACTTCCTGCGGCGACGCCTGGAGGAGCGGGAGGTGGTGGCACGCGAGGTGGCGGCAGACCCGCCCGGGGCGCTAGCCGCGGTGCTGGCAAGTTTCGGACGGCCGCTGTCGGCAGGGGAGATCCGCACGGCGCTGGAGGGCCTGGTGTCAGCCGAGGGGTGGGCCGCTTGGTGGAACCGCGCCAAGCGCAACCCGCGGGTGCTGGCGGAGGGCAACGGCACCAAGGTCACCTACCGGCTCGTGGGCGAGGGGGAGGTGTCGGCCGAGATCCGCGAGAGCTTCTCCTCGGGCACCCTGGCGCAGCGGATCGAGCTGGCCCGCCGCCACGCTGGCCGGAGCAGTGGCTTGGACGTGGACATGGTGGCGGCGCTCCTGGCCGGTGCGGGCGAAGCAAACGAGCCGGCCGGTGTGGCCTGGGAGGCCACGGCCGTGGCGGCGCGCCTGGGGGCCAGCGCCGAAGGGGTCTCTGCCGTGCGCACCGCCCTGCTGGCGCGGCACGGTGCCGCGCTCCTGCTGCGGGAGGTGGGTGACGCGAGCCAGCGGGACGAGGTGCTGCAGCTCGTCCGGCTCGCCGAGCCGAAGTGGTCGGAGGTTTTTGCCGAGCAGTTGCGCCAGGAAACGAATCCCAAGCTGCTTACCTGCCTGGCCGCTGAGCTGATCGGGGCGGGGCTGGCAGCGCGGGTCGAGGCCTTCCTGGACGAGGTGTTCCTCCACCCCCAGCGCTACCCGGCGGCGCTGGTGTGGGCCTGTGAGCCCTGCGATCAGCACGAGGTGGAAGCGCTTTTGGATCGGCGCCGGAGCGGCCCCCTGCTGGTCCGTCTCGCGGATCTCGCCGAGCGGAGAGAGTTCTCGCCGCTGCGCGCCCGGTTGCGGGAGATCCTCTCGGCACGGGGGATGGCGGCAGCGGTGATCCAGGGGCGCCTCACGCTGGAGCAGGGGCGGCGGTTGCTCCAGCTCCTGGAGCGACCCGGCGAGCTGGGCGAGGAACGCCGATGGCTGGCGCGGGCGGTGGCGGCCCGCTTCCCGGAGTTGCGTGCCGAAGCGGTGGACGAATCGATCCCCATGCTCGCCTCAACAGTGGCGCGGCTCCAGGAGGAGCTCCGCGGGCTACGGGAGCGGGAGATCCCAGCGGTCCTCAAGGCCATCCAGGTGGCGCGGGAGCACGGGGACCTGTCCGAGAACTTCGAGTACCACGCCGCCCGGGCCCGGCAGGAGTACCTCTCGGCCCGCGCTGCGGCCCTCCAGGATGATCTCGCGCGGGCCCGGGTGGTGGACCCCAGCACCGTGGATACGGGCGAGGTGCGGGTGGGCACGACGGTGCGGCTGGTCGCGGTGGAGGGTGGCGAGGAGCGGCGGGTGACTATCCTGGGTCCGTACGAGGGCAACCCGGAGCAGGGCATCCTCTCTCACGGGGCCGAGGCAGCGCAGCAGCTCCTGGGCCGCCAGGTGGGGGAGGAGGTGGCTTTCGACGGTGGCCGCTTTCGGGTGGCGGCGATTACCGCTGCCGAGCTGCCGCCCTCCTGACCCGGCCGACTGCCACCCGCATCCCCCTGCAGCGTCCGCCCTTGTCCCCGTCAGCGAGGTGACCGTTCCTCCTTTGCGTCATCCTAAGGCGGCCGCTCCTTCCTTGTGTCATCCTGAGGCGGCCGTTCCCTCTTCTTGTCATCCTGAGGCGGCTGTTCGTCCCTTGCGTCATCCTGAGGCGGCTGTTCGTCCCTTGCGTCATCCTGAGGCGGC
>Ga0068707_1002784_pt1 | contig 12278 bp, 10 predicted proteins | sample YNPNPMetaG_FD_66600 | JGI IMG/M metagenome (GOLD analysis project Ga0068707, IMG submission 66600) | Anoxygenic and chlorotrophic microbial mat microbial communities from Yellowstone National Park, USA - YNP NP MetaG | ecosystem: Environmental > Aquatic > Thermal springs > Hot (42-90C) >... | reverse complement strand
GTGATAGGGAGACCAGGTCGAGTCTACGTTGAAGTACATGATGATCATATACGCGTAGGCGGCAGAGCAACCCTGGTTTCAGAGCAGGAGATAAATGTTTAATAATGGTTTTTTTACTAAAAACATTTAATACAGAGTCATGTTTCATATAGGGGAATTACTAAGAAGAGGAGTAGAACTATAAGAGGTGGGTTTTATAAAGGGGAATATCAAGCTGCGTAGTTTTTTAATCATCCTCGTGATAGTATCATTAACCTACGTGTTCATTGATTATCATAGTACTGCAGCCTCATCTGATTCTATTTTTATTATAGATGCGCCTTTAACCGCTACTGAGGAGGAGTACGTTAACATAACTGTTACACTTGATGGTGTACCAGTGCAGGCTCGTATAATATTTGATGGTTACTCACCGTTGTATACTAACGGTTCTACAGGTTCTGTTACACTTCAGATGCCTAGTGTTCCTCCACCTGGCTCATGGTTCAATATAACTGCTAGTTACTCTGATGGATACCATAGTACACATCAAATCTACGTTAAAAGTAAGATTAAAACGTTAACTGTGACACTTAGTAAAGAATCTGTTAGAGAGTTTGATCAGTTCCTAGTCACAGTATCATCTGATCAGGGTTTAGTAGAAGGTGCTCATGTTCAATTCAACTATAATACAAGTGTAACTGATGAATCAGGACAGGTTACGTTAAAAGCACCTGACGTACTCATTACTACTAATTACTATATCGTTGTTAATAAAACAGGTTATAAAACAACTGTTAAAACGATCATGGTTTATAACGCTGGTTTAGGAGATGAGTTAATGGAGGTTTCAGCACCGTTGTTTATACGGGACACTGATACGATCATTACAATCAGAGTTTATTATAAAAACGGTGGTTTACCAGATGCTAATGCAGCTGTATTATACAGGGATAAGGAGTACACTCGTACTAGGACAAACTCGTTAGGCGTTGCTAGATTACCAGTACCAGTACTAAGTAAAGGTGATAACTCTTTCTTATTGAAAGTTGAGAAGGATGGTTACAGGGTGCATAATGATGAATCATTATTCCAGGTTTACGTCATAAAATCTTATGATAATCATAGCCTAAGGTTAAACACTCTAATGGACGAGGTTAACCGCGGGTCATCCCTGATAGTGAGAGTCACAGATGAGCACGGGGACAACGTAGAAGATGCTATAATATGGAGGAACGATGGGGTGGAAGCGGGACGCACTGACTCTAACGGTTCAGCCCGTGTTATAATACCATATGTTTTTTTCAGTAGAGAACTCACGTTATACGCTACGAAGCCAGGATACAACTTCGCTTCTAAGAGTATAACTGTTAAAACCAATGGGGTTTCACCTGCTTTGAATATTATATTGAATAACTCAGTCATCAATGAGGATGAAGTCTTTAACATCATGATCACTGATCAGTATGAAAAACCTGTAAACGATGCCTTAGTTGTCTTCAACATGCTGGAGAAGAGGAGCGATGAGAACGGGGAGGTTTATTTCACTGCGCCTTCTGTTGATCAAGATATGCTTTATGTTTTATCTGTGTTTAAAGATGGTTATCAATCAGGTTCAACCCTCATCATGGTTATAAACACGACGTCATCGTTAGACGCTTTCAAGTTTTTATCTATAAACACACCTGTATACGTATGGGAGAAGACCGATTTCATAGTCACAGTGAAGGATAGATACGGTTACCCTGTTAAAGATGCTATGGTTTCATTTCATGGTCTCAATAGGTTAACTGATACTAGGGGTATAGTGGTTTTCACAGCCCCTGCTGTAGTATGGGATACACTTCTGAGAATAAGAGTTGAAAAAAACAGTTACAACCCATCATCGGTTAGCATCCTGATAAGATCCAGGTTTAATTACCCTTACTTTTACTTAGTGGTGGTTGTATCAGTGATCATGCTTATAGGAGTAGTATACTATATTAAGTATAATAAGAAATGATTAAACTTGAATTTAAGTGGTTACACTGCGTAATAACGTATGTTCTTCATATTAATATAAGACCAAGTCTTCTAGCTAACTCGATAACCTTGCTGTACTCCTCCTTTGATAGATAATTACTTATGTCAGGATGCATAGATGCTTTGTACTCTGGACGGTACTGAGGCATTATATTAACCACAGCTTTCGGTGTATTCTCATGTATCCATGAGACTACAGGCTCTGAGCAGCATGCTACATGATTAGGTAGGACTAGATGCCTTATTATCACCTCAGATTGTTTATATGATATGAGATGGTTTCTTTTCACTACTCTACTGTAATCTTTAACTAATGATAAACGCTGAGCGCATCTATCATTACCGTACTTGAAATCAGTTAGATACACGTCTATGACACCATCTAATAGATTCATAGTCTCAATTGAGCAGTACATGTTAGAATTCCAGATCATAGGTATATTCGTCTCGCATTCTCTCAGAACTTTTAATATGAATAATAGATTAGATGTAGGGTCACCGCCAACGTAGTTAACATTCCTAGCACCCTGTGTTTTACGTTTCTCTATCATTGAAGCTAATAGTCTAGGTTCTATCCTGTTTCCTTTTATATACTGACTGATATCATAATTCTGACAGAAGACACAATTGAAGGTGCAACCTGAGAAGAAGATAGTGTATGATGGTACTAGTATATGCTCCTCGCCTATATGAAGAAATTCAGATGCTACTAGTGATTCTTTAACGCCGCATTTACCACTCCTTTTTTCTCTGTTAACACGGCATCTGTGTTCACAGAAACAACAATCCCTGTATATACGCTCAGCTATTTCAATCTTCAAATCAAGTAAAGACTGAGCAGGTAGCGTACTACTCACACTTGGTTGATCCTCTATTAAACGATCATGTATAAACCATAATCCATCTAACGTATCGTTTTCACTGAAACAAGCTGGGGTGTATTTACATCTAAGATACCTAGCTTTTTGTCTACCTTCTAGTATATCATAGTAGCATGGCAGAGCTGAACGATAATCAAGCATTTTCTCATCATCTTAAATCTTTAAATTTAACCTTGAATAAATGAGTTAATAAAAAAATTAACTGGTTATTCTGCTCATACGATTTTCCTATATACAAGTACAGCGGCTGTTAAACCCAGGATAAAAGGTACTAGGACAATATAGTATAAAGGATTAATACTAGGGATATAATCAGCGATATACCTAATAAGACTAGTATCCCCATAGTTTAAAAAAATGAATACAACTATTATCACAGGTATGAGTACTGCTAGTATCAAAGGAGCTGATTCTCTATTCACACTTGATCCTTAGTAAACAAAACAAGATTTTAATATTTAAATATTTAGTATCATTTTTTTTCTAATTCACCATGTTTTTAATAACATATCTTAATTCTTTGTTTGATATATAAACTGTGTTTTAGCTTGGCACTTTAAGTATCCATGGTTTGGTTTATAAAAAACAAAAAGATCCATTCTTGAGGATTAGGATGCAAAGAGACAGGATTATTCCCTTTCATATGATGCCAATAAACCTACACCACTATGCTCAGATGCATCTGACTAAATCCCTTTGAAAAATTAATAACACAAAACAGTTCTCTTATGTTATGCTAGTCAGGATTATTTGCATTATTTGTTAAGAAGGAGAACGTGGATCAAATCAGTAAAAAAACATGGTGCAGAACAGTATGAGATGACATCTCTCACTTAGAAAAAATATTAGCGAAGTCACTCTACTTTACATCTTAGTAAAAAATATAACACTATGAGCATATAACTAAAAGGTATTGTATGGCAGATGCATCAATAAAAATTAAAAATAGGTATAGATTAAAAGAGAAGGATGTTATAGCCCTCTTAAAAACATTACGATCCATTTTCGATCAGGATTTCTTCGACAGAAGTAGCATAGTAGAACACGCATGCATAGAAGAATTCAACGTAATCATCGTGGATAAAACCGTAGCATTCTTCACTATGAACGATAGGATATTTTTTACACTACATGGTTTATACAGATACAAACCAGATGCATACAGGGTAATCATTGATATGGGCGCGGTTAAACACATCGTGAATGGCGCTGATATAATGGCGCCTGGTATAATCGACGCTGATAGAAATATAAAAGAGCATGATCAAGTCTGGGTTTGTGACGAGAAAAATAAAAAACCGTTAGCTGTGGGTGTAGCTTTGAGATCAGGTTCTGAAATGCTATCAAACAGAACAGGTAAAGCAGTTAGAAACATACACCACGTAGGCGACAGGCTCTGGAATATAACAAGTAATCTGAACCTCTAGTTTAAAATAACTCCATTTATCTAAACAATCACAGGCTGATCTAGATATCAAAAACCCCTGTCGCTCCCTTTGATCAAATAACGCTGGATACAAAAAATATACAACCAAAAATCAAGACAAATGTTTATAAACTGAAATATATTTTAGAATACGGGTTAAAATTTAGGAGAAGCGATTTCATATGAAGATAGTAAGTAAGATTTTTGGTGAAAAAAAGACAGGTGTATCTGAAGGGTATATAGATCTAGAGAAATATGTAGAATCTATGCAGGATACGACTCAACCAGCGAAGATGCATATCCGTGTCGGTGAAATCCAGAGATACGAGGACCTTAAAGAATTCACAGATTATGTGTATGGTGGTAACGTCCTTATCCTTGATTTTTCACCTATAGCTGAAGAGGAAGTATTATTGAAACGTATAACAAACGATTTGAAGAAGATGACGCAGGATATAAACGGTGATATAGCAGGTATCGGTAACAATCTAATGATTATCTCACCACGTGATGTTAAAATAGATCGACGTAAACTACGTGGTAGATACGCGTAGATAAGATTAACGGAGCCATTTACTATTCTTTTTATCTCCCTTGGATAAGAGTAACCCGCTACTAGTTATTGATCCTTATCTTGTTTTTATCCCTTGTTAGTAGTACTACAAGCGAGTCAGGTTTCTCCATTACTAATTCATAGTTTAGCTCTTTAGCTAGTTTCTCCCCGAACTCCTTGATCTGCTCATGTGTAGGCATATTAGAAAGAGTCATTCTATGACGAGATGCTCCTACAAACACGTATCCTTTTACCTCTATAAAGAGAGGGGATGCAGCATCGTCTAATCTAGCGTATAACGGTATAGTATCATAACTCATATTCCATTTATTCACCAGTGTATGTCTTATAACAGTGCGTGTATCAAGAGATGGGAGTGTTTCAAGTGTTTCTTTTATCCTACTCCAAGCATTGGGTATCAATGGCGCACAGAGTTTTTTATGCACCTCCTCATTAGGAGCGACGATTGAGACGTATAATTGTTTTGGTAAAGTGTTCAGATCTCTTATTGTATCTGGTCTTGTACCATTTGTGACTAAGAAGGTTGTAAATCCTCTACGATGACACTCTTGAAGTAGTTCATCTAGACGAGGATACATGGTTGGTTCACCAGATAAAGAGCATGCTATCATGTTAGGGTTGTTCGCCTCAAGCCATTTTTTGTAGTCGCATCTTTTATCACCTTTAAAACCAGTTATCAGCCTTCTCTGAGCTTTTATAGCTTCATCCAGTATAAAACCTGGATCATCAACTATCTGATAGTTCTTTTCAGTGAATCGCTGTATTCTCCAGCAGAAAAGACACATCTGAGTGCATTGTGTAACAGATGGTGACATCTGCAAGCATCTATGGGATTCAATACCATAAAAAGATTGTTTATAACACTCCCTGTTATAGAAGAGACTCTGTTTCATCCAATGGCATAGTTTAACAGCAGAGTGATGACCTATAACTGAATAATGCTGTTTCTCCAGTAGCTTCTTGATGTTCTCATCCATAATATTATTTACCCTTGATGTAAAACCTATATAAATCATGTATTTTATTATTTTCTTCTAAAAACCTTTGAATTTAATCTAAATCAAGCTATAGTCCTCAAAAATAATATACAGTAAAAGAGTAAACTATTTTTATAATAAACTATATATACAGTGTTAGACTATATAAGTAAAAAGGAGGCTATTTGAATTCATAAAATATAAGTTATTGATTTAATCGTCTGAAAGGTGGAGTGCTATGATCAAGAAAAACATACATGTGATGTATGCTACTGTGATTATATTGATATTATTAATATCTAGTGTAATTGCACCTTCTGCGCTAGCTGATAATAAAAACATAGGTGAAAAAGGGTTTAACCGTGGTGTATCATGGGCGCCTATTGTTCCTATGAAGCGTTTAACATTTATAGGTTATGACGATGACTCTATAATTGATGATTTAGCGTATCTATCATCTGTCCCATCCTCTGTTTTTTATGATAATGAAAATAAGATACTGTATACTAACCCTCTGTTATTCTACGAGGATGAACACGTAGTGGAGGAGGATAAAGAGCGTATATTCAACACTAGACAAGGTATCGACTATTTCATGGAGGACTGGGTCTCGTACTGTAACGGCTACATGGATCAGGTCACACTAGTGAACGTCCCTAAGGAGAAGATGAAGGAGGAATGGAGAGCTAATAAGATATCACTCATTGAGAGTGATAACATCTATGAGATAGCAAAAGAGATAGCTCTCCATGACTGGTCATTCTGTAAAAACGCTGTCGTAGCTGTAGTTAACAATCAATACAATAAACCAATGAATCAGACTAGAGGGGAGGTAAAAGGTGTACTTGAAAAAAAGGAGATAGATAGGAAGCATTTCGAAGTACCTAAAACCAATCAGGTTTACCCTATATATCATGAATTCAACGTACCTGAAGGATATAAATTATTAAAGATAAGATCATGGTACCCTAGTTTCTATATTGACGCTGGTCTTCCTGGCGGGTTTGAAAGTATAGTGAACATCTCCATACCAGCTGGGGATCGTGACATGCAGGTTTACTGTGACTACAATGGGGAATGGATGATGGCTGGTATAACCAACGCTTGGAATGCTCAGGGTGGGATGGATAGAGATAAAACAACAGTATATGTTTATAAGAGTGGACGATGGAGTGTCGCTATAACTGATGTGCCTACTAAATCATACAACCCAGGTTCCTTGTCACTATTCGATAACAAGGATTCAGATATGGAGCCTCAGAGGCATCATAGGATACTAAGTATAGGTTTTGGTAGATACGGTAGCATCATTGACATACTCCGTAATATAAGAAAAGTGACGTATAACGTGGATGTGGAGATGTACCCTGGGGTTTTAGTTGAGATACCTGACACGCCAATTTATGGTTGCCGTAACGCTCATTTTAAGTTATCATGGGATGATCCATCTGTAGCGTTAGGTTTCTCGTTGATCGGGCCTTCAGGTGAAGAGATACTCTCAACTAGGGAAAGTGGAGTCTCATCTAAATGTACTATACCTAGTGATCCTAATGAGATGGCTATGCCTACTGGATCTGAGAATGAGTTATACGTGGAACGGTTAGGTGAATGCCTCCCAGGTGAGCATTACTCAGTATGCGTATACGCTCAGAGTGAGATGACTAGTTCACCTAGCTTCACTATTACTTATAATTGGGAGCAGAATATCAGCGAGGATGAAGGATATGGTTTAACCTCTGCTACTGAAGGGGCTGTGATAGCATCCCTGTTGAATACCCTGTTACTCTACACTTCTGAATCTAGTATCCCGTCTGATACCATTGAGGCTTTGTACACGTTGGGCGTGAAGGATATCATCTTAGTTGATATAGGAGCTCGTTTATCAAACAACGCTAAGAATAAGTTGAATCAGATGTTCAAGGTTGAACATATAACAACAATGGAGGCTGCGTATAAGAGAATCCTGGATAAGACAAACAGTAGAAGTATAGTCTTCTCAACTATTGACCCATGGAGTTACTGGTACGCTACAGAGTTAGGAGTAGCTGGTGAGAAAAAGCATTCCTTGAGTATAGGACCTGCTGCCTACATAGCTGCTCATCATGGATGCCCTGTAATGGTAGTAGATAATCACCCTGAGTTATCATCCGCGGTTGTATGGCATAATGAGTTATGGAGACGTCATCCTGACGGTCACTCTAAGTTACCTATGGTATCTGAGATGTACTTAACCGGGAGGCGTGTATACAACCTACTGAAGAAGCTAGGTTTAGATAAAGAAGGAGAAGAATCTATAATCACAGTTGCTGATCAATTCGATATAGGTTTATCATGGGACCGGGTCTTCGTAGGGAAAGCTAAACCAGGTAGATTCATAGGTTCACCTGTTGATCTCTCAGTCTGGATTAACAGGAACGTGTTCTACCCTATGATAATCTTTGAGAACCCTGCGTTGAAGAACCCCTCAGGTGTTAAGTTGATAAATGGTAGTAGTAGTAAACGAGGGGGTTTACTTGGTCTTCTAACACTATGGCGTGGGGGTTTAGGTTTAAAGATCACTAAGCCATCCCAGGAGGAGGTTTTCAAATACCCTGTGCTTGACACGTTGATATGCTACCTACATAAGTTTAATACTCGTGCTAGTAAATACTGGGGTTTCACTTATACTTGCGCTGATGGTACCATCCCTGGAGTGTCTCAATCCTTTGACCCTATAGATGAGGGTGTAATGGAGGCTGTTAACGGCGCTAAGGGTGCTTTTTTCGCTGATATGAGTGGATCAGAGGTTCAACCGTTTTATCTTAGGAGAGCTGGTTACACTCCTGTGTTCTCAACTAGTTTTGAGGCTAACATGGAGAACCTTAACCGTGGTGTTTTACTATGGATGGTGAATACTCATGGTGGTCCACTTGATGGTGGTTTATTAATGTTCTGGGATGTGGAGAATAAGAATCCACGTGGGTATCCAGCTATCCCTCTTGCTGGTTATAAGAAAGAGGTTAACCCCTGGAGGGCTTATGAATGGCTCATGGGGTCGACATCTGAGCCTGATACGATGACGTCTGAGATACATGGCTTGTTAGCGGCTTTAGCTGGTAACCCTAACCCTAAAGGACCGCGTTTGATGAGTACAGCGCTTGACTGGGCTTTAGCTAAAAGACCCCTGAGGGATGCTATAGGGAGGATAGCGAGTCTACCTGTTATACGTTTATTCACACCTGAATGGCTTAAAGATACTCAGGATTATTATGATGGAGTCATCATAACTGTTTTCCTAGGTAGATTCGGTACAAGCTGGTACACGGGTATTGATATAGATGATAATCTGAGTAATATACACTCTGTTGGTGTTAGTAGTGTAGCATGCCTACCAGCTGGTAAGTACCTTCATTTAGCGTTGATGCGTCATGGGTCAGTATTCCAGATAATGGATCCCTGGGCTACTAGCTGGTACTCTGATGTATGGCAGAACATGGTACCTAGAGGACTAGCTCTGGGTAAAACCATCGGTGAGATCTACAATGAAGGTATAAAGAAGGTTGGTATACAGTACATATCAGAGCCGCCTAACTGGTGGTGGGATCTAGCTGAGAATGTATGCTTATACGGTGACCCTGATCTTAGGATATGGGTTCCTAGTACAGAGTATAGTAGTATGAATTATTGGAGTAAAAGTGATGTTGGGTCACTCGTATACGACCCTGATGTAGGGTTCATGGTTGATGGTCACGCGCCATTCGGTGCCTTGGAGTATCCGTACAGCAGGGGTAAACCTACAATCTTAGAGGAGAATGCCTTGTATATTGTACTAGGTGTTCTAATAGTGTTATTCATCATGTTGATAGTAGCGATCTCATGGGGTCGTAAAAAAAGAGAATAAAACCTGACAGGTATCTCGTGTTTCCCCTTTTGATTCTTTAATATTTTACTTAAAAAAACGGTAGGTTTTTCAAATGGATACTTATTCTATTATCCACTGGTTACTATGGTTGTAAGGATTGACCCTTGGAGTTCAACTACTTACCGGGATTACGCTCATCTACGGGATGAATTCGGTATTGAGGAGTTCTCAGAGGATATTATAAAAAAACTCCCTAACCCTGATAAACTATTCAGGAGAGGTGTTGTGTTTGGTCATCGTGATTTCAACGTGATCATAGACGCTATAACCCAGGGGAAACCATGGGTTGTTTTAACTGGTCTCATGCCATCTGGCCGTATGCATCTAGGGCATAAGATGGTGATAGATCAGGTTATATACTATCAGAGTCTAGGTGCTGATATAGTTATAGCTGTGGCTGATATCGAGGCTTTTGCTACAAGGGGTTTAACATTAAAAGAAGCTAAGGAGTTAGCTATATCAGAGTATATTATAAACTATATAGCACTAGGTTTGAAACCATGCCGGGTGTACTTTCAATCTGAGAATCAGGATGTCAAAAACCTAGCTTACCTACTAGGTAGAAAAGTGAATCTATCCCAGATGATGGCTACTTATGGTTTTAACGGTTCAACTAACATGAGTCATCTATTAGCGCCTCTGATACAGACTGGTGATATATTACATGTGCAACTTGAGAAATACGGTGGTGTAAGACCTACACTTGTACCTGTAGGTGTGGATCAGGATCCTCATATAAGGTTATGTCGTGATGTAGCTCAAGCGCATCGTCTCTACAATGTAACAAAAACAAGGGATGACAGGATCGGTGTATTCGTCAAGGTTGACGTCCGTGTTGATAGATTATTAGATGAAGCTGAAAGCGTGCTTCGTAGGTTAGGGTACAAGGATCTTAGACGTATAACAGATTACAAAGCAATATACGTTAACGATGCTGCTGATCCTGATATAAAGAAGATAGATGCTGAGCTGGCACATGCAGAGTTAAAACATGGTGGTTATGGTTTCATTTCACCGTCATCGACGTATCATCGTTTCATAACTGGTTTAACAGGGGATAAGATGTCATCCTCTAAACCTGAGACCGCTATATTTCTAACTGATAAACCAGATGATGCGAAAAAGAAGATTATGAATGCTAAGACTGGTGGAGCGGCGACTGTGGAGGAGCAGAGGAGACATGGAGGGAACCCTAGTATATGTGTTGTATACGAGATTCTACTGTATCATCTTATAGAGGATGATCAGGAGTTAAATCAGATATTTAAATCATGTACTAACGGTGAGCTGATATGCGGGGAATGTAAAAAACATGCTGCTAGACTCATGGGTGAGTTCCTATCAAGGATGGAGGAGAAACGGAAAGCATCTGTGAATAAGATACATGAATATTTAAAATAAATAACTTTTTTACCCGTATGATGTGTAAACCCTGTCCTCTGATACGATCTCCTCTAGTTTATGATCTAGTTTTTTCTGCTTAGATGAATAAACCTCTCTTAGAAACGTGAAAGTCTCTGTTGATGATGAGGCTTTACCTTTAACAGGTATAGTTATACCTAGATCATTGCCTTTTAATCCTTCTTCTATGATCCTGTAAGGGTGTATACCTCTATTTATATTAGCCATGATTTTTTGTATGTCACCTTGTATTATACCGAAATCATTGGTTTTTTTACCTATCATTTTGAGTATCTCATCGTCTATTGACCTAGCGATTTTACTTCCCACTCCTTTAATAACGTAAGGGTTCTTATGGAATTCCTTAAGCAGGTATACTCCCACCTGAGGGTGGCATATATAGTAATCATATGAGAAGCGATCATGATCCCTACCAAATACCGCTCTCCATCCTCTCCGGTGTCTTTTTGACTCGTCTATTATCTCTTGTAGTATTTGATTCCTAGGTTTTATCCTCATGTTTTATAATAAATAATTTCATAGAATAAGTATTTATCGGATGATGATGGTTTTCATCATAACAGAAGTATATATAAATCATTTTTTGATTTAATTATCTATCTGAAAACCATTAAGGATGATGAAGAGGATGCTTGTGAAGGAGATCATGACAAGGGATGTAGTCACTGTTAAAGCTGAGCAGACAGTACTTGAAGCAGCTAATATATACCGTGAACGTAAAGTAGGATGCTTAGTCGTAGTTGACAAGGGGATATGCGTCGGTATACTAACTGAGCGTGATATAATAGAGCGTGTACTATGCGATGAGCTGGAGCCAAGAAGAACAAAAGTAAAGGATGTGATGTCTCATCCTGTTAAAACTATATCAGCGTTAGATACAATTGAAAAAGCGTTGCAGATCATGAAGGATAACCATATTAAAAAACTACCGGTTATATCAAACAATACGATAGTCGGTATTATAACTGTTACTGATATATCGCATGCTCGATCTGAATTAACAAAAAGATTCATAGAGTCATGGGTTAAACCTAGATGGATGGATTAAAAAGATAATGCATCATTCACCTGCTTCCTTTTAATATTTTTATTTTTT
>Ga0068707_1002780_pt1 | contig 12286 bp, 9 predicted proteins | sample YNPNPMetaG_FD_66600 | JGI IMG/M metagenome (GOLD analysis project Ga0068707, IMG submission 66600) | Anoxygenic and chlorotrophic microbial mat microbial communities from Yellowstone National Park, USA - YNP NP MetaG | ecosystem: Environmental > Aquatic > Thermal springs > Hot (42-90C) >... | reverse complement strand
CAGGCGGCCTCCGGCGGCGGCCATGCCGTTGAAGACGGGGGGAAACGGCAGGGCACGCTCGGCCCGCTTCTCGCCGGTGGCGGCATCCAGGGCGAGCAGAACGCCCCCCCGGCGGTTCTCGAACGCCCCCAGCGGATCCTTCGGGTCCACGACGTCGGGCGGCCCGGCGGCGAGCAGCCGGTCGCCGGCCGCGAGCATCGCCCGGACGCGGACCGGGACCCGCTTCTCCCACGTCCACCGCCGCCCGTCCTTCGGACGCGCGAACAGGAGGTACCCGCTCGTCCCCGGCGTGAAATAAACGTCCGGGTTCAGCCCCTGGAGGGAATCGAACATGCGGACGTAGTACACCCGCCGGGCGTCATGGACGATGAGCCGGCCCCAGTCGCCGGACCCCTCGAACCTCCAGGGGGTCCTCTTGAAATAGTGGTCGTCGAGGTAGCCCGCCGCCGGCTGGAGGGGGGGCCTGCCGGGCGCATCCCGCAGGGTCCAGTCGAACGACCGGAGGTGCATGTAAAGATTCCCGCCGTCGCCGGCCAGGACGTCCGCCAGGGCCCCGGTGGGAAGAAGGTGGTTCTCCCGGATCCCCTCGCTCGTGTGCCGCGGGCCTTCCAGGTGGCGGTAGTGCCGGGGGCGGCCCGTGGCAGCCTCCAGGGCGTACAGGTGGATGCCCCCGTCCAGGTGGGACGACCGGCCCGCCGCCGCGTAGACGAGACCGTCCCGCACCAGCACGCTGCCGTGCACCGGCCAGGCGGATTCCAGCTGGCCGAAGGAGCCGACGAGGCGCTCCTCGGGCGCCGCCCGGAACCGCCAGGCTGGCACGCCGTCGGCGGCCCGGAGCGCGGTCACCCATCCGTCGGCCGAGCCGAAGACAACCAGGCTCCCGTGCACCGTGGGCGGGGAATCGACCCGCCCGCCCGCCGTGAACCGCCACACCTCCCGGCCCTCCCGGGCCGTGAGGCAGGCCACCTGGTGCTCGTCCACGAGGGCGACGTACACCCGGTCCCCAGCGGCCACGGGCGGGGAGAGCCGCCGCCCGACCCGTACCCGCCAGGCCGGCTCGAGGGCATCGTCCACGCGCGTGTCGACCGCGCCCGTGCGGGCCGGGTCGTGCCGGAAGGTGGGCCAGTCGGAGTCCCGGGCCGCCGCTTCCTCCCCCGCGGGAGCCGTGCCGTAGGCCGGGCCCCGCTCCAGGCGCGAGGGATCCATCGGGCCGGCCGGCGCCCCGCCCGCGGGGGCCGCCGCCTCGGCCGCCAGCGCCGCCATCCCGTTGATCTTCTCCTCGAGGTAGCAGACGCAGGGATGCGGCGGGACGTACAGGAGGCCGTTGGCGGGCATCAGGCCCACGTGGCAGGGGCCCCGGACCCAGTTGTCGATCGTGTGCGGGCCGCCGGAAAGGTCCACGGTCTCGACACCCCGCCGGCTCGCCAGGATGTAGCGCGACGTGGCCTTGTTGCGATAGCAGCGATGGTGGTGCGGCGCCTTGAAGAGGGGACCGAGGGGAACGCTGCGGACGAGGGCGCCCGTCCGCAGGTCGTAGCCCCGGGCCTGCTGGGGGAAGATGGACCGCGCGGGCGTTCCCGGGCCGCCGGCCAGCGGCTCGGTCTTCAGGTCCTCGCCCCACGTCCAGACCACGCCGTCGATGACGAAGACGTCCTTCCATTCGTACCACAGGTGGCCGATGTAGGCCTTCGGCCGTTCCCAGAGGACCCCGCCGGTGGCGGCATCGAGGGCGGCCAGACGGAAGGGGCTGGCGTGCAGGACCACGCCGCCCGTCACGATCAGGGTGCCGTTCCAGAGGTTCCCCCCCGCCTTCATGCGGCCGGCGGTCTCGTCGGCCGGGTCGGAGGGAAAGGGGCGGCTCCAGCGCTCGCGCCCGGTGTCGAAGTCCAGGCAGACGAGGCGGGGACCGTCGATGAGGGCGACATGGGCCGTCCCGTCGGTGGCCAGGTCCGAGGCCGGGTCGAGCGGGCCCGGTTCGGTTTCGCCGTGCGCCTCCTTCCAGCGGATGTAGTCCACCGTGGTGCCGCGGTAGGTCTTCTCGCTGCGCCAGAGGCACCGCCCCGTGGCGGCCTCGACAGCCAGGACGCGCACGGCGCCGCCGCCCCCCGGAGGGGTCCGGAGGTCCGTGAGGACCGACAGGATCAGCCGGCCGCCCGCAACCAGGATCTCGTGGGTCCCTTCCGTGCCGGGATAGGTCCGCAGGACGGCCCCCGTGCGGGCGTCGAGCTCCGACACCGGGGCCCGGTACCCGAGCGTGACGTACACCCGGTCCCCCGCGGCCACGAGGCGCTTCTGGAGATTCAGCGGGTGATCCCCGGGGCGGGCCTTGAACCAAGTGTTCCTCCACACGCGCCAGCCCCACTGGGGGATGGGGATCTTCCAGAGGGGCACGCCGTTGAACGCGTCCCGGGCCGTCAGGAACCAGGCGTCGGGCGGCGAGCGGGGCCCCTCCACGCTGGTGGGGGCCTCGTTGACGATGGCGAACAGGCGCCCCCGGGCCGTCACCAGGGTGCTCACGCTGGAATCCGTCTCGTGCGACTGCATCCAGACCGGATCGGCCAGCCACTGCACCCGCCGGGGCGGACCTACCGCGACGTCCCGGGCCACGGGATTCCCGTCCGGCCCGTGGAGGTAGTGGGTCCATTCGTCGATGGCGTCGGGCCATGCCTTGCGGGCATGGACGCCCCGTTCGACGATCCGCACCTCCACGGCCCCGGCGGCGCGGAGATCCTCCGCCAGCGACTCCCTCCATCCCGGAGGACCGTCCCCCGGCCGAGACGTCTCGAGGAGGGCCGCCCCCAGCGGGGCCAGCGCCCGGAACACCTCCGCCGCCCGGAGACCGCGGGCCGCCAGCGCGGGCCAGTCGTCGGCCGCCGCCAACGTGACCAGGTTGTCGGCATAGGGCAGCCGGGGGCCGGTCCAAGGGACGACCGAAACCGTGCCGTAGACGCCCGCGGCGTGGATCGCCTCGCGCGCGGCCTCGACCCGGCCGGGATCCGCCGCCAGGACGTGGACGGTGAACGGCCCCTGCCGGGCGAGGGCAAGGGGCAGCGCGGCCTCCCCGAGGCCCAGGAGGACGCACAGGCCCCCCGAAACCCCGCCGGCCCGGACGAGGCGGGCGGCCTCCTCCTGAGGGGAGGACGATGCCCCCTCCTCCGCCCCCCAGGCCAACAGGGAAGGCGGACAGATCGCCAGGAAGGCGGACACGACGGCCGCGGGCCGGTTCACAGGCAAATCTCCTCCGTTCTACCTCCGGTAGTCCTCCCCCCGGTAGCTCCGCAGGACCGATTCCTGCCAGCCGTCGAGCTCCTCGCGCATCTTCCGGACGATCTCGGGGCGGGAGCCCGAAAGGTCCTGCTGCTCCCCGGGATCGGACGCCAGGTCGTAAAGCTCGAAGCGGCCGGGGGCCGGCTTGTGGAGCTTGTACCGGTTGTCCGTCCAGGCGGCCTGGCCCGCGTCCTTCCCGAAGGCCTCCTTGTCGCCCTTCCGGGGGGCGTAATGCCAGAAGCCGATCGGTCGGGGCCGCTCCGCCATCCGCCCCTCGATGAGCGGGAGAAGGCTGATGCCGTCCAGCGGCTCGACAGGAAAGGGGCCCTTGATCCCCACGATGTCCAGGACGGTGGGGAACAGATCGCTCGAGCAGGCCGGGACGGCCGTGACGCGGGGCTTCGGGATGCGGGCGGGCCATTCCAGGAGTCCCGGCACCCGAAGGCCGCCCTCCCACACGGTGCCCTTCTTCCCCCGGAGGCCGCCGGTGGAGCCCGGGCCGGTGGCGCCGTTGTCGCTGGTGAACAGCAGGAAGGTGTTCTCCGCGACGCCGAGCCGGCGGAGGCCGGCCCTCAGCGCCCCCATGGCGCGGTCGATGGCGACGATCTCCCCGCAGTAGTCGGAGCCCCCCGCCGCGGCCCGATCCGCCGGTAGGGCCCTGTGCGGACTGTGCGGATTGCCGAACCAGACGACGGCCAGGAAGGGCTTCTTCCGCCCCGCCGACGCCTCGATGAACCGGAGGGCCTCCTCCACGATGAGGTCGGATCCGTCCCCCTTGAGCGATACGGTCGTCCCGTTCCGGCTCATGGCGGGATCGAGGTCGAAGTAATTGGAGACGGAGAGCCACTCGTCGAATCCCATCCGCCCCGGATTGAGGGGATCGTCCGCGGGGATGGGCTTCCCGGGGCCGCTGACCCCGTTCAGGTGCCATTTTCCGAAGTGTCCCGTGGCGTATCCGAGGGGCTTCAGCATCTGCGCGATCGTGACCTCCCGGGGGCGGATGGGGTACCCGTAGAGAAAGCATCCGAAGCGGTTCGGGTGGCGGCCCGTGAGGAAGCTGCCGCGCGTGGGGGAACAGACGGGGGCCGCGGCGTAGAACCGGTCGAACCGCAGGCCCGCCGCGGCCATCGCGTCCAAATTGGGGGTCTTGGCGGCGGCCAGCCCGTTGTAGCCAACGTCGCCCCAGCCCTGGTCGTCGGTCATGCACAGCACGAAGCTGGGCCGCTCTTCCGCCCGGTCCGGGGCGATCAGCGGTATCAAAACCAGGACGCCCAGGGCATGCCGGGTCATGGGGCACCTCCCGGGATTTCGCCTCCGGAGGACGCGCGGACCGCCCGACGGGGCCCTCTTTTCACTTACAACCCATGTGGGGTCGGGAGGTTGTGCCCCAATGATGTTGCCTCCGGGCTTGCGGGAACCATTCGGCTGTGCTTCCGGCGGCCGGTCCTGTTTGCGGCAGGACGTGGGTCAGGACCAGGTCGATCGTCGAGCAGCTTGAACACACCTACAGGCAAAGGTTTCTGGGATCGTTGACCAGGCGCTCATAATTTTTCTTGCAATTTTCCGTGGGTTGGGGCGTATAATAAGCAAACGTTTGCGGCAAACGTTTGCGCATCGTCCATTGACCGCCTTTCGATAGGAGGAATTTCGTGGAAAAAGTGAAAGTCGGCATCATCGGATCCCAATTCGAAGCCGATATCCACGCCGCCAGCTTCCAGATCCTCCCCGACGAGGCCGAGGTCGTCGCCGTCGCCTCCCCCACCCCCGGCCACCCCGAGGCCCTCGCCCGCAAGTACGGCATCCCCCGTGTCTTCCATGATTACCGCCAGCTGCTCCGCGAAAAAGACATCGAGATGGTCACCTTGGCGGTCCCCAACCACCTCCACGCCCCCATCACCCTCGAGGCCGCCCGCGCCGGCAAGCACGTCGTCTGCGAAAAACCCCTCTGCATGACCCTGGAGGAGGCCGACGAAATGATCGACACCTGCCGCCGCCAAGGCGTCCTCCTCCTCTACGCCGAGGAACTCTACTTCACTCCCAAGTACGTCAAGGCCAAGGAAATGGCCGACCAGGGGGCCTTCGGGAAGATCTACCTCGTCAAGCAGAGCGAAAAGCACTTCGGCCCCCATGCCCCCTGGTTCTGGGACGTCGACCGCTCCGGCGGCGGCGTCTTCATGGACATGGGATGCCACGGCATCGCCTTCGCCTGGTGGTTCCTCGACCGCCCCAGGATCAAGTCCGTCTACGCCCAGATGGGCACCTACGTCCACGCCGACAAGACCCGCGGCGAGGACAACTCCATCTGCATCCTCGAATTCGACAACGGCGCCGTCGGCCTCGTCGAGGACAGCTGGGCCCGCCGCGGCGGCATGGACGACTCGATCGAGATCTACGGCGAGGGCGGCGTCACCTACGCCGACCTCCACATGGGCAACGCCCTGCCCACCTTCAGCGAATACGGCTTCGGCTACGCCGTCGAGAAGGCCCCCTCCACCAAGGGCTGGTCCTACCCCGTCTTCGACGAGCTCTACAACTACGGGTTCCCCCAGGAGATGCGCCACTTCGCCCGGTGCGTCCGGGGCAAGGAGCAGCCCCGGGCCACCGGCGAGGACGGCCGCGTGGTCCTCGAGGCCCTCTACGCCGGCTACGCCTCCGCCGGGTCGGGCCGCAAGGTCGCTCTCCCCTTCCGCCCGGCGGGCGTCCGCCGCCCCATCGACCTCTGGAAAAATCCCGCCGAGAAGGCCCCGAAATGAGTCCCCCCGCCCTGCCCTCCCGCGAACGCCTCCTGAGGGCCCTCGACCGCCGGCCCGTGGACCGCGTCCCGTGCTGCTTCATGAGCTTCACCGCCCTCCGCCGCCGCCTCGGCGAGGATCTCTTCGAACTCGCGAAGGCCGAGCGGCGGATGGGCCTCGACGCCATGCTCTTCATCCCCTCCGCGGGACGCCCCCTCCGGCCCGACCACCCCGACCTCCGCGGCCTCCCCGTCCGCTTCGACCCCCGCGTCCGCACGATCGAACGGCGCGAGGGCGACGTCCTCTACAAGACCTACGAGACCCCCGACGGCCCCCTCACCACCGCCGTGCGCCTCTCGGAGGACTGGCCCCACGGGGACCACATCCCCTTCGTGGACGACTTCCAGGTCCCCCGCATGCTCAAGCCCCTCGTCACCGGCCCCGGCGACCTCCCCGCCCTCCGCCACCTCCTGGCTCCCCCCTCCCCCGAAGACGCCGCCCGCTTCGCCGAGGAGGCCCGCCGCGCCCGCGCCTTCGCCGAGGAACACGACCTCCTCCTGGCCGGCGGCTGGGGCGTCGGGATGGACATGGCCCACTGGCTCTGCGGGATGCAGGACCTGATGGCCCACACGATGCTCCGCCCCGACTTCGCCGAGGAGCTCCTGGAGACGATCCACGCCTGGAACCTCCGCCGGATGGAGGTGGTCCTCTCCGCCCCCGTGGACCTCTACATCCGGCGCTCCTGGTACGAGGGCTGCGACTTCGTGACCCCCCGCTTCTACCGCCGGGCCGTCCTCCCCCGCCTCAAGGCGGAGGCGGATCTCGCCCACCGGCACGGCGCCCGCCTCGGCATCCTCTGCACCAGCGGCCTCAACCCGATGCTGGACCTCTTCCTGGAGGCCGGCATCGACGCCCTCATCGGCATCGATCCCGTCCAGGGCACCCACACCGACATGGCCCTCATCCGGCGGAAGCTGGGCGGCCGCGTCTGCCTCTGGGGCGGCGTCTCCGGCGCCGTCACCGTCGAGCTCGGGACCGAGGAGGAGATCCGGGCCGCCGTCCGCCGCGCCATCGACACCCTCGGCCCCGACGGTTTCATCCTCTCCCCCGTGGACAACATCACCGTGGACGCCCCCCGCACCTGGAGGAACCTCGAGACCTTCATTCGGGCGTGGAGGAACGGCTCATGATCACCCGCCGCGAATGGCTCGCCGCCGGCCCGGCGATCTGGCTCGGCGGCCGCCTCTCCCCCAGCGAAAGGCTCAACGTCGCCGCGATCGGCTGCTCGGGACGCGGAGCGGAAAACCTCAAGGGCCTCGCCGCGCTCCCCGACGTGAACCTGGTCGCGTTCTGCGACGTGGACGCCCACGCCCTGGCCCGGGGCCTCAAGCTCAACCCCGGGGCGAAGTCCTTCCGGGACTGGCGAAAGATGTTCGACGCGATCCCCGGGGAGATCGACGCCGTGGTCGTCAGCACCCCCGACCACATGCACGCGCCCGTCAGCCTGGCCGCCCTGAGGCTGGGCAAACACGTCTACTGCGAGAAGCCCCTCACCTGGTCGATCGAGGAGGCCCGCCTCATGGCGGAAACCGCCCGGGGGAAGAAGGTCGCCACCCAGATGGGCACCCAGGGCATGGCCCTGGACGGGGCCCGCGCCGGCATCGAGACCATCCGCACCGGGGTCCTCGGCGAGATCCGGGAACTGCACGTCTGGACCGACCGCGCCGGGAAGCGCTGGTGGCCCCAGGGGATCGACCGCCCGGAGGAAACGCACCCCGTCCCGGACCACCTGGACTGGGACCTGTGGCTCGGCGTCGCCCCGGAGCGCCCGTACCACAAGATCTACCACCCCTTCCGCTGGCGCGGCTGGAAGGATTTCGGCACCGGCGCCGTGGGCGACATGGGCATCCACAACGCCGCCATGGTCCTCGCCGCCCTCCGGCTCGGCCCGCCCCGCTCCGCGGAGATCCTGGAGACTTCGGGGCTCAAGGAGGAGACCTTCCCGGCCTGGTCGCGGCTGCGCGTCGAGTTCGCCGCCCCCGGCAGGGGCGGAACGATCCCCCTGTTCTGGTACGACGGGGGACAGAAGCCCTCCCCCGACCTGATCGGCGGCCAGAACGTCGCGGAAAACGGCGCCATCGTCGTCGGCTCCAAGGGAACCCTCTACTCGATCGAGTGGACGGGGGCGAACTGGAAGCTCCTTCCCGAGGAAAAGTTCGCGGGCCACCCCCGCCCGGAGCCCACGCTCCCCCGCGCCCCCGGGGAGGACCCCTACCGCGAGTGGGTCCGCGCCTGCACGGGCGGCCCCCCGGCGTTCTGCAACTTCCCCGACTTCGCCTCGCCCCTCACCGAAACGATGCTCGTGGCGAACCTGGCCCTGCGCACCGGGGAAAAGATATCCTGGGACGCCGCCGCCCTGAAGGCCCGGGGGTGCCCCGCGGCCGATCCGGCGATCCGGCGCGCGTACCGCAAAGGCTGGTCCCTTTGAGAGGGAGAGGACCGTGATCCAACTCGCCGCCGCCCTCCTGCTGGCCGGCTCTGCCGGCCCCCCTTCCCGCCCCGCCGCCGCCCGGGAGGGCGAGTGGCTCGTCCGGGCCGACATCCCCCGGCACGTCTACGGCCACGGCGGGGCCGTCGTCGGGGGAAAATACTACGCGATCGGCGGCTGCCCCACCCCCGACTGGACCGACACCGACCCCGCCGTCCAGGTCTACGACCCCGCCGCCGACGCCTGGACCCGCGCCGCCGATCTCCCCGTCGAACTCGGATGGCCCATGGTCGCCGTCCTCGACGGGAAGATCTACGTCTTCGGCGGGATGCGGGACCGCGCCCGCTCCACGAACAAGGCGTGGGTCTACGATCCCGCCGCCGACCGGTGGTCGCCCCTCAGGGACCTTCCCGAGCCCGCGATGAACGGCTTCGCCGCCGCCTTCGGAAAGCACATCTACGTGGGGCTGGGCTACAACCGCCAAGGCCGGGACGGGAAGGACATCCGGGACCACTACAAAACCCTCTACCGGTACGACCCCGCGGCCGACGCCTACGCGAAGATGGCCGATGCCCCCGAATGCGGCTGCTACGCCGCCGCAGGGACCTGGAAGGGCGCGCTCTACGTGATCCACGGGGCCGAGATCGAGATCGGCTGGCACCAGATGAACGAATACGCCTGGGCGGACGGCGCCCTCAAGTACGTCCCCGCCACCAACACCTGGACGAAACTCCCCGCGAAGCGCGGCTGCAAGCGCGTCTTCTACCTCACCCAGTGCGCCAGCACCGTCTCCCGCGGCCCCGAGATGTTCATCGTGGGCGGCCTCGCCGAGAAGCGCGGCCGGACCACGACCTGCGAGATCTTCGACATGGAAAGGGAGGAGTTCCGTCCCATGCCTCCCATGCCCCAGATGCGCTGCTGCGGCGGCGGGGGCGTCGTGGGGGAGACGCTGGTCGTCACCGGAGGATTCTTCGGCACCGGCGACCTGGGCAACATCTGCAAGCCGACGTGGATCTATCGCTCCCAGTAGGGGGAGGAACATGCGCCACCTCGTCCTGATCGGCCCGATCCTGGCCGCCGCGGCCTGCGCCTCGTCCCGGCCAGGCGGCCCCGCCGACGCCTGGCGGATCCTCGCGGACATCCCCGATCCCCAGTTCGGCTGCGCCGGCGCGGTCCTGGACGGGAAACTCCACATCCTCGGCGGCTGCACGATCGTCGGCGGCGCCTCGAGGGCCCACCAGGCATTCGACCCGAAGACCGGGAGCTGGACCTCCAGGGCCCCCCTTCCCGGGCGGTCCGGCTGGCCCGCCGTGGCCGTCTACAGGGGAAAGATCTACTGCTTCGGCGGCGACGACAAGGGAATCGACGCCCGGCCCACGACCCGCAGCTTCGCCTACGACCCCGCGAAGGACGCCTGGACGGAGATCGCCCCCCTCCCCGCCCCCCGCAGCTACGCGGCCGCCACGACCGTCGGCGAGTTCATCTACCTCTACGGGGCCCGCACGCTCCGCCGCGACACCGACGACCTGAGCACCTACCGCTACGACCCCGAGGAGAACACCTACACGCGGATGGCCGACCTCCCCGAGGCCGCCCGGTTCATCACCCAGGGATACTACAACGGCTTCATCTACGCGATCCACGGCGAAACCAGCAGGGAAACCTACGCCGACGGCGTCCTCGCCTACGACATCGTCCACAACGAGTGGAGCAAGCTGGACCTCCGCCGCCCCGAGAAAACCAAGTGGACCCTCACCCAGCATTCCTCCCACGTGGTGTCCGGCTCCCGCCTCTACGTGGCGGGGGGCAAGCCGCCGGGGGCGAAGCGGACCCGCCTCGTGTACTGGTTCGACATGAAGGCGAAGACCTTCGGGACGGCCGAACCGCTCCCCGAGGGCCGGTGCTGCGGCGCGGGCGGGATCATCGACGGGAGCCTCGTCCTGGCGGGCGGATTCTGGGGAGACGTGAGCGACGTGACCACGTGCAGGCCCACCTGGTCGCTCAAGCTGCCCTCCCCATGAAGCGGCTCCTGGCGGTCGCCGTCGCGATGCCCGCGCTCCTGCGGTGCGCGGGCCCCGGGGAGGCGCCCTCCTGGACGAACGGCCTCCCGGCGGACCCGTCCTTCTTCCCGGTCGGCGTCTGGCTCCAGGACCCGGCGTTCGCCCCGAAGTACCGGGACCTCGGCATCAACCTCTGCGTCGGGACGCGGAGCCTCTCCCGCCCGGAACAGCTGGAGCCCCTGAGGGAGGCCGGGATGCGGGCGATCCTGCGGGCGGACGAGGTGGCCGATCGATTCCGCGGCGAGCCGCACGTCGTCGGATGGATGCAGGAGGACGAGCCCGACAGCGCCCAGCTCCTGGGCCCCTGCCAGGGGTACGGCCCGCCCGTGCCTCCCGCGGAGGTCCACCGCCGCTACCGGCGGATCCGCTCGGACGATCCCACCCGGCCGGTCCTCCTGAACCTGGGGCCCGGCGCGGCCTGGGACGACGCCCCCGCGCGGGGCCCCCGCCGGGGGCATCCTGAGGACTACGCCGAGTACGCCGGGGGGGGCGACATCCTCTCCTTCAACTTCTCCCCCGTCAACCGGGAGGAGCCGGAAGTCTCGGGCCGGCTGGAATTCATGGCCCGGGGCGTGGACCGCCTCCGGTCGGCGTCGGGGGGGCGCAAACCCGTCTGGGCCTTCATCGAAACCACGCCGCTGCGCGACGGGACCCGCAGGCCTTCCCCCCGCGCCGTCCGCGCCGAGGTCTGGATGTCGCTCCTTCACGGGGCTCGGGGAATCGTCTACTCGGCCCATCGGTTCCGCCCCCGGTTCGAGGAGGCGGCGCTCCTGGCCGACGAGGCCATGGCCCGCGCGGTGGCGGAGATCAACCGGCAGATTCACGAGCTGGCCCCCGTCCTCAACGCCCCGCCGATCTGCGGGGGCCTATCGGTCTCCTCTCCCGTCCCGGTCGACGCCGTGGCGAAGCGGCACGGGGGGGCACCTATGTCCTGGCTGCCGCGATGAGGAACAGTCCCGGCCGCGCGGCGTTCACCGTCGCGGGGCTCCGCGGGCGCGTCCCGCTCCAGGTGCTCGGCGAGGACCGGACGCTCGAGGCCGAGGAAGGCACGTTCTCGGACGATTTCGAGGGCTACGGGGTCCATCTCTACCGGATTCCCGTGGAGACCTTCGGCCGCGAAGGGGGGCCCGAGATCGCCTCCTCGGGACCGGGGGAAGTCCGGATCCCCGCCGCCCGCCCCGAGCCGTTTGCCCCTGCCCCCGAGGCGGTCCCCGCCGCCGCGGCCCCCCGGCCGGTCCCGCCGGGCGCGCACGTCCGCGGGGCGGACTGCCGGGGCTGCCATCCCGCGGAGCACGAACGCTGGGCCGCGAGCCGCCATGCCCCCAACCCGCGGAGGACCCTCCTCAATCCGGCCCACAACGCGGCCGAGCTTCTGAGCGACCGGTGCCTTTCATGTCACTCCCCTCTGGAGGCGCCCTCCCTGAAGATCGGGCACTTCGTCCGTCCCCTGGACCGGGAGGGCCCCTGGAGCCTCGTCGAGGAGAACGTGCCGAAATGGCGGGGGATCTGCTGCGAAGTCTGCCACGATCCGGCAGGCCGGGCGCCGAAGCTGCTGGCCTTCTTCGATCCGCGCCGGGGCACCCCCGTCCCGGTGCGGAATCCCTCCGAGCTCTGCCTGAAGTCTCAAGTTGACCGGTTTTCGGGGGTCGAACAATGAAGGGCAAGACTCCCGGCGACCTGGGGTAAAATTAAGGGCGCAGAGGCCCGCCAGGTCACTGCAGGAGCTTGCCCATGGAGAG
>Ga0068707_1002777_pt1 | contig 12292 bp, 2 predicted proteins | sample YNPNPMetaG_FD_66600 | JGI IMG/M metagenome (GOLD analysis project Ga0068707, IMG submission 66600) | Anoxygenic and chlorotrophic microbial mat microbial communities from Yellowstone National Park, USA - YNP NP MetaG | ecosystem: Environmental > Aquatic > Thermal springs > Hot (42-90C) >... | reverse complement strand
GACGCCCACGGTGACGGTGTTGGAGGGAAGGCTGTGGTTCTGGGCTCCGTCCAGCGCCACGACCTCATAGGTGTACTCCCGGTCGGGCACCACCGCGTTGTCCCGGAAGGAGCGGGCCGAGGCGGGCAGGGGCCTTTCGGTGATGACCCCCATCTTCGGCTGGCCGGGACTGCCCCGGAGGACCAGGAAGCCCGTACTCTCCGACTCGGGAACGCCCGGCACGAAGGAGAGGGTGACCGATCCGCCGGCGCCGTCGTAGGCGGTGATCCTCGGTGGGGGCGGGGGGTTGTTGTCGGGCAGGGTGACCGACAGCACCGCACTGGGGGCGCTCGCCTGGTTGTCCGAGCCGATGGCCACCACGCGGTAGCGCACGACCCCCGACTGGCCCAAGTCAATGGGGTCGTCGAAGCGCGGCTCGGGGGTGATGCGGCTGCTGGCGGGGGACCACGCCTCCGAGTCCCCGGCCGTTTTCTGGACCTGGTAGCCCAGGAGATGCCCCGCCACCGCCTGCCACCTCAGGGTGACGACGTTCATGCCCAGGATGGCTTCAAGACCCTGCGGGACCGGAGGCGGCCCGGCCGCCCGGCACAGGACCCCCACGGGAGCGCAGGGAGAACCGGCCTTGCCGCGGGGGTCCAGGGAGGCGATGCGGTAGAAGACGCGCTGGCCGGGGACCGTGTTGGTGTCGGTGAAGCCCGTCGTGGTGCGGGAGAGGGCTTTTTCCGAAAGGGGGGTGTAGGGGCCCTCGCTGAAGGCGCTCTTCTCGAGGAGGTAACCCGTCGTGTGGGGATTCTGCCTGGCCTCCCAGGCGAGCACCACGGCGGCTCCCTGAACCTCGGCCTTGAAGCCCTTGGGCGGGAGCAGCGCGTCGAAGTCGGGGACGAAGACCTCGACGGGATCGGCGGGGGGCGTTTCCCTGCCAAAGATGTCCAGGCCGGTGACGGTGTACCGGACCCGCTGTTCCACGGGCGCCTTGTCGTCGTTGAAGAGGGGCGCTCCGTCGCCTCCGTTCTCCGGTTCGCTACGGTAGAGGACGGGGCCGCTCCCGAGGGGCTTGAAGCCCGCCCCGTCGTCGCGCAGCACACGGAAGGACGGGGTCGGTATGTCGCCCTGGGAAGAGGCCCTTGTCCATTCGAGCCGGACCCCCTGGGGCGTGGGCTCGGCCCGAAGATCGAAGGGGGCACGGCCCAGCGGTGTGGCCTGGCTGGCGTCTAAGGGCACCGTGGAGGCGAGGACGGCTCCCCGGGGTCCCTTGAGACGGTAGGTAAAGGGCCCGGCACCGGAGGGGCGGTCCTCATAGGCCAGGCCCATGGCCTGGGCGAAGGTGTAGTCGGTGAAAGAGACGAGGGTCAGGAACTGGAGAAGCCCTTGGAAGCTCTCTACGTTTCTGCCCGAGGCGGCTTCGGCGTTCTGGGCCACCAGCTTCTGGATGGCCCCGGCCTGGCCCGGCGTGAGCCGGGCCATGGCGGCGGCGTTGTCGCCGGGTCTGAGTCCGCGGGCCAGGGTGACGGCCTTTCCGGCCGCGTCCAGCCGTTCGAGGGTGGTTCCCTCGGCGGGCCAGGGTGCCTGCCCGTAGGGAGGTCGCCAGATCAGGCGCACCGATCCCTTTCCGTCCGAGGCGGCGGCCAGCGTGACGTCCATCCGGCCCTGCTGAGCCAGTGCCGTCTGTCCCACGGTCAGGGCCGCGCCGAGCATCCATAGGATGAAAGGTCGTGTCTTCATCTTCCTCCTCCCCGTCATGGCAGGCAGATGCCCACGTGCGGCCTGAAGCATTCGCAGCAGCACTCCCAACTGAAGTCCCAGCACGGGCAGGCGCAGATGCACCCGAAGTCCAGTTGAAGGTCTCCACAGACGCTCACGGGCATGGCGCTGGCGCTCAATTTCAGGCTGCCGCCGATGTGGCAGCCCAGATCCGAACCCAAAAGAGTGATCCCCGCGCTTCCGGAAACGCCGGCCAGGAAGGATCCGTCAAGGTGAATACCGTAGGTATCGTCCTTGGTGATGCCCAGACTCACTAGCGCATAGTATTTGAACTCGACGTAGGCTCCGACTCCGTAGATGGTCGGATGTGCGCTGAAGTCCGCATCGAAGGACCCGCCGATCTTCAATCCGTTGCCGTCCAGCCTGAGGGAGCCGCTGCAGTCCGCCACCAGCACGTGGGCCGAACTGTCTATCCAGACGTGCCAGTTGTCCCCCAGGAGGAGGTTGGCGTCTCCGCTGAAGGTGACGGCGCCGCCGAGGAGGCGCAGCTTGGCGTTGAGGGACCCCATGAACGTGCCGCCGCCGTACTGCAGGGTTCCGTTGAGGGGCGCACTCCCGGAATGGGTGGTTGTCAGGAGCCACCCCTTGGCGTCGATGCGGGCCCCCTGCTGGGTGTCCACGGTGAAGGTGCCGTCGAAGTAGTAGATCCACCCTTCGCTGAAGCCGTCGCCCACTTGGCACCCGGCCTGGAAGAGGTAACTCCCGTCGAAGACGGGCTGGATCTGTTCGATGGGCACCCCCGCCGCGGCCTGCGAGAAGTTGATGTTGTGGCCGAGGGCCCCGTGGACCTCGTAGAGCATGAGGAAGGGAGGCAGGATCCCCACCGGGGCGGCACCCAGGTCGTAGCCCACGCGGGTGAGCCAGTAGTCCTGCCCGTTCTGGTAGCCCAGCAAGAACTCGGCGTCCACCGTCCCCTGCACCAGCTGGAGCTGGGCCTTGCCCGAAAAACGCGTGTTGCCCGACCCCATATCCTTGTAGGAGACGGTGGCGTTCATGTTGACGTCGCTGTTGTAAGGGTAATGGTTCTCGATGTGGAGGTCGTCCACCGCGGGGTCGGCGGCGGAAAAGTGGCCGGGCTGGCCCTGCACCGGAAGGAGCCGGTAGGTGAGGGTGGAGGGGGCGACGCTGAGGGTGTTGCTCAGGTGGAAAACCGCCGAGAGCTTGAAGAAGAGGGCCTTGGCGGTGGCCCCGCCGTAGTCGGCGGCGGCGACGTCGGCGGCGGTGACGTCCACGGGGGCCTGGCCCACGTACCCCGAGCCTCCCAGCGGAACGTGCAGCGTGTGGGCGCCGCCCTCCAGCCGCAGTTCCCCCGTGGGCAAGACCTGCAGGCCGTTCATGGGGAGCCCGTCGTAGGCCGGCTTGCCGAAGGCCTTGAAGCGGAAGGTGCCGTCCAGGACCACCCGCCATCCCACGCCGGACTCGAAGCCGAAGCTACCGTGGGAAGAGGTGTAGTGGAGGGTCCCGAAATCCTTGTCCACCGCCGGGACGTCGAAGCTGTTCTGGGAAACGCCGTGCTCGTCAATGGTGGACGTACCCGAGAGGGTGCCGTTGAGGAAGGGGTAGTCCTTGACGGTGAGGCTGAAGGTGCTGGCCAGGTTCTTTCCGCAAACGAAGAAATCGAAGGCGCTGACCTGGATGGTCGTCAACCCCATGGGGATGGAGCCGTTCAGAGGATAGCCGGCGAGGCGCCCCGAGAGGCCTCCCGGCCCGATGGACCATCGCGTAAAGGGGACGTTCGGCAACGGTACGGGGATCAGGCTGAGGTTCCCGGTCTTCAAGACGCCGTTCTTCAAGAGAAGCCCGACCCACTGCTGGCCCGTCCCGGTGGCGTTGCAGGCCGTCTCCGCCGGTGCATCCCCCTCGTGCCGGCTCAGGTCCAGGACGGCGTCGGAGGCGCTCACCTGGTAGCCGCTGTAGCCCACGTCCGCCGCCTGGAGTCGGAGGCCGGCCGCGGTGAAGTCCCCGTCGGGAGAGATGGGGCCCTTGGCCTCAAAGGCGAGGCTGACGCCGGCCCCCCTCAACCCGGAGTAGGAGGAGGGCTCGAGCCGGAAGGTCACGTTCACCTCGCCGGTCCCCTTGCCGGCCGTGCCGGTGACCCGCGTGATCTTCCCCGTGAGGCCCACCACCTCCACGTCGCGGCCCGGCGTCACATCGAGAGAGCCGCGGACCACCTCCCGGCCGTCTCCGGTTCCCTCCAACGTCCAGCCCTTGAAGGTGACGGGAACCAGGACCTTCACGGTGCCGCTCTGGCCCTCGGGAAGCGTGAGGACCAGCGAACCGCTTCCGTTGTAGGTGCCGTCGGCCTGCTCTGCGAAATCGGCACCCAGGTCGGTCACGACGAAGGGGCCCCGGGCCGTCTGGAAGAAAATCGAGCAGGGGGTTCCCGGGTCGTGGGCCACCACCCGGTATTTCACGGCGGGCGAGGCCACGGAGGACCCCGCGGCTAAGGTGTTGGTCGCCGGGAGGACGTTGGGGGGAGAGGTGGCGCTCTCCTGCCCGGGCTCCGCGCCTTTCTTGGGCGAGGAGGACGAGGCGGAAGGGGACGAAACGACGGCGCCGAGAGAGGTGAAGGCCCGCAGCGAGGGCCGGAGCATCGCGTATTCCAGGACGGGGCCCGAGGACGCGCCGGGCACCTTGGTAGACTGGGAGGCGTTCGTGGACCCCTCCGCCTCCGAGGGAAGGTGCGGGCTCGCCAAGGGTGACAGCCTGGCCATCAGGTCGCTGTCGGCGTCGAGCACCACCCAGGCTTTGACGGAGAGGGTGTGGGGCTCGGCCGTGAGGGCCACGGGCAGAGGGTCCGAGACGAGAATCTCGGGAGGGGCCGGCGGGGTCCTCCTGGCGGGGCCGATGGCCCGCGTTCCGCCGGGGATCTCCACACCGTCCACGATCCAGCTCCATCCCACCACGCCCTGCCCGTAGTAGCTCAGTTCCGCCTGAGCCGTGAAGCCCTGGCTGCAATCCTTGACCTCAGGCACCTCAGGCGGCTTTTCCGGATGGCCGGGGAATGCGGTTATCCGGATCTCCTTCAGGCGGAGCGGCCCGGTGGCGACCATGTCCTCGGGGTACACCGGGTTCACCGTCGTGCAGGCGATGAGGTAGGCGTCGTTGGCCAGCAGGTTGCCCACGGTGCCGGCCTCCGAAAATACGGCGCTTCCCGTCGTTCCCACCGCGCCCATGCCCGCCGGGAGGGCGCCCGTCCCCCGCGGGGCCAGGTCCGTCCGGGCCTGGAGGGCGCCAGGGGACGGGGAGCCGCCCAGCGATCCCGCCGGGCCGGCCTGAACCAGGCTCTGAAAGGACTGGGCGTAAGGGCCACGGGATTGGACCAGGGCCGGAAGGGCGGGATTGGAAGACTCCGGGTTGGGAAGCGAGTAGATCTGGATGAGATAGTCCCCCTCGTCCCTGTAGACGTGCCGGAGACCGGCGCCCTGGTACTGGATCTTCACCACGGGCTCCCCCGAGGGGGTCCTGTCCACGACGAGGGGCGTCACCTCGCCGTCCCCCCAGGAGAGGTAGACGTTGGTGTACTGCGCCGCCATGTCCTGGAAGTTGTGGAGGGAGACGCTGACGGGGTAAGGGTCCCGGTCAAGCCGGATCTGGCCCGAGAGAACCACCTCGTGGCCCACGAGGCAGGCCCGGCTGCCGTTGGGATCCTTGGGATCGACGCAGACTACACGGAGGGCGCCCGGCTGGTCCGCCGCGTCGCAGGAGAGCATCCCGCGGGGCTGCCGCGGGAGCTTCAGCGGGTACTCCTCGCTGGTCTCGACGGCCATGTTCTCGTGGGTGACCGGGTGCTTCCAGTAGCCGGTGACGCTCCAGGTGGCGTCGGCGTGGTCGGTCGGCCGGATGAGGTGCAGGTCCGGATCAACCATGGCCGTCAGGTTCCCCGTTTCCTTCGCCATGGCGATGGCGGCGTCGATCTGCGCCTGGGTGATCTTCGGTCCGCCGCCCTTCTCGGGCAGGCCGGACCGGACCGGAATCTGGGACTTGGCTCCCCCTCCGGCCAGGAGGCCCGCCGCGCCGGCGGGGAGGTTCAGGCCTTCGGGACCGGCGTAGTGGAAGGTGAGGTCGGGCCGGTAGGAGGGGAGGGATAGGAGAAGTTGTTTCGTGACCCGGTAGTAGTTCTTGGAAGCGGGCGTCTGGACCTGCGCCAGCACCTTTCCGCTCTTGTCCTTGATCGTGAGCACGAAGTACTGGGCCACCCCCGGGTTCTGCTCGAACCAGGTGAATTGGGTCCCCTGCTGGACCAGCGGGGGATCGTCCCCCATGTGCTGGGCGACGAACTCCCCGGACCCCGTGATGTTGGGGGCCCGCAGAAAGATCTTGCCCTTGGGGATGACGACCTCGACGGGAGGAACGGTGCGCGGCTCCACGCGGGGAGTCTTCCCGGCCGAAGGGGACAGCACCTGAACGCCGCCCGGCCCTTCTACGGGCCGGCCCTCGGGCGCTTTGACGCTGGCCAGGCGGACACCGGGAAGCGCCGCCGGGGACACGAGCACCTGAAGCGTCGCCCTTCCGGAATCTTGAAGAGAGGGAGGAGCCAGGTTCTGGACGTCCCGGCCAAAACTCACGGTCATGTCCGGCACGAAGCCCTGCCCGAAGAGGGTCAGCGTGTAGGTCTTCCCGGGCTCCACCTGGGAGGGCTCCACGCGCAGGACCCGGGCCTCCTCCCGGAGATGGATCGCCGGCAACACGGTGAACGCCGCGGGGAAGGAGCGAGGCGGAAGGTCTCCTCCGCGGACCACCAGGGTGTAGCTTCCCGGCCGCGCGCCGGCGGCGATGGCCAGACGGAAACCCACTCCCCTTTCCGTGCGGCGGAGTTCGGTGACGGTGAGCCCCGCCGGCTCAAACGCCACCGTGAGACCGGGGGCGTCATGAAGGCCGACGGCCTCCACGGAAAGGGTCTCGCCGGCCCTTCCCGTGTTGGGCTGGAGCACCACGGAGGCGGTCCGGGTTTCGCCCGGCCGGCCCGCCGGGGGCACCCCCGCCGTCTGGCCGGCGGCGGACAGAGCCGTTCCCAGCAGAAAGACCAGCCCCAACCCCCACCGGTTCCATTTCCAACGGGCGCCGCAGGCCCCTCTTTGCAGCGACATGGCCGCCTCCTTCCTCTTCGCCGCGGACGGAACGGCGAAAGAAGAGGGTTCTCGTTCCATTCGGAAAAGGGGCGGTGCTGTGCGCCAAGGCTTGGCCCGCCCCCTCCTGCCGTCCAAAGGCCATCCCCATTCGGCCGCTCGCCTCCTCCGGCCCCGTCGGAGTCTCTTTGCCGGCACAGGCTTGGGCCGTAGATACCACTCCCCCGCGGATTGTGTCAACCCCCGGCGCCGGTTCCCCAATCCCGCGATGGGAACCGAACAGGCGGTGCAAGTCTATGGAAATGTTTCAAATTCCCAAAATAGACCCATCCCCTGTCAAGGGATTGGGGGCATTCGAGCCGAAGGCGAAGAAGGCGTGAGGGGTGGGGTGAGGCTCCACGGGCTTTGCCCGTGGAGCGGGGAGGGACCCCGAAGGGTGGGCCGAGCGTTCCGCCTGGCTTGGCCAGCGGAACGCGGGTTAGAAGCCCCCTCCCCGTTTGGGAGAAGAGGCCTTTCCCCCGGAAAGCACCTACAGCGCCGAAGGCAAGACCAATCCATCGCGGAATTCGGGGGGGGCGGGGCCTTTCCCTCCGGGGGCCGGGCCGTGGCATGATGGGCACCTGGAGGAAAGCGGTGGCGAGAGCGGATGAGGACGGACGGAAGGGACTCCCCGAGGCGGTGGCGTCGAGCAAGGAGTTGTCGTGCCTGCACCGGCTTTCGGCCTTCACGGACCGGCCGGAGGCGGGCTTGGAGCGGGCGGCCCGGGCCCTCTTGGAGATCCTCCCCTCGGGCTTCCAGTTTCCCGAGAGGGTGCGGGTCCGTCTCGCGGTGGGGCGTGAGGTCTTCGCCTCTCCGGGCTTCCAGGAGACCCCGTGGATCCTGCGCGAACCCCTCCCCCTCTCTTCGGGAGGCCACGGCATCCTGGAGGTGGCTTACCTCTCCCTGCCGGAGAAGCTCCGGAAGGACCGGGCCTTCCTGCTGGAGGAGAAGCAGCTCCTCCGGGTGGCGGCGCTGAAGATCGCCCGGGCGGCGGAGGCTTCTCCAGGGCCAGGGGGGGGCGGCCCACCGGAGGGAAGGCCGGAGTGGCAGATCATCCTGGACCTCCTGCGGGAGACCGACCCCAACCTCTGGAAGCGGCTGTTGCGGAAGTTCATGAACCACCTCTCCAACCTGGGGGCGCCGGGGATCCATTCGCTCATCGAACGCTTCGACCCGGGGAGCGCCGCCGAGCGGGAGCGGGAGTCCCGGGGCTCCAACCAGCCCCTCAGAAAGCGGGACTTTTCGGCCTTCGAGGGGGTCTTCGAGGACCTCCTGGCGGTGGCGCCGGTGATCCTTCCCCACGGGGAGATCACCGCGCTGGTCAAGAAGTGGATCCGGCAGGACCGGGTGGGCTTCCTCGCCCTCGCCACCGAGCAGCGGGACCTCACCCTTTCGGACATCGCCGACATCGTGGAGCGGATCGACCGCGCCGCCCGCCAGGGGGACGAGGCCCTCTCCCCCTCCGACGCGCTCAACCTTAAGGTGGCCCTGAGCCGGCGCTTCTTGACCGACCGCTTGCCTTTCATCGCCGTCGCCAAGCAGTACATGGACATCCCCGTCTTCGCGGGGATCCTGAGACGGGTCATCGGACCGCCCAAGTGCACCGGGAAGCTGGGGGGCAAGGCCTCGGGCCTCCTCCTGGCCGAGCAGATTTTGCGGGTTCGGGGAAAGGGAGACCCGCTCATCGAGGGGATCCGGGTCCCCAAGGCCTGGTTCCTCGCCTCCGACGGCCTCTTCGACTTCGTGAAGTACAACTCCCTGGAGGACACCCAGTCCTTCAAGTACAGCCCGCCCCAGGAGGTGCGGCGGAGCTTTCCTTACCTGGAGCAGGTCTTCAAGCACTCTTTCTTCCCGCCGGACCTCTCCCGCCAGTTGCGGGTGGCCCTCCAGGACCTGGGGGAGGGGCCGCTCATCGTTCGCTCCTCGAGCCTCCTGGAGGACAGCGAGGGGACGGCCTTTTCCGGCAAGTACCGGAGCCTCTTCCTGGCCAACCAGGGCAGCGAGGAAGAACGCCTGGCGGCGCTGGAGGACGCCATCGCCGAGGTCTACGCCTCCATCCTGGGCCCCGACCCCATCCAGTACCGGCGGGAGCGGGGGCTCCTGGACTTCATGGAGGAGATGGGGGTCCTCGTCCAGCGGGTGGTGGGAACCCGGGTCGGGCGGTACTTCCTGCCGGCCTTCGCCGGCGTGGCCTTCAGCCGGAACGAGTTCCGCTGGTCACCCCGCCTCCGGAGGGAGGACGGCGTCATCCGCATCGTGGCCGGTCTGGGCACCCGGGCGGTGGACCGGGTGGGAGACGACTACCCCACCCTCGTCAGCCCCGGCCAGCCGGGACTCCGGGTCAACGCCGACGTAAAGCAGGCCATCCGGTACGCCCAGCGGTACGTGGACGCCATCAACCTGGAATCGGGGCGCTTCGAGACCGTCTCCTTCGAGGCGCTGCTCGAGGAGGCCGGAGAGGCCTTCCCCCTGCTGGAGCGGATCGTCTCCGTCCATTCGGACGGCATGCTCCGGCGGCCCGCGGGGCGCTTTCTCTCCTTGACCCCCAAGGACTACGTCGTCACCTTCGCGGGCCTCTTCGAGGGAACCCCCTTCCTGGAGCAGATCCGGCGGGTCCTCCGGATCCTGGAAGAGGCCATGGGAACCCCCGTGGACGTGGAGTTCGCCCACGACGGGAAGGACCTGTACATGCTCCAGTGCCGCCCCCAGAGCAGCGCCGGGAGCGAGGTCCGGGTCCCCCTGCCCGAGTCCCTTCCGCCGGAGCGGGTCCTCTTCACGGCGAAAAAGTACGTCACCACCGCCCAGATCCGGGGCTTGAAGACCATCGTGTACGTGGACGGCGCCGCCTACACGCGCCTGGCCTCCGAGACGGACATGCTGGCGGTGGGGGAGGCGGTGGGGCGGCTCAACGCCCTCCTTCCGCCCCGCTCCTTCATCTTGGTGGGGCCCGGCCGGTGGGGAAGCCGGGGGGACATCCTGCTGGGGGTGAGGGTCACCTACTCGGACATCAGCCGAACGGCCATGCTGGTGGAGGTGGCCCGCCGGAAGGGGGACTACGTCCCCGACCTCTCCTTCGGCACCCACTTCTTCCAGGACCTGGTGGAATCGCGCATCCGGTACCTCGCCCTCTACCCCGACGAGGAGGGGGTGGTCTTCCGGGAGGAGTTCTTCCTGAAGAGCCCCAACGCCTTAGCCACCCTCCTGCCCGAGTACGCCTACCTGGAGGAGGTCCTCAAGGTGGTGGACCTGGACCAGGCGGCGCCAGGGCTCCGCTTGGATGTGGTCATGGACGGGGAGCAGGACGCCGCCGTCGGCTACCTCACGGAGGCCGCCTCCCCCGGCGAAACCAAGGGCTGACGGGACTTTTCCACAGGTAGCAATCGCCTTTCTTCCCCCTTTTCAGGGTCTTGGACCTCCTCCCGCCCTCCGAACCCTGTGGAAAGGTGCTTGGGGGCCCTCCGACCCCTTGACACCCACAAGATGTAGCGCTATATTTTGGTCGCGCTCGAAGATATTGGGGTTTTGCGGCGACGCAACCCCTTGCAAACCGGGACGTTAGGGCCAACCCCCCTCTTCCGCAGGAGACCGAAGCGATGGAACCCACCAAGAACGCCGCCCCGCCGGCCGGAACCGCCAGCCGCAAGAATCCCTCCCCCGAGTCCCCTTCCCCGGGCCCGGCCCCGGGAACGGCGGCCCCGGACCTCACCCCCGAAGCCCTCCACCCCTTCCGGTTGGAACGGCACTTCACCCGGCCCGGGGTGGACCCCCTGGACGAGATCCGGTACGCCCGGCGCTCCTGCCGCATCCTGAACGTGGACGGTTCGGTGGTCTTTTCGCTGGAGAACGCCGAGGTTCCCGAGGACTGGTCCCAACTCGCCTCCGACATCCTCATCAGCAAGTACTTCCGAAAGGCCGGCGTCCCCGGGACCGGCCACGAGACCTCCGTCCGGCAGGTGGTCAAGCGGATCGCCCACACCCTGCGGGTGGAGGGAGAGCGCCTGGGCGGGTACTTCGAGACCCGGGAGGAGGCCGACGCCTTCGAGGCCGAACTCTCCCACCTCCTCGTCACCCAGAAGGGGGCCTTCAACTCCCCCGTCTGGTTCAACCTGGGCCTCTGGCACGAGTACGGCATCGAGGGCTCCGGCGGGGCCTACTACTGGAACCCCGAGACCGACCGCATCGAGGAGACGGCCAACGCCTACCAGCACCCCCAGTGCTCGGCCTGCTTCATCCAGAGCGTGGACGACGACCTCATGAGCATCTTCCAGTTGGCCAAGAACGAGGCCCGCCTCTTCAAGTACGGCTCGGGGACCGGCTCCAACTTCTCCCGGCTCCGCTCGCGGGAGGAGAAGCTCTCCGGCGGGGGCACCTCCTCGGGCCTCATGTCGTTCCTCGAGGTTCTGGACCGGGCCGCCGGCGCCACCAAGTCCGGGGGGACCACGCGGCGGGCCGCCAAGATGGTGATCCTCGACGCCGACCACCCCGAGATCCTGGACTTCATCAACTGGAAGCGGCGGGAGGAGGCCAAGGCCCGGAAGCTGGCCCAGCTGGGGGTGGACGTGGAGGAGGCGGTCCACACGGTGGCGGGGCAGAACGCCAACAACTCCGTGCGGGTCACCGACGCCTTCATGGAGGCCTACGAGCGGGACGGGGAGTGGACCACCGTCTACCGCACCACCGGCCAGAAGGCCCATACCCTGAAAGCCCGGACGATCATGCGCCAGATCGCCGAGGCGGCGTGGGAGTGCGGCGACCCCGGCCTCCAGTTCGATTCCACCATCAACAAGTGGCACACCTGCAAGGCCACCGACCGGATCAACGCCAGCAACCCCTGCTCCGAGTACATGTTCCTCGACGATTCGGCCTGTAACCTCGCCAGCCTCAACCTGATGAAGTTCCTCGGCGAGGACGGCACCTTCGACGTGGAGGGCTTCCGCCACGCCGTGGGCATCTTCATCGTGGCCCAGGAGATCCTGGTGGACCTCTCCTCCTACCCCACCGAACCCATCGCGAGGAACAGCCACAATTTCCGGCCCCTGGGGTTGGGGTACGCCAACCTCGGCACCCTCCTCATGGTCCAGGGGATCCCCTACGACAGCCCCCGGGCCTTCGCCTGGTGCGGCGCCCTGACGAGCCTCATGACCGGCCACGCCTACACCGTCTCCGCCCTGCTGGCCCGCCGGAAGGGGCCCTTCCCCGGCTACTTCCCCAACCGGGAGTCCATGCTGGAGGTCATCAACCTCCACCGGGACGCCAGCCTCCGCCTGGAGACCTCCCTCCTGCCCGAGTACCTGGCCCTGGCCAGCCGCCAGGCCTGGGACGACGCGCTGGTCTTCGGGCGCCAGCACGGCTTCCGGAACGCCCAGACCACCGTCCTCGCCCCCACGGGAACCATCGGGCTCCTCATGGACTGCGACACCACC
>Ga0068707_1002774_pt1 | contig 12307 bp, 8 predicted proteins | sample YNPNPMetaG_FD_66600 | JGI IMG/M metagenome (GOLD analysis project Ga0068707, IMG submission 66600) | Anoxygenic and chlorotrophic microbial mat microbial communities from Yellowstone National Park, USA - YNP NP MetaG | ecosystem: Environmental > Aquatic > Thermal springs > Hot (42-90C) >... | reverse complement strand
GCCTCCAGCGGCGGCACATCAATGATGCCATCGCGCATGATAAAGCGGCGAAACCTGGGCCGCGCCGATAGCCGCTTACCCTTATTGGACTCGACAATCCTGCCGTCCTGGTCAGGCACAAAGACAATGTCGTGTAGCATGAAACCGAGATCACGGTCGCCGCGCAGCGATTCGTGGCAGGGAGGAAATTCCTCAACCAGCTCGAAATAGGCCGGAAATTCGCGCGTCCCCAGGTAGGGGTGGTGGTAATATCCGCCCCGCTGCGCCCGGCGGCGGAACTGATCGAGATGTTTGGCCTCCGGCTTGTCTTCGGGTCCATTGCTATCGAGGACCTCCAGATGCGCTTCTATGCCATAGCAGACATCACGCAGGATCAGGGAGGCGCGCTGCTGGCGGTTCTCTTCGACAGCAATGCCGAGAGCGCTCGGCTTCCCTTTCATGGCGGTCTCCACCTTGCGGGCCGGAATCTTGCACCCGATTTCGTTGCGCCGGATGTTGGTGAAACGAATCGGATTGAAGACCAGCAATCTGTCCACCACCCAGCGCATTTGCGGCTTCCAGTAGATTGCCTCCAAGATGCCCCGCGCCGCGCTGGGGGTGATTACGTCATACGAGACGCGTTCTGCCTTCATTTCCGGCCTGGTGAAACAGGCATATTCTCCCCAAACTTTCAGTTTTACGCCGTACATTCGACCTCCTTTCTTTTCATGCGAAATAGTACCCTGCACCCTCTGCTTCCAGGCTCAAGCCAACATCTTCGCTGTAATGGGTTTCCGGACTCTCCAAGATGCCAAGGTCATCGTAAATCAACCGAATGTTTCGCCCGGCGTGCTTGCTCCATTCGTGGCGAAATACCTGCACCATGAAAGGCTGGGCCTGGCGCAAGAGATCTCTACCGGGAGAAGGGACAGATCGCAGACGATCGCATATGTATTTGCCTTCCTCGCCCCATGGAATGATAACGTTGCAGGTAGCACCGTCTTCGATCATTTTGAAATCTTCGGCGGCTTTTTCGAAAAGAAAGATAAAAGGAAAATCAGAACGCTTCGCGTCGAGGTAAAAATCATCCAAGATCCCTTTGTTGTCCCAGCGATCTTTTTGATCCCAGTAATACAGACGGAAGAAATGTTCGTTGGCTTTCAGCTCTAACGGATCGGCGTAGAGTTCTAACACCTGTGCGGCACAATTGGCCGTATCGGCGAAATATCTACAAGCCGCGGAGTCTTCCGGGATGAACACATACACCTGACCCATGCCTGGGAGGTCGCCGTTTCGGTTGCAGCGGCCGGCCGCCTGGGCGATGGAATCCAATCCAGCAAGCGCCCTGTATACCACGGCAAAGTCAATATCCACGCCGGCCTCGACAACTTGAGTGCTAACAAGCCTACAAACGGAACCGTTCTTCAGCGCCTCCTTTACCTGAGCCAGCCTTCTGCGTCGATGGGCAGGGCACATGCGCGCACTCAAATGGAAATGGCCTTCTGCCAATCCGATTGCCTCGAAGAGTTTTCTCGCATGGCGAACAGTATTCGTTATGCATAACACTTGCCGTTCCCGTAAGATGCGGTCGCGCATGTCGCCGTCGGACTGCTTTCCAATCTTGCTGATTTCCACACGCTTGAGAGCTTGATATAACCTTTCGGGCTGGTGCGCGATCTCTCGTACGCTATCTAAACCTATATCAAAGTCCGCTCGCTTTGTTATGGCAGGCTGTGTGGCCGTACAGAGCACGATCGTGCTACAGTAGGCGTTCACCAATTCCTTCAGTGCTCGCAGGCACGGCTGTAGGTAATCGACGGGTATGGTTTGCGCCTCGTCGAGAATAATAACGCTTTTCGCCAACCGATGAAGCTTCCGGCAACGTGAAGGCCGGTTGGAAAACAACGATTCAAAAAACTGAACCGAGGTGGTGACGACAAGAGGCGCATCCCAGTTTTCCGCAGCAAGACGAGCTGCCTGGGTTTCTTTCTCTGGATCCACGCTGCTGTGGTGCTCGAGCACACAATCATCGCCCAAGTATTTTCTGAAAACATCTGCGTTCTGCTCGATGATGGTGGTAAATGGTACGACATAGATTATCCTGTGCAGGCCATGTCTCAGCGCATGCCGTATCGCAAAGTCCAAAGAAGAAAGAGTCTTTCCGCCGCCGGTTGGAACGGTCAGCGAAAAGAACCCTGGTGGCTGCTCAGATGCTCGCTCGCAGTCTCGCCTTACAGATCTGCGCAATTTATTTATAGGTTTTTCTGTTTCCTTGCGGTCAATTTCCTCAAGGGCCTTAAAGAATCGAGGAGCCAGATCGTCGAGTCGGGGAAAAGAACTCCTCGAAATTCTTTTTTCAGGCTCCATGAATTCCTCTGTGTCGAGGAAATCGGCATCTACCAGGCAGGAGAACAGCATACGGACAAAGAAGGCTGTGGCAAATGAGTCTCTTTTACCCAGAGCCGCGCGAAGGTAATCTGGCGGGCATGCAGACCGAGCCGGTCCTGGAAGATTCCGCAAACCGTAACGCCAGTCAGGCGTTTCTTTCTTTAACCTCTTTTCCTGACAAGCATCTTCAGCACGACCATCAAGGAGCCCTGTGTGGTGTCCGGCAATCGCGTAGGCAAGTAGATGACCCAAAATATTTATACTCTGCACTGCATATTGTGCTCCGGCAGTCGAGTGATCCACACGACCGGCCTGCGTTTCTGAACATGCTTCCTGCTGGCTTTTCAAATACAATTGAAAGTCGTTCGAGTACTTCCCCAGGTCGTGCCAAAGGCCTGCCAGGTAGCCCCATTCCCTCGCTCCGAATGCCTCGGCGAACTCCCCGGCTTTCTGCGCCACCCTCTTCAGGTGATCTTCCAGTAGCTGCCAGCGGCAGGTTCCCGATTCACCCTGAACTGTGTGAGCAAAATATTTTGTATCTTCCATCGGTCACCCCCCATACTTTCACCTCAGCCCATCCCTCAGCTCCCTCACCAGCAGCTCCACCGTCCGCGACCCGCCGCCCAAGCTCTTCAGCCTCCAGGCGCCTTCGGTCTCGAAGCGCTCGTCGCCGATCCTCTCGGCCCAGGGGGCCAGCACCTGACCCAGATCGCGCGCCGAAAGCGGATCCAGCCCCCGCTCGCGACACAGGGAAATCACCTCCGGCACCACCCGGATAAAGGCCCGAAGCGCCGTTCCCCGACGGAGGCTGTACTTGCGGCCCGACCAGGCGCGGGGGAAAAGCTGGGCAATCTGCTTGAAATAAACCAGGAAGAACTGGCGCGCCTCCTCCATGAAACGCCGGGCGGCGGCCGGCGAGACCTCCAGGTTCTTTATAAGGTTCTCGATCTCGCTGGCCAGCGGCGCCTGGGAGACTCGTCCGGCGCCCACCCCCAGGATCTTGATGTCCCCGCACAGGGGGCTGTCCTGTCGCTCGTTTAGCGACCGGATGACGTCGTGGGCGCAGGCCAGCCGTTCGTCGCGGTAGAGCCGGCGGCCGGAAAGGCTGACCACGATGTCTTTTTTGAGCCGGGTGTGCTTGGTGTTGATGGTGACGAACATCTCCACCGCATGGCCGGCCGAGAGGTTGTCGAATATCACCGCCGAAACGGTAAGTTCGCGAAGCGCCTCCCCGACCGCCGGCCGGTCGGCTTCCGCCCGGGCGAAGGCGTCCAGGGCCACCAGCCGGTGCTGGCCGTCCAGAGTGTGAAACAGTCCTTCTTCTTCCGGAAGCTCCAGATGCCCCACCCGCGCCCGGGGCGAAAGGGGCTGGAAATCCAGCCGCCGCTCGGCCACCAGAATCACCGCCCCGGGAATGGGGGCGAGATCCATGTGCTCGTAGCGCTCCCGGTAGTACTGCACCAGCTCGTCGATCTTTTTCTGCATCAGGGGGCGCTGGAAGGCGCCTTCGCTGGCGCTGATACGCTTTTCCAGCTCCTCCCAGTTGACCCCGGCGCGGCTGCGGCGAACAGGGCGCTTGCTGGCCCCCGCCCCGCCGAGCGAAAGCACTTCGAACTTTACCAGCTTCTGCACGTCGTAGACCGAAAGCGCTGCCTGGTAGAAAATCGTCCCGAACTGCGCCATCTGTATGGCCGGTAGAGCTATCATGTCCTCCTCCTTTTCTTTTTTTGTTTTTCCCGCCGCCCTGACTCCGTCCACCTGCTAAGACCTCTCATACCTGCGAATCCTCCTGCCCGTCAAATATAAACCGGCCGTCTGACAATTTTGCGGCTGGCAAAAAAAGGCACACCGCCTGAGGCCCCCCGGTCAGGGGCCTACACGGTAGTTCGAAACAAAGAAGCCACCTGGCGCCGCACAATAATCAGAAAAAGATTGCGCCAGAGGCATCCCCCTGAAAATGTTAACCCGGGGCGCAGGCCTGCTTTACGGCTTTTGGCTCAGCCGCCGAAGTGGATGGAATAGAAGATGGGGGCCAGGATCATGGCGATGACGCTGATGAGTTTCAGCAGGATGTTCAGCGAGGGCCCCGAGGTGTCCTTGAAGGGGTCGCCCACGGTGTCGCAGGCCACGGTGGCCGGCTTCATGATCTTGAAAGCTTCTTCGCCGTATTTGGCCGGGCCTTCTTCCTTGACCTGCTTCTTGGCGTTGTCCCAGGCGCCACCGGCGTTGGCCTGGAAAATGGCCAGGCAGACGCCGGAGATGGTCACGCCGACCAGCAGCCCGCCCAGCATGTGCGGCGAATAGAGGCCCACCAACACCGGGACGATAATGGCCATAAGGCCCGGGGCCACCATCTTCTTGATAGCTGCGGCGGTAGCGATGTCCACGCAGTGGGCGTACTGGGCCTTTCCGTCGGCGGCGGCGATGATTTTCTTCTCTTCCTCGTTGGGATCGCGATCCTCGTCTTCGGCCTTCTTGGCGGCCAACAGGGCGGGCCTCAGTTCGGCGATTTCCCTAAACTGCCGGCGCACTTCTTGGATCATGTCCTGGGCGGCTTTTCCTACCGCCACCATGGCCATGGCCGAGAACCTGAAGGGCAGCATGCAACCGATGAGCAACCCCACCAGCACGTAGGGATTGGCGGCGTCCATTTCCACCTTGCCCTGCATCTTGGTGATGTAGGCGGCGGTAAGGGCCAGCGCGGTCAGGGCCGCAGATCCTATGGCGAAGCCCTTTCCGATGGCGGCGGTGGTGTTGCCCACCGCGTCCAGCCGGTCGGTGCGGGCGCGCACGTCACGGCCCAGCTTGGACATTTCGGCCACGCCGCCGGCGTTGTCGGCGATGGGCCCGTAAGCGTCGGTGGAAAGCTGTATGGCCAGCGTAGACAGCATGCCCACTCCGGCCAGGGCCACGCCGTAAAGGCCCGAGAAGTAATAGGCCACCAGGATGGCGGCGCCGATGAACAGCACCGGCCAGGTGGTGGAGTTCATGCCCACGGCGATGCCCTGGATGGTGGTGGTGGCCGGGCCAGTCTTGGAGCCTTCGACGATGCTCATGACCGGCTTACGGTACATGGCGGTGTAGTATTCAGTGAACATGCCCACGGCGATTCCAGAAATCAACCCGGCGATCACCGCCAGCATCACTCCCCACCACTGGAATTCGCCCACCTGCCCGGTGATGATATCGGTCACCTGAATTACGCCCTGGGGAATCATCCACCAAATGACCAGCGCGGTGCCGATGAGCATCAGCGCCCCGGAGACGAAGGTGCCGCGGTTTAGGCCCTTTTGCGGGTCGCCGCCTTCTTCCACCTTGACGAAGAAAAAGCCGATGATGGAAGAAATCACGCCCACCACCGCTACCACCAGGGGAAGGTAAAGGGCGTTGAGGGCCTTGCTGGAATCGATGGCCTGCAGGCCGGGAATCCAGGACACGGCCAGGATCATGGTGGAGATTATGGCTCCGACGTAGGATTCGAAAAGGTCGGCACCCATGCCGGCGACGTCGCCCACGTTGTCGCCCACGTTGTCGGCAATGGTGGCCGGGTTGAGCGGATGGTCCTCGGGAATGCCGGCTTCGACCTTGCCCACCAGGTCGGCGCCCACATCGGCCGACTTGGTGTAGATGCCGCCGCCGACGCGGGCAAAGAGCGCGACCGAAGAAGCGCCCAGAGAAAAGCCGGAGAGGTTGTTGAGCACCAGGATAAGGATTTTTTCTTGGGTCAGCGAATCGGGATACATCCAGGTGTAGAGCATAAACAGCCCCACCAGCCCCAAAAGCGCCAGGCCCACCACGCACAGGCCCATTACCGAACCGCCGGTGAAAGCCACTTTCAGTGCCTGATTGAGGCCCTGGCGTGCGGCCGAGGCGGCGCGGTAGTTGGAAGCGGTGGCGGTCATCATGCCGAAATAGCCAGCCAGCGCCGAGCAAAAGCCACCCAGTACAAAGGACAGGGCGATGAAGGCGTTAGTGTCTTCGGAGACGAAGTAATTGGATACGCCCAGCAGGATGGCCACGATGATCACGAACCAGACCAGGAATTTGTACTCGCGGAAAAGAAATGCCCGGGCGCCCTCGGCAATCCATTTGCCGATAAGTTGCATGCGCTCGTTGCCCGGATCCTGGCGCCGTACCCAGGCGGCGCGCAGGTATGCGTAAAAGAGCGTAAGCAGCGCCAGAACTGGAACTGCGTAAACGATGTAGATAGGATTCATTTCACTGCACCTCCTTTAGAAAAATTTTCCGGCGCAAAGCATAAGTACAGCCGAAAAAAAATGTCAAATTCAAAGAATTGATGCCGCAGGAAAAGAGGCGACACTCAGGGAAGGATTTCCAGCCGGTCCAGTTCCGCCCCATCGATGTCTATGGCTTTTATCACTGCCCGCTGGTCGTCCAGCTCGACCAAGAGTGCGTGATGGGTTGCCCGCTGCAGGCGGGCTTGGGGTAGCTGGTCGTCGCAATCGGCCGGATCGTCCAGGTTGCCGCCACCACCGCCGGTGGTAAAGACGGCCAGGCCGTCGTAGTCGAAGCGCTCGTAAAGGTGCATGTGGCCGGCGAAATAGGCGTGAAAACCGTTTTCCCGAAGCAGCGGCAGCAGAAAGTCCCGCACCGCGCTTTCGGGAAGCCCGTATTCATGATCGGCGGGATAGCAGTTGGAGCCGGGCGGATAATGGGCGAAGGCAAAACGCCAACGCGCCCGACGAGCCTCTTCGCTGGTCACCCGTTCGTTGAGCCACAACCATAGGGGTGGCTGGTAGTCGCCCAGGGGAAAGAAAAGATCCAGCCGGTCCAGGGTGTTGTCCAGGGCGATGAAAAAGGCATCGCCGTAGGTAAAGGAATAGGAGGCCTCGGCCTGGGGGACGGCGGGATCTTCGGGAAGGATGTTGTAGTCGCGGAAGGCGACGACTTCGACGTCCTTGCGGTCGTGGTTGCCCACGGTAGGGTAGCGGGGGCGCACCTGGGAAAAGCGCCGGGCCGGGTCGAAGTAACGCTCTTTGTACTGCTCGCGCACCGAGCCGTCGGAGACCGTGTCTCCAGCCACCAGCGCCATCCAGGCGCGGTTTTCAATCAATATGTCCACCACTTGCCGGTGAATGTCCGGGTTGTCCTGGCAGTCGGCGTAGACGCCGAACAGAAAAGGAGTGCCCGGCAGCGGCGCGGTATCGAAGAAAAGCTCCCGGCTGCAAATGCCCTTGGTGCAGGCCCGGTAATGATAGCGCCGGCCCGGCCGAAGACCGGTGATTTTCACTTGGTGCATGGTACCGCGGGGACCTTCGGTAACCTTCCCGTAATTGCTACTTTCGCCCCATTCCACCCGGCTGTCGCCTTCTTCCAGCGTTTCCCAGCCGATGTTCACGAAATCGGGGCCGGTGTGCCCGATGTAGGGGCCGACATAAAAGGTGGTGTCTTCCTGGGGAAACTCGGGAAGGGGCGGCCCGCCCGCCTCGCCGCAGCCGGCTAGTTGTGCCAGCAGCAAAGGGAGCGAAATACTGAAAGCCAATTTCAACGTCTTCATGCGACAAATACTATAGCCTGCCGCTGGTAAATACAAAGCATACGGTGTAGAATTCCTTTGTTCGAAGCTTAGGCTGTGCCATGGAAAAATCGTTCCGGATGATAAAGCGCATATTTTCGGCCGCAAGCGTGGTGTTGTTGGTCATTGCCGGTTATAGTGGCTGGCGCACCATGAGTTTTTTCAAAAAAGCCGATCATACGGCGGGCCGGGTGCTGCAGCTGGTGGAAAGCGACGGCGTCTATCATCCGGTGGTGGAATTCTCGACCAAAGACGGCAGGAAAATCACCTTCAGGGAAAGTTTCGGGGCCAATCCGCCCATCTGGAAAAGCGGTGAAACGGTCATGGTGTATTATCTTCCCCAGTGGCCAGAAAAGGCCCGCTTGAATCATCCCTTTTCCATCTGGTTCGAGACGGGGCTTTTGGCGCTTCTGGGAGTGGTCTTTGGCGTAATTGCCGGGTTTATGGTGTATTTCGATTCCGCCGGCCGCAGATATCGAAAGCTGGTAAGGACTGGGCAACTGGTGGAGGCGACCTTCAAAAGGGTGGAACCCAATCCCCGGATTTCCCTAAACGGCCGCCATCCCTATCGGGTGGTGCTGGAATGGAAAGATCCTCAAAGCGACAAGGTTTACACCTTTTACAGCCAGAACTGCTGGCAGGATCCCACTCCCAGGCTGAATCCGGCGGCCATCCGGGTTTACATCGAGCCGGGCAACCCCGGCAAATACTATGTCGATCTTACCGGCGCTGGCGCCTGAAAAGGACCATGCTCAAATCGTTCGGTTATAACGGCTGAAGGTCAATTTGTAGCCGGCTGGCTGCGTGGTCAGAAGATAGCGGAAAGTAAATGGCATTTTCGCGGGGGAGTTCTCGCAACGCGCCGGTGAATGTCCGGGTCGTTCTGGCGGTCGGCGTAGAAGCCGAACACTAAAGGTGTGCCCGAAGGCGGCGAGTAAAAATGCCTGCGAAATGGCTTTCCCGTTTTTACGAGGAAACAATAGAACTACTGGCAGTCGTTACAGGAGCAGATTTTTACATGATAGTGTATGTCGGTGGTGTTATATGTGGTGTTGGGTGGGCAGTCGCAGTTTTCCGGGGTGGTAATACCAACTACCTGACAGCCGATGCCTCCTCCGCAGTCGGGGCGGGTGGTACAGCAACTGCTTCCGTCGTCGCAACCCGATGGTTGTTCTGGAATCCTCAGGCTTATTTGAGAAAGATATAAGAGGTTTCCATAGGCGTTGCCCAGGCTGTCCTCGAGCAAATATTCTAAGTTCCAGATGGGGAGGTTCGTTTCCATGAAACACGGCGGGCAAGCGCCGGTTTTGGAACATTCCTGCAAGCATTGGGAAAGATCCGCTTTCTCTGTGACTACTATTTGGGTGGTTATGACGCCGGAAGCGCTTTCTTCGGGTTTTACCGGCTGCTCGAACCTGCCGTCCAATGTTTCCACTATCAGTTTAGTTATGTCCTGAGGTTCGTACTTTTTGAAGGAGACGGTTACGTTCAATTTCTGGCCATAGTACAGCTCTGCGTTCTTAGGGCTTACGCCGCTTATTATGACCGGTTCGGGCGTACAGGTGTAAACCTGACCAGGGCATTCGCCGCCTGGAGCGCCCTGGTAGCAGCGTTCGAGCTGGGGACAGGAAAAAGGATAGCCCTCGGGGCAGCAGCCGCTTTTTTCCGGACAGCGTAGTGGATAGTCGGCGTTGGGGCATTCCGGGTAGAGTTTGTCGAGCTTGCCGGCGACGAACTGTGCGCCCGGCATGACTAGGTATTTTTTTCTAAAGAGTGGATTTTCCTCCTCGCTGAAAATTCCACAGTTTTGAATCGACAGAGCCAGAAGTAGCGAAAAAACAGTTGGGATTTTTTCTTTCAGGAAGGCCATGCCATCCTCCTTTTCCCGCTAATTTACCAAAAAATTTTCACCGCAGGAACATAAAGAGCGGTTTATCTCAAGGGGATAATAGCCCACTTCATTAGTCGGACGGGCACGGTCTACGCAAGAATTTTGGAACGTTTACATTTTCGATCATTCGCCGGACAGCGAAAATCCAAGTTCAGTCATGCGCTCCTGGTCGTCGGCAGAGACCAGGACGTAGATCACGTCTCCGCGAGGACAGCCCTCGCACTGGACGCAGACGATGTCCTGAACGTGGACGTCGCGCACATCGTGAGCCAGGATGCCCTGAGCCAAAAGAAAGGTACGCACCCGGCAGATTTCCTCGCCTGTCGGATCGGCGCCGCAGTCGCATTCGGGGCAGCAGTCCCAGTAGCATCCAAAGTAACGTTCGGGATTCTTTTCTTCGTCGGCCAGCCAGGGAGCAGGCGGGCAGAGTACCGGCTCGAATGTCATCCACACGCCCTGGCGGCAGTGACCGGGGCAGTTCTGTCCCGGCGCGCAGTCCACGTTAGGTAGCGGCTCGCAGAACCAGCCCTCGTTGCAATCGGCATCGTAGTTACAGTCTTTTTCGTCGCAGTGCTCGACGCAAACTCCCGCTTCGCAGCTCAACCGGCTGTTGAGGCAATCGGGAGAAGGCGGGCCGTAGACCGCGTAGCAGTCCTGATCGGTCTGGCACTGGGGCTGGTGGCGACGACAGCCCTGATATGCTCTGCCCTCTTGGCAATTTCCCTGGTCACAGCCGCCGTCGGAGTAAACCGCCTCGCAGATGGGCCGGCGCCAGCATTCGCTTTCGGTCTTTCCCGCGCAGGGGTCGGCCGAGGCTGGCAGGCACTCGATGAACACATCTTCTGGCGGCAGGCAGCGCAAAGCTTCTCCGCAACGTGGAGGAAGTCCATCCACCAGCCATTCTTCCGGATAGCCGTACACCGCCTGACAGGCCTGGTTTTTCAGGCAGGCGGTCTCGCCAAGCGAAGTACAAGTGTTTTGGTAATCGACCACAAAGCACCCTCGGTCTGCGCCGGCCAGGGTCACCCACAACGCCGACAGCCCGACGAATCGAATCGCTTTTTTCATTGTCCTGACCTCCTAAAGATTTTCTTTTTTGCATTTATTACAAAGCAAATTCCATGCCAGCAGAAGATTGCTACTTTGGCTGGGCTAATTGCTTGAAAGTATTGGTGTTATTGTGGGGACAGACCACAGTTAGAAGACCGTCTTTTTTCAGATTTTCATGACTGATAAAAGGATTTCTGAAACCGTTCTAGGTCCTGCACCCGGACAGATTCAGCGTTGAAGTTCCTTTTCTACCCGCTCTTCGATGCGGCGTAGCTCGTCGTAGAACCGGTCGTCGGCCTCCACCCAGCCGTTTATGCCCAGGGTGGGTTCGAGAAGGCGCCGCCCCTTGCTGGTAAGGGTGTTGGTGGAAAGAAAAAAGCGGCGCAGTTTTTCTTTGAGCGCCGGGTCGAGATCCGCCCGCACGCACCAGGCATCGTAGGGCACCCGACCGGCCTTGGCCACGAAAACCAGTTCGCCCACACCGAGGCCGGCCTGGCGGGCGTCGTGGAGCGCTCCGGCGAAGGTGGCGGCGATGTCGTATTTTCCCTCGAACAAGCCTTCCAGGCAGGCCTTGTGGTGGCCGGCGAACTCTACCAGAGCGAAGTGCCGGTAGGGTTGTATGCCGTGTTGCAGTAGATAGGCCAGCGGCATGAGAAAGCCCGAGGCCGAGTCGGGATCGGTCAGGCACAGGCGCGCTTCGCGCCAGTTTTCCAGAGGCTTTACCGCCGCGCTCTCCAGCGCCACCAGGTAACTGGAGTAGGTGGTCGAACCGTTGGCCACCTGGCTGACCAGCGGTTCGACCTTTTCGGAAAGCCGCCGCGCCCGCACGTAGGCCAGGGGGGAGAATTTAACTAGATCCAGTCGGCCGGCCACCATTTCTTCGATTAGCGCACGGTAGCTTTCGGTCACTTTCATTTCTACCGGCCGGCCGATCTCGGCAGAAAGATGCTCAATTAGTGGTTGAAAGCGCTTTTGCGAGGCTTCGAAGCCGAGCACTGGGGTCATGCCGAATATCAAAGGTGGTTCTTCGGCCCGGACCGAAAAAGCGACCAGCAGTACCGACCAGAACCAGTATTTCATGTTTCCACCCGGTTGCGCCCTTTTTCCTTGGCGCGGTAAAGCGCCTCGTCTGCCCGCTGGAGGAGATCCTCCAGCCGATCGCGCTCCCGATCCAGTTCGGCCACGCCGATGCTTACGGTGAGCCGACCTCCGGGCTGTTCTTCGCCGCCGGGGAAGTTTTCCCCCTCTACCACCCGGCGGATTTTTTCCGCCACCTGCCGGGCGGCTTTCAAATCAGTGTCCAACAGGGCCACGCAGAATTCTTCACCTCCGAAGCGCCCGGGGATGTCTGTCAGCCGCAGGTTTTCCTTGAGCAGTTCGGTAATGCGTTTTAGCGCCCGGTCGCCGGCCAGATGTCCCTGGCGGTCGTTATAGTGCTTGAAATGATCCACATCCAGCATCAG
>Ga0068707_1002772_pt1 | contig 12311 bp, 11 predicted proteins | sample YNPNPMetaG_FD_66600 | JGI IMG/M metagenome (GOLD analysis project Ga0068707, IMG submission 66600) | Anoxygenic and chlorotrophic microbial mat microbial communities from Yellowstone National Park, USA - YNP NP MetaG | ecosystem: Environmental > Aquatic > Thermal springs > Hot (42-90C) >... | reverse complement strand
AGGGATTTAAGACTTTCAATGTATATTTCCTGTGAGTTCTCAGGTGAAGGCTTAAGAATAACCTGATACTGATAATACTGTCCCAGTCTGTTTGGATTTTCTCCATATCTGCCATCTGTTGGACGTCTGCATGGCTGAACATATCCTGTATTCCAGCTCTCTGGACCCAAGACTCTGAAAAATGTAGCGGTATGAAATGTTCCCGCACCTACTTCTATGTCATAAGGTTGCAGTATGACACATCCCTTCTCAGCCCAGAATTTATTTAGAGTAAAAATTATTTCTTGAAAATACATAGATTTTCATGATACTTTAGCTTATAGACACTTGTCAAATGTATCCAAGAATTCTTATAGCAGGTATTCGCGGTGGTGCAGGAAAAACAACTGTAACTCTTGCAATAATTTATCTTTTCAGAGAACAAGGACTCAATGTCTTTGCCTTTAAAAAAGGACCAGATTATATTGACAGTGGCTGGCTTTCTCTTTTTTCAAGAAATCCCTGTTATAATCTTGATACTTTCATGATACCTGCTCAGAGAGTGCTTCAATCATTCACTGAAAGGGCAAAGGGAGATATCTCTATAATTGAAGGGAATAGAGGATTATATGATGGATTAGATGCAGATGGGTCAGTTAGCTCTGCAGAACTGGCAAAGCTTCTTAAGTGTCCTGTAATTTTAGTTGTTGATTGCACAAAAATGACCCGTTCTGTAGCAGCTTTGGTAAATGGTTTTTTATCTTTTGATAGAGAAGTTGATATAAAAGGCATTGTATTAAATCAAGTTGCAAATCCAAGACATGACAAAATAATCAGAGAATCAATAAAAAAATACTGTAGTGTTGAAGTGGTTGGCTCAATCCCAAGATTTAAACATTTAAAAATGCCTGAAAGACATATGGGTCTGCTTCCATATCATGAACATGAAATGAGAAACGAAGCTGAAGAATTTATTAGAAAAGTATCTGAGTTTTTAAATAAAGAAAAGATATTTAAAATTGCTAAAGATGTGCCTGATATATCTTCTAATTTTGCTGATAATCATGATATTTCAATAAATGGTAGAGGATTAAAAATTGGGGTTATAAGAGACAAGGTTTTTCAATTTTACTATGAAGAAAATCTTGAGGAACTTAAAAAATGTGGCGCAGAAATAGTTTTAATTAACTCCCTGCAAGATTCTTGTCTTCCTGAAATTGATACACTTTACATAGGAGGAGGTTTTCCTGAAACAAATATAAAAAACTTAAGTAAAAATACCTCTCTTATGAAAGATATAAAAGAAAAAGCTTATAAGGGACTTCCTGTATATGCTGAATGCGGCGGATTAATGTATCTTTGTAAAAGCCTTATTACTGACGAAGGAGAGTATCCAATGGTTGGAGTTTTTCCTTTAAGATTGAAAATGTTTAAAAAACCCCAGGCTCATGGATATGTAATCGCTCATGTAGATAGAAGTAATCCTTTTTATGAGATAGGTACAAAAATAAAAGGACACGAGTTTCATTACTCCAGAATTATTGAAAATGAAGACTTACCAGATATGTGTTTTACAATGGAAAAAGGAGAAGGCATAATTGACAGTAGAGATGGAGTGTTTTTTAAAAATACCCTCGCTACATACATACATGTTCATGCAATTGGATGTAAAGAATGGATAAAAGGAATATTAACAAAAGCAAAAAATTACAAGGAGAAAAAAAATGCGTAGGCAACCAACAACATGCCTATTCTGTGGAAGAAATATTCTTCCTCCAGAGGAGCATACAACAGAAATAGGACAGGTAATCTATGGAAAATGTGAATGTGGAGCAATTTATGTTTGTGAACCAACAGGACATAATCAGGGAGAGGCTTTAGTTGATGCAATGTTTCTTATCTCACCTAAAGGGATAGAAAATGTAGAATTCGGTGTAAACTTTGAACTACGAGAAAGAGATTACGATTACAGAACCCATCAGTATGTTTATATAAAAAATCAGCTATTCAGTGGCAGACTTTTTTTTATAAAACACCTTGAAGGAGGACTTCAAGAAGAGATGCAGGAAAAAATAAAAATATCTAAGCGAGATTTTATATCCCTTGTAGAAAAAAGAGATTTTGAGACAATACAAAAAGCATCTGTTCAAAACAAATTAATTCCTGGATGGATAATATCTCTTTCATATGACAGAGAAAGCCCTACTTCATGGAAAGCAATTGAAGCCATGGGTCATGTTGCAAAGGCATATATAAAAGTCAGGGATTTAGACACACTTAGAACAACAATAAGAAAACTTTTATGGTCAATGACCGATGAATCAGGCGGAATTGGTTGGAGGTCTGCTGAGTTAATAGGTGAAATAATATCTGCTGAGCCTTCATTGTTTGAAGATATAATACCGATACTGTGGTCTCAGAGAGAGGAGGAAAGCTTTCTTGAAAGCGTCCTTAGAAGTATTATAAAATTATCCCGAAAGGTTGATTTATCAAATTATATCAACTTTGACTGTAAAGAGCTTGAAAATCTATTGCATCACGAAAATGATAACATAAAAAGTCTTTCTGCCTTGCTAATAAAAACAACTAAATGCAATATAAAAATACCTGAAGAGGTGAAAAAATATCCCTTATTAATATATAACAACGGAAATCTTGTAGAAGTAAAAACAGAAGAAGTTGAAAATTTTTTATAAATTTATAAACTAAATTTATTTGACTTTAAAACTTACCATCATTTAAAGTGTTTATTACTTATAAAATAGTTTTCTTGAAGTTCTTTTTTAAAAGAAGTTAAAATATTTCAAAAACAAAAGGAGGTAAAAAAAATGGGATTTATTGAATTTCAGGGTAAACAAATTGAACTTGACGAGGATGGTTATCTTCAAACCCTTGATGACTGGAGTCCTGAGCTTGCTGAATTTATGGCAAAGCAGGATGGAATTGAGCTTACTGACAAACACTGGGAAGTTATTAACTTTCTAAGAGACTATTATCAGAAGTATCAAATTGCTCCTATGATTAAAATTCTTGTCAAAGAAATGGCTAAAATGTTTGGACCTGACAAAGGAAACACCAAATATCTCTATGGACTTTTCCCAGATGGACCAGCAAAGCAAGCCTGTAGATATGCTGGTTTGCCGAAGCCAACAGGATGCGTATAATATCCTTTAAAGGGGCAGAAATCTGCCCCTTTGTTTTTTTGAAAGGGGGCAAGTTATTATCAAAAATTTTGATTTTTCCTGCTTAAAAAACTTTCAATTAGAGGAGAGAAAATTGGAAATTAATGACCTCCTTTCAAAAAAGAGGAAGGCTATAATTGATAATGCATTTCATTTAACTATTTCAACTTATCCCGAAGAGTCTGTTTCTTTTTTTAAAGAAAAAAATCAGCAGTTTACTAATCCTGTAGGTTACAATGTTCATCAAAGTATTCAAAAGATAATTGACAAACTAATTGCTGATGATTCATTAGAAAGTTTTGTTTCCTGTCTGGAAGAAATTATAAGGATACGAGCAGTTCAGGATTTTACTCCTTCTCAAGCTGTAGGGTTCATCTTCTTAATCAAGAAAGCTATATATGATGAACTTGTTAAAGAAACTGAACTTACTAAACTTACAGATTTTCTTTCAAGAATTGACTCCCTTGCTCTTATTGCTTTTGACATTTTCATTAAATACAGAGAAAAAATTTACGATTTAAAAGCAAAGGATTTAATAGACCGAACCTGGTGGATTCTGAAAAAGTGGAACATCGTTTCAGAAATAAAAGATGAAACTGTAAAAACTTAATAAAAATTATTAAGAGAGGTAGGGAATATGGGTCTAATATCAGCTTTCATAATTGTATTATGTTTGGTAGTTTTTGCCTATGTTGGCACCGGGATTTTGGGATTAAATACTCTGTTTGCCATCGGATTTCCCTATGCAGCCTTTATAATATTTGTAATTGGCTTTATTGTCCGGATGATTCAATGGGCTAAATCTCCTGTTCCTTTCCGAATTCCCACAACAGCTGGGCAATATTACTCTTGTTTAGGATTTAAACAAAACAAATTTGACAATCCTTCAACAGGATGGGGTGTATTGGTCAGGATGTTTTTTGAGATATTTACTTTTAGAAGTCTATTCAGGAATGCTAAGCCAGAAATTATTAATGGAAGGCTTTACATCGGCTCAAACAAATGGCTATGGCTTGGTGCTCTGGCATTTCATTATTCATTCCTTGTAATACTTCTTAGACATTTAAGGTTTTTTACTGCTAAAACTCCCTGGTGTATTTCTATGCTCACATCGCTTGATTCCTTTTTACAAGTTGGCTCACCACTTCTTTTCATAACAGATATTTTTATAGCAGCAGCACTTCTTTATTTGCTGGGCAGAAGAATATTAAATCCACAAGTTAAGTATTTATCTCTACCATCTGACTACTTCCCTCTGTTTCTTATAATTGGAATAATCACAACTGGCATACTGATGAGATACTTTATAAGAGTGGATATAACAAGCATAAAAGAACTCACATTAAGCCTTGCTTATCTTAAACCTTCTGTACCAGAAGGGATTGGAACTCTCTTTTATATTCATCTTTTCCTTGTAAGTGTTCTTTTTGCCTACTTCCCATTTAGCAAACTAATGCATATGGGTGGAGTATTTTTAAGTCCAACAAGAAATTTAGCAAACAACAACAGAATGAAGAGACATGTGAACCCTTGGGATTATCCAGTTAAACATCGTCATTATGAAGAATATGAAGATGAATTTAGAGAAAAAATGAAAAAAGCTGGAATACCAGTAGAAAAGGAGTAAGACTATGGGACTGCCAAGACCTGAAGAATTAATATCAACAGTTAATTTAAAGAAGATGCCATCCAAATGGTGGATGGACCTTCGGACAGAATTTAAATCAGGCTTTTACTGTCACGGTGCAAAGGGAAAAAATCTTGCCTATGTTGATTTCCCTAATGCAAGAGATTTTCATGTAACCGATGAAGACTGGAAGCTTCCTGAAGACTGGAAAAAAACAGTTATTGAAGGAATAAGGCAGAGACTTGAAAGATTCAGGACTTTTCATGTATTCATGGACATCTGTGTTAGATGTGGAGCTTGTGCTGACAAATGCCACTTTTTCCTCGGAACAGGTGATCCTAAAAACATGCCTGTTTTAAGAGCTGAACTCTTACGCTCTGTTTACAGAAAATACTTTACTACAGGTGGAAAAATCTTCGGGAAATTCGGTGGAGCAAGAGACCTTGACCTTGATGTTCTTAAAGAATTGTGGTACTACTTTTATCAGTGTACTGAATGCAGGCGCTGCTCCCTTTTCTGTCCTTATGGAATTGACACAGCAGAAATAACCATAATTGGAAGAGAACTTACAAACCTTTTAGGACTAAATACTGACTGGATATCCGGGCCTGTAGCTAACTGTTATAGAACAGGAAATCATCTTGGAATAGAGCCTCATACAATGAAATCTATTCTTGAGTCTATGTGCAATGATATTGAAGATATAACAGGAATAAGAATTGAGCCTCCAATAAACAGAAAAGGTGCTGAAATTCTGTTCGTTACTCCTTCTGGAGACCTTTTTGCTGACCCTGGAATTTATACTTGTATGGGTTATATGATGCTCTTCCATGAATTAGGGCTTGACTACACCTGGAGCACCTTTGCCTGTGAAGGTGGAAACTTTGGATTCTTTACATCCCATGAGATGGCTAAAAGACTTCATCATAAAATATATGATGAGGCAAAAAGACTTAAGGTTAAATGGATACTTGGCGGTGAGTGTGGACACATGTGGAGAGTCTGGCATCAGTATCATAATACATGGTTCGGACCCATGGACTTTCTTGAAGAACCTGTTTCGCCTATAACTGGAACAAAGTTTGAGCATGCCAAATCAAATAAAACTGTTCATATAAGCGAGTTCACAGCAGACCTTATAAAACACGGGGTTCTTAAGTTTGATAAAAGCAGAAATGATAATTTAAAAGTTACTTTCCATGACTCTTGTAATGTCTCAAGAGGTATGGGTATGTTTGAAGAGCCAAGATATATCATTAAAAATGTCTGTAATCATTTTTATGAAATGCCTGATGAAACAATTAGAGAGAAAACTTTCTGCTGTGGTGGCGGAGCTGGATTAAATGCTGGAGAAATAATGGAGCTGAGAATGAGAGGAGGATTCCCGAGAGCAAATGCTGTAAAACATGTTAATGAAAAATTCGGCGTTAATATGCTTGCCTGTATATGTGCAATAGACAGAGCAACACTACCACCTCTTATGGATTACTGGGTCCCTGGAGTAAGAGTTACTGGAGTTACAGAACTTGTTGCTAATGCAATGATAATGAAAGGTGAGAAAGAAAGAACAATGAACTTAAGGATGGAGCCACTACCCGGAAAGGAGGAGGAATAAAATGTACGACGGAGGAAAAATAGTTTTTGGATTAATTATCTTTGTCCTTATAGTGACTCTGCCTTTTACATTAAGCATAGGCAAGGACTATGTAAAGCCAGAACCAAAAATTGATACTCCTGAGATACAAAAACTTCCTGAAGCAGAAAGAAAATGCGTAGAGTCTAAAGAATTCATGAGAACTGAGCATATGCAACTTCTCAATGAATGGCGAGATGAAGCTGTTAGGCTTGGTAAAAGAATTTATGTAAGCAGTTCTGGCAAAACGTATACTATCAGTTTACAGAATACCTGCATGAAGTGTCATTCCAATAAATCTGAGTTCTGTGACAAATGTCATACATTTGCTGAAGAAAGTCCTTATTGTTGGGATTGTCATATTGCACCAAAGGAAAATACCCAAAAGGAGGCAAAACTATGAGTGATATGGACAGAAGAAAATTTTTGAAAATAGCAGGTATTAGTGCCCTCTTGGGAATGGGTAGCTGGTCATTGTTTGAGGTGGTAACTAAAGAACATCTTGAAGCATTTGTTGAAAAATATAAAACGCCTCCTGAAGCAATGCATGCTAAAAGATGGGCTATTGTTATAGACCTTAAAAAACTTGATGAAAAAATAATGCATGATTGTATAGAAGCATGTAATCGCATACATAATGTTCCTCAAATTTCTAATCCTAAAGAAGAAATAAAATGGATATGGAAAGAAACTTTTGAACATGCTTTTCCAGGCATGGAACATCAGTACATGCCAGAAGAGATTAAGGAAATGCCAGTTTTGGTTCTATGTAATCATTGTGATAGCCCCCCCTGTGTAAGAGTTTGCCCTACAAAAGCAACATTCAAGAGAAAAGATGGAATCGTAATGATGGATATGCATAGATGTATTGGTTGCAGATTCTGTATGGCTGCCTGTCCTTTTGGCGCAAGAAGTTTTAACTGGAGAGACCCCAGACCATTTATAAAAGAAGAAAACAAAGAGTATCCAACAAGAATGAGGGGTGTTGTTGAAAAATGCACATTATGCTGTGAAAGGCTTGAAGTTGGACTTCCGCCAGCATGTGTAGAGGTTTCTAATGGAGCTATAATGTACGGTGACCTTGCTGATCCTAACTCAGAAATCAGAAAGCTCCTTGCAACTCGTTATTCAATAAGACGAAAAGCAGAACTTGGTACAAATCCATGCGTTTATTATCTACTATAAGAGGGGGTAAGATATGCTTGAATATGCATTAAAAGGAAGCGGAAGATATTGGGGCTGGTTAGCCTTTTTATTAATTCTTATTGGTATAGGTTTTATTACCTATTTAAAACAGTTCCATGTTGGTTTGGGTATTACAGGTATGAGCAGAGATGTATCGTGGGGTTTATATATAGGACAATTTACATTTCTTGTCGGTGTGGCTGCCTCTGCTGTAACTGTCGTGCTACCTTATTATCTTCATAACTATAAAAAGTATGGAAGAATTGCTGTAATAGGTGAATTTCTCGCAATTCCCTCTGTTTTAATGTGTATGCTTTTTATTTTCGTTGACCTTGGACAACCAATGAGAGTTTTAAATGTTCTTCTTCATCCCACACCAAACTCTGTCATGTTCTATGACATGATTGTATTAAGCGGTTATCTTATTTTAAACCTTTTATGCGGATGGGTAATTCTTGGAGTTGAAAGAAAAGGTTCTCCTCCTCCAAAGTGGATTAAGCCTTTTCTTTACCTTGCTATATGCTGGGCACCCTCAATCCATATAGTTACAGCCTTTCTATATCAGGGCTTACCAGGAAGACATTACTGGCTTACAGCAATTATGGCAGCAAAATTTCTATCTTCAGCCTTTGCTTCAGGACCTTCACTTCTTGTTTTACTCTGCCTGATAATAAGAAAGTTTACTAATTTTGACCCGGGGAAGGAAGCGATTCAGACTCTCGCAAAAACAGCAGCTTATTTTCTTATAGCAACAATTCTCTTTTATTTATTTGAAGTTTTCACTGCCTTTTATAGCAATATACCAGGACATAAAGCTCCTATTATCTATCTGTTTTCAGGATTAGAGGGGTTCACAAAACTCACTCCTGTGATGAAGATATGCGCTACGCTTGTTGCTATTGGTGCCATTATTTTAGTTACTCCTCCATTAAGAAAATGGGAAGTTACCCTTTCCATTGGAGCATTTGCCACATTTATTTCAATGTGGCTTGAAAAAGGTATAAGCCTTGTAGTTGGAGGATTTATTCCAAATCCCTTTGAAAGAGTATTTGAGTACTGGCCTACATTGCCAGAGGCATTGATTGCATTGGGCGTTTGGTCAATTGGTTTCTTTATACTTACAATACTTTATAAGATTGCTACAACTGTTAAAGAAAATGTTGTATTTGATAAGTACGGAGAAAAACAGATAAAAACTTAGTTAAAAGAGTGAGTTTAAGGGTGGTGGGCGGGATTTAAAAAAGTATTCTCTTTTCTTTTAATGCCGCATTTATAAATGCTTTAAAAAGTGGATGCGGTTTAATTGGTTTTGATTTAAACTCAGGGTGAAACTGGCATCCCAAAAACCAGGGATGTTCTCTTAATTCTATAATTTCAACAAGCTGTTCATCAGGAGATTTTCCGCTGAATACTACTCCTTTTTCCTCAAGAACGGAGATATATTTGTTATTGAACTCATATCTGTGTCTGTGCCTTTCAGAAATATTTTTTGTTTTGTATGCGGAATAGGCTTTTGTTCCTTCTTTAAGAACGCATGGATAAGCACCTAATCTCATTGTTCCGCCTTTTTGAGAATCCACTGAACGGACTTCATATTTGCCTGTTTTAGGATTAAACCATCTCTCCATAAGATATATCACAGGATGCTCTGTATCAGGGTCAAATTCTGTACTGTGAGCATTAAGATTTGCCAGACTTCTGCTTAATTCAATCACAGCACACTGCATTCCAAGACATATACCAAAAAATGGCAGCTTATTTTCTCTTGCATACCTGATTGCTTCAATTTTTCCTTCTATCCCGCGACTTCCAAAACCACCTGGTATTAATATTCCGTCAGCTTCTGAAAGATATAGTTTAGCTCCTTGTTTTTCAATATCCTCAGAATTCACCCAGAGAATATTAACCTTTGCATTATTCGCAATTCCACCATGTATCAGTGCCTCGTTTAGACTTTTATATGAATCCCTGAGACCAACATATTTACCCACAACCGCAATATTAACTTCATTGGCAGGATTTTTAATCCTGAAAACAACATCTTCCCATATTGAAAGGTCTCCAATTCTATGAGGGAAAGAAAGTTTCTTTTCTATTAAAAGGTCAAGCCCTTCATTTTTGAAATTCAAAGGAACATCATAGACAGTTTCAACATCATGTGCTGAAATGACTGAATCAAAGTCCAGGTTACAGTGTAAAGCAATTTTTTTCTTTAGTCCATGTGGCAATGGTCTATCTGCCCTGCAAAGAAGTATATCTGGCTGAATTCCTATTGCTCTTAAACTGTTCACACTGTGCTGGGTTGGTTTTGTTTTAAGTTCACCTGCACTCTTTACATAGGGAACCAATGTAAGATGAATGTATAAAACATTTTCTCTTCCAACATCATATCTAAATTGCCTTATTGCTTCAAGAAAAGGTAATCCTTCAATATCTCCAACAGTTCCTCCAACTTCAACTATCACAACATCAAACTCATTATCACCTGCAGCAGATTTAATAGCATCTTTAATCTCATCAGTAATGTGCGGGACAACCTGAACAGTATGTCCAAGATAATCTCCTCTTCTTTCTTTGGATATGACATTAAAATAAATTTTACCTGAAGTATAGTTATTAACATGAGAAGTTGTTAAATGCGTAAATCTTTCATAGTGACCAAGGTCTAAATCTGTTTCGCATCCGTCATCTGTTACAAAAACTTCTCCGTGTTCAAAAGGACTTAATGTGCCCGGGTCAACATTTATATAGGGGTCAAGTTTTTGAATTGTTACTTTAAAGCCTTTTGCTTCAAGCAAAGCACCTATTGAAGCAGCTGCTATGCCTTTTCCTAATGCTGATACAACACCGCCCGTTATAAATATGTATTTAGGCATTTTTGAACAACCTCCAAATCTTCAGGAGTATCTATTCCAAAGGAATCATTTTCAGTTATTGCTACTTTAATTTTTATTCCATTTTCAAGAGCTCTTAACTGCTCAAGGGATTCTATTTTTTCAAGCCTTGTTTGAGGAAGTTTTACAAATTTTCTGAGAATATTAACCCTGTATCCGTAAATACCGATGTGTTTATACATGTAATTATTCTCTGATGAACCTTTTATATATCTTTCTCTGTTAAAAGGTATTGGACTGCGAGAAAAATATAAAGCATTTCCTTTATTATCAAAAACTACTTTTACAATGTTAGGATTTTGAAAATCTCTTTCATCTTTAATTTCCTTTGCAAGTGTTCCGATAAAGTTTTTGCCACTTCTCATAAGCATTACAACCTGGTCAATCATTTCAACTTTTATCAAAGGTTCATCTCCCTGGAGATTCACAATAATTGAATCATTTTTTAGATTATAAAACTCTTTTTTTAATCTTTCAACTGCTTCAGCTATTCTGTCAGTACCAGAAGGATGATTCTTTGAAGTTAAAATAGCTTTTCCCCCAAAACTTTCAACTACATCCTTTATTCTTCTGTCATCTGTTGCCACAAATACTTGTTCTATTAATCTTGAAGCCTTTGCTTTTTCATATACATGCTGAATAATTGGCTTGTTTTGAAGAAGAGCCAGAGGTTTACCAGGAAATCTTGTAGAACCATATCTTGCAGGTATAACGCAGAAAGTAACCATAAATTCAACTTTTATGATAACATAAATAACTGATGATGTGGCCAAATTTTATAGGAGATACTAAAAAATATATAAAAGTAACTATAAAAAAATACTTTTTCTGTTTTTTATCTGCAGTGTTATTAACTCTAAGTTTTGCTCCTTTTGATTTATTTTTTCTTGCCTGGTTTGGTTTTCTGCCTTTCTTTTTCTTCTTATATAAATCTCAGGATTACAAAACAGTTTTTAAAGGCGGAGTAATTTTTGGATTTTTCTATTTTTTAGGAAATACTTATTGGATTTATCACTCCCTTTATCATTATGGTTCTGTGCCTTTAAGTTTGAGTTTATTTATTGTTGCAATTTTATCATTATATCTTTCTTTATATACAGCCTTCTTTGCTTTGATATACAAAAATTTATTAAAAAACCATCTTCCTTCTTCATTTTATGCTCCTTTTATATGGGTCAGCTTTGAAGTTTTAAGAAGCTATCTTTTTACTGGCTTCCCCTGGGCTTTATTAGGTTATACCCAGTATAAATTTTTGATTATTACTCAAATTGCTGATATAACGGGGATTTATGGAATATCATACTTAATTATTTTGTTTAACAGTTTTATTTTTGACTTATGGAACTTCAAAAAACAAAGAATTAGATATCCTCTTTTACCTTCAATTCCTTTAATTATATGTTCAATAATAGTTTTTATGATTTTTATTATAACCATACTTTATGGTCTGAAAAGATTATATGAGCCTGTTGACGGAGTTGTTTTTAAAGCAGCCATAATTCAGGGAAACATTCCCCAAGATGAGAAATGGGATTTTAAAAGGATGAATGAAATTTTTAGTATTTATAAAAACCTAACTCTTCAAGCTAAAACTTTTAATCCCCAAATTGTTGTCTGGCCAGAAGCTTCAGTTCCATTTATTTGGGAGAAAAATAAATATTTTAGTTCAGAACTTGTAAATTTTGTAAAAGAGAATAATTTTTATCTGCTTTTTGGCAGTATAATGGAAAGACAACAGAATAAATATACAAATAGCGCTATTTTAATGGATCCAAATGGAGTTGTTGCCTATTATTATGATAAAATACATT
>Ga0068707_1002766_pt1 | contig 12323 bp, 14 predicted proteins | sample YNPNPMetaG_FD_66600 | JGI IMG/M metagenome (GOLD analysis project Ga0068707, IMG submission 66600) | Anoxygenic and chlorotrophic microbial mat microbial communities from Yellowstone National Park, USA - YNP NP MetaG | ecosystem: Environmental > Aquatic > Thermal springs > Hot (42-90C) >... | reverse complement strand
CGGTCGTCGAGCTGCTTGCCAGCGCTCTCCATGGCCGTGAGCAGGGTTGCGTCCGTGAAGCGCTTGGGGGGCGATGTCTTCTTGCGCACCACCTCCACGCGCTCGGCGACCCTGGATTGCCCCTCTGCGAGGCCGTCTGGCAGGCGTTTCTCCGCAGGGGCCGCATCCCCCTTTGCCGCCTTGGGCTCGATGTCCAGGACCTTCCAGCCTTGCTCGAGCACCACGGTCCCGACCGCGCGGAAGGAGTCTCTTACCCCGGCATCTGACGCGACCTCGGTCACGACCGTGGTGACGCGGGTGCGGTGGTCTTTGTGCCAGGCCATGAGCAGGCGCCTGCACACGAGGTCGTAGATGCGCTCCTCATCCCTTGTCAGCTCCTTGCCTGCACGCCTTACACCCGTAGGCAAGATGGCGTGGTGGTCGCTGACCTTCGAATCATCGCAGAAACGCCTTGACAGGGGCCTCTCTCCTGAGCCCTCGGCCACGAGCTGGCCATAGTACGGGGCTATCTCTGCAACCACCCTTCCCAGATTCGCGGCCACGTCGCCGGGGATGTGACGACTGTCCGTGCGGGGGTAGGTAAGGAGCTTGTGCTTCTCGTAAAGTGACTGGGCAACTGCCAGCGTGTCCTTGGCAGTGAGGCCGTACAGGCGGTTTGCATGGCGCTGTAGCTCGGTCAAGTCGTACAGGAGCGGGGGCGGAAGAGAACGCTCTGCCCCGCTGCACGAGACCACCACGCCTGGCCTGTGGAGGCACCGATCCCGGACAGCCTTTGCTCTCTCTGCGTCCGCTGGCAGGCGTTCCGCCTTCCTCTGGTCCAGAACGGCCGGGTCGAACCATGTGGCCTCGTAAGAATCCGCGTCAGCGCCAAAGGTGGCAATCACCTCGCAGTAGTCCTCGGGGACAAAGGAGGCAATGGCCCGCTCCCTCTCGACCAGCATGGCAAGCGTCGGGGTCTGGACCCGGCCTACCGACAGGAGCCTTGGGCCAAACCGCAGGGAGTAGGCCCGAGACAGGTTCATGCCAACCAGCCAGTCAGCGCGGCTACGGGCCTCAGCAGCCGCGGCGAGGGCGTCAAAATCAGACGATGGCCTCAGGCCCGCGAAACCTTCCCTGATTGCCTCCGGTGTCAAGGAGGAGATCCACAGCCTTTTCACAGGCTTGTCCGCGCCGGCAAGCCTGTAACAGTATCGAAAGATCAGTTCCCCCTCGCGGCCTGCGTCGGTGGCGCACACCACCTCCTCAACAGACGGGTCCAGCAGCAAGGCCTTCACCTTCTCGAAGTGGTCCGCCGTCTCGGGCAGCACGACCAGGGGCCATTCCCTGGGCAGGATGGGGAGGTCACGCATGTTCCAGTGCTTGAGTTCGGGGGCCATCTGGTGAGGCTCGGCCAGGGCCACGAGGTGGCCCATGGCCCAGGTGACCACATAACCGTTTCCCCTGAATGCCGCATCAGTCCTGGTGCTAGCCCCCAGCACCTTGGCGATGTCCCTGGCCACCGAGGGCTTTTCTGCGAGCACAAGCACTGCCATCTGGGAGCTCCACGCCCCTTTGGGCGTTCGAGTCTAGCACGGCCAAGTACTGTGTGGGCCTGCCGCGTGTTGACCTGTTTGCACTTGCCCTCTGGCCCATGCTTGTCGAGAATCTGTCTCGCACGCCTTTTGGGGGCGACGAAGGTGGACACGTTGCAATCGCTTGTGTTGGGGCTGGTCGAGGGCATCACAGAGTACCTGCCGGTCAGTTCGACCGCCCACCTGATCCTGGCGCAGCGCCTCATGGGTATCCCGGAAGACCGGGCCAGCAACGCCTATGCAATCTGCATCCAGGCAGGCGCAATCCTGGCTGTGCTGATCCTGTACTATGGCCGCTTGAGACAGGCGGTCCTTGGGGTCCTTGGGCGAGACGCCCTGGGCCGCGCACTCGCCGTGAACCTCCTTGCGGCGTTCTTGCCCGCTGCCATGTGCGGGCTCCTCCTGGAGCACCGGATCAAGGCGGTCCTGTTCAACTTGCCCTCCATAGCGGCAGCCTGGGTGGTCGGGGGGATTGCCATCCTCCTTCTCAGGGTTGGACGTAACACAGGGAAACCCCTGGAGTCCCTCAGGTGGCGCGGCGCCTTCGCAATCGGGGCGTTTCAGGTGCTTGCAATGTGGCCAGGGGTCAGCAGGAGCCTCGTGACCATCCTGGGAGGGCTTGCCGTGGGGCTGAGCCTGTCTGCTGCCGTGGAGTTCAGCTTTCTGCTCGGGCTCGTTACCCTCTCGGCAGCAACGGCCAAGGACGCGTTTTCGGACGGTCGTGTGATGATAGAAGCTTACGGCGTCCTGGCTCTCATGGTCGGGTTCGTGGCGGCCACCCTGTCTGCCCTCGCGGCAGTGCGCTGGATGGTGGGCTGGCTTGTGGGGCACGGCCTAAATGTGTTCGGATGGTATCGTGTGGTGGCAGGCAGCCTCCTGGCAGGGGCTCTGGCAGGTGGTCTTGTCGGGTGTAACGGCGATTCCGGCAAGGGCGCGGTCCTGGACGCTGTGATCGAGGTTAGCGATGGGGCAGAGGCCACCACTGCACTATCCGCGGCCAGGTGCGTGCACCAGGAGAATGGGGCGATGGTTGCTTGCGCCTGGTTCAGGGACCTGGACGGAACTGCCAGCGATGCAATGAGGCAGGCCGAGGTCCTCTGTCTGTCTAATGGAGGGACCTGGGAGGCCGGTGATTGCGACCAGGCCTCGGCCACCGCTCGCTGCGAGCAACCCGGCAACCCACCTCATTTCTTGCAGGTTGACTGGTGCTACGGGGACCCGGAGGTCTGCCGCGCCACCTGCGTCGGCGTGTTCACCACCTTGTAGGTGCGGATCTTGACTGAACAGGTATCGGGCCTCTCTGGATTTCTTTGGAGTTCTGACCTCTTTCACTTTTCGTTATCCTTTAGGAGGTTACACCATCACGGCGTGGCCATGGGGCCGAAGATGCGCTTGACTGCTGGCTCATGCACTGCTAAATATTTATGCCCTTTCTAGCGCTTCCTGCGGCGCCAGAGGGCCGTGGCGCGAACAAGACGCAGGGATGTCAGGCGGCGCGCTGCGGATGTTGGGTGGCGTCCTTTTCGACCTGGGGACGCTCGGCACGGAGGTGCGACATGGAATATCCGGTTGTGCGGGCCAAGGAAAGGCCGTTCACGGGCAAGGGCTTCGCACGAAAGATTCGCCAGCTTGGTTACTTGCCCGCTGTGTTGTACGGCCGTGGTCTTTCGGCGCGACCGTTGGTGGTGGACCCGAAGACCGTGCGGGACATCTTGAACGGTCCCAGGGCCCGAAACACTGTGGTTCGACTGGAGATCGAGGGCTCAAACGAGACTCCCCTCGCGCTCATAAAGGATTTCGAGGCCCATCCGGTGACGCGGAGGCTTCAGCACTGTGATTTCATGGTGGTCAACGAGGATACCGAACTGACCATCCAGGTGCCGCTGCGCACTACTGGCCGGTCGGAAGGCGAGAAGGCGGGCGGCACCCTGTCCGTTGGGTTCCGGGAGGTCACGGTGAGGTGCAAGGCAGGGGATGTGCCGGAGGCGATCGTGGTGGATGTCGGGCCGCTGAAGCTGGGCGAGGTCCTGACGCTGTCGCAGCTCCCTTACCCGCCCAGAGTCAGACCTGTCTTTCAAAAGGACAACCCTGCCATATTGGTCAGGATGCCCAAGGCGGCGGCTGCTGGTGGCGCCGAGGCTGTAACCGAGGCGGCGAAGCCAGCTGAGGGCACTGCGCCTTCAACGCCTGAAAAGAAGTGAAGCGCGCGTTTTTTGACATGCGGGCCCTGGTGGTGCTTTAGTTGTGAAACTGCTGGCTGGTCTGGGAAATCCTGGCGCGCGCTACGAGCGGACGCGCCACAATGTGGGTTTCATGGCGCTCGATGCCTTTGTTGGCAGACTGCAAGCGGAGGTGTCGTGGGCCGAACGATTCAATGCCCGCATGGCGCGCGTCAGGTGGCGGGGAGATGACCTGATACTACTCAAGCCACAGACTTTCATGAACCTGTCCGGTCTGGCGGTCGGCGAGGCCGTGCGATTCTACCGGGTCACACTCGATGAACTCTTGATCGCCCACGATGACGTGGACCTGCCACTTGGTCGCGTGATGGTAAAGCGGGGTGGCGGCGATGCAGGCCACAAGGGTGTGCGCTCGCTCATGGAAAACCTCGGCTCTTTGGATTTCGCCCGAGTCAGGATAGGCATCGGGCGACCGGAAGGCGACGAAAGTGTGGAGGATTTCGTTCTCAGGCCGTTTGATGATTCTGAAGCTGACATGGTGACCGAGGCCCTGAAGAAGGCCGTGGACGCCATGACTGCGTGGGTTGCCGAGGGGGTCTCGGCCGCCCAGAACCGGGTGAATCGGAGGGAGCGGCAAGCGGCCCCAAAGCACCCGGAAGGAACTCCTTGCCCAGAGACCCATGTTGTCTCTGGGCCGCAAGACCGCGAGGAGGTACAATGAGTGCGTCAAAGTTATTGAGGAAGTACGAGACCGTGGTGGTCACTCGTACAAACGTTGGTGCAGAGGCCCAACGCAAGCTCTACGAGAAGATGACCGAGTTGATGGAGAAGGCCGGTGCCAGGCACATCCGTTTCGAGCTGTGGGGCAAGAGGCGGCTGGCCTATCCCATCGCCAAGGCCGTCAAGGGCATCTACATGTATCATGTGTACCTGGCTGACAGCACATTCGTGAAGGAACTGCATCGTCAGCTCAAGCTTTCCCCCATCGTGCTCCGATATCTGTCTGTCAAGCTTGCCGACGGTATTGACCCGGACACCTACGACTATGAAAAGGAAAAGCAATTCGATGAGCTGCCCGCCGATTTGGAGGAGCCGCAGCGCAGGCCGATGACAGGCTGGGAGGCCGAGTTCCAGAATGGCAACCTTGGCCTGGACCTCGACTCGGACGAGGACGAGGAGGAGCTGGACGAGGAAGAAGAAGATGAGGAGGAGGAGGAGGAATAGCCATGAAGTCCGACAAGCCTGACAACAAGAAGAAGAGACGCGGTCCGCCACGGCGCAAGGTGTGCCCGTTTTGCGCTGACAGGAACGTCCGGATAGATTACAAGAATCCGGCGGCGATCAAGCGGCTGATCACGGAGCGAGGAAAGATCGTGCCTCGCCGCATCTCCGGGGTGTGTTCAAGGCATCAGCGTGCAGTCGCCCTGGCTGTGAAGCGGGCGCGTCACATAGCGCTGATGCCGTATGCCAGCACCGGCGCAGTGAGCTGACGGGGGGGGCAGATGAAGGTTATCTTGAACCAGGATGTGGACCAAGTTGGACGGGCAGGCCAGGTGGTGGCGGTCTCGGACGGCTTTGGCCGTAACTATCTTATCCCCAAGGGGCTTGCCATGCTGGCGACACCGCGTGCACAGGCCCAGGTCGAGCACCGCAAGCGGCTGGTCGAGGCGAGGTTGCTCAAGCAGCGCAAGGACGCGGAGGGTCTCAAGGCCAGGCTCGAGCAGATTGCCTGCAAGATCGCCCGAGAGGCAGGCGAAGAGGACAAGCTCTTCGGGTCAGTGACTGCGCGTGACATCGCTGATGCGCTGGCCGAGGAGGGCGTGCAGGTGGACCACCGCAAGGTCTTGTTGCAACAGCCTATCAAGCACCTGGGCGTTTACCATGTTGACATCAAGCTGGCGCCTGAGGTGGTAGCCCAGGTCAAGGTCTGGGTCGTCGCAAAGTGAGCCCTGATGACCGTGTACCTTCGAAGCGGCACGCCGTGGTGGTCGTGCCTGATCGGACCCTGAATAGCGGCGAACGATTTCTCCCCGATAGCGCGACGATTCATCACCTGCGCCGCGTATTTCGCTTGAAAGCCGGCGACATTGTCAGGGTAGTGGACCGTGATGGCGTGGAGCGTGTGGCCAAGCTCTGTGCAGACGCCTCCCTTGTGGTTGGCGACATGCTGTCCAGGAAGACGCCATCCCCTGTGGCAGTCTGTCTTGTCATTGGCCTGCTCAAGGGCGACCGCACCGAACTGGCGCTTCAGAAGGTTTGCGAGGCAGGTGTAGCAGAGGTCCGCGTGGCGGTGTGTGAGCACTCTGTGGCCCGGCCCAGGGACCTTGGCCTTCGGGAGGAGCGACTGCGCCGTGTGGCCCTGGAGGCGGCCTGTCAATCGCAGGGGGGCCTTGTGCCAGCAGTGTCGCTGCATACGGACCTCGCAATGGCCCTCCTGATGCTGCCGCCAGGACCGCGTTTTCGTCTTGACGAGACGCCAGACACCAAATCCCTGGTCTCGCAACTGGCAGCGGCGGACAGGGTCACGATTGCGGTTGGACCGGAGGGGTCATTTTCGTCGAGGGAGAAGGCCTTGCTCGATGAGGCATCTTTCTTGCCGGCAGGTCTTGGGCCAAGGGTGCTGCGCGCCGAGACCGCTGCGATGGCCGCGGTGTTCATAGTGCAGGCCATCCTGGGCGACATGCGGTAATCTTGGGGTGGAGGTGCTGTCGTGCCGAGGTGGCTACCAGTGGGGCTGTCGTCGGGATACACCGCGGCGCCGCTCTGGCTCAGGCTCTTCTCTGGCGTACTGGATTTGATACTGGAGGGGCTCGTCGCCTTTGTGGTCTCGGCCATCATGTTCCGAGACACCTCGCTGCCGCCGCGGTACTGGAACATGGCCGACTATCTGGTAGATCTGGTCAACCTCATGCCGTCATTCGTCCTCTGGGTGGCCGCGGTCTTTGCCCTGGTGTTCATTGCCTTCGAGACCTTGTTCGGGGCAATACTCGGCGCAACGCCGGTGGCCCGAATTGCTGGGATGCGAATGGTCACGCTATCCGGTCGCAAGCCCGGCGTGACCCGTGTGGCCTTGCGTGCGGCCCTGGCCCTACTTTGCGCCATCGCGGCAGGCATTGGGCCATTGGTCGCCCTCGTTAGCCCGCGCCGCCGCATGTTGCATGACATCCTGACCGGTTGCCTGATGTTGCGTGGGCCTGTTCCGCCTGGGTGGGGTGAGGCGCCCCTGGGAGGAGGCCATGGTTTATCGCCCCCCCCGAGCACTTACCTCGATGGACCACGGAGGTAAAGGGGGTAGGGCTCTTGGGCCCTTGGTCGCACTGTCTAAGCCGGGGTAACGGTCAGGGCTGTACGAGCAGTGCGCGCAGGTGATAGTTCAAGACCTCATTCACGATATGGTCCAGCCTGGGGATGCGTTCCACTCGACCGTGGAGGATGCGGATCACGACCTCCTTGACAGCACCCAGGATGCAGGCTGCGATAACGCGCGTATCGAGCTGCCTGACAAGGCCCATCTGCTGCCCGAGGGTGAGCGAAGTCTCGATCAGGTCCACAAGACCGTCGTAGAACTCGGCGAGCTTCTCATCGAAGCCCTTGTCCAGACCGACGGCCTCGTTCAATACAAGGCGTGACAACTCAGGATTGTCCGCAAACGCCCCGAGGACCCCCATCACATTCGCCCTGAGTTGCGAGCGGATCTCCTCGATGCCTGAAGTCTCGTCAACCCGATGCACCTTTGTTGTCAGCAGCGAGAGGAACTCGTCAAGAAGTGCCTCGAAGACAGCGCGCTTGCTCTCGAAGTACAGATAGAAGGTGCCCCGGGCCACCCCGCATGCCTCTATGATGTCCGCGACCCCGGTGGCGTGGTAGCCTCGGGCCGCAAACACCCGTTTGGCCGCGTCCATGATCTGCCGCCTGCGTTCCTCTCGCAGCACGCTACCCCTCAAAGCGCCGCTGACTGCGCCGCAACCCGCATCCCAAGGCGTTCCACGACCTCGCTGGCCAGGGCCCGGTATGCAACTGCGCCTGCGGAGGTGGGGTCGAAGTCGAACACACTGACCCCTTCCAGCATGGCACGGGACAGGGCGCTGGATACAGGGATCGAGGTCTTACAGACCAGTTCGCCGTATTCCCTGGTCAGGCCATCCATCACAGCCGCGGTCATCTTCACGTTACGTCTGTCAACGCGGGTTGCCACGATGCCTGCGATGCGCACATCATGGTCAAGGCGTTCACGCAGTGTATCTAGGACGTTCAACAGGTCTGCAACGCCAGCCAGGGCCAGCACGCTCATGTCACACGGTATCAGGCAAGCATCGGCTGCGGTCAGCGCGTTCAGGGTCAGATTACCGAGATTGGGCGGACAGTCCACGACGATCACGTCAAAGCGTTGCCGGGCGCGTCGGATGGCCCCGCGCAGCAAGAACTCCTTGCCTATCCTGCCGGCCAGGATCCCCTCGGTCGCGGAGAGTGTCTTGTCAGATGGCACGGCGAAAAGCCCTGGCTCCCTTGTAGGTCTTGCCAGTTCTTCCACGTCGCGCCCGCGGCCAAGCAGGCAATCCGACAACGAAGAGTCCACCTCTCCCCGAAGGGCCATTGCCACGTGCCCCTGGCCGTCGAGGTCGAGGAGGAGCGTCCGCAGTCCCTCGAAACGCGCGAAGGCGGTGGCCAGATTTATGGCGCAAGTGGTCTTGCCCACGCCGCCCTTCTGCGCCGTCACTGCAATCACGGTCGCCACCCTCTGGACATCAGGTGTCCCGAACCCGGTGAGTCGTCGTATCTTTTCGGTCCAGGCTGCCATCTGCCACCCCAGCACGAGCTAACTGTGATTGTAGGCGCGAGTCGTGAAGTGCGCCAAATGCGTGCAGGTCAATCTATCCTGACCATCGGGCGACCGCAGTGGGGGCACAAGACCTTGCCGACCGCTGTCTGCCTTGTGCGCGGCAGCCGGACCCCGCACCTCTCGCACAAGAGGACAGAGCCCCGCCGTTCGTAACGTGGTGGTGTCGGGGGTACGCGCTCCGGGGGCAAAGGGGCGACGTCCAGGGGCTGCGAAGGGGGCTCGAGGCCGAGCATCGGAAAGACCACTGTGAGCACGTGCTGAAGCGCAGCGAAGACTGGCCCGACCTGGCCCGCATGGGCCTTGGCAGGGGTAGAGAACTCCGCAAGCACCTTCACCTCCTGGGCGATTGCGTCCATGCCCTCCAGGTCTGAAAGGGCGCCATAGACGCGGTTCAGGTCCCAGGCTGGACCGACCTGCCTGCCCTTGACGCAGGCCAGGGCCCGCAAGAACTTCTCCGCAGCACAGGCCGCGTGATAAGCCCCGGTTGACGAGGCCAGTGCCCTCGCATCTGCGAGGTCATCCTGGGCCTCCTCCAGCAACCCTTGCACCTCTGGGTCCGCGATGCTGCTCATGTCTGCGCCCTCCCGGTCCATCAAAGAATCATGTGTCAACTTCAGTCCTGGTCCATCAGCCCCCCTCGCACCACAGGCTACTCGTCCCGATGTCGCAATCGGACCCCGCAACCCCTGTCGCGCAAGGCGCTAGCCACTGTCTCGGCTACAGCCACAGAACGATGTCTGCCCCCTGTACACCCAAAAGCCACTGTCAGCATGGGCTTGCCTTCGGCTTCGTGAAGCGGGATGGCAAAGGAGAGCAGGTCCACCACCCTGTCAACAAACGGTCCCCATTCGGGGCGGGACTTTAGAAACTCCTTGACCAGCGGGTCCGTGCCGTCTCTCGTCCTCAGCCCTTCGACAAAATATGGATTGGGCAGGAGCCTGCAATCAAACACATAGTCGGCCTCCCTGGGTATCCCGTGTCTGAATCCAAACGAGAGGACCGAGACGCCCATGCGCATCCGGCTAGGTTCATAAGCCTGCTGGATCGTGGCCTTGAGCTGGTGCACGTTGAAACTGGAGGTGTCGAGGACCCACCCGGCCCGCTCCTTGACCCCGGCCATGAGGCGCCTCTCGAGGGCGATCGCCTCCGTGATCGAGGCGGCCTCCCCCTCCAGGGGGTGCCGCCGTCTCGTCTCGGAATATCTTTGGATTAGCACCTCGTCCTGGGCATCCAAGAAGATGACGTCCACCCGATGGCCCAGCGCGGTCACCGAGTCCACCGCATCCCCGAAGCCGTCGAGAAACTGGCGCTCGCGAGAGTCTATGCCAAGGGCGAACCTGTTTACCTGGCCCTGCTTGTCCGCCAGCTCAAGCAACTTGTCCAAGATCACGATGGGCAGGTTATCAATGCAGAAAAATCCGATGTCCTCGAGTGCCCGGATCGCAGTGGTCTTCCCGGACCCGGACACGCCAGTCACTATCACAAAATGTGCCTTTTCCACGTCTGCGCGGTCAACCGTTTGCTCTGCGGGTTCGCCGGTCTCTGACCATCTCCTTCCGACGCATCAACTGCCTCTCCACCTTGTCTATCACCAAATCCAGCGTCGGGATCAGCTCGTCCGTAGTCTTCTCTGCGGCCTTGACCACCTCGCCCCATACAGAGACCTGAAGCTCCAGAACCGTCCACGCCTTCTCTGTCGAGATGAGGACTCTGGCCTCGGCGCCGTCGCCACTGGTCAAACGTTCCAGTCGCTTCTCGATACGCGACTGGATCAGCGCCTTCAGATCATCGCTGCCATCGAACTGCCGAAACGTGAACAGTACTTGCATGTTTTGCCTCCTCGCTGGCCCGCACACCTGGACTAGACCAGCCGTCGTCTGCGTGCAGACGGCAGAATCCCCAATGCCTCACGATACTTGGCCACAGTTCTGCGTGCTATCACCACATGCTCTTTTCTGAGCAACTCCACAATCTGCTGATCAGACAAGGGATTTTGCGGGTCCTCGGCCTCCACGAGCGCCCGGATACGGGACTTGACGGCCTTGGACGAGCAGTCGTCCCCGCTCTCGCTCACAATGCGGCTGTTGAAAAAGTACTTCAGCTCGAATATGCCCTGAGGCGTGTGCACGTACTTGTTGGTGGTGACGCGGCTTATGGTTGACTCGTGCATGCCCACGTCCTCTGCCACGTCCCTGAGCACGAGCGGCTTCAGGGCCGTCACCCCCTTCTCGAGGAAGTCCCGCTGAAACCGGACGATGCTCTCGGTCACCTTGCGCAAGGTGCTCTGCCGTTGCTGGAGGGACCTTACTAGCCACATTGCATAGCGATACTTTTCCTGAAGAAAATCGCGCGTATCACCGTTTGCCTTTGCCAGCGTCTCCTCGTAATAGGGGCTTATCTTCAGCTTGGGCAGGCCGTCATCGTTCAGAACGGTCACGTATTCGTCGCCGACCTTGAACACATACACATCCGGCTGAAGATACACCACCTCTTCGGACGAATAGGCACGTCCGGGTCGCGGCTCCATGCGGGTGACCGTATCAACCAGGACCTTGACCTCCTCCAGAGAACAGCGCAATCCCCTGGCTATCTGCGCGAAGTTCTTGCGCTCCAGTTCCGGGAGAAACCTCTCGATCAACAGCGCCAGTCGTCTGTTGTCAGGGTGGTATGTACGGGCCTGGATCAGGAGGCACTCCTTCAAGTCCCGCGCCGCCACCCCCACTGGGTCAAGGGACTGGATCCTCGAAAGCACGCGCTCCACATCCGCGACCTCGACACCGGCCTGTCTCGCCAGGTCCTCGGAGGTCACATCTTTCAAGTACCCGTCCTCATTGAGATTGCCAACGATCACGGCGCCGATCTCACGGTCTCGCTCGGAAAGTTCGGAGAGCTGAATCTGCCACATCAAGTGGTCTGCAAGTGTGGTCTTGCGCGCAACCGTGGCCTCGACAGACGGGAACTCATCGTTGGATACCCGCACCGATGGCCCGGTCGAGAATCTGTTGTAATCCTCAATCAGGTGCGCCCATTCGGATTCGGAGCCGCTACTGGGCGCCTCCCGTTCTTCGGCCTCCGGTTCAGGCTCCCTTGCGGCGAGCCCATCATTCTCGGCGACGGTATTCGGGCGCTCGGATGCGGCCTCGTCAAAGGCAACTGTTGGCTCGCCGTCAGATTCTTCCTCCAGGACAGGGTTGGATTCCAGTTGAGACCTGATCTCCTCGGCCAGCTCCAGGCGCGACAACTGGAGCAGCTTGATGGCGAGCTGCAACTGTGGGGTGAGGACCAGCTTCTGAAGGAGCTTGGTGCTTAGTTCCTGCCTGATCTCCATCTCGCCTCGTGTCCGCACCAGCGGCGCGAACCACTCTTCTAATGTAGCAACGGGCAGGCCATTTGTAAAGGTGGTCCCCTTGAGGCAACCGAAAGCCTGTCGTCAGAGGTCACTGGCCAGGGACCTGCGCAGCCATCGGAGGAGGTCACTGGCCCTCGGGCGCTCGAGCGGGTCTGGTGCGAGCATGCGGGAAAGGAGGTCCGGGACCGGCTGGGGCAAGTCCAGGGCCCTGGCCATGGCCCAAGGCTGGTGATGCCGCAGGCATTCGCTCACCTCGAGCGGGGAACTGGCATCGGCCCATGGAAAAGGCCCTGTGGCGACCCGCAGGAGGCTTGCCGCAAGCCCCCAGATGTCCCCTGCCTCTAGGTGCGGCCCACCCGCGAGTATCTCTGGGGCCAGGTACA
>Ga0068707_1002763_pt1 | contig 12337 bp, 9 predicted proteins | sample YNPNPMetaG_FD_66600 | JGI IMG/M metagenome (GOLD analysis project Ga0068707, IMG submission 66600) | Anoxygenic and chlorotrophic microbial mat microbial communities from Yellowstone National Park, USA - YNP NP MetaG | ecosystem: Environmental > Aquatic > Thermal springs > Hot (42-90C) >... | reverse complement strand
TTTCATCCCGTCGGTGTGCGGCGGAGCCACATGGACGGCTACAGAGGAATGCGCTTGAACGTCGTTCCGACCCGCCACGGTCCCTTACACTATCTAGAAGCGGGATCGGGCGCTCCGCTGGTATTGCTGCATGGCAATACCTACACGGCGGCAACCCAGGCCCGCCTCGCGGCCCGTTTCACCGACGAGCACCGGGTCATCAGCGTTGACCTGCTCGGCCATGGCCGCTCGGCGCGCCCCGAGGGGCTGTTCACCACACGCTATTTTGCCATGCAGGGCGAAGCCCTGGCCGATCTGCTTGGCGCGCTGTTCGACGCGCCCGTGCCGGTCTTCGGCATGAGCGCCGGGGGCATCACCGCCCTCAACGCCGTCTGCCAGCGCCCCGACCGCGTCGCGGCCCTGATCCTCGACGGCGTCTTTTATCAGGTGACCACCGCCACGGTGGACGCGCACCATCACAGTGCCGCCAGCATGTCACCAGCGTGGCACCGCTACATGCGCCTGCAGCACGGCGAAGACTGGTGGCCCCGGCTCAATGCCGGCGTCGAGCAGGCCATCGAACTGATGGCCGCTGCGCGCACCGTTGTCGCGCCCTGCCTCGACGCGATCCACGTCCCGGTGCTGGTGTTTCAGGGGGGCAGGGACCCCTTCGTGCCCGACGCCCAGGCGCGGGTCATCGCGTCGGGCATCCGCGGCGCGCGGCTGGTCTACGAACCCGAGGCCGGGCACCTGCTTGCCTGGCGCAATCCGGCGGCCTTCCGCGAACGGGTGCGTCGCTTTCTCCATGACCATGGGTTAGCGCCATGAAGGTGGCCTATTTCGATTGTTTTCACGGCGCCGCGGGTGACATGCTGCTCGCCGCGCTGCTCGATGCCGGACTGAACCTCGCTGCCCTGCAAACGGCCCTGGACGGGCTTGGCCTCGACGGGTACACCCTCGCCGCGCGGCGCGTGCTCAGCCATGGGGTGATGGCGACCCGGCTCGACATCGCCGTGCGCGAGGACCAACCCCTGCGCGACTGGGCGCAGATCCGCGCCCTGATCGCCGCGGCGGCCCTGCCCGCGCCGGCGCAACCCTGGGCTCTAGGCGCGTTCGCCCGCCTCGCCCGTGTCGAGGCCGCCATCCACGGCGTGCCGGTTGAGCAGGCGCATTTCCACGAGATCGGCGCCGTTGATAGCATCGTTGACACTGTGGGCGTCTGTGTCGGGCTGGCCCTTCTGGGGGTCGAGCGCGTGTATGCCTCGGCGTTGCCCCTCGGGCGTGGCTGGGTGCTGACCCGCCACGGTTCTCTGCCCGTGCCGGCGCCGGCGACCCTGGCGCTCCTCGCCGAGGTCGGCGCGCCGGTGGCGCCCGCCCCGCCCGGCAGCGATGGCGAACTGGTTACGCCCACTGCCGCGGCGCTTCTAGCCGAGCTTGCTCACTTTACGCAACCTCCAATGATTGTGCGGAGCATTGGCTACGGCCTGGGCCAGAAGGAGTTTTCGCGGCTCAACGCCCTGCGCGTCTGGATTGGCGAAGCGCACCCGGGCGCCGGCGCTGGGCCTCCGGCGCGGCCCGCGGAGGCGGCCCGCGGCGCGGCTCCGGCCCCGGCTGAAACGCTCTATGAACTGCGCTGCAACCTCGACGACGCCACCGGCGAAGGTGTTGCCTACGCCATCGAGCGGCTGCTGGCCGCGGGGGCCCTCGACGCCTGGGCTGCGCCCCTGGTGATGAAAAAAGGCCGCCCGGCGCTGCAACTGGCCTGTCTCGCCCATCCGGAGCAGGCGCCCGCTCTCGCCAGTCTGATGCTCCGCGAGACGCCCAGCCTGGGGGTGCGCTGGTCGCCCGTGGAGCGCCAGGCGGCCCCTCGCGACTGGGTAACCGCGCCTACCCCCTGGGGGGCGGTGCGGGTCAAGCGCAAACTCCTCGACGGCGCGGTCGCGGGGCTGGCCCCTGAGTACGAGGATTGCGCCGCCATCGCCCGCGCCCACAACATCCCCCTGGCGCATGTCTATGCCGCCGCCATCCGGGGCGCCGAGGCGCCTGCGCCGGATAACGATCCCTAGCGGCGAAACCGCCAATGAGACGAAATAGATGCTTAGGCATGGTTCAAAACCTGCGGTTTGCCCTTGACGGTCTGGCGGGGTGGTTGTGGAGGGGCCAGGCCCCTCCACAACCACCCCTATGGTCGCGTTCGGTGTGCGGCGCAGCCACATGGATGGCGCTCGCCAGACTATCAATCGAGTTTGAAACATGCCTCACGTCTGTCGCAGCACCTCCAGGGTCGCCTCCACCACATGCCGGGCCGTCAACCCGTAGTGTCTGAACAACTCGGAAGAGGGCGCCGAGGCCCCGAACCGATCCACACCCAGGGCCACGCCGCGAGGCCCGAGATAGCGTTCCCATCCGAGGGTGCGCCCTGCCTCAATCGCCACGCGCGCCGTCATGGCGGGCGGCAGCACGCTCTCGCGATAGGCGCGCTCCTGGGCCTCGAACAGTTCCCAGCAGGGCAGGCTCACGACCCGCGTCGGGATGCCGCGCCCGGCCAGCAGATCGGCAGCCTCGAGGGCCACGGCCACCTCGGAACCCGAGGCGAGCAGCAGGGCCTGCGCCCCCTCGGCGTCGCGAAGGATGTAACCGCCGCGCAGGGCGCCCTCCGCCGGCGCCAGTTGCCGGCGATCAAGGGTCGGCACGTTCTGGCGGGTGAGCACGAGGGCCGTCGGGCCGTCGCGCCGTTCAAGGGCGTGCCGCCAGGCCATGCGCACCTCGTTGGCATCGGCGGGCCGAAAGACATGCAGGTTAGGAATGAGCCGCAGCGACATCAGGTGCTCAACGGGTTGATGGGTTGGCCCATCCTCACCCAACCCGATACTATCGTGGGTGAACACAAACACCACCTGCAGGTGCATGAGCGCCGCCAGGCGGATCGCCGGGCGCATGTAGTCGCTGAAGACCAGGAAGGTGCCGCCATAGGGGATGATGCCGCCGTGGAGCGCCATGCCGTTCAGCACCGCCGCCATCGCGTGCTCGCGCACCCCGAAGTAGATGTTGCGCCCGGCGAAACTCTCGCCACTGAGCGGCGCCGCGCCTTTGAGCGTCGTGTGGTTCGAACCGCCCAGATCGGCTGAGCCGCCGAGCAGCGCTGGCACGACCGGCGCCAGCGCGTGCAACACCTGCCCCGAGGTCACCCGCGTCCCTTTCGCCTGCGCGTCAGGGGCGAGGGGTGGGAGCAGCGCCTCCCAGTCGGCGGGGAGGGCGCGGGTCTGCATCTGCTCCCACAGGGCCGCCAGTTCCGGGTAACTCGTCCGGTAGCGCGCCATCAGCGCGGCCCACTCCCGCTGGCGCCGGTCGCCCACTTCCAGCGCCAGATGCATATGCTCGTAGACCGCCTCGGGCACGTAGAAGGCCGGTTCGAGCGGCCAGCCCAGGTTGGCCCTGGTCAGCCGGGCCTCCTCGACCCCCAGCGGTTCGCCATGGACGATGTGCTTGCCGGCCTTGTTCGGGCTGCCATAGCCGATCACCGTGCGGGCGATGATCAGCGAGGGGCGGTTGCGCTCCGCCCGCGCCTCGGCCAGCGCCTCGGCCACCTCGGCCATCTGGTGCCCGTCCACGCGCAGCACCTGCCAGCCATAGGCGGCGAAGCGCGCGGCCACATCTTCGGTGAAGGTCAGTTCGGTCGGGCCATCAAGCGAGACCAGGTTCGAGTCGTAGAGCGCGATCAACTTGCCCAGTCGCAGGTGGCCGGCCAGGCTCGCCGCCTCGTGGCTGATGCCCTCCATCAGATCGCCGTCGGAGCACAGGACATAGGTGTAATGGTCAACAATCGGAAAGCCGGGCCGGTTGAAACGCTCGGCGAGCCAGCGTTCGGCCATAGCCATCCCCACCGCTATGCCAAACCCCTGCCCCAGCGGGCCGGTGGTCGTCTCCACGCCGGGGGTCAGGCCGTATTCGGGGTGGCCGGGGGTTTTGCTCTCCCATTGCCGGAAGGCGCGCAGGTCGTCGAGGCTCAGTTCGTAGCCGCTGAGATGCAGCAGCGCGTAGAGCAGCATCGAACCATGCCCTGCCGAGAGCACGAACCGGTCCCGATCCGGCCAGGCGGGATCGGCGGGATTGTGCTTCAAAAAGCGCGTCCACAACACATAGGCGGCGTCGGCCATCCCCAGCGGCAGCCCCGGATGGCCGCTCTTCGCCGCCTCGATCGCGTCAATCGCCAGGGCGCGGATCGCATTCGCGCAGAGCCGGTCAATCTCAGCCTGCCACAGGTCTTCCGCGCCCGTCTCGTCGGTCATACCTTGCTCCTTGGCGCCAATGTTGCTATGACCTGAGCATTATAGCACTGTGGCTTGCTACTATTTCACCCTCCCACGCGCCCCCTGCGTATGGCATAATGGACCTGTCTGTTCCAGGTGGCTGTGATAGTCCGCATCCAGTGCCTTTCTCCCGAGAGCGCGGGCAGCTTGCCCGCGTAGAGGAGACGAGAGCGGAACACCCGCGCTCCCAGGCGCGTGGACGACCTGAGATGCGAACAGGCGCCAGCGCAACGATGTCTTGCGTAGAAAGGATGATCTGTGGCCTCCAGGACGGATTTCACACCGGAAGAATGGCAGACCATCGGCCTCGCGCCTGTCGTTACCGCGATGTACGTCTCGATGGCCGATCCAGGCGGCCCCATCGGGCTGATGAAGGAGATGTTCGCTGCCGTCAGCGGCATCATCGAAGGCGCCAGAGACGCGGCCTCGCTCCAGATTGTCAAGGATCTGGCCGCTGATCTGCAGGCGCGCAATATCAAGCCCGATTTGCCGAAGTTCTCCAGCAAGGAAGAGGCCAGAACCTTTGCTCTGCATACGCTCGACCAGGCAGTGGCCCTGGTCGAGAGTCGCTCGCCGGAGGAGGGCCAGGCCTGATGGTCTTTGAAAAAATAATCCGGTGTAGCCCGCGCAGGCGGGCTTCGCATTCCATAGCCGAGGGCTTTAGCCCCACGGCCAGTCCGATATACCGGATTAATTTTTCAAAGACCATCAAGCAGTTCCTCTACGACACGGCCCGGAAGGCCGCCGAGGCGAGCAAGGAAGGCGGCTTTCTGGGCTTCGGCGGCACAGCCGTCAGCGATATCGAACGCCAGGCCCTGGCCGACCTGGCCTCGGCGCTGGGCCTGACGGTCTGACCCGCGCCGTCGTCTGGCCGGGGGGCGTGCCGTCACCGACGGACGCGCCCGCCGGGCCGCGACGCTCCGATCTGAACCATGCCTTATGGCTTCTCCCCTGCTCCTATCCGACCCTGACCCTGCCATCGCGGCTCTCGCCCGCGACCTCGACCGCGCCCGCGCATCGAGTTACCCGCTGACGTTTGCCACGCGCCGTCTGGCCGCCGCGCCGGCCCAACCCTTCGCCGCCTGCGACGCGCTGGCCGCGGAACTGGGCTATCAGGGCCTCGGCGAACACTGGATCGAATTGCCTCGCCGCATTGCGGTCAAGCTCCTCACCCATCTGATCGGCGGCGAACTGGCCTACCCCGCGCAGGTCGCGCCCCCGGCGCGCGCCCAGGAGCTTGCCCGGCGCGTGCTCGAGCTCGTGCCAGGCGACGCCCACTATTTCACCAATGGGGCCATCAGCGGCGACTTCGCCCTCTACGACGTCAACGGGCGGGAGGTGCTCGGCTGGCGCTCCATCAGCGCGGCCCCGCTCGACAATGGCCTGGTCATCGTCGGCGGCGAGCGCATCGTGTTCCTCTGGGCCGAAGACTCGCCTTATGGTCTTTGAGAAATTAATCCGCTATCCCGCGCTAGCCGTCGGGCTAAAGCCCTCGGCTAGGCAAGGGGAAGCCCGCCTGCGCGGGCTATACCGGATTATTTATTCAAAGACCATGAGGCAGGGGTTGCCAGTATGCTGCGCGACTTGTGGTACTCTACCGTCAGCATAGCCAGCGGCGAGGGCGTGGGGCAAGCGGGTGGCTCCATCTCCCTGCGTGAGGGCCGTGCCTTCCCAGATCTTCCCCCGGGGAAGGGGGGCAACCGGGTTGCCCCCCTCCCGGTCTCCCCCCGCTGGGGGGAGGCGCCCGGTTCCCTCCCCCGGCGGGGAGCGTGAGGGAGGGGCAGTGTCATTGACCTTCCCGTGGGCAGGGGCGTGGGGAAACCCGGTTTCCCCATACCCCTGCTGGAGGGCCAGGCCTTCCCGCGGGCGGGGGCGTGGGGAAACCCGGTTTCCCCACCCCCTGCTCCAGGAGCCGCTGTTCACATTACAGGACTCACCGTGGTAGAGGGGCGCGGGGAGGCATCGCCTCCCCGCATCCCCCCTTTCCCGCCCGCGGCAGCCAGGCAGCCTGGCGAAATGCCCACGGCCCTCCCGCCGCGGGCGGGCAACAACCGACTGGAGGAGGGCCGCAGGCCCTCCTGCTCTCCCTGCCGGAAGGCGACCGTGTGACTCCTGTCACATTGGCCGTCCATGCGGCTCCGCCGCACACGAACAGCACGAACATAGGTTGTTCTTGGGAGGGCGTAGCCCTCCCAAACCCTCCCGCCAGGTGGGGGGATGGGGAAACCCGGTTTCCCCATCCCCCTGATCGAGGGCGTAGCCCTCCCAAACCCTCCCGCGGGCGACAGGATGGGGAAACCGGGTTTCCCCATCCCCCTGCGGGGCGGGGGCGTGGGGAAACCCGGTTTCCCCACACCCCTCTTCGAGAGCCTATGTTCACGTTAGAGGAACTATGGCAATGGTCCTGGCAATCGTAGGAATGGCCGGTTCGGGCAAGAGCCAGGTGACGCGGCGGCTGGCCGAGAAAGGCCTGCCGACGATCCGCTTCGGCGAATTCATTATTCGCGAGGTGCTGGCCCGCGGTCTGCCGATCACCCCCGAGCACGAACGCGCCGTGCGCGAGGAGCTGCGGGCGATCCACGGGATGGACGTGTGCGCTCAGCTCGCCCTGCCGCAGATCCGCGCCCTGCTGGCGAACCATCCAGCCGTGATCATTGATGGGCTGTACAGCTTCAGCGAGTACAAAACCCTGAAACACGCCTTCGGCGACGACCTGGTGGTCGTCGCGGTCTACACCCCGCGGGCGGAGCGGTACCGGCGACTGGCCGCGCGCGACGAGCGACCCCTCACCCGGGCCGAGGCCGAGGCCCGCGACGAGCGCGAAATCGAGCACATCGAGAAAGGCGGGCCGATTGCTATGGCCGATCAGCTCATCGTCAACGACGGCGACCTCGCGGCTCTGAACGCGCGGGTGGACGCGCTGTTCGACCGCTTGATGCAGGAGCGTGGGCCATGATGGACCTGGCGACCCTGCTCGACGCGGCGCGCCAGGCGACGGCGCTGGCCCATGCGCCGCGCACCGGGCGGCGGGGCGGCGCGGCCCTGCTGGCCGAGGACGGGCGGATCTTCGCCGCGGGCAACCTGGAGATCGCCAACTACGCCTCCAGCGTCTGCGCGGCCAAGGCGGCGCTGATCTGCGCCTGCGCCGCGGGCGCGCGCCGCTTCACGGCCCTGGCCGTCGCCGGCGCGGGCGCCGACATGCCCTACCCCTGCGGCGACTGCCTGCAGACCCTCATCGAGTTCGCCCCCACCCTGCTGATCCTCAGCGCAGCCGACCCTGACCGCCCCGTGCCCATCGCCGATCTCCTGCCCGATGCGTTTGGGTTGGAGTGACGGGGGGACGGGGAAACATGAGCATGCCATTCCCACGAGGGAAAACAACCACACCCCGCCGGTTGGAATGACGGGGGGACGGGAAAAACCTGATTACAGTGTAGATGTAGTTAATCTATCTTATACCATTTTAGATTGTGGATTGTAGACTGCCGCTCAATGCGATGGGAAGCGATCTAGCGCTCACGAGTTTGCGGCATCTCTGTGATGCTTTGGCATTAGTGATTTAAGATAATCGAGCAGTTCCTTTTCTGACATAAACGGTGCTTGCAGACGGATCACTTCTCCGGAAGCCTGACGAAAAAGCATATCGCCACGACCAATGAGATGTTCAGCGCCGCTCTCGTCAATAACCACTCGAGAATTGGTGCCTGTTGAGACGCGGAATGCAATCTGAGCGCCTAGATTAGCTCTAAGATTTGGAGTGATCACGTCAGCGCCCGGACGCTGAGTGGCAACTACTAGATGAATACCCACTGAACGAGCAGCGGCCGCCAGGATATAAAGATCTTGCTCAAATGTTTCTCGTTCCTTTCGATCCATCTGGCTGATCAACATATGGTATTCGTCAATCATGGCTACAATTGGCGGCAGAGCTTCGTCAGGATAGTCAAGATTAAACTGCTTGACCTTTAGACTTCGTCCACTCATGATACGTTGACGACGTCTCATCTCACTTCGCGCTAATTCCAGCAGCGCCTCTCTGGCCTCACCTGGGTCTACTATCACCTTGCCCCCACGCAGATACGGCAGTTGGTTGAAGAAAGTAAAATCGGTGTGTTTTGGATCGATGATCAGGAGTTCAAGATGTTTCGGAGCATATCGCTTTATGAGACAGAGAAGCAGATTCCGTAAAAACACAGATTTGCCAGAATTCGTAACTCCAGCAACCAGCAAGTGAGGAAATTCAGAAAGATCATCTTTCACCACGGTTCCATCAGGCGTGATTCCAACTATGATCGGTAATTCAGCCGGTGCTGGTAAAGGTAATTGCTCCAACAGTGGTTCCAGAGCGACGATCGTTGGTTGTGGACGTGGCAAATCAATCCCAACAAATTGCGTGCCAGGTACATTAGCTATCAGCGGCGTTTTTTCAAGCGCAAGATCCCGTGCCAGATCCGTGGCTACGCTTTGAACTTTTCGGAGAGTCTCATCGTGACCAAGTCGGACCTTGAAACGCACAATGCTTGGCCCCACATCGGCATCAGTTGGATTAATGCGCAGCACGCGCACCCCCCGGTGGCGTAAAGCCTTCTCGAGATTGCGAGCCATAAGATCTAACCAGTTTTGTTCATCAGTTGAGAGATCTGACGATACGGGTCCAAGGGTGACAGGGGAAGCGATGGCATCCGTTGTGGTTGACTGAACAGTTGTGACTTCGACGATATCCTGTGCGGGCATCCAGGCATTTGTTGGCGTAAGGCCTTCCGAATGCTCAACGAGTTCACGCAGGATCTGGCACAACTCTTTGCGTCCATACCGATGTGTGTATAAAGGCACACCGGGCGCATCAGGCACAGGCCGACTCGTCTGTGTCTCCTCTGGACCTTTCTCAATACCCGCCTGCCCATCATAGCAGAACGTCCAGGCATGCGCGCTGATCGTCCGTTCAAAATCGCCGTTTTGAAAGCGTTCGCGAAAAAGCTCCCACAAGGATTGCTGTTCGTATTCCACAACGAGGTTTCCGGCGATGGCTCGGTACAACTGATCGTACCAAAAGGTGGCATCAAGGTGATGTGCGCCGGGCGCAAAAGCTGCCACCAACCGACCGGCGCCGCGACGGGCCTGTTCTTCGGCATCAACGGTTTCAGTATTGAAGGCATGCTGACTCACGCACTTAGCTTCAACGATCTCTAAATGTAATTTAAGAGCGTTATTCATGCTTCGATCAATGACCACGCATAGCAGGTCGGGGAATTTACCGTGAAACCAGTGTTCAAAGTCGTCAAGTAGGATCCAGGTTCTAAGAGCGTTGGGATAACGTGTTTCGAGCCGGCGTTCAGTTTCAAACTTTGCCGCGACAATGCCGATCATTTCGTTGAGGAACGCGCCTGGTCCCGCCGCGCGTAGCACAATATCTCCCGAGATCTGCTTGGCCTGTTCGATCAACTGGCCGGCAATCTGGTCAAGCAATATGCGATCAGCAGCGGGAAGCATCTGTTTCAGGCGTGAAGCTAATCGTCGCTGTACGATAATCTGTGGTTTATGTGACGAAGAAACGGTAAGATTATGCTGACGTTTCTCGCCGAGCCCCAGTGAATAGCGGATAACCTGTACTGTGTCTGGTAACGTCGCTTGCAACAGGAAACGGTCAATTGCAGGATCGTAGCAAATAACCCAGTTGAAATGGTGATGAAGTTTCTTGAGATCGTTTTTCCAATCGTCCAGGCTCGTCTCACGATAGAAATTTACCGTTGCTCGCGGATCAACTCCGCGCTTCTGAAATGCTGCATACTGTGCGAGTAGGAAGTGTCGTACTAGTGCTGGTTGATCAGTCTGGGTAAGTCGCAGGCGTCGATAGAGTTCGCCGCGCTCGAACGGTTCCTGCTGCGCACGGTAAATGGGCAGGAACCCTTCAAGCGGAATATCATTCGGTTCAGACTGAGACAATTCGGGAATGATGCGTTGCCCTCGTTGGGCCAGGACATCAGCCAGAATGACTAGATCTTTGTTTGTGCTCTTGCGTAGCAGTTCCTCGAACGGACCCTGCTGCACGTTGAGACTAATTGATGGGAAGTAATCCCCGGATAGATGATCAGCGCTATCATGGTGATTCGCTGCCCACTCACTAAGCCGCTGAAAGATCGGTGCCCCGCGATCAGACGTATGTACCAGTAGTGAAGTGCGTATGGATTCTGCAGTGTCGGATTTTGTTATTTGTTCAATCAGAAGTTCAGGAAAAATGCTATTCCGGCATTCGAGTAGCACTAGTTCCAATCCATCACGAACAAAGGGATAGGTTTCGACATAGTCCTGAATAACACCCGCAATACCTTCAACGGCGCGTCGAGTGGCGATTTCTGTTTCATCGGCAAAAAGGTTGGCCGTAGACGACCCAAAAGACGCATTGAGTTTGTGAGCGGGGAAGAAGAGTTCATACCCTTCAACTTCCTCGATAGGAACAAACCACTCGACAGGGGCTCCTTCCTTCGGCGGAAGGGCCAGAATAGGTGGAAACTGGCTAGATCCATAGGTTATGGCTAGTTCGCGCTGTAGTCTTGGTTCATCCACGATGGTAACGGACTGCGCTGGAGTCAGTAACTGTCGCACAATACCGGCGAAATGACGAGCACGTTCGCGCCACCAGAGCAGTTTGAGCGGATGTAGAAGAGGGATGATCGCCCAATCCTCAAATCCGCTGGCACCGATCATCCACGCCTGAACCAATACCCGAAGCCCGAAAGAGACTTCCTGACCGGTTTGCAAGTGACTAATGGCCGCGTGAAGAAGATTGGCATAGGCTTCGAGCAAGGAACTGATGTCTGCGGCTATGAGCCCCTGATCTGTCGCTGTCTGCACGAACTGTCCCCAGGCCTCTTCCAGTCCATCTAGCGCCTCAAAGAGAGCCTTCGGCGCTTGCGGTCTGAGTCGTTGCAATGGCATAGCTGACAGCAACGTTCGTAGATCCTCTGGCTGATCGGACCAGTTTCCGAACGATTTCAACGGACGATGGAGATCCAGATTACTGATATCTTCGCTGTGTGGGCAGCGTTTAAAGATCGGAATGCGGAGGCGCTTATTGTTGAGATGTTTCAGCGTTTGTCGTTCAGCTTCGAGCATTCGGTAGGTTGCTGTAGCCGGGCTGTCAGAACGGTACTGCCAGATCAGGTCGGCTCTGGCAAGTTCTTGGCCATCGGCATCCAGGATTCCTACCCGAAATCGTACTTCACTCTGGCCTTCTTTTTCATGATCTTCCCCGGTTTCACGAGTTTCATACCCTGATAGAATTTCTGAAACGGAGTTCAGATCCCATTCAATATCTGAAAATATCTTCTCAATTCCACCGAATAAAGTATGAAAAATTTTAATTGCTTGATCTTCAAACGTCTGTTCATCCAGTTCAATCCGCATACGTGTTCCTGGTTGCAATTCATCCTGGCGAGGATGCAACAATTCAATGGCCAGTGCTGTCAGGCCAACCAGGAAATCGCTGTGTTTGCGCGTGCGAGTCTTCACCAGACGACGCAGTTTGCCGCGCAATTGCTTACTCAGACTATCGCCAATCTGTTCGACGACTTGATCGACTAGATCTGCCTCTGGTTCACGCTCATTACGCAGAGAGGTAAGCAACTCAATCAGATTACGGTCAGATATCGTGTCTTGAGGAAACGCTTCTTCGATCTCGTCAGCAATTTCCTTGAACTTCTGTGCCTGCGAACTGCGAGTCTTTGTCGTAATAATGTGTTGAACCTCGCGCCAGTCGATCTGGAGGACACGAAGCGTGTTTGTTCGGTCATTCCGGAACTGGCCTTCAATAAACTGTTGGAGCAAAACACGTTTCCCCTCGGCACTATAACCATTCAGCGCACTGTCATCCTCAAGTGGCGCCGTTTCCAGCCGTTTTAGATATGTCTCCTGTTTATTCTCATCAAATAGTTGCGCCGCCAACCGCCGGCGGCGCAACCCCGGGCGCGTTGCCATTCCCCACGGGCGCAACTACTCCGCCGTCGTCGGGTCAATCACCGTCCTCACCTCGGAGATGCGATTCGCCGGGA
>Ga0068707_1002760_pt1 | contig 12341 bp, 11 predicted proteins | sample YNPNPMetaG_FD_66600 | JGI IMG/M metagenome (GOLD analysis project Ga0068707, IMG submission 66600) | Anoxygenic and chlorotrophic microbial mat microbial communities from Yellowstone National Park, USA - YNP NP MetaG | ecosystem: Environmental > Aquatic > Thermal springs > Hot (42-90C) >... | reverse complement strand
CGCACCGCCTGACCGCCTTTTCCGGCGTACGCCCGTCAGCTCACACCCAATTTCCTACCTTCACCCCTCGACAACTCATTCCAACTCCTTTTCAACCTGCTTATCCGGGAATGAAGATGTCAATTAAAAGCTTATTAGCTCAGGGGCGTTCCAGATAACGGGTGGTAAAATACTCTTCGGGAATATCCAGGCGCAACCGCACTTCGTCCATGATCATTTCCGAGCTCCGGCCGTTTTTGCGATTGTGCATCACCATGTGGGTAGGACGAAAACGGTGTTTTTCCCGGTCGATTTCTTCCACCTTTTTTACCTCGAGCTCCTTTTCCAACTCGCCGGTAAAGCCGAACTGCTGTGCCCGGCGGATGACGTAGTCGGGCTTGCCGATCCAGACCAGCTTGCGGGAAAAACCGTTCTCCTGGGCGATGTCTTCGTTGCGCGGAATGGACTCTATGACCCAGCACTCGACCTCGCCCGCCTTCTCGCTTCTGAGCAGTTTGTGCTCGAAATCCTCGACCGGCGGTGGGGTGATATCGGCGTAAGAAAACTCCGAGCCCATGAAGCTCTTGGCTTTTTCCGCGGCCACGATGCGGCGGGTCTTGCGCAGGGCAGGCATGAACAACCACATGTCGTCGCTCTTTTTCTCGTAATCGTAGGTCAAAAGCCCGGTGCCCTTTACATCGGGCGGGGCCAGGAAACGGATGAGCCGCTTTTCCGTGGCTCCGTCGTCATAGAGTTTGCTCACCGTCACCACCTGGCGTTCGCGCTGATTGCCTTTGCCGTCGAAGATGAGCAGGCGAGCGGTGGCCTCGGCCCCATCTAGCTTTACCGCCTTGAAAGCGCGGTGCATGATTTCTACCACGTCGGGCTCCTGGGCCGCGGCCGCAGAAAACATCGTCGACAAAAAAACGGCTAAAAGTCTTTTCATCCTTTCCTCCTTCAGACCTTTTGACCTTTTGTTCCGGCAATAAATTTTGGCTCCCAAATCAACAGTAGCGCCGGTACCAAAACCAGTGCTCCCAGCAGGCAGGTTCCCACCGAAACCAACACCAGAAAACCGAAAAAGCGCACCGGCTGGAAATTGGAGCTCATCACCACCACAAAACCGACGATCACCGAAAGGGCATTGAAGAATATCCCCCGCCCGGTGGTGGTAAGGGCACGCTGCATGGCCTCGCTGGAGCCAAGACCGGCGCGCCTTTCGTCGCGATAGCGCCACAGGATGTGCACGGTGTAGTCCACCCCTACGCCGATCATGATGGAAGCGAGCATGGCGGTGGCGATGTTGAGCTCTATGCCGGCGTATCCCATCAGCCCGAAAAGCATCACCATGGCCAGGGAAAGCGGAAGCGCCGCTACCAGGCCGGCCACCAACGAACGAAAGCCTATCATCACCAGCAGACACACCAGCCCCAGGGAAAGAAACAGCGAATAGATTTGGCCGCGCACCACTACATCCACCAGCCGGTAGAGAAGGTCGACAAATCCTCCGGCCAGTGGAAACATTCCTTTGGGCCGGCTAGTTATCTCTTGCTCCACCTTTTCCATCACCCGGCCGATGGCTTCCACGCTGAGAGTGTTTACCCGCAGGCTACAAAGCGCATGGCGGTAGTCGAAATCCACCACCTTTTCGAAATCCTCCGGCTCTCCGGACATGGAGTAGAGCAAGTAGTACTGGGCCACCGCTTCGGCAGAGTCGGGAATGCGGTCCTCCTCGGAACGGTTCTCGTTCATCACCCGGTTCATGCGGCGCACAATCCTGGCCACGGAGCTGGTCTGACCCACTTCGGGCAACCGGGACAGGCTTTTTTCCAACTCGTCGATCTGCTTCAGCACCTGGGGATCTTTCATGTCACCTTCGGCCACTATGGCCAGCGAGCCCGAGCCGCCAAAGTTTTTATCAACCAGCGCCGACACCTTGCGCACCGGAGCCTCTTCTTCGTAGTAATTTATGGGATTGGTATCCACCTTTATCCGGAAGATTCCGCCAGCGATTATTGCCGCTGCTAGAAAGAATGACCCAAGCAAAACCTTTTTTCGGCGCACCACCAAACCGGCGAGTTTTTCTAAAAGCACTTCCAGCGGGCGGCGCTTTCCCCTACGAGTCAGCGTCCCGACCAGTGGCCGGGGGCGGGGAAGAACGGCCAGGGCGGCCGGAACGAAGGTTAGGCTGAGCAGCAGCGCAAAGGCCACGCCGGCGCCGGCCAGAAGGCCGAGCTGTCTGGCCGGTACCGCCACGTGGGAAAGCAAAGAAAGCAGACCGGCTATGGTAGTGGTACCGCAGACAATGACCGGAACAAGCAGCGGTGCGGCAGCCCGGCGACTCAGCAGGGCAGAGTTAGCCTCCACCCCGGGACGGTTTTCCTCCTGATAACGGGCCACCAGGTGTATGCCGTAGTCGTTGGCCACCGCAATGAGAATCACCGGCAAAAGAATGGTTATCATGTGTATGCTCCAGCCCAGAAGAGGTATGAGCCCCATGGAAAAGGCGATGGCCATGACCACCACCACCGAGGGCAGTAGCACACCCCTCAGTTGCTTGAAGCAAAGCTGGAGAAATACCAGCATGATCAGCAGACCCAGAGGCAGAAATCTTCGCATATCGCTCTGCATGTCGCGCGCTATCTGGGTGCGGATAAACGGCATGCCGGCTATGTGCACCGCTTCTGGACCGGGCACCTGATCGATCAATTTCGTCACCGCCTCCATCACCTGCTGGTCGCTTACGTTGACTTCCAAAAGCCCAATGAGGGCCGCGGCGCGAAAGTCGGCCGATATGACGTTGCCGAAGACCATGTCGTTGTCGCGGATGGCGGCACGTAGCTTTTCTCGATCCTCTTGGGTACGGGGTATGTTCTTTACCACCGGATCCACCACCAGCTGGTCACCATCGGCCCGGATGTCCTTTAGGGTAAAGGGGCTCAATACCCGGGCCACTCCGGGTATTCGCTCAAGCCTGCGGCCCAGCTCCCGCAGCCGGCGCAGCACCGGCTCAGCCAGTACGTCATCGGCCTCGACAACCAGCATGATCATGTCGGTGCCACCGAAAAGCTGGTCGATTTTTTCGATGGCCAGCCGCGCCGGAAAATCGGCCGGCAGCATCTTCTTGATCTCCGGCTCCAGACGAGTCTGGGGAATACGGCTGGCAAAAAAGGCCGAAATGGCTACCGAAAGAACAATGATGGGAATGCGCCAGCGCACTACGAAGGAAGCGAATTTTTCGCTCATGCAGGGTTCCTTTCCTGGGCGGCCATGCCCAGAAGACCATAGAGCATCATGTCGGCCAGACGATCGGCAAAATCACCGTAACCACTTTGTTCGAAGCGAAAATCGAAAGCCTTTTCCACCACCGGCCGCAGAACGAAATGCGAAAGCAGGGCGCCGGCAATGGCCGGCCCCACGATTTCCAGCCGTAGCCGCTCGCGCACCGGCTGGGGCAGATCCGGCAGGAGTTTTTCCGCCACCAGACGGGCAATCTTTTTTATGTATCCGGCCTTGAATTCCACCAAACCGGGGACTTCGTAGGGAAGCTCGGCCAGCACCAGCCGGGCCAGCTCCGGCTCCGAGCGCAGAAATTCGAACATGGCCTTGAGGTGCCGGCGTATTCTGACTTCGGCAGATTCGTTACCGGACATGATTCCCGAAGCGATGCTGAGCACCTTCTCGAAAAATTCCTCCAGAATGGTTCTGAAAAGCTGCTGCTTGGAACCGAAGTGGTAGTTGACCATGGCCAGGCTGACGCTGGCTTCTTTTACGATCTGGCGCATACTGGTGGCGGCGTATCCCTGGCTGGCGAAAAGTTTGATGGCAGCCTGGCGAATGCGTTCGCGAGCAGGTTCCTGACCCGTTTTTCGCGTCATCAGAAAAACGCCTTTATCTCGAAAAACGCCGCCGACTGGAGCTGGTCGATCATGCCAAACAGCGTATCTTCCGGCCCCAGATAAATCTCCCCTCCGGCTGAAAGTTGCAGTCCGTCGATCAATGAATAGATCAGCTGGGGCCGAAGCAGCGCTTCTTCGGTGGAGAAGTTGTAATAGCCCAAAAGCTCCATTTTCATCGTCTCTTGAAGCAGGCTGTAACCTAAGCGCAGGCTCAAAGCATGAGAAAACTGCCTGGTCTGACCGTGGACGGTGCGGGTCTTTATTTTCACTTCGGTGCGGGCGGCGCCTTCGGGATCGGAAAGAATGCGCTGAAGCTGCTCGGGGGTGGGTGTGCCTCCTTCGGCTAGCACCAAAAGCCCGGTAGGCTGGAGCGGTTCGAAGTCCAGCACCACGCGACCCACGTACTGGACAATCACCGAAAAATCTCCAAACTCGCGATCCACTCCCAAAACCGCTTGCAGGTCCGAAAGCGGCACCCACTCACCGTCAGGTTTTCTTTCCGGAAGGCGAAGCGCAGCTTCCCCGCGCAAACCAAAGGTACCTAGGACGGTTGAAAAATCCGCACCAATTACCTGATGACGGAAGGAACGAAATCGCAATGAAATACTGGGAGGTGGACCAAGAATGAACTGCTCCAGCTCGATACCGGGGAAAGTGGACGTGCCATAAAGATAAGATAGCGAAAATTCAGCGGCCGCAAATTCGAAGTTGAGCCGCGCAGCCACCGTACCGTTTTCCAGTTTGGTGTCAGGCCAGGCCGGCGCGGCAAAGTTTACCGGGCCCGGAAGCGAAAAGGCCGGGAAGGAGGAAGGGGCAAAGAAAGGCACCCAGACCAGCTCCCAGCGCAGTGGCTGCAGGTTCAGCCAGGCGCGTATAGCCCAGTTGCCGAGCCTGCGGTCGTCCTCTAGTGGCGAACGCACCCGCATGTCGCGCGGGGTGAGGTTGTCGGTGGGGTTGAAGGCATCGGCGCGCCCCCAGGCGATGATCTGGCGCCCGAGGCGCAGATCGAAAGGCCCCAGGTATAGATTTAAAAACGCTTCCCTAAGATCGAAAGCAGCACTATTTACCTGCCCGTCGTAGCCGGCCCGCAGGCGCACCTCTCCCAACATATCGGCGACGCTACCGAAGCGTTTGCTCAACTTCATAGCGGCTTCGGCATAGCCGTTTTTTACTTCGGTGCGGTCGGCTTCGGGAACCTTACCGACATAGAGGTCTGCTCTCAGAAAACCTTCCAGACCCAGATGGTCCTCCGGCCTGGCCAGCTTTTCTTCCTGACTGGCTTTGTCCTGTGTCGCTTCTTCGAACAATCCTGCCCGACAGGGCATCGCCGTTAGCACCATCTCCCACAAAACCACATATCCTACATAAACCCACAGGGTCTGTCCCTTGATTTTGATATTATTTATCAAGTGGTTACGAGCGTTTTTTTTCATTACAGCAGATAGCATCGCTCCTCCAGAAATTTCCTTGTTGTTTTATAACAAACGTTCGTTTAATAAGTCAAATAAACTTTTTTGTTCTTTACTATACTTGACGTAATTCTTACTTCTACCTACCATGAACCAGGAAGTTGAGGAGGCAAAAAATGGCTTTTGACGTTGTGGGCGTAGGGCACTGCGCGATTGATTTTCTAGGACTGATTCCGGAATGGCCGGCGCCCGACACCAAGATTGAACTGGAGCAGTTTTCCGTCCAGGGCGGCGGTCCGGTGGCCACTGCCCTGGTGACTCTGGCCAACTTTGGCGTAAGTACCACCATTGTTGGCAAAATATCTGATGATGATTTTGGCATTTTCATTCGCCAGGGACTGCGCGAGGCGGGAGTCGACACCTCGGCCCTGATCATCGAGCCGCAGAAGGTCTCGCCCATGAGTTTCATCGCCGTAGAGGCTGGCAACGCCCGCCGCACCATTTTCTGGACGCGCGGCAATGTGTCGCCGCTGAAAGCGGAAGAAATCAATTTCTCTTTATTGTCCGGCGCAAAAGTGCTGCATGTAGACGGCCTTCAGATTGAAGCCCAGCTCGCCGCCGCAACAGAAGCCCGAAAACGCGCCGTGCATGTGGTCTACGACGCCGGCACTTTCCGCCCAGGTTCAGAAGAGCTGCTAAAATTGACCGATACGTTAATTGCCTCGGAGCGCTTCGCCGCCGAGTGCTCCCCCGGTCCACTGGCAGAAAGCCTGCGCCGCTTGCGTGATATGGGCCCTTCCACGGTAGTCATCACTTTGGGCGACGAGGGTTCGGTGGGCATGGAAAACGGCGAGACCTATATCGCCCCGTCCATAGAAGTCGAGGCCCTGGACACCACCGGCGCCGGCGATGTCTATCACGGAGCCTATATCTATGCCTGGCTCCAGGGCTGGCCGCTGCGTAATCGCATGCAGTTTGCCAACATCACCGCTGGCCTAAAATGTCGCCAGCTGGGTGGCCGAAGCGGAATTCCCACCCTGGATGAAGTCCTGCGCTTTATGAAAGAAACCATTTGACTGCCTGCCTTGCCTGACGTATAAAGGGCCATCACGCTCCGGAACTCCCTCCGGATGCGCGGGTGAAAGGAGAAGTAACATGGGAGATATGAACAAGACGGAAGTGATTGCCAAGTTTCGCAAGCATGAAAAAGACACCGGTTCGCCGGAAGTGCAAATTGCGTTGCTAACCGAGCGGATCAATCATTTGACCGAGCATTTCCAGAACCACAAACGCGATCATAATTCTCGCCGGGGGTTACTGAAGATGGTCAACCGCCGGCGTCATCTTCTGGATTATTTGAGGAAAGGAGACGAGAACCGTTACCGGGCTATAGTAGAAGCCCTGGGTCTGCGCAAGTAACGCGGGCCAACAAACTGGGTTCTTTCACGATATCCGCCGTGAGATCAGGTTGCCATTGGTTCTAAATCTTCGGCTTTGAAGCTTCTTCGAATCCGAAGATGTAGGACTGATTGCGACCTTCTCCAGGCGGCCATCGGGTAAGTACCCTCGGAAATCTAAGACAGCAAAAAAGGAGAAATACCATGCTGCAAGCCGTAAAGAGAAGTGTTCGTGTAGGAGAAAAAGAAATAATCATTGAAACCGGGCGCATCGCCCGCCAGGCCGATGGCTCCTGCCTTATTCGCCAGGGGGACACCCTGCTGCTGGTCACTGCCATGGCCGATCGGACGACCCGAGATGTGGATTTTCTGCCATTGACCGTAGATTACCGGGAAAAAACCTATGCCGCCGGCAAGATTCCCGGTGGTTTTTTCAAACGCGAGGGCCGACCCACTGAAGTGGAAATAATTAACTCGCGCATTATCGACCGTTCCATCCGGCCCATTTTACCGAAGGGCTGGAACTTCGAGACCCAAGTTATCGCCCTGCCCCTTTCCGCCGATCCTTTCAATCCGCCGGATGTGCTAGCGGCCACCGGCGCCTCACTGGCTCTGGGGCTTTCCGACATACCCTTCGGCGGGCCATTGGCCACGGTAAGGGTCGGGCGCGTCGAGGGCAAACTCCTGGTAAATCCAACTTTCACGGAGATGGAAAAAAGCGATTTCGACCTAGTGGTAACCTCCTCAGAAAAAGCCATCGTCATGGTAGAGGGCGAAGCCAACCAGGTGCCAGAAGCGGATTTAGTGGAGGCGCTGTTTTTCGCTTTCGAACAGGCCCAACCGCTCATCGAAGTTCAAAAGGCTCTGGTCGCCGAGCGGGGCAAGGCTAAGCGTTCTTTCGAACCCCATAAAATTGACGAGCAGCTGGCTCAAGCGGTGCGCGAGGCGGCCGAGAAACCGCTCATCGAAGCCTTGCAGCGCAAAGAAAAGTTACCCCGCAACCAGGCCCTACGGGCACTGCGCCTGGAGCTTATAGAACAGCTGAAAGAAAAATTCCCGCAGCAAACCCGGCTGGAGCTCGACGTTGAAGAAGTGCTCGAGGAAATGAAGAAGAAAATCGTGCGGCGCTGGGTGGCCGAGGAAGGCCGCAGGCTCGACGGGCGCAACACCCGCCAGGTGCGCGAAATCAACATCGAAGTGGGCTTGCTGCCCCGGGCCCACGGCTCGGCGTTGTTTACCCGGGGAGAGACCCAGGCGGTGGTCACCACCACTCTGGGCACCTCCCGCGACGAGCAGTTGGTGGAGAATCTCGAAGGAGACTTCTGGCGCAAGTTCATGGTGCATTACAATTTCCCGCCTTTCGCTACCGCCGAAGTCAAACCCCTGCGCGGGCCGGGCCGTCGGGAAATCGGCCATGGCCGACTGGCCGAGCGAGCGCTGAGCAAAGTCTTGCCACCTTATGAAGACTTTTCCTACACCATCCGGGTGGTTTCGGAGATAACTGAATCCAACGGCTCTTCGTCCATGGCCACCGTCTGCGGCGGTAGCCTGTCATTGATGGACGCTGGGGTAAAGACACTGGCGCCGGTGGCCGGCGTGGCCATGGGTCTGATGAAGGAAGGCCAGAGTTTCCACGTACTGACCGACATCCTGGGCGACGAAGATCATCTAGGCGACATGGACTTTAAAGTGGCCGGCACCGAAAAAGGCGTCACCGCCATCCAGATGGACATCAAGATCGACGGCATCAGCCGGGAAATCTTCAACCAGGCCCTAGAGCAAGCCCGCGAAGCGCGCCTGCACGTGCTGGGTGAGATGAACAAGGTACTGGCCGCGCCCCGACCGGACATCAGCCCCTATGCCCCGCGCATCACCGTCATTCAGATCAAGCCCGATCGCATTAAGGATGTTATCGGCCCGCAGGGACGGGTGATTAAGGACATCACCGCCCAGACCGGCTGCACCATCGACATCGAAGACGACGGCACGGTGCGCATCGGCTCCACCGATCCGGCGGCCACCGAAAAGGCGCTAAAGATGATCCGCGAGCTCACCCAGGAAGCCGAAGTGGGCAAGATCTACATGGGCGTGGTGCGCAAGCTGACCGAATTCGGCGCTTTTTGCGAGATCCTCCCTGGCACCGATGGCCTACTGCACATAAGCGAAATTTCCGAAAAACGAGTGGAGAAAATCACCGACGTGTTGCACGAGGGCGACGAGGTGCTGGTAAAAGTCATCGGCATCGACCGCCAGGGCAAAATCCGCCTCTCGCGTAAAGAAGCCCTCAACCAGAAGGCCAACGGCGGGGGAGAAAACTGAAACTTGCCCGAACGCCGCCTAACCCTGCCGGTAAAAATACTGCCTCACGGCGCCGATCTTCCCCTGCCCGCTTATCAGAGTGAACTGGCGGCGGGTCTCGACCTAGTGGCGGCGGTAGGCGAGCCTGTGGTTGTAAGGCCGGGAGAGCGGGCGCTCGTTCCCACCGGCCTGGCCATCGCCCTGCCTGAAGGCTTCGAAGCCCAGGTGCGTCCGCGCAGCGGCTTGGCCCTTAGATACGGCGTCACCGTCCTCAACAGCCCGGGGACTATCGACGCCGACTACCGGGGCGAAATAAAAGTAATCCTGATCAACCTGGGCCAGGAGCCTTTTATGGTAAAGCGCGGTGAGCGCATCGCCCAGCTGGTAGTAGCGCCCTGCATGCGCGTCGAATGGCAAAGGCAACAAGAGCTTGCGCCCACCCGGCGCGCCGATGGCGGCTTCGGTCACAGCAATAAATAACAGCACTGGACATTCAGCCAACCATTATTACATTGACTTCGTCATGGATTGGATTGGGTTGATAATTTTTCTGGCTGTCTGGGTGCTACTGCAGGCGGTGATTCTGCCCCGCATGGGAGTGCCCACCTGAATGTCCGGCGCCTGCCGACCCGGTGGGTCGGACGAAAAAAGTTCGTCAGGTGAAAGCAAAAATGAGCAAAGCCAAGAAAAGGATGCTTAGGGTGCTCGCTTATACCGCGGTCTTTGCCGTGGTGGGCCTGGGGGTGAGCCTGCTTTCGCGGGCCGCCGGCGGCACCTGACCGCTCATCTGTAACCCCGCGGTCGCGGTGCCAGCTTTTGCCTTCGGCGGTCTTTTATATGGGCTTGCTCCCCCCGAACAAAGCTAACGTTTCTGATATGTGCCTATCAGCTCTACCTGCCCTAGGATATGTCCTTCCATGGCCTTGAGCAGGGTCTGTTTATCAGGAGTCTTCAGATCTGCCAGCACCAGATCGAGGGCGTAAAGCCGGTGAAAATAGCGATGGCGTCCGATGGGCGGGCAGGGACCACCGTAGCCGGTTTTCTTCCAGCTGTTGAGAGCTTCGCGCGTACCCTGAGGCAGATCCTTGCTCTTTACCCCTTCGGGCAACCCCCCGGCCGATGGCGGCAGGTTGTACAGCAACCAGTGATCCCAGACCATCTTGGGCGCTTTGGGGTCGGGAGCGTCGTAATCTTCAACGATTAGCACCAGGCTTTTGGTGCCGGCGGGCAAATTCTTCCAGGCAAGGGGTGGCGAAATGTTCTCGCCCTGGCAGGTATACTTTACCGGAATTTCTCCGCCGTTTGTAAAAGCCGTTGAGGTAAGGGTGAATTTAGTCTCATCCTGAGCTATCGCCCCTATGGCGAAAAGTACTATGGCTGCCGCCAGAGCTTGTTTCATAACACACCTCCTTTTCTTTTTTTCCGCTACTTTAGCACTTCCGCCTTGTTTGACAAGTCCGTTTCAGGTCATAGAATGCACAGACAGTAAAGATCTGTTCTCTTGCGGTGCTACTTCAGGAGGATAAGCCAAGGTGAAAAATAAATTGTTTTTTCTAGCCTGCTCGCTCCTGCTCGTCCGGGTCACCGCACACGGAGAAGAAACTGCTCCTGCCGTCCTTACCCTGGACCAGGCCCGGGAGCTGGCACGTAAAAGCAGCCCCTCCATACTGTCGGCGCGCGAAAAATTGCTGCAATCGGAACTACTCATCGATAAGGCCTGGTCGGCTTTCCAGCCGCAGTGGACGGCTACCGGCACCTACACTCATTACAACGCCGGCATGAAATTACGCATGCCCGACTTCACTTCGATAGCCACCAGCCCGGAAGCCTGCGGCCCACTGTGGAATCCGAACATCGGTTTCTGCTTCACCCGTTATGAGGACGTCACCATCCAGCGCCAGGATAGTTTCAACTTCTTCACCCAGCTTTCGCAACCGCTTTTCGTACCCCGCGCCATAACCGGGTTACGCAGCGCCTACCGCGCCTACGATCTGGCCCGCGTCAACCAGGAGAACAACGAAGATGTGCTGCTCTACAATGTCGAGACGGCCTATTTCGCGGCCCTGACCGCCCGGCGCTTTGTAGATATCGCCCGCTCGGCGGTGGAGCTGCGCAGGGACACCCTGGCGGTGGCCCGGGCCCGGGTGGAGGTGGGCCAGTCGCCCAAGATCACTGCCCTGAGTGCCGAGATCTCTCTCAACCAGGCGGAACAGGACTTGCGTAGCGCTGAAAATTCCTACCAGTTGGCCAAGGAGGCGCTGCGGCTGCTATGCGGGTTGGAGCGGGATTTCGAGATCGCCGAGCCCCCGCTCCGACAGCATCCGGAAAAGAACCTGCAAGAGCTTTTGCAGGAAGCCTACGCCCGTAGACGCGATTTGCAACTGGCGCGCCTCAACCTAGAGCTAGCCGAAATTTCCCGCACCGACGCCTGGTTCCGTTTCCTGCCCTCGTTGGTGGCCACCGGCAGCCTGCGCGTGGCCGATGTAAAAGGCTTTACCAACGAGTACGTCACCTGGAACATCGGCTTGGCCTTGAGCCTTCCCCTCTACGATGGCGGCCTGCGTTATGCATACCTGAAGGAGTCCGCCTCCCGCATCCGCCAGGCCAATCACGACCTGGAGCAGGCTCGTCGGGCAATAGAAAGCGAACTACGCCAATTGTGGCTGCGCATGGAAATGGCCGAGGCCAACCTGAAAAAGGCCGCCCAGGCGGTGGAGCTGGCGCGGGAGCAAGTCAGGCTGGTGCGGGCTTCTTTCGAAGCCGGGGCGGCCACCCATCTGGAAGTTCAGGAAGCCAATTCCGCCCTGTTCTTCGCCGAAATAAACCAGGCCCAGCAACAACTGGGCCTGCAGCTTGCTCTTTTGAAGCTCGAAAAGGCCACGGTAATGTTCAATCCCATGGGCGGCTATGCAGCCGTTCCTTCGGCCGAAGGCTCAACCGGCGGGGCACCCCCTTCTACCGCCTCGCCGAGCGCCTCTTCGGCGGAAGGCACTGGCTCCAGCCCCTCCGGCCCGCCGGCGGGAATGGAAGGATTCTAAACTTCCGCGGCTTTCTCAGGCGACTTTGGGGCTGCGAGTGGGCGATGAGGGTTTCGGGGACAAGCCGGCTTCGGTAAACCTGGACCCGCCCGTCGAGTTTATAGTGCGCCGCGGCCTACGCCGGTAGTAGTTTTTCCGCTGCCGCCTTCTATGGGCAGCCGACGCCGTTTAATACCAGCCGGTTGTTCGTGTCGTCGCCGCATTCGGGAACCGACCCGTACCCCTGGCCGTCGTCGTCGGCAACAATGGTGATGCTGTGACTTCCCGCCGCTGGGTTCTGCCACAGGTACTCCAGACGCTGGGCACGTCCGGCTGGGAGGA
>Ga0068707_1002757_pt1 | contig 12343 bp, 9 predicted proteins | sample YNPNPMetaG_FD_66600 | JGI IMG/M metagenome (GOLD analysis project Ga0068707, IMG submission 66600) | Anoxygenic and chlorotrophic microbial mat microbial communities from Yellowstone National Park, USA - YNP NP MetaG | ecosystem: Environmental > Aquatic > Thermal springs > Hot (42-90C) >... | reverse complement strand
GCGACTGGGCGGACGACGACGATGCCCGGGGCGTGATCAAGGTCGTCATGACCGGCTCGCCCTCCGATCCCCCGGACTGGCAGCCCCACATCCGCAACAAGCCCCGTAGGGAAGTGCTGGCCAACCGGTTCCGAGACCCGAAAGACCCCTTCAGGCTCGTTCTCGTGCGCGATATGTGGCTCACCGGGTTCGATGCGCCGAGCCTGCACACCATGTACATCGACAAACCCATGCGCGGCCACGGCCTCATGCAGGCCATTGCCCGCGTCAACCGCGTCTTTCGCGACAAGCCCGGCGGTCTGGTGGTGGACTACCTGGGGCTGGCGCACGAGCTCAAGGCCGCGCTCGCCACGTACACCGAAAGCGGCGGCACCGGCCGGACGGCGCTCGATCAGGAGGAGGCGGTCGCGGTGATGCTCGAGAAGTACGAGGTCTGCTGCGGCTTGTTCCACGGCTTTGACTGGAGCGGGTGGATCGCCGGGACGCAGCAGGAGCGACTGGAGCTGCTTCCAGCGGCGCAGGAGCATATCCTCGCGCAGGAGAACGGCAAGGAGCGCTTTGTGCGCGCCGTGCAGCAGCTGTCGCGAGCGTTCGCCTTAGCGGTCCCCCATGAGGAGACCCTGCGTATCCGAGACGACGTGGCCTTCTTCCAGGCCGTGCAGGCGGTCCTCGCCAAGCGCGCGCCGGGCGAGGCCCGTCCCGACGAGGAGCTCGACCACGCCGTCCGTCAGATCATCTCGCGCGCAGTGGCCCCGGAAGGCGTCATCGATATCTTCGCCGCAGCGGGGCTCAAGAAGCCCGACATCTCGATCCTCTCCGATGAGTTCCTCGCAGAGGTGCGCGGCATGCCGCAGCGCAACCTCGCGGTGGAGTTTCTCCAGAAGCTGCTCAAGGGCGAGATCGCCACCCGCCGCCGGAAGAACATCGTCCAGGCCCGGTCCTTTGCCGAGATGCTGGAGCAGACCATCCGGCGCTACCAGAACCGGGCCGTCGAGGCAGCGCAGGTGATCGAAGAGCTGATCCAGCTCGCACGACAGATGCGCGAGGCGAATGCCCGCGGCGAGGCGCTCGGGCTCTCGGAGGAGGAGCTGGCGTTCTATGACGCCCTCGAGACCAACGACAGCGCGGTCAAGGTGCTGGGCGACGCAACCCTGCGGGCGATCGCTCGCGAGCTTGTGCAAAAGATCCGCAGAAATGTGACCATCGACTGGACCCTTCGCGAGAGCGTGCGGGCGAAGCTGCGGGTTCTGGTCAAGCGGATCCTGCGGAAGCACGGCTACCCGCCGGACAAGCAGGAGAAGGCCACCCAGACGGTGCTGGAGCAAGCCGAGGTGCTGTCCGCAGAGTGGGCGACGGCGTGAAAGGTGAAAGGGTGTCCGGGAACGTGCGGCGGCGCTTTGTCGGCTCTGGGGGCGCGACGAGGGGCCTGGACCTTGTCCGCACACTGATCGTTCTTTGCCGGGTGTCTGAAGAGGCGCCACGGGAGGAGGTCGTGCTTGGATGAAACGGCGCGATGTCGTGGCTGCCCTCTGGGGAGGCGTTGTGGCAGCCGCTGCCGCCGGGGCAATGCTTTTTGGGTGCGGCGGCGGTGGCAATGGGGGCGGAGGCCCGGCGCCGCAGGCCCCGCCGCCCCCGGCTGTGCTGCCCCGGTGCGCACCGAGCAGTGCAGTGCCCGGGGCGTTTCTGTCGTGCCGTAACTGGATCACGTTCGCGCCGCCGCGGCCGTTCGACCCGACCGAAGGTGTCTTTCCTACAGAGGCTGAACTCAGGGCGGCCATTGCGAGGCTGCATGAAGAAGGCTGGCGCGGTCTTGTCACGTACTCTCTCGACGGCACACTGCGCGCAGTCCCCCGCATTGCCAAAGACGTGGGGTTTCGCGCCGTCGTTGCCGGATTGTTCTGGTACGACGATGCGCAGCTTGCGCGGGAGCGCGCGGCAGCCCTGGCAGAGCTTTCCTCGATCGACGGGTATGTGCTGGGGAACGAGGGCTTGCAGCAGGGCCGCTACACACGCCAGAGGCTTGCGGCGGAGCTGGCACGGCTCAAGTCCGAGACAGGGCGGCCGGTGGCCACCAGTGAGCCCTTTGCCCAATACCAGGGCGACCCTACCTTGCTTACCTTGGGGGATTGGGTGTTCCCCAACCTCCAGCCTTGGTTCGACCCGGCACTCAGGACGCCCGCGGAGGCTGTCGCTGCGGTCCAGGGTCAGTACCGGGCCCTTCAGGCAGCAGCCCCACCAGGGCGGGTCGTTGTTGTCAAGGAGGCGTGGTGGCCGACCGCCGGCGATCCAGCTGCGACAGAGGCCAATCAGACCGAGTTCTTCCGCCTGCTTGGGGCCACACACGTAAGGTTCATCTTTGGCGAGGCCTATGACCAGTTCTGGAAAAGGGAACCTCTCGGACAGGGGCCGCACTGGGGGCTCCACACCGACACAGGTGCGCCCAAGCAGATCATCCACGCGCTCCAAAGCCTGTACACCGGCCCCTACTGACCTTGACCCATCGAGGGTGGCAGGGTGCTCCCTCCCTCGAGATCCCTTTCTTTTTACTCTTCTCTTTTGACACTCAGGCGGCAATACCCTTCGCCGGAGCGAGGGGGCATGCGGCAACTATGAATGCCGCGCATTCCGGACCGGGGACCTCCAACCCCCAGGACAGGAAGGCCCTGCCTGGTGCGGCAAGGGGCCGCACGTGCCCCGGGCATCACTGCAGGACGGGCGAGACCGAGGGCTCGGGGCCAAACCGCCAGGTGGGGCGGTTCAGGGGCGATCCTCGAGCAGGAGTTCTCGGTACCGCTGGGCGAGCCGCTCGTTAGAGTCCCTCCGGCCCAGGGTCTGGATACGTTCTGGGAGAACCCTCCGTAGCGCGGCCCTGAGGCGGGGTGCGGTCACCACATATGTTCGAAGCACGTGCACCGGCCGGAGCAGATGTCGGGCGGCGGTGCTCTTGATGGTTCTGCCGATGGCATCGAGAGCGGTCCCCGGTGCGTCCCTGCCGGCCGAACCCGCCCTCCCCCTCCTGCGTTCCCGTTCGCAGCCCTCTCGTATCTCCCGCAAGGCACTCCTGAGCGCGGCCCTGCTCTTGTACCACTCTTTCGTCTCTATGTGCTCCATCCTCAGGCCCAGCGTGGCGCATATTTCGGCGATCCTTGCCCGATCGTCCATGTCGATCCATTCCGCTATCTTCGCGCACATCTCCTTCACGGCGTCCGCCCTGCTCAGAACATTCTCTCTGACGCAGTGGCCGATGAGGTTCTGGACCTCCGAGGGGTAGGCAATGGCGTGAAAGGCACAGTCCGGATGGGACAAGAGCTTCCCGCCTGAGAGGTCCTTCCAGCCGAGATGCGTCTCCAGCTCGCGGACGATCTCGCGTTCATTGTGGGGGTGGAAAAAGAAAAAAGGAACGATATCCGGGACAGCCGCTTCCCCCTTGGCCAGGTGGTCCTCCGGGATGGTTACAGCGGCCTCTGCCTCTCGGTCGCCGGGCACGTAGAGGCCGACCTGTTTGGCGACCAATTGAAACGTGGGTCGATAGTAGCGCTCCCAGTAGAACCCCTCGCGGCCTATAGTGAGCAGAGTGGAAAGGTCGTCGGGCGATGCTGCATGCAGGAGATAGTAGTAGCTGCCGCGGAACATCTGATCTCGGGACTCGCCGCTGAGAACAGCAGGGATGCCTCTCTCGATGGCTATCCGCAATGTCGCAGCCCAGATAAAGGCCACACACCCGAGGCATACGCTTCCGGTGTGGGTAAAGCTCTGGGCAAAGAATCTCTTTAAGCCCTCGTCCGGCGGCGTGACGTAAAGGTAATCGACACGGAGCCTCTTGAGGATCTCCACGGCCTTGTCGAGGTTGGCCGGGTGCATGAAGTAGTTGTCGCACATGACAGCGAGGATCCTCAGCCGGTACCGGGTTTTCATGTGGTGCAGTATGTACGTGCTGTCTTTGCCGCCGCTGAAGGCGACGATGCAATCGTACTCCCTGGCCGTCCCCCTCTGTGCGATCCGGGCGATCCTTTCGTTGAACTCCTTCCCGAGGCGTGCGAAATCCGTGAGCTCCTCGCGATGGAGGTCGTAGAAGGTGCAGAGATTGCAGACCCCGTCTGCGTCGAGGGCCACGACCGGGTAGTCCACGCTCGAGGATACGCATTTCCTGCACAGCACCCGAGTTCCTCCCCCTTTGGTTGGCCCCGAAGGCCGCACTGCGGCTTGCTCATGCCCGGGCGTGCAGGCGAGAACTGGGGACATCGGCCACGTGGTTCTCGAGGTCCTGCGCCGCGATCAGCGGGCCCACGCCCCTCCGGCAGCCGCCTTTCGCATGCGCATGCCCTGACCCGCGGGCTCGGCTTGTTCGAGCCGCTCGCTTTCCAGGGTACCCTGCCTCGGGGTCGATTGACAAGCACGGTGACGGCTTTTATATACTGATCGTCCCACGCGACGGCGCGACACCTTTCCAACCGGCCCCGCTCCGCACGGCATCGATGATGAGAAAGCTTGCAGTACTCGAGCTCAGACGAAGTGTCGGGGTCGGCGGCCCTGAGGTGCTGATCTTTTCTATCTTCAAGCACCTCGACAAGGATCGCTTCAAGGTGTATGCCTGCACCTTCCGCGACCGCAAACGCAGGGCAGAGGATTTCATCGGCCATGCGCGAGGCCTCGGGATGGAGGTGGCGACGATCGACACGTTCTTCAACTTGAGCCCTCTTGTCCTGCTCAAGCTTTCCTTGCTCATCAAGAGATTGGGCATAGACCTCATTCATACCCACGACCCGAAATCGGATCTCGCAGCCAGAATCGTTGCGCCGGCGTTTCGGATCCCTGTGATCTCCTCTGCCCATGGGTTCACCAAGATCAGCAGGACCCACAGGGTGTGGGATGCGGTGCACCTCTTTTCGCTCAGATATGCGGCAAACGTCCTCGTGGGTTCCCGTTCGATGAAGGCCGACCTGGTGAGACAAGGCGTGCCACGCCGTTCGATCCATGTCGTCCTCCAAGGGACGGACCCGGAGGCGGCAGAGGGGATCGACCGCCGTGCGGCACGCGCCGAGCTGCTCGCCAGGACCGGCCTGCCCGAGACCGCGTTCCTCATCGGGCATCTGAGCCGCCTGAGCCCCGAGAAAGGACAGCACCAGTTGATCGAGGCGATGGCGGCGGTCCTCGGGGCGGTCCCCGAGGCGCGGCTCCTCATTGCCGGGACAGGCCCTGCGCGGCCGTCGCTGGAAGAGACGGTCAGGCGCCTCAAGCTCGAGGAGACGGTGCGCTTCCTGGGGTTTTTCGAGGAGAAGGGCGTTTTTTTCAAGGGGATCGATGTGTTCGTCTTTGTCTCCATAGCGCCGCAGGAGATACTCCCCCTCGTGCTGCTCGAGGCAATGGCCGCAGGCACCCCTGTCGTCTCGTGCGACAAGGGGGGGATTCCGGAAATGATCGAGCCCGGCAGGGAAGGGATCCTCGTCCCGAGCGGGGATCCGTCATCCCTTGCCCGGGCTCTCATCTCCCTGGCAAAGGACAAGAACGCTCGCGAACTCTACGGGAGAAAGGGAAGGGAGCGGGTCCTCGAGGAGTTTACTGAACGCTCGATGGTGGAATCGATCGGGAGGCTCTATCTGGAGGCGGCCGGCCTCGCTGCTCCCGAGCCGAGGCGCGGCCCCCTGACTGAGCGTGTTTCACACAACGAAAAGCAAAAGGAAAAGAAAGGAGAACCCCTCACATGACGAAGAGCGGGCGTGGCGATCGACCGAGGGCCTGCCCCTGGAACGAGACGAGATCGTTCTCCCGAGCGTTCATGGGCGCCCTCCTCTGGGTACTTATAGTGACCGTGCTCTCCCCCTGCACACGGGCAGGATCGCACGAACAGGGCGAGGGTCGCGCGGGTTCGGAGGCCCGCTCCTCGTCGCGGACCCTCCCCCTTGAGGAGAGAGGCTTCAAGATGGGGGTGGGGCCTCACAGCAGGCATTTCCCGAAGGGTTCACCAGAGGACTTTGCAGCCATGTACGGCCTGGCCCGCCAGGCGGGCGAGATCCTCTCGTACAACGGCCCCTGGAACGGCTGGGGAGGAAAGGGCCTCTCGAGGGGCATCTCGTCGGTTGCCGAAGAGGCGAAGAGGAATCACCTCGAGCTTTTTCCCCAATTGAGCTTCTGGAAGATGAAAAAGCGGACCATGATCCCCATCCTCCCCAAGGGCATGTCCGAGAAGGGGCTGCCGAGCTGCAACGAAGAAGGGTTCAGGAGCGCCTTCAAGGACGAGGCGGTCAAGATCGCCTCGATGTTCCAGCCCCCGTACCTTGCCTTGGGCATAGAAGTGAACAGCTACTATGAGTTCAGGCCCGAGGATTTCGACTCGTTCGTGAGCCTGTACAAAGAGGCCTACGCCGCTGTGAAAAAGGTCTCCCCGGCCACAAAGGTCTTCCCCACGTTTCACTACGGGATCTTGCTCAATCCTTTGGTCCGCAAGGAAAAGGGGCCGACCTGGTTCCTCATAGAAAAATTCCTGCCCGACCTCGACCTTGTCGCGGTGACAAGCTATCCTTCTTCCCTCTTCAGCAGGCCGGAAGAGATCCCTGCGGGGTACTATCGCCAGATCGCCAAGGCCTTCCCGGGCAGGAAGATCGCCTTCAGCGAGTTGGGGTGGAAGACCGACCCAAAGGTCGATGACGCAGAAAAGAAACAGGCAGACTTCCTCGTTCGGTTTCTCGAGGAGATCGAGGGCCTGGATGTCGAGTTGGTGGTATGGACCCTCCTTCACGATATGAACCCCTCTGCCGCAGGCCCCTTCGCCACACCTGGCAATGCCTTCGCAGGTCTGAGGCGAAACGACGGCACCCCCAAGGAGATATGGGATCTCTGGACAGCACTGAGGCGCCTGCCGATTCGCACACAGCAGGGCGGGCAGTGAGATCGCCGGCCTGTATGTGGCGAGCCCGTCGGCAGGTCGTGACGGCACGATCTCTTCCGGTTTCCGTCAAGGACCGCTCCGGTCTTCCAGTGCGTGACGGCGGGCGGAGTCCCTGTCCTTGCGTCAAGGAAACCGGGCGAGGCCGTGGCGCGGTTCAGCAGGCGATACAAGACCGGTCGTGCGAATACGACGGATGCGGCGGAGGGGTCACCCCGGGGGTGTTGTCAGCGGCGAACCATACCTGGCGGCCCTTTTTCGATCCAGCTCCTCCCGCTCCGCCAGGTACTGTCGGGTCTGAGAGATGAGCGCGGAGAGATCCGCATCGATCCTGGCCTTCATCGACTCGCCGTGCGCCCTGAGGTTGTCTTCCCAGTTTTCGCGCCAGTGTGTCCAATAGGCAGGGTGGATGAGGGTATGCATCCTGTCGTATTTCCCGATCTTCTCCAGGATGCAGCCCTCCCGCCAGGTCCGCCCCGAGTCGCCGAAGTACGGTATGTCTCTGACCAGCATGGGTTGATAGGCATCGATATATCTGTCCCACAACTCGGGGTATACCCTGGACATGGAGGGGAGATGCTGGCTTATGGTCACGATCTTCTGGCCCAAGAGTTTTTCGAAGATCTCGATGTCGGCGAGGATCCCCTCCAAAGGGTCCCTGCCCATCTGCTCGAAAAAAAGGGCCTCGTAGTGGAAGCCGATCTCATGCCCCATGGACCTCATCTCCAGGATCTGTTTGAGCGTATCCTGCTCGAAGACATTGTAGAACGGGCAATGGAGGCGGATGTAGTACGATGTGGCGAGGTTCAAACGAGACTCGAGGACAGCCATCTCGTAGGCAGCGCTGACGCTGATATCCACGTCGTGCCGTATGAGCAAGAACCTGCGCGCCGTAAGAGGCGGGACCCCCACCTGTGAAACCGTGGGGAGCCAATACCCGTTCTTTTGCGCCCTGAGTACTATCTCCCGATATCGCTCGAGGCTGAATTCCTCGGTCATAGAATCCCTCCACGGTACGTCCAGGTACGCGGTTCGAGGCGGATCCCTCTCTTTCTGAGGAACTCGCGCAACGTCTCGGTAATGGGCCCTCCAGGCCCTTCGATCCATTTGTCCAGAAGATCGATAATCGTTGCCCTTGTCTGGGATCTTCTCTCGCCCGCCCATTTCAGACAGACACACACGATTTCCTGGGGGGTCTGTCCGGCGATGGAACAGATACGATCCACATCCTCCTGGCTTGCCTGCTCTATGAAAACGAGCAGCCCTGAACCGGATCGATGGGTGATGCGGGCGGCGGCAAGGGCGAACGAGGGGTCCGGGCAGTCCTCTGTGGCGATCTGGTTGAGCGAGAGCTGACGAATGAATTCGTGCACCATCTCCAGGGCGATCGCACGGCGGCGCTCAGGGGCGAGATCTCGCCTGGCGTTCCCTATCTTCCGTGCAGGGACACCTGCTGCATAGCATCCCGGCGGGATGTCGCCGATCACACTGGAATGGTTGCCCACGACAGCGCCGTCGCCGATCCTCACGCCGGGGAAGATGACGCTCCTAATGCCTATTTGCACATTCCTGCCGATCTCGACGGGGGCAAAGACGGCTGGGTAGCCCTCCAGAACAGAGTTGGCGAAGGCATGGGTCATGACGGCCGCACCCATGGTGATGGTCGACTCCTCGCCTATGGTGATCTTGCGGCAGCAATTGAGGTGGACGCCCTGGCCGATGTGACAATGGCTGGAGATCTCGATCTCGGCCTCGGCATCCCGGCCTCCGCCGCCCCCGATTTCCACGTCGCGGTAGAGAAACACGTTCTCCCCCAGGGTAATTCGTCGCGCCTTGAGGATCGATCCGTCGCCAATGTGGGTGAGCCGTCCGACCACCAGGGCGTCGCACTCTATGGTGACATCCTTTCCGATGAAGACCTCGTCGCCGATATGCACACAAGGGCTCGAGATGACCGAGCCTGGCGACATCACCACCCCCCGGCCGATCGCAGCGCCGCCGGCGCGATAGAGCCACACCTTGAGGTCAGAAGAGAGGCGAGAGAAGGCCTCGCGGTCCTTTCCGAGGAGTTCGAGAAACTCCTCGTTCACCCTTCCGGCACCGTGGGTCACATTCCCTCCGAGCGAGATCACGGGCATCCGGCAGTAGACCCCTGGACCTGGACGGCCAGGGCGGCCACCGCACTATTTCGATCGTTCGGCACGCCGCACCGCGACCGCCTGCGAGAAGCGCCACTTGAAGAGCGTGCGGACAGCGCGAACGATGTCCGCGGTCTGGGGTATCGCTGCGTCCTCGAGGGGCGGGCTGTAGGGGATCGGGACATCGGCGCCCCCGACCCTGACAATCGGCGCCTTGAGAGAGGGGAACGCCCGTTCCGCCACCCGTGCACTGATCTCGGCGCCTATGCCGTTGCAGAGATATCCCTCTTCGACCGTGACGAGCCTCCCTGTTTTCTCTACAGAGGCTGTTATCGTGTCGGTATCCAGCGGGGAGAGGGTACGCAGGTCGATGACCTCTGCGTCCACACCCTCCTTTGCGAGGGTCTCGGATGCGGCCAGCGCCGCACTCACCATCCGGGAGTGCGCGACAATCGTCACGTCATTGCCGTGCCGCCTCGTTGCAGCGACCCCGAACGGCAGGGTGTACGGCTCCCTCGGCACGTGCCCCTTGGTCCAGTAGAGGAGCTTGTGCTCTACGAACAGCACGGGATCGGGGTCGTCGATGGCGGCCTTGAGCAGCCCTTTGGCGTCGTAAGGCGTCGAGGGGGCAGCGATCTTCAGCCCCGGCACGTTCATGAACATCGCCTCTAGGCTCTGAGAGTGCGAGGACGCATACCGTTTGCCCGCCCCTGCCGCGGTGCGGATGACCAGGGGCACACTCACGGTGCCCCCGTATATGTACCGCATCTTCGAGGCGTGATTCACTATCTGGTCCATACACAGGGTGATGAAGTCCATGAACATGATCTCGAGCACGGGCTTGAGCCCGGTGACCGCAGCCCCTATGGCGACCCCGAGGAGACTTGCCTCGGACATGGGCGTCTCGACCACCCTCTTTTTCCCGAATCTCCTAAGCATCCCCCTGGTGACCCCGAAGCAGCCCCCATAGACGCCGATATCCTCGCCCATGAGGAAGACGGTCTCGTCTGCCTCCATGGCCTGGGTCAAGGCCTCCTGGATCGCCTTTATATAGTACGTGGTCCTCATGGGCGGCCCGCGCTATCCGGCGAAGAGATCGCCATAGAGATCCTCGGCCGAGGGCCACGGGCTCTCATCGGCGTAACGGACGGCATCCTCGACAGCCTCTTTGACGTGTCTCTCGACGGCCGAACACGCCTCCGGTGTGCACAACTCGTGCTCGATCAATCTCTGCTTGAGGAGGTGGATGGGGTCGCGTCGCCTCCACTGGGCCTCTTCTTCCCTCGTTCTATAGAGGCATCTGTCGCTCTTGGAGTGCCCGACGAACCGGTAGGTCTTGCATTCGACCAGGCTGGGGCCTCGGCCCTCCCTGGCCCTTTGGACGGCCGCCCCCACTTTTTCCTTGACATCCAGTACATCCATGCCGTCCGAGACGACCCCGGGCATGTTGTAGGCCCTGGCCCTTTCGGCTATGTCCTTTACCGGAAAGGCAGCGCTGACCGGCGTGGACATCGCGTAGAGATTGTTTTCGCACACGTAGATCACGGGGAGATTCCACAGGGCCGCCATGTTGAGGCTTTCGTGAAAGACGCCTTCATTGACCGCTCCGTCGCCGAAGAAGCACACCACGACTTGAGTCGTCCCCCGGTATTTAATCGAGAATGCCGCACCTGTCGCTATGGGGATGCCCCCGCCTGTGATTCCGTTGGAGCCTAAGTGCCCGATCCTGATATCCCCCATGTGCTGGGTTCCGCCCCTCCCCTTGCTGTATCCGGTCCGCCTGCCGAACAATTCAGCCATGATACGCCTGGGATCCCCGCCTTTTGCCAAGAAGTGGCCGTGGCCCCTGTGGGTGCTCGTGATATAGTCGTCCTTGTCGAGGCAGGCGCAGGCGCCGACCGCCACCGCCTCCTGCCCGATATACAAGTGGGTGGTTCCGAAGATCTTTGTACACTCCTTTGCCTCGAAGAATGAGAGGACGGCGCGCTCGAATTCGCGTATAAGCAGCATCTGCCTGTAGTATTCCAGCAGCTCCCCTGCCTTCATCCTGATCCTTGCCTCTTGGCGCGGCGGGACAGCGGGTCTGGGCGCACCCGCGTTCGCCCTGACCCCCCGAACCCGCTTCGGTGCGAGGGGGGGAGAACACTCGAGAGGCCCAGGCAGCTCCCCTCTTCGGACTATTTGAAACAACAGAAAAAATTATAGGTCGATAAACCGCCGCCGGTCAAGGAACGAAGGCGCCGCGCGCTTGCAAGGGGGCGGCTCGTTCCCTAGAATAGTCTCAAGGGAGTGCGCAGCGAGGGCCGCTGCAGGGTGAGGGCATGAGGCTTTCGACCATCATCCCGGTCTACAATGCAGAGAGGACGCTCGGCAGAACCCTTGCCTCCCTGCGTGCGCCCGACGGGCACGAGATGGAGGTCATCGTGGTCGATGACGGGAGCACCGATCGGTCGGCGAGCATCGCCGAGGCCCATGGGTGCAAGGTCATACGGATGCAGGGGAACCGGGGGCCTTCTGCCGCACGCAACCGCGGTGCCCAGGAGGCTTCAGGGGAGGTGTTTGTCTTTACCGATGCCGACATCGAGTTCCTGCCCGACACACTCGATCGCATCGTCGGGCATTTCCTCACGGACCCGCACTGTGCGGCCCTTGTCGGCAACCTGACGCCTACGGGCGAGTTCGAAAATTTCCTGAGTGCCTACAAGAATCTCTACACCCATTTCTCGTTCAAGGACAGCGGCCCCTATCTCACGGTGGTCTACACCAGCATAACGGCGGTCAGGGCAGCGGCCTTCAGAGAGGCAGGGGGATTCCCCGATGTGTACCCCAACGAGGACAGGATCTTCGGTCTGGCCCTGACCGCGAAGGGGCACCGCATCAGGTTCGACAACGCCGTCCAGGTACGCCACCACCGCACCTACCGGCCGGCGGAATTCATCGCCATGGAGGTGGAACGGTCCCGTACCATCATGCTGATGACCCTGGAGGCGAGGGTCCTGAAGCGATGGACATTCCGAGAGCACATCCCCTCGACCTTCAAAGCGGCCTCTGTGCTCGCGGCAGTGGCGGGGGCGGGGATCGTGGCGGCACCGGTCTCGCCGCCGCTTCTCCTGGTCTCTCTGGCTGCTCTTGCCGGCATCGCCTGGGTGCTCAGGTCCTTTTTCTCCTTTATCGCCTCGGAGCGAGGGGCCCTTTTTTGCTGCGCCTGCTATCCGCTTCTCGTTGCGGATCTTTTCCTCTGCCTTGCCGGCGCGACCTGGGGGGTATGGGCGTTTCTTAAGGGGGACCGGATTGGAGGTCGATTGTGAAGCAGAACTATCTC
>Ga0068707_1002756_pt1 | contig 12345 bp, 7 predicted proteins | sample YNPNPMetaG_FD_66600 | JGI IMG/M metagenome (GOLD analysis project Ga0068707, IMG submission 66600) | Anoxygenic and chlorotrophic microbial mat microbial communities from Yellowstone National Park, USA - YNP NP MetaG | ecosystem: Environmental > Aquatic > Thermal springs > Hot (42-90C) >... | reverse complement strand
GGGGCGTGGATCCTTCGCGTGCTTCTCCAGGGTCGCGCGGGCCCAGGCGGGCAGGGACTCGTACCGGTCGTAGTCGTCCCGCTTCGAGCAGTAGTTGATCCCGAGCTCGCGCCAGGTAACGAGCTCGTCGAGGAAGGATTCCACGGGCGCGGGGAGCCGCCACCATCCCTCCTTGCGGCCGGTGGGGCGGCGCCCCCGGGGGATCTCCTTCACGAGCCCGGCCACGACCTCATGGACGGAAAGGTGGCCGAACCGGAGGTAGGGAGAGAGGCCGCTCGATCCGTCGAGGTCCGGGTGATTGCGGTCCCGGTCGTACCGGAAGAGGCGATCGCGGAGGAACTCCTTCATCCTCCGGCGCGCCTCCTCCTCGCCGCCGTGCCGGGCCGGTCCCACCCGGTGGTCGATGGGGAGCCGCGACAGGTCGACCTCGAGGCCGGTCCGGAACCGGGGGGGAAGGTGGAGGCGTGGGGGGGGCGGGAGATTCCGGAGCGGGTCGCGGTCCGGAGCGGCGGCCAGATGCTCGGGGAGGACGCCCTGAAGGAAGCGGCGGAACGCGAAGGCGGTGGGGAAGACGCGCTCGGTGGCCGCGGCGGGAAGGAGGCCGCCCGAGTCCACGGCTTCCAGGCGGACGTCGAGGCGGCCGGCGGCCGCGCGGAGCATGCGGGCCGGGGGATCGCCGGGGAAGTCGTCGGTGACGACGAGGACGGCGCGGCGGGCCAGGTGCAGGAGGAGGTCGAGGCCCTCGCCGGGGGCGCCCTCGACGTACGGGAGGTACGCGACGCCGGCTTCGCGGCAGCGGGCCGCGTTGTCGGCCATGCCGTCGAGGACGAACCGGTGGAGCCGGTCGGAGTCCCAGCGGTGGCCGCAGGGGAGTTCCTCGAGGACGACGAGGGGGAGTCCCCGGTCCCGCGCCTCCTCGGCGGCGCGCTGGAGGGCGAAGTTCCAGTGGGTGCGCCGGTAGGCGATCATCCAGTACAGGACGAACGCCCCGTCCTCGCGGCACGGGCGGTCGTTGGCGGTCCGGATCCGGAGGGCGGGCGTCATGGCCGGAGCTTCGGGAGCTCGTCGAGGGTGATCAGGAACTCGTGCGGATAGACCTGCTGAACCCACTCGGGCGGGTTCCATTCCGGCTTGGTCCCGACGTACCAGGACAGGCAGTAGAGCCACTTGGGTCCCTCTTTCGCCATGAGCTCGGGATCGGGGATCCCCTGGCATTCGCAGAGGGCGTGCATCTTCCCCGGGGCGATGTGATGCACGATGTCCCAGGCCTTCGGGTAGGCGTCCTTCCGGTAGTCGGCCCAGCCGAACCAGCTGTTGACGTAGATGTCGATCCCGGCGAGGTCCACGTACGCGTCCCCCGGGTAGAAGCGCTTCCGGTAGTCCAGGCAGACCACGTCCTTTCCCCGGTCCCCCGCCTTGAGCGCGGAGCTGTAGACCCAGAGGAGATGGTGGAGTTTCCGTTCCTTCACGAAGTAGTCGAACATCATCCGCCAGAGCTTCGCGGTGTTCTCGGGGGTCTGCACGTCCGTCCACCAGAACCAGCCGCCCTCGATCTCGTGGAGCGGGCGCCAGAGGACGGGGACGCGGGCCCGGAGGAGCTGCTCGAGGTAATCGGCGTGCTTCTTCATCTCCTCCATCGCGGCCTGGTGCTCCGGCGTCCCCGGCGTGACCATCTTTCCCACGTCGGGACGTTCCTCCTTCCTGGGCTGGGTGTGCCTGAAGTCGCCGCCCGTCTGGAGGGGATTCGCCCAGTGCCACTCGAAGGAGACGATCCCGCCCTTGTCGTGCCACCAGGACTTCGCGCGGTCGATCGCGTTCTGCAGGGTCCTCCGGTAGACGTCGTCCCACCGGGTCCTGGACCAGCCGCTCAGGTCCACGCTGACGAGGGCGGGGTACTTCCCGGCGGCCTGGTAGGCCTTCTCGGCGTCGCCGAACTTGTTCTGTCCCACGAGGCACTTCTTCCCGTAGATCGACTCGAGGTATCGGAGCACGGCCCGCGCCTCGGGGATGAGATCGGGGTCGGCGGGCTCGTCGGCGGCCGCCGGGAAGGAAAGAATCCCGGCCAGGGACAGGATCGGCAGGATCGTTCGTTTCCTCATGCGCCGGCTCCTCACGATTTGGGCTGCTGTCGGGCCCACTCCACCAGCGCCCGGTACTTGGGGGCCGCCTCGAGGGGCTGGCCGGTGTACTCGATCGCGCCCCACGCCCCGCCGTCCCCCGCCCGGCCCACGTGGCAGTAGTGGCAGAAATGGACGAAATGCCGCGACATCTCCCGGAGGTACTCCCGGTAGAGCTCGAACATGGCCGGGTTCGTATTGACGGTTCTGGCCTTCTTGGTGACGTGCTGGCCGCCCTCGTAGGCGACGAGCTTCAGGCCGGCCTCGTCGGCGATCCGGCGGTGCCGGGCCGACTGCTCTCCCGACGTCCCGATCGCCGACCGGAGCTGTTCGAGGGCATCGGGGGCGTCTCCCGAAACCTTGTGTCCGAAGTAGGGGGCGATGGCGAGGGCATCGGCCTTCACGCCCCAGGGATTGTGCCGGGGGTCGCGAAGGACCTGGAGGTGCTGGCCGGCGATCCAGGGGTTGGCCGCATGACCCGCCAGCACCCGGACCACCCGCGTCGAGTCGGCGCCGAAGACGAGGTCCGCGGCCCGGAAGAGGCGGATCGCCGCCCAGGCGTGGTAGCGGAACCCGGCCGTCCAGCGGTTCTTGTCCAGGCCCAGCGCCTCCCCCTCGTCGCAGCAGTAGTGGGATTGCTTGAAGACGCCGTTCCACGTCTCGTTGGAGTACTCCACGTAGAGCCTGAGCTTCGGCAGGAGCGGCTCGCAGGTCTTCACACCGCCCGCCTTGACCAGGTCCTCCGCCTTCATTCCGGAGAGACTTCCCAGGAGGGGATTCAGGTCCGTCTCCTGCAGGTCCACGCCCGTCTTGACCAGGAGAAAGAGGCGCAAGGCGTAGTCGGCAGGACGGTCCCCGGTCTGGCGGGTGATGGTCCGGTGGGGAACGGTCACCCACAGGTCGGAGCCGTTGCGGTTGCAGAGATCGATCATCCACTCGTAGGCCACGGGGTTCTGCCTCGGGGCGCCCCGGCGGTTGCGTTCCGACCATCTCTCCCGGGGGGATCCGTTGGTGTGGTCCCAGTCCATGAACCGGAGGGAGCGGAAGATGGAGATTTCCTCGAGGAATCGAGGATTCCAGGGGTTGTCTCCCGTGACGTTGTGGACGTCCTGGAAGCAGTCGTTCGGCCGGTGCCATCCCGGGTTCCAGAAATTGGTGCCCGGTTCCATGCGGGAATCGGGCCCGGAGAAGGCGGGGAGGGCGAGGATCAGGGGCAGGTGGAAGATCCTCCCGGATCGGTGACGGCGCGGCTCGCGCATGGATCTACTCCCTCGGGTTCCGGCGGTTCCACTCCATCACCGCCCGGAGCTTCGGCTGGTCCTCCTCGGTCTCGTCCGCGTACTGCCGCAGTCCCCAGCATCCCGTGTGGCTCCAGTTGCCGGTGGAGCTGTAGAGGCAGAACAGGTCGCCCCCGGCCGCCTTCCAGGCATCCAGGAAACGGGTGTAGAAGGTCCCCATGCGGGGATGGCGGTTCGCGGCGCGCAGCTTCTGCTTGAGTTCCTCGTCGCGCTCGGCACCCTCCACCGCCTGGAGCCCCTGCCCCCCGGCGGCGGCGATCAGGCGGACCCCCTGCGCCCCGGCCGCCTCCTTCAGCCCCGGCATGACGCCGATCGCCCTGGCCAGCGGGCCTTCCTCGACACGGTCGAGGAGTTCGTCCACGCTCCAGCCCTTCACCGTCGCCGCGTCGGGGCGCTCCGCCGTCCCCTCCCGGCCGGTCACGAAGTATCGGAAGAACAGGTTGACCGCCAGGGCGTCGCAGCGCCGGGCCGCGCCGAGATAGTCCAGCCGCTTCCGGACCTCCGCCGGGTCGGCCGGAGAGGTGACGACGCGGACCAGCCGGTCCTTCCCGCCGAAGACCTCCTCCCAGATTCCGAAGATCTCCAGGGAGCGCGCCACGGCCTGGCGCCAGAGGGCTTCCTCGGGCGTCCGGGCGAGCCCGCGCCGGAGGCCCTCGGCCGCCGCGTACCGGCCCTTGATCGAGGAGAGGTCCGTGAGGTCGCTGGAATACTCCACGTAGGGGCGGCGGGCGGGATGGAGGAGGGATTTCGCCAGGGAGGCGAAGCGGCGGACGAAGTCGTCGTCCGCCCCGTGCGGCATGCAGAACCAGGGGTCGGCTCCGGTCCGGTTGCACAGGTCCACCATCGCCTCCACGGGGACGCCCCGGGCCATCCACGTGGCGTCGGAAAGGAGAGGGCGGTCCGTCCAGGAGCGAACCGTCGAGGAATTGGTCTGCATCCAGTCCATGAACCGGAAGACGTGGAAGCCTTCCCATTGGCCGGCGAATCCGGGATGGAAGAGGCCAGCGGGGGAGCCTTTCTCGAACCCCGGCAGGAGGACGCGGATGTTGCGGAGGTAATTCCCGGGATCCGTTTTCCGGAGCCTCAGGCGGAACGGGCCGCCCTCGGACTCGAACTCGATCCGGCCGGGCTTCGCCCCGACGACGCCCCGCGTGCCGTGGATCTCCAGGACCCCCTCGCCGTCGTAGAGGCACGTGTACCGGCCCTTGGGGGCGTGTCCGCAGGTGCAGAGCATCGTGTCGGCCCAGGCCTCCGGCTCCAGGCGCCGGACCCATCCGGAGGGGTCGAGGTCCAGGGGCGGTCCCTCCCCCCAGCGCGCCCCCTTCTTCTGGCTGATCCACTTCCGGGAGAGGCGGAAGAGGTCGACGAAGGGGTACTCCGGGACCCAGTCCGCCGCGATGCTGAAGTTGACGCCCAGGCGGCTCCGGGCGGGATCGACCGGCCGGGTCGGGCGGATCGCTCCGGTCCGGGACGCCCGGGGAGGCGCCGGTTCGTAGGAGATGCAGGCCGACTGGCCCGCGGGGACCACCTGGTCGCCGTCCGGCCCCGTCAAAAGCACGTTGCCCTCGAAGACGGTGACGGTCACCCGTTTCGCGTCTCCCTCCGCAACGGTAATTTCGAAGGTCGTGCCGGTCACGAAGACCGTGGCGATCTCCGTGCGCACGACGAAGCTTTCGAGCCCGGGGCGGACCTGGACCGCGAGCCGCCCCCGCTCGAGGTAGACCTGTTCGGCCGCGGGGCCTCCTTCGATGCGGAGGGCGGCCCCTCGGTCGAGGCTCAGCCGGCAGGAGGATCCCAGGGACATCTCCAGGGGCCGCTCCGACGCGGTCACGGTCGTGCCGGGACCGGCCCCGGCCGGCGGCGGGGCCGGGGCGGACGGCCGGGTCCGGAGGACCAGCAGAGCCCCGAGCCCGGCGGCCGCCAGGATCCCGGCGGCGAGGGCGAGGCGCCGGGGGCGCGCGGGCTCGGCCGGACCCCGGATCCGCCGCATCAGGCGGGCCACGAAGCGTTCGTCGTCTCCGGGCGCGGGGCGGCGGGAGAGTTCCCGCAACAGCCCGTCCAGGGCGAGCTGCTCCGCCGGGTCTTCCGGAAGGGCCGTCTCGTCCCGGATCCCCTCGGGCGGTCCCCCCATGGCTCAGATCCTCTCCTCGCGGCCGGCCACGGCCAAGCGCCGGCGCACGCACTCGCCCAGGACCCCGCGGATCCTCTCCAGGCGCTTCTTGACGGCGTCCTCGGTGCACGCAACGCGGAGGGCCACCTGGGCGCAGTCGTATTTCCGGAAGTAGAAGAGATCCACGATCTTCCGGGCCTGGCTTTGGAGCTGCGAAAGGCACTGCCGGAGGGCGTCCAGGACCTCGCCGGAGCCCTCTTCCCAGGAGCGGTCCCAGGACTGATGGAGCCCATCCAGGCCTTCGAGGGTCTCGACGGGGAGGACCTGGATCCGCCTCCGTCGGGCCCACTCGAAATACTTGTTGCGGAGGATGCCGCGCACCCAGCGGCCGAAATCGCGGGCGGGGTCGAAGCGGGAAAGGCTGCGGTAGGCCTCCAGGAAGGCCTCCTGCGCGAGATCCTCGGCCGCGGCCTCGTCGCGCACCAGCGAGAGCGCATAGGCCAGAAGCCGACGGTGGTGCTGCCGCACCAGGATCTCGAAGGCCTTCTCGCGGATTCCCGGAATTTCCTCGGCCATGGGGCAGTCTCCCTTAATTTTGCAGGTCGGGGGGTCGGAGTGACATAAAAACGGGCCGCCGTGCCGCGGGAGGGGCATCGTCCCGGGGTGCGCCTCCTCAATCGCCATTGCCCAGTTCCTTCCGGAAGGCCTCGGTTTCCTGCACGGCGACCCCTCGGAGGGCCCCGGCGACGTCGTCGGGAATCCTCTCTTCCTTGGAGGCCAGCACCAGCCGTTTCATCCAGCCCGGCAGGGCCGCGTCATAGTCATCGAAGACCGCCGTCTTGAGTTTTCCCTCCCAGGCCCTTTTTTCGTCTTCGCCGAGACGGGGCCAGATCCGGATCGTCGCGGGAGGGCCCGGGGGCTCCCGGCCCGTGAGGGCGCAGAAAAAGCAGCAGAGGTTGAGGTAGGTCCCCAGCGTCCCCGGGTGCGCCCGGTCCGGAAGGTTCTGGAGCTCGAGGTCGGGCCGCTCCCGGCGGACGCGTTCCCAGGCGCTGGAGCAGGGGGCGAACCGCGTCACCCGGTTGCGCCTCGCCGCGGCCAGGATCTTCCGCCGGCCCTCGGCCGCCTGCTCGTCCCGGCCCCAGCCCATCTCGTAGAACACCGGCCGGCCGCCGGCCTCGCGGACGGTGCGGCAGTAGACGTCCAGGGACCGGTCGTGCTCCTCTCCCTCGGGCCCGTGGATGAACTCCGCCGGAACCTGGAGCACCACGAAGTCGTATCGCTCGCGCCGGATCTTCTCCAGGAGGGACTCGCCGGGTTCCAGGCCGTACTCGGCCTTGAAGCCCGGCCGCAGGTAGACGTGCACGCCCGTGCCGCTCCGGCCGGCGATCTCGGATCGCGCGGGCAGGCCGGCGAACCGTCCGAGCCAGTCGGCCAGCACCTTGGGCTGATTGTGGTAGTACGTGCTGCTGCTGCCGACCCAGAGGATCCGGACGGGCTTCGCCTCGTCCTGGGCCGCGGCCATGGCGCAGGCGAGCAGACATCCGAGGGATCGGGGAATCATGGCCTCCGGACTCCCGGCGGTCCTCACGAGCTCCATTCCTTCACCGCGCGGCCCACGGCCCGCAGGCTCTCGCGGCGATTCTCCTCGTATTCCCGGCAGATCACGATGCCTTCGGCCCCGGCTTCCCGGGCCCGGTGCACGGCCCGATAGACGGATTCGGGTTCGCTGGGTCTCGCCCGGTCGCCCCAGCCCACGCCTCCGGGGATGTCCAGCCCGATGCCGCTGTAGACGGCGCATCGGCTGGCCACGCCCTCCACGAAACGCCGGGTCTCGCGCCGGACGTATTCGGGCGAAAGGCCCCCCGCGTCCAGCCTTTCGAGCGCCGGCTCGTCGACGGGGTCGTGGCCCATCGTCGCGTAGAAGAGCGACAGGGTCTGCTCCCCCGTGAGTTCCCGGAGGGGGCCCCGCCTCAGCCCCTCCAGCACCGAGCGGAGGCGCGGTCCGAGGATCTCGTGGTAGAGGGCGAGCTTGAGGAAGTCGCACGTTTCCGCCATGCGGGAGGGCGGGACGGCGGCGCGGTAGACGAGGTCCCAGCTCGACTGCGCGTGGTCCACGTGGCGGCCCACCCGGGCGTTCGGGCGGATGGCCTTCACGGCTGCGTACAGCGACGCGTGGATTTCCTCGGCGGAGGCCAGCTGCTCGCGTTCCCACGCGAGTATGTCCGGGCAGTCGAGGAGGACGCCCAGCAGGGTCGTGAGCACGCCGTCCCCGGGGCGCGCGGCCCCCCGGCGCTGGGCCTGGAGGAAGTCGTGGAGGCGCTGAAAGCCCCGGCGGACGCGGCCCATGTCGAGGCCGCGTTCCCGTCCGCGCCTTTCGCAGTGTTCGCAGAAGCAGGCGGGGGGAGTGCCGTGGTAGAGCAGGCGCGAAAGGGGGCCGACGCGCTCGGCACCGTACTGGATGCCGTCCAGCGGATAGGCCCGGAAGAGGCTGGTGGCGGTGCCCTCGATCCAGGCGCGGAACTCCGGGTGGTTCCAGCAGGGTTTGTCCCCCGGGCGGCCCGCCAGGTCCACGGTCCGCACCTTCTCCCCGTTTTGGAGGTCCCGGGTCAGCGCCGGGCCGCCGGGTTCGTACATGCGCTCGAACAGCTTCATCCCGCGCCGGCGGGCCGGCTCCGCGAGGTCGGCGAAGATCTCCCGTCCGGCGTATTCGGCGTCCGGATCGGGGGCCGGATGCCGGAGGGTCGTGCCCGCGAAGGCCGCCGCGTCGGGCCGGAAGTAGATCCGGCTGAGGCGGCGGCCCCGGTTGTCCCGGACGGGCACGCCGTGGTCGCCCAGGACCTCCCGGGGGCGGACCATCGCGCCGTAGTAGTAGGTGCTGCTGACGAAGAGGGCGTTGACGCCGGCGGCCTCCTGCAGGAAGTCGAGGCAGTACTCCAGGCCCTCGTCGTAGAAGCTGTGGGCGGCGATGTGGATGCCCACGAAGGGCGCCCTCCGGGGGGACGGGGGATCGGCGGCCGCCAGGAGGGGGCCTCCGGCCATCGCCCGGAAGAAGTCGCGTCGAAGAAGGGATGCCATGGCCTCCTCCTCCGGATCCTCATTCCAGGTCCCACTGGACCGCCCTCAGCGCGCAGGGGGGGAGCAGGAGCCGCGCCCCGGCGGCGAAGGGATCGACCGTTTCTTCCTTCAGGGTCACCTGCGGCTCCTCGCGTTCGGGTTCGTTGTCGGCGAAGGGGTCCGGCCCGGAGACGAGCCACGACCGGGCCCGGCCCCCGACGGCCTTCCCCTCGAAGAACACCGCCACCGTCTGCGCCGCGACGGGATCGAGGTTCAGCAAGATCAGGCCCCGGCTCCTGCCCCGGGCGAAGCCGAAGCTTTGGACGGCCTTGAGGCCCTTCACCTCGTCCCGCCGCGGGTTCTTGATGTGGCCGTATTTCGAGGTGAAGGTGCCGGAGACGTCGAAGGACGGATCCGCGCCGCCGTGGATCGTTTCGACCAGGTCGCCTCCCATCACCCGGTTGCAGGCCATCAGCATGAGCATGCGGGGCCGGAAGCGCCGCCCCTTCCCCCCGCGCTCGAGCACGCCGCCCCAGAGCCGGACGCGGCCCTTGATGTCTCCGAAGCTGCCCCCGGGGCTGAAGCTGAACTGCGACAGGTTGAACGCGTTCTGCACGCGCACGCCGTAGGCCTTCAGGGGCACCAGCATGTCGGCGATGCAGGCCAGGCCGCCGGCCAGGCCGGTCAGCACGTCGTTGATCGTCTCGACCGGAGCGTCGCCGAAGGTGGTGTGGAAGTTGCCGCCCTCGTAGACGCTCACCTCCTTGCCCCGGGAGCGCGCCAGGTTCACGTCCTCCACGAAGGAGGCTTCCTGGAGCCACATCTGGAACGGCACGGACACGACGTACCGCGCCCGCTTCTCCGGCGTGTCCAGCGGCTCGAGCATCTCCCGGCGGAGCGCGTACATCATGTAGCTGTTCAGGCACAGCTGGTCGGCGTTGGGCGCGTTCTCCAGCACATGGGCCGCCCCGGTCTGGCGATCGACGATGAAGACGATGTTCCCCCGGTAGTACGGAGACCGCTTGCCGGCCTCGATCAGACCCTTCCAGTAGTCCGGCCCGGGATAGCCGCGGGCGGCGAAGGTGATGACCTCGTTGCCGAACTGCAGGAAGATGCGGTGCAGCGTCTCGGTCCACGGCTTCGGATGTCCGAGCCGGGCGCGCACCTGTCCCCACCCCACGTCCGGCGGCGCCGCGAGATATTCGAGGAACTGCGCGACTTCCTCGCGCGTGAGCGTGCCCGGAAGCGTGTACCAGGGATCGTGCCCGAGGTACTCGGCGAGCTCGAAGTACTGGTGGATTCCCCAGTCGACCCGGCCTCCGGGGAACCCGATGCCGCAGGCGTACTGGCCCAGGGGCGGCGGGATGCGGGACTCGAGGGTGCCGGAGGTGTTCAGCAGGTACCGCGTCACCCCGGGCTGCAGTTCCCGCAGGAGATCGACGAAGGCGTCGCGGAAGGCCGTGGGATTCCTGTCCCCCTGGACGGCCAGCTCGACGTCGTCGATCAGCGCCTCGCCCCCGGTGACCTCGATTCTCAGGTGCAGGATCCCGATCTTCTGCCCCGGCGGGACGGCGAAGTCGTGTTCGATCCGCCTCCAGTCGGCCGGTTGGAACGATTCCGGTTTCGGCGCCGGGAGGAATCGGCCGTTGGATCCGGCGAGCCCGAAGGTGATCGTCGGCGTCCCGGACGCCGCCTTCGCCCAGAAGGCCGCCCGCCACGTCCCTTCCAGCGTCATGGCGCTCTCGTAGGCCGCCGGGAACATCACGTGCCCCGGGCGTTCCTTCCCCGAGATCCGGAAGACGGTGCGTCCCGTCGAGCCCGGCGGGGGGTCGCCGGGGACGGGACCGTTCTTCGACGAGCAGAGCCGCTCCTCGATCTCCGGCACTTCCGGATCGGCCCACGAGCGCGCCTTCCTGAGGAAGGGGTTGAACCCGTCGTCACGGCGGTCCACCTCGAGCAGGAGGTTGTTCTCCCGGGGATGGGGCCGGAAGGGTCGGTCGAGGAGGTATTTGAGGCTGCGGGAAACCCTGCCGTCCGGGCCGGGCGTCTCCACCGTTTCGACGCCGGCCAGGCGGCCGGTGCGCCAGGCGTCCGGACCCGAGAGGATGGTGTACGACGCCCCCTTCAGCATCCGCGTCAGGAGAGGGTCGGGATGGTAGCCGATCACGGCGCGATCCGCCTCCACCCGGGTGCCGAGCCCGGTCAGGAACCGGTAGAAGGTGCCTTCGAAATTCTCGGCGACCCGTTGTTTGAGCACCGGCGATTCGTAGGGATTGTCCCCGCAGAGGTGCACGCCCAGACGGGGACAGTCCGGGACCAGGACCCTCCCGGTCAGGCGCACCTCCGTTTCCGGGACGTCCGCGGCGGGGAGCGCCGGGGCCAGGGTGAGGCCCAGCAGACCGGCGATCGGAAAGCAGACCCTCATGATTCTTCCCTCCTCCGGTGCGACCGTTCTCCGTCCCGCGGGCCTCCGGCCCCGGTGCGCTCCTTCAACGGCGATCGCATGTCCCGGATCGCCGAACCGGGTTCCGGTCGCCGGTCCCCATCCTCTGGCCGGCCCGGCTCCGTCCCGGCCTGTTTTCCGGAAGGTTCCGCGGCGTCGGAGGTCATGGCCTCACCCGGTTCCGGGGCGCAGGATCACGGTTTCCGGATCCTTCCAGATCCATTCGCCCGCGGGCGGCATGAGCCAGGGATCGGGAAAGATCACCCGGACCCGACGGCAGGGGACCGTTTTCTTCCCGGTTCGCCGGCTCCTAAAGTGCGGGTCCTTGTCCACGAACGTGCCCCAGTACTGGGCGTTCAGATCCACCCACGTTACCAGGGTCTGCCAGTCGTCGGGGGGCAGTCGGCACTCGCGGCGGTGGAGGTCGTCCCGGAGGAGGGTCGTCGTCAGGCGGCTTGTGCCGGACCCGAAGGCGAGGGGCGGGGTCACTTCCGGGCCGCCCTGGAAGTTGGCGATCGCCACCAGCTGTCCCGGCTGCTGGTTGGTGATCATCCGCTTGAGCACCTCCTTGGCGGTCCCGGGATCCCCGGGGATCGGCTCGTCGGGATGCCAGTGCTTCCAGTAGCCCTCCAGGATCGGAGTGGGATCGGTCGCCCGAAGGCCGAACAGGGTGCGGTAGGACTGCATGTAGTCGTGGATCTTCCGGGAGGTGAACTCCAGGCCTCCGGCGGGGTCCGTTTCTCCGTGGCAGCGGACGCAGTGGCGCTCGAAGACCGGCTGGAGGTGCCGCTCGTAGTCGGGGATCTCCCGGTCCCCCCACGGGGGAGGCACGGGCACGGAGGGCGGGCGGCGCGCCGCGAGGGTCGCGGCCCCGAGGCCGGCCGCCGGAGTGGTGGAATTCGACTCGTGGCAGCCCACGCAGCCGCGGCTCTCCCCGGCCCGGAAGGTCACGTTGCTCCGCATGCGTCGGACCTCCAGGAAGTCCTTGTCGAGGGCCTGGAAATAGACCGGCTGGTTGGCGGGAACCTTGAAGAACGCGGACCCGTCCGCCTCCACCGGCACGGTGCCGATGACGCGCGCAGGGCCCCAGTCCCACATTCCCAGCGCCGGGGTCCAGCCGGTCGTGGGCATGTAATGCAGGTCGTTGAAGCCGTACGGCTTGCTCTCGTCCCGCACGCAGGGCCACGGCACCTTCTGGGAGATCCGGAGGTACCTGACCGTTCCGGGCTTCACCCCCGGGAGGGAGGCGTGGACGTTCGCCACGTGGGCGAGGGCGAAGGAGGGGCCGGAGGGGGCGGCAGGCAGGTCGGGGAGGATGGGCGG
>Ga0068707_1002755_pt1 | contig 12346 bp, 13 predicted proteins | sample YNPNPMetaG_FD_66600 | JGI IMG/M metagenome (GOLD analysis project Ga0068707, IMG submission 66600) | Anoxygenic and chlorotrophic microbial mat microbial communities from Yellowstone National Park, USA - YNP NP MetaG | ecosystem: Environmental > Aquatic > Thermal springs > Hot (42-90C) >... | reverse complement strand
GGGATTAAGAGTGTTGGTTCTGCGTGTAGACGGTTGAAACGGTGGATAGTGGATGCTTTACGAGGACGTAGAAGAACTATGTTGCATCCTGTTGGCACCTAAAAATTGCAAAAGTTTAAAATTAGAAATATTTAAATATAAGTTCTTTTATTCCTTTTAAAGCATATCGAAAAGTTTAAAAACATTTCTGAGGGGTTTTTTATGATTCCAACGCAGAGTAAAAAGAAAAAAGAGAAACGTCAAAGTGTAGAAGAGATCATACAATGCCCTGAATGCGGCAGTACTCATCTAAGCAAGGATTACTCAAGAGCTGAGATCGTATGTGAAGACTGCGGGCTTGTATTAGATGAGGATTTGATTGATCATGGACCTGAATGGAGGGCTTTTGATAGTGATCAACGTGAGAAACGTGCTCGTGTAGGCGCACCTATGACTTACACTATACATGACAAAGGTCTAAGCACTGTTATAGGTTGGAAGAACAGAGACTCTTATGGTAAATCGATACCTACTAGGAATCGTGCTCAACTGTATCGACTAAGGAAATGGCAACGTAGGATACGTATCAGTGACGCTACTGAGCGGAATCTAGCTTTTGCTTTATCTGAGTTAGATAGGATGGCATCTGGTATGGGTCTACCAAGAACTGTTAGAGAAACAGCTGCTATGATATACCGTAAAGCAGTACTTAAAAACCTGATACGAGGTAGGAGTATAGAGGGTGTATCAGCATCAGCGTTATACGCAGCGTGTCGTCAATGCAACGTACCAAGAACCCTGGATGAGATAGCTGAATCATCACGTGTATCAAGAAAAGAGATCGGTCGTACTTACAGGTTCATAGCCAGGGAGCTGGGTCTGAAGCTTATGCCTACGTCGCCTCAGGATTACATATCAAGATTCTGCAGCGAGCTTAAACTCAGTGGTGACGTACAAGCTAAAGCTATAGAGATCCTCAAAGAAGCAGCTGACAAGGAGCTTACAAGTGGCAGAGGCCCAACAGGTGTAGCAGCCGCGTCTATATACATTGCTTCTATACTATGTGGTGAGAGAAGAACTCAGAGAGAAGTAGCTGATGTAGCTGGTGTAACTGAGGTTACCATAAGAAACAGGTACAAGGAGTTAGCTGAGCGTCTAGATATTGATATAATACTATGAGGAAACACTCCCTGTTTCTCTTTTTTTGTTTTTTATGGTGAAACGTTGGTACCAAGAGAGGAAGAATGATTATTACTATAAGAAGGCTAAACAAGTAGGTTACAGGGCTAGATCAGCTTTTAAACTATTACAGATACAGGGTAAATTCCATATAATTAAACCTGGTGATACTGTCGTTGACTTAGGAGCGTCTCCAGGTGGATGGAGTCAGGTTGCATCAGAGATAACAGGTAGAGGAGGATTAGTTATAAGTGTTGATGTATCACTGATGAAACCATTAGAAGGCGTATTGTTCATTCAAGGTGATGTAACTGATCCATCTACATTAGATAGGATAATTGAGGGTTTACGTGGAGGCAGAGCAGATGCTGTTATATCTGATATGTCACCTGATATATCAGGGAGTTACTCTGTTGATCAAGCTAGGAGTGCTTACCTATGTGAACAAGCTTTTAGATGCGCTGCTCATGTGTTAAAGGTTAACGGTAACTTCGTATGTAAGATATTTGAAGGAGAGGATACGAGGCTTCTACTGGACAGGGTTAAACCTTGTTTTAAAATGGTTAAACTTTATTCACCTGAGGCTTCAAGGAAGAGTAGCTCTGAGATATATGTAATATGTAAAGGTTTTATCTCAGATTCTTCATCATGATTACAAAATCATGAAGGATTATACTCTCTATTTTTTCCTCTTTTTTTAACAGGTCATGTTTAGTTTATAGATTAAAGATGTTTCACTTCGTATTATCAAGCAGGGGGAAACATTTAGTTAAACATTAAAGCATCAGTTTTTTTTATTGTTACTCTTACCATTCCTCATTTTCCTTTTTACTTTATAACAAATACCTTTTATGGTGCTGATTCACATTTAGTTTCAAAAGATTTTATATACAAGGTACTTCCTTAAAGTATCATCCTGGTGAACAAAAATATTTATGATTATATGAAAAGAGGGTTTTTTTTATGGATGTTAAAGAAGCGATACAAAACAGGAGAGCGTACAGGTCATTGGATAAAATAGAGATCAATGATGATCTGATAAAGGATTTAGCGTTTCATGCTCAGTTGGCGCCATCATGCTTCAATAATCAACCATGGCGTCTGCTATTTGTATATGACCATTCTATCCTAGAGAGGATGCATGATGCTTTAGCTAAGGGTAATGAATGGGTACGTGAAGCATCAATGATAATAGTAGTTATGAGTAAGAAGGAGTACGACTGCGTGATGAAGGATGGTAGAGTCTACTATCATTTTGATACTGGTTTAGCATCTGGTTTCCTGATACTGAGAGCAACTGAGCTAGGTTTAGTAGCTCACCCTATAGCTGGTTATAACCCTGATAAAACAAGGGAGATACTAGGGATACCAAGTGATTTAGAAATCATAGCTTTGATAATCATTGGTAAACACTCTAGTAATGTTAAACCATGGTTAACACCTAAACAAGTTGAAGCTGAGAGACAAAGACCTGAACGGCAACCATTTGAAAAATTCGTTTACATTAACACATACAGTCACAGTGGTTAACTTTTTTCTAGTTTTTTTAACCGTACATACCTGATGGTAGATGAGTTATTGATGGTGCTGTGGGTTTACTCTGTTCTAGGAACTTCCTGATGCGTTTCTCTATCTCATCAGCCTCTCTGTATAAAGGCTCAGGGTCAATCTTTATACCTGGTAATAGTTTATCCAGTATTTCAAGTAGCATACCAGCTGCTCTAGAGTCAGGGTACGAAGCATGAGCATCAGCTAACAGGCAGATAACATCCTTCTGCAGACGAGCTCCCTCATATAGGAACACGCCTGAGTCACCAGTGATCATACCCTCTTGTATAGATTCAATGTTTAACTGCTCCAGCATCCTCTTAGTTCTAGGCGTAGTTGATACACCGTAAACCCCTGGTTTCTTAGTATCAGATGTATGCAAACCCTCTAATGTTACTATCACGCTGCATCCTTTACGTTCACTCCAGTTCATAATAGCGTTAGATAAAGGTTTAATGAGGCCTAAAGGAGGCATGAACTCAGATATTACAACAACTATCTGGTCGCATGCACCGTTCTCACCGCAAGTTTTTTTACCAGCGTATATCCTAACAGGCGGCCTAGGAACACCCTTAAGGATGACTGTAGCTGGTATGAAAAACCTTGATGATATCTCACCTATATACTCTAACTCTAAAGAGTCTATGATGTATCTACCAGCTATTGAGCTAACCAAGCCAACTGTAGGGAATGCTACTACTAGCATGGATTTTGATAGATCCATCTTCTTATACTCTATTATCTTGATATCCTCCATGATTCACTCCTCATCTCTTATTTAGATTAAATAGTTTAAATGATAACGTAGTTAAAAAGTCTTTTTATTCCAGAATTTAAATGAGAAAAAAGCTAAAAGCAAGTTAAAAGAAATTTCGTTTTCATTGTTTTAATATTCTTTTTTTTATTTGTTTAGTAAGTCAGGTAACTCGGATAAACTCCTAATTGTCACGTCAGCATCCACGTTTACACCTACGACAGTGCACCCAGCTGCTCTACCTGCTTTGACGTCGTTAACCGTGTCGCCTACTACTATAACCTTTGCTGGTTCAACGTTTAAACTGCTGCATGCCTTGTATATAATCTCAGGGTCTGGTTTACCTATTTTAACTTCGTCACTAGTTACGACTATATCAAAATAGTAATCAATATCGAATTTGCTAAGTATCTGTTTAGCACAGTCACGGGGTGTGTTAGTTATAACACCTTTACGGTAACCATGTAGTCTCTTAAGAGTAGGTTTAGTATCAGGGTAGAGCCGCACAGCGTATATGTAATCACTGTATATCATGTTGCAGAATTGAACTATCCTAGGGTCAAGCCCTGCTCTTTTTAAATTATCCCTGAGGTCATGACCCCAATAAGTCTTGATGAACTCCTCCCTGGTTATCTCATTATCAGTGTACATCTTCATAGCGTTATTCAACGAGAGCCACCATGAATCCAAGGAGTCGACTAATACCCCATCCATATCAAATAGTATAGCATCTGGTTGTTTAATCATATATACCTAGTCCTTTTGAAAACTTGTTTTTTTCCTGCACAGGGTGAAAACGAGAGGTGTTAAAAAACTTTCCTCAGTGGGTATTAAAGTGGTTTATTCATTTGTGGATAAATCACTATTAGTTTAAATGAGGTATATCACACATGATTTCACGTTACCATCCCATATTTCTGGAGTGACTATGATGATCACAAAAAGTATTAGGATAAAAAATATTTGTCTAAGACTCGTGTTATCTACTCGTTATAAAAAAAATATGAGGTGAACACCATGTACACATTCGAGGTTAAATCAACAAAGAGATCAGAGATGATAGATATAACAAACGAGGTTCAACGTTTAGCATCATCAGGCAACGTGGATAACGGTTTAGTATTCATCTATACTCCTCATACAACCGCTGGTTTAACAATCAACGAAGGAGCTGATCCTAACGTCAAGCACGATATAATAAATACTCTTAACAGACTCGTACCATGTGATGACCCTGAATACAGACATGGTGAAGGAAACAGTGACGCTCATATAAAAACTAGTCTAATAGGGTCATCAGTGACAGTACTCATGAAGCAGAAAAAACTGATGCTAGGTACATGGCAGAGTATATTCCTATACGAGGCTGATGGTCCTCGTAGTAGAAAAGTACACGTTGAGATCATACCTATTTAGAAGCTGAGCATGAGGATGCGTTTTAAAGCTTTTTTTTCCTCTAGGGTTTAACCTAAAAATAAGCATCTCCACTATAAAAAAAAATTAAGAGGTTTTTTATCCACCGCGGAAGTCATCGCAGGGTTCTTCATCCTCCATGGGTCTAGCATGCTCAGCATGAGACGGCTGCAGGCATATCGTTCGAGGCATCACTCTTTTCATCTCTTTACCGCAGCATATAGGTGGTTTTTCATCCTCATCAGTAGTAGCGGTTCTCTTACATGATAAGCATTTATACGTTACTTCCACCATTTCTCTACATCATCTCTTTTATCCTGTTTATTATGATTTTTTTCTGTTCATCATTCAGGGTTTGATCCAGTTTAGGGTACAGGTTAACCTCTTCGAAGTTTTTATGCTTAACCAGGGATTCTGTGAACCCGTCAAAATCAATGCTTCTGCACATGATCAAGTCTTTACGCATGATATCTAATTTATTAAGTAGTGTGTTATGCTCATTTATCAACTCAGGTAGCATCCTGTAACCTGTTTTAACATCATTAGGTTCATACATAGTGAACACTGCTTTCTCCTCAGTGAAGAAATGCTTCTCCAGCTTCCATTTGAAATCATCATAAAACCTCATAAGTTTTACTCTATCCTCGTTTAAATTCTTCTTCACATCATTTAACAATCTTATTATAGCAGCATGATCCTTTATCATCAGATCAGTTATAACGGCTGATTTCATAAACTACCCTTTCCCTTTATGTATGACAAACTAAATTAATCTTACAAGGTTAGAAGACGCTATCAATCAACCTTTATTTAACATTTACTTTTAAAATCTATAAAAAAACCAGGGTTTTTACTCATCAGGTGACATTGGATTAAAAATTAAAAAAAAATTTTAGATATTGAAAGGTTTTATAAGACAAATTAACGCTACGTTAAAAACAATAATAGAATAAAAAAAACGGAGCTGCAACATTATGGATGTGTTCTTAGTAACCCTTGAATCCATATCTGTACTTATTGGTATGACGATAATAGGTTACTACCTTAATAAACGCGGTATCCTATCATCTAACACCCTCTCTTTGTTATCGCCATTAGCATTAGAAGTATCATTACCCTGTCTGATATTCCACACTATCATCACAAATTTTAAACCAGATGAGACACCTGAATGGTGGATTCTACCATTATGGTGGCTTCTATTCACCTTGATAGCTTTAATTCTATCGTTAACAAGCAGCCTGGTAGCTAGACGTGATATAAGACGCGAGTTCACAGTGTCTTTATTCTATCAGAATGCTATATTCATACCGTTAGCTATACTTACAAATCTTAGCAGCTCTAACAGTACCTTGTACCTTGTAACATTATTCATATTCACTATGTTCTACGGTGCTTTCTTTTTCAACACGTATCCCTTCTTCCTGAGTAAAAGAAAAAAAATCGATATTAAAAAGATATTTCACCCTGTTCTAGTATCAACCCTGATAGCTATACCCCTAAGATTATTCAACCTTCATGTGTACATACCAGGTTTCATAAAAATAATAATTGATCTACTAGGGAGGATATCAATGCCGCTTATAATGATTCTAATAGGCGGCTACATCGCTATAGACCTTAAGAATAACAAAGGTAAAGGCTTTGATTTAATTGAGGTATCTAAATTCGTAATAATAAAAAACATAATCTTCCCTCTTGTATTCCTCTTAGTTTTACTTGTACTTCACCCACCGTACCATATAGCATTAGTATTCCTCCTGCAAGCTGCTATACCACCTGTATCAGCTATCCCTATAGTTGTTGAACGTGAAGGAGGCGATAGATACATAGCTAACCAGTTCCTTGTAAGCAGTTTTGTATCCTCAATCGTCTCATTACCATTAATAATGATGATATTCACAATGGTATATTAGATACTGATCAACCCAGTATTGAACCAATGATAACATTCTGCCCTATGGACACACCGCCATCACCATTCGGTACCCTACGATGAATAATTAATGATAAATCCTGTTCATCAACTAGATTCTTAACCATTTTAACCAATGGTACATTATAGGATACTCCACCTGTTAAACCTATATAATCTATGGATTCATCATAAGCGTTTTTAACAGCTACATCAACTAAACCTTTAAGGATCGTGTAGACAAAAGAATAAGATACATCAGCCTTCTCCTTCTCAGTTAAAGAACCTTTCTTACTGATCTTCTCATCAAGCTGCCTGAACAAATCACAAGTGTAAACCACATCTTTATCCTTCTTCAAATCAAAATCATACTTGTACTCACCCATAGCTAGATACCTCTCCAGCTTCATCGCTGGTTCACCATCATACGTCATACGTGAGCATACATCTAGATAACATGATAAAGCATCTAACACACGACCCATACTGCTGCTCAACGGCGCTTTCTTCATCATCCTCCTGAATACATCAGCTTGCTCACCAGTGAAGAACCTCTCAGAACCTAAACGATCAAATATAGCGAACACTAAACGCCTAGGATCCTTAGTGGCTTGATCACCACCTAGTAGAGGGATGTACTCTAGATGACCTACGCGTTTATACGACTCTAAACTAGATGATAAAACCTCCCCACCCCAGAATGAACCATCATCACCGTAACCTAAACCATCTAACGCTAAGACTACAGCTTCATCAACACCATTATCAAACATTAAAGAAGCAGCATGAGCCCAATGATGCTGTATCCTGTAGCATTCAACATTATACTCAGAGGATAAACGCTCAGCCACCCTCCTGGACTCGTAACCAGGATGCAGATCCAAACCCACACCATCAACACATGGTTTATCCATGGTTAAACCCATGAGATGCCTCAAACCCTCCTCTAAAAAAACAAGTGTCTGGTAATAACTAGAGTCACCTATATACTGCGTAGTGTAAAGATGCTTATCAGTTGATAACGCACCTTGTATATTCTCACCAGCACCAACAGATATCACACAAGACTTGTAAGGTACATTGAAGACATCAGGTATGAAACCACGGGATTTACGCAGGAAAAAACAACCATGATCATGTACACGTACAACAGAGTCATCAATCCTATTAGGGATATCCTGCTCATGTAGTAGATAATAATCAGCGTTTAACCTGAATGCTTCATCATTAACCTTGATCATTGGTTCACCAGGTGTATTAGCAGAAGTCATTACTAAACCATCAGACTCTAAGAATGAGAATAACACGTACTGGACACCAGTATAAGGTAAGAACAACCCTACAGTATCCAAACCAGGTGATATTAAATCATCAGATATTCTTTTTTTAACTAGTACTACTGGTCTACTCTTTGACATTAGTAACTCGCGTTCATAATCATTAATGTAACCATACCTCTCAGCAGCAGCTAGATCCTTAACCATGACAGCAAAAGGCTTCTCAGGGCGTTTATACCAGACTCTGAACCTCTCTAACTCCTCTAGTATACAGCAGAGATGCATACCACCCCATGATTTAACAACACCTATACACCCTTCATCTATATAAGAAGCGAAACGCTCTATAGCATCAACCCCTTCAGCTAACATGCTCCTGTTGTTATCATACAGCATAGTCTTAGGGCCGCAATCAGGGCATGATATAGTCTGAGCGTGGTAACGACGATTCATAGGATCAGTATACTCATCCCTGCATCTCCTGCACATCTTGAATTTACTCATAGCAGTGCGTTCACGATCATAAGGCACACTGTTAATCAAACTGAAACGAGCACCGCAGATACTGCAATTCGTAAAAGGATAAAGATAACGCCTGTTCCCAGGGTCAAAAACCTCCTTCAAACAGTCATTACATATGCATATATCAACAGGTACAACTGATTTCTTCTCTCCATCATTACTGTCAAGTATACGGAAATCACTGTAAACTGGATTATAAGACTCCTTTGTTATCTCAGTGATACAAGCAGGTGGTATAAGCCTCTCTTTAAGTAGTTTTATGAATGTATCAGCATCACGGTCAATAACCACTTCAACCTCTGAGCCTTTATTAAGAACATAACCCTTTAAACCCAGCTCTTTAGCTAAACGATAAACAGTGGGTCTGAAACCAACACCTTGAACCACACCTTTAAATATAATCCTCATACCTTACCTACAACCCATTATAAATGATGAAACATATTCAGCATATACGCGGTATAGGGTCACCTAAAGGCCTACGTACAACCCGTCTACCACCTACAATCGTATCCATCACAACACCATGTACCTCTGAGGATGCTCTCCCTATTATAGACGCGTCTCTACCTAGAGGATGCTGCCTCATAGTGGATAAAACCTCCTCAGCCTTCTCCTTTACCACGCCTACTATAACCTTACCCTCGTTACCCACCTCTAACGGGTCGATACCTAGCATACTACAAGCAGAGGAGACATCATCTGATACAGGTATAGCCTCCTCTTCTAATATTATACCGATATTTGATTTATCACTGAATTCATTAACAGCATTAGCTAACCCTCCGCGAGTAGGATCCTTAGCTGATACAATACCACCTACCTTTAATATACACTCTATTAATTTATTCAACGGTGCTACATCAGATCTAACCCTAGTCTCAAAACCATAACCTTCACGATAAGATAAAAGAGCTACACCATGATCACCTATACAGCCAGATACTATGATGCAATCACCATCTGATAAGTTACCATCCAGTAACCAGTCGTATCTACAACCCCTATATCTTTTAACCTCTTTGAAGTTATCATCAAGTAAAGGATGACGTTTACCGACACCACTGGTGTTAATCATGAACCCTTGCAGAGCACCACGTTCAACAACCTTTGTATCACCAGTAACCACTAGTACACCAGCGTTAGACGAGGTTTCACTCATACTACGCACTATCCTCTCAAATAAGTCAAGAGGGAAACCCTCCTCTATGATGAAACCAGCTGATAACGCTAAAGGTTTAGCACCAACCACTGATAAATCATTAACTGTACCAGCTATAGACAAAGAACCTATATCACCACCAGGGAAAAACAAGGGTTTAACAGTATGAGAATCAGTGGTGAATACTATGTCATCAACCACTGCTGCGTCATCAAGCATTGATAAAGGCACAGGTATACTAACACCACTAGAACCACCTGAGAAGTACTTCAAGATGTTATCCTTTATGAAATGATCCATCAGCTCCCCGCCAGCACCATCAGATAACCTTACATACTCAACCATAACCATAACACCTCAAAATGCAAAGGGTTGGCGTACAAACCATTAAACTAGCCTGATGCAGAAGCATTATTTAAATTAATCACTATTAACCATTTTTAATTAAATGACAAAAAAATGAATGGAGAATAAGGTAACATGACAACCTGGCAGGATGTATCATTAACCATCATTAATTTCGGTTTCATAATCACTCTTATACCAGCGGTAATAAAAAACCATAAGTTAAAAGATGTTAAAGGGCAATCATTACTAACAGCGTTATCAACCAGTATACTACTGTTAATCATGGCTTACATACTATTAACATTATCCCTTCATCTAAGCTTCATATCAACCTTAGGCACATCTATAATGTGGTGGATTTTAACCTACCAGAAAATAAAATACAACAAAGAATAAAAAAAATTAAACAAGGACAGTAAAAAAGGTGACGTAAACCTGATGAAAAAAACAATTATACTATGCGTAGGTAACACTGACAGAGGCGATGACGCCGCTGGATCCTACATAGCTAAACATTTAAAACCTAATGATAAAAGATACGTTATAAACGCTGGTTTCACACCTGAGAGTTACACCTCAACTATCAAAAAAATAAAACCAGATACACTAATTATAATAGACGCTGCAGATATGAACCTTAAACCCGGTGATATCAGGGTTATACCATTAGATAAGATAAAGGATACAGTTAATATAAGCACGCATAACATTTCATTATACTTACTAGTCAGATACATTAAACAATACGTAGATAAAGTCTTACTCATAGGGGTACAACCAGGTAAGCTAACAGGTAGAATGACAAAGAGTGTAAAAGAAAACTGCGATAAACTCATAGGGATAATAGAGGATGATAAGATAGATACAATAGAGGAACTATGAGACTATAAAAAGATTAAAACACTTTACTACTTCTTCAACGTCTCCAACGCGGTTAACGCTGATACTACACCTCTACTGCATGATGTGATAACCTGTCTCACGCCACCGCAGATATCACCAGCAGCGTAAACCCCTTTCATACTAGTCCTCTGCTCAGAGTCAACGATGATGTAACCATTATCATCTAATCTTAAACCAAGTTTTTTACCTAGATCATTATAAGGTACTACACCAGCAGAGATGAACACGCCATCAACCTTTAACTCAGATGAAGAACCTGTTAACACATTCTTAATGTTAATATGAGTGACATGATCAGAGCCGTTTATCTCCTCAACAACTGTGTCAAGTATGAATTTCACGTTCCTCTGCTCAGCTTCATTGATGTAAACCTTCTCTGCTTTAAATTGATTACGACGATGCACAACGTACACATCTCTGCATCCGATCTGCTTAAGGAAGATCGCTTCTATTAACGCTGAGTTACCGCCACCTACAACAGCGACGTTTTTACCTTTAAAAAAGAATCCATCACAAGTAGCGCAGTAGCTTACTCCTTTACCGATGAACTCGTCTTCACCTGGTACATTTATCTTTTTATGCTTTGTACCAGTGCATAGAATAACAGCTTTAACATTATAAACACCTTTATCAGTTGAAACACTGAAGATTTCTGCTTTATCATCAAAACTTATATCCTTAACCTCTTCGTATAGATGCATATCAGTGTATCTTTTAGCATGGGTGATGATCCTCTCAGCTAACTCATAGCCTTTTACAGATTCAAAACCAGGGTAATTCTCGATCAAAGGAGCAACCTGGAGAAGCCCTCCTCCTGATCCTTGATCAAACAACACGTTCTTGACACCTGCTCTCCCACTGTATATAGCAGCTGATAAACCAGCAGGGCCACCACCTATAATAGCTACCTCATAATCCATATCTCTTACACCTCTACAAATTATTACTCATATAGGGAATAAACCATTATAACATCCTTCTCAGATAGTGACACGCCCCATATATGTATTTTGGTTTGCAATTTATTCATCTTTTATAACCCGTATCAAACCCCGTATTTTTTATTGAGATATGATAACGCTAACTACCTTTTAAATTATCTCTCAAAAGAATACAAGTACTTCAATACTCATATATATAAAGATATACTCAGAGAAGCGTAAGTCCAAATGACAAAAAACAATGTATAAGATAAATAAAAACAGTTAGATGAAAAATACTATTCTTCGTTATCAGTATACCCCTACAGGCCCCCTGCAGGCAAAAAGACCCCTTCATAGTTTACCTTATCCATGAGTAGCATTAGCGCCTCTTGCTCATCGTAGATTAACCCTTATCACTTTTTT
>Ga0068707_1002754_pt1 | contig 12349 bp, 12 predicted proteins | sample YNPNPMetaG_FD_66600 | JGI IMG/M metagenome (GOLD analysis project Ga0068707, IMG submission 66600) | Anoxygenic and chlorotrophic microbial mat microbial communities from Yellowstone National Park, USA - YNP NP MetaG | ecosystem: Environmental > Aquatic > Thermal springs > Hot (42-90C) >... | reverse complement strand
CAAGGCATACCCGAAAGGGCGTCTGGTGAAATACCTGCACGCTGGGAAAAGATCGCCGTAGCGTTTCTCGAAATTCCTCCGCCGCCATCACCGTGGAAGCGGCGTCGCCCAAAACAGCAGACACCTCCGCAACGGCTGAGGTGATGAGAAAACCGTCGGCCTTCAGCACCCGGCGAATTTCATCCAGCCAGCCGGGATGGTCTGCCAGCGAAAAACAAACCACCGCATCGAGGGTACCGGTCTGGAGGGGAATTTCGCCACCGTCCCAATAGCGCAGGTCTAGCTGCTCATTTGCCTCCGGCTCTGTTCTTTGCAGCCCCACCACCGGCGAAGCGCCCCGGCTGGTCAAAAAGAGGCAGCCTTCTGGCCCTGAACCGTCTAGCTCTAGCACCGCCCGTCCAGCCCAAAAAGATTCCAGGAAAATATAACGGGCAAGCACTTCGCCCCGGATGTGGGAACCCGAGACCAGCTGCATGAGCGAACTCCTGTAAAATTTCCAGAGCCATTGTAGGAGTAACCCCCGCCGCCCGTCAAATTCTTGCCGAAAAGGTTTTGAAGCATCCATCGGCTTTTGCTAGACTGCTATCGTATGAATTCCAGGACACGAAATATGCTCCTGGCCGCCGGCCTTTTTTTGCTGGGTGTGCTCGCCTGGGTAGTGCTGAAACCGGAAATTTCCACCGGGCGCGGACCATGGGTGTTCATCAGAATAATGGGGCTGCTTTTTCTAACCAATGGCCTCTACGGCCTGGTATCCGGTCGAGTCTTCGGCCGAAGCTGGAAAAAATACTGGGGCGGCTGGTGCTACAGAAACGAAGAGCCTTATTATTACTGGAGTTACACCCTGGGACATCTGGCAGTGGGGATACTACTCGAACTGGTGGGTCGATAAATCCCTTCTGCCTCCGTTTGACCACGGCCGGAGGGACGGCTAATATGAACCTATATAAGACAGGGAGGACCAAATGAAAATCCGTTTGTATGTCCTGATGGGTGCGGCTTTGCTTTTCGCCGCCTGTTCCTCGTCCGGCGGCAATGGCAACAACGACGGCGGCACCGACGGTCTGGACGGCACCGACGACGGAGGAGACACCGTTCCACCCAAACAACTGGTCTGGTCCAACCGGGTGGTGGTGGACGACGAGCAGGCGGGACTGCAGCTTTCTCTGGCCGCCATGCCCGACGGGCAGAATTTTGCCATTGCCTATTTCAAGCACACCGACGACAAAGGCACCTGCGAGACGCCCATTCTGGGCGGCCCGCCCACCGATGTCATCCTGGACAAGGTGCGTTACGCCTGGTCCAGCAGCCCCGAGAACTGGCAGCACGAGGAAGTAGACACCGTGGCCAACATGTTCATCACCGGCATATCGCTGGCCTTCCAGGGAAACACCCCGCGCGTGGCTTACCTGGGCGGCACGCCGCTCGGTGGTCTGCAAATCTGCGGCGGCACCGACACCATCGTGGCCAGCCGCCAGGGGCCGGGCAGCTGGAACAACAATCCGGCGGCGGCCCTTTCCAACGAGGCCTCGGCCGGCGGCGACTGCCCCAAGATGCAGAGCATCTGCGACTTCGGCGACGTGGTGGGCCTGTGGTCCACCCTGGCCGCTTCCTCCGATGGGCGCCTGGGCGTGGTCTGGCGCGACATACACAACGGTTACGACAAGGAATCGGATGACTCATCCGATCTGGAATTCGCCGAAACCTCTGGTGGCGGCTGGACCAAAGAATGGGTGGATCTGGCCCGCGGTGCGGGCAGCTTTCCCTCCCTGGTCTATGGCGCCGACGGCCAGCCGGCGGTGGCCTACTACCTGGGGAAATCCGGTACCATCAATTTCGCCAAGCGTCCCTGGCGCGACTGGACGCTATCTAAGAAATGCTCTAGCGATGCCGACTGCGATTACGGTCAGAAATGTTCCTCGGGCGAATGCCTGTGTCTGACCGACGATCAGTGCCCGGCCCCGAGAAAATGCGTGCGCGATCGCTGCTCGGCAGTCATCGCTCAGTTGGAGGGAGGTCTGCCCGACAAATCGATTTCCATGGCCGTGGGAAAAGACGGTCGCTACCTGGTAGCCTACTTCGACGTGGACGCGCGCAACCTGGTCATCGCTCATTCAACCGACGGCGAAAACTGGATCAAGGGCATTATCGATTCCGACGGCAACACCGGCATGTATCCTTCGCTGGTGGTCGATCCGCTCACCGGCCAGCCAGGCGTGGCCTATTATCGCTGCAGCGATTACAACCCCAATCTTCTAAAGTGCGAAAGGGCCCAAGACGGTCTGCGCTACGCTGCCTTTTCTGGTAACTACCCGGCGGAATTGACCCAAACCGCCAAGTGGAAAAAATACGACGTCTCCCGGGTGTCCGAGGCCATGGACGGTATGTTCGCCTCGGCGGCGGTGCTTCCCGACGGCCGAGTGGGGGTGGCTTATCTGCATTCCTGGTACGATCAGGCAGCGGGTATTACCCGCCTGGTGCTTTCTTTCAAACTGGGGACCTGGCAATAGGAAAGGAGGTAACCCTAAATGAGAGCTCCCGCGCTGTGGCTGGGACTGTGGTTGGCGATTTGGGGAGTATATGGCTGTGGCAGCGAGTGTGGAGGAATCTGCGGCTCGCAGTGCGAACTCATACAGTGCGCCCACAATCGGGTAAACTGCCGCATCTTTCCCGGTCAGGCCTATTTAGTCGACTACTTAAACATGATAAACGACATCGATCGTACCTGGACCGCCCAGCTGACCATCGACATCGAAGGGCTTACCCTGGGCCAACAGGTTTTGCTGGAGGGTACGGAATTTACCAATCGCGTGCACATTGCCCGCCCGGGAGAGGGCGAGCAATGGCCCGAATTTTCTGGCAAGAACTGCAAACTAGACGAAACCGGCCAGAAACAGGGCGAAAGGCTCGCCGGCCAGTGCAACTTCCAGTTCACCAACGGCCGTTTCGCCAGCTTTAATTTCTCCTGCAGCTTAGAAGAAGTGAACCCTTGAAGAACTACTGACAGTTGGGCTCGGGGCGGTTGTTCAGAATGTCCTGTAGTTGCGGATCGTTCTCGGAGAACTTGCACTCGGGAGTGCAGGTTACATCCAGATTAGCGTCACAGGCCGCCTCCACCGCCTGGCCGTGAAGCACTATGGGAAGCACGGGATAGTTGGAGGCATTTGAATAAACCTCCACTACCGCATAGTAGTCTCCCGCTTCCGGTGGAGTAAACAGGGCGCGCATGGTCAGATCGCAGCTGTCCTGCTTGAGGGTAACCACGTCGCCCATCTGGCCGCCGACAAAGGCCCATTCGATGCGTTTGAAGGCGCAGGCGTCTGACTTGCCCAGAAGCTTGGTTTCCTTGACGCGTATTTCCAGATCTCCACTGCCGGTGTTGCAAAAATTGATCTCTGTGCCATTGGTGTGTGGACGACGGCAGAAGCCGGCGGTGCAAAAGGTGTTGCTCGGGCAATCACCGTCGGCCGAGCAGGTTTTATGACACTGGCCGTGATCGCATTTCTCGCCACCGGCGCAGTTGCCGTCGGTCTGGCACTTGCGACAGTAGCCGCGCTTCTGACAGAGGTCGCCGATACACAAAGAGCCGCTGGGGCAAGTAGCGTCGGAGGTACAGGCCTGTTCGCAATGGCCGTTTACGCACTTGTTTTCATCGCCGGGGCAATCGTTATCACCACCGCAGGTGGCCGCCGGTTGGAACCAGCAGAACCCACCGCTACACTGGTCGTTGCCCACGCAGCGGGTTTCGCTTTCTGCGGAAACCGCCCGCTGACAGAGGTTTCTTACATTGAGGTCTACTTTAATTTCCGGCCCGCCGCCGCAGGCTGCCAGACTGCCGCAGAACAACCACGCAATCAATTTCTTCATTCTGCCCTCCTTTTCGAGATGGCGCATCAGGTATTCTTACCTCTTGCCGCTTGCTTGTCAAACCGCTAATTTCGTCACCATGACTGGCGCCGGTTTCTTTTTGCTGGCGGCCCTGCTTTCTCTAGAAAACCTGGCAGAGGCAGCCCGCAGTTATAGCCAGGGAAATTTTGCCCGCTGTCTGGAGCTTTCCCAAACGTTTTCCTTCGACGATTCCCTGCCCAGCCAGGCGGCGCAGCTACTGGCCGGCCAGTGCGCCTTCTACTCCGGTCATCGAGCTCGGGCCGAAGCAATCTTCCGCAAGCTAGCTGAGCGCTATCCCCATGGTCCATTCCGACGCCTGGCCCGGCTCAGGGCCGAAGACTGCCGCGACCCCAGGGCACCCTCCGCAATCACCATCGGGGAAGCGCAAAGCGGCTTTCCCGATCTGATCACCGATCCGGCCCCGATAGTGTGGAAGGCGCTGAACGAAAAAAGCCGTTTCGCAACGGTGATGAAGCTTTTACGGCTTGCCCCTCGACATCCCCTCACCGAACAAGCGCTGGCGGAACTACCACTAACCGACTTGACCACGCAGCAGCTGTTGCGCCTAGGCCGTGCGCTAAAAGACCAGCGCTTCTGGCCTCAGGCGCGCCAGGCGCTGACCCTGGCCCTGGGAAAGAGCGGCGGTAGGCTCAGTGGCCTGGCTCTTCTGGAAAGGGGCCTGACCGCCTTTGACGCCAAGGACTACCAGGCGGCGCGCTACGACCTGGAACGGGCCTGCGAGCTTTTATCCGGATCGGAAAAGGAAAAGGCCTGGCTCTTTTACTCGCGTGCCCTGGGGCGAAGCGGAGACGAAGTAGGCGCTGTTGCCAGCCATTTGGAGCTGGCCGGTGCTTTTCCTGCTTCGCCTGCTGCTGCGCAAGCACTGTACTATGCCGGCTGGCTTTCACTGCACCATAAAAAACACCTCGAGGCGGAAAAAATCTTCGAACGCCTCCTACAACAGTATCCTACCTCCCCTTTCGCGGCTGAAGCCGCCTGGTTTGCCGCTTGGTGCCGCATCGGCACCGGCGACTGGAAGGGAGCGTTAGAGAAGCTCCAAGCCGTTCCCCCATGCGGCACACCAGCGCACTCGCGCCAACTTTACTGGAAGGCGCGTGCGCTGGCCGCCCTGGGAAATAACACGCAACTTCGGTCGACTCTTGATGAACTTTGCTCCCGCGACCCTTTTGGCTGGTACGCCCAGCTGGCGCGCCTGCGCTTTTCGGAAATCCCTTGCCCGCTTCCGGAAAAAATTGGCTTTGAGCCTCCGGATATTTCCGCCGACGACACCCTGCAGGACGCCCTGACCATAAAAAAAGCAGGCCTGGATAGCTGGGCCCGGCAGGCACTCTATCATTATGAAAAGCAATATTTGAAGAACCATCCGGGCAATCCAGGCCGACGCAAGCTGGCCTTGGCCTGGTTCATACTGGGCGACTGCCATCGTGGCTGGCGGCTTTCCGGCTCACTGGGCCGCGGTGAGTTCAGCGGCTGGTGGGAATATCTGACCTACACCCATCCCGACTGCTACGACGAGTCGGTGAGCCGGGAAAGCGCCGGTGATTTTGCGCTAAAGGCCTTTATGCTGGCGGTGATGCGCACCGAAAGCGGTTTTTCGCCGGCGGCTCACAGCTGGGCGGACGCCCGGGGGCTGGTGCAGCTCATCCCCCCGGTGGCCGAGAAGGCGGCGGCCGCCCTAAATCTGGATTTCTCCCCTGAACAACTCTTCGAACCTGAGCTGAACCTCCGACTGGGCGCGCAGGTGATAAAAACTCTGGCCGAGCGTTTCCAGAGGCGCTGGTGGCTGATGGCCGCGGCCTACAACTCCAGCCCGGAGAAGGTTGAGGAATGGCTGGGGCAGCCGGCGGCGCTAGACGCGTGGGTGGAACAGATTCCCTGGCAAGAGACTCGGGAATATGTAAAAAGTGTACTCTCTTCCATGGCCGTTTACCTGTGGCGTTACGACGCCGGGGTTCAGCCGCTAAAGGGAACCGCGTTGGACTGAATAAAGGTTTCTGTTGAATAGCCACGGCAGAAGGCATAAGATGGCGGGGTGTGAAAGGAGGCTTGCGGTGAAAGAAAAAGTGCAACAGTTGATCGAGGAAAGAATCCGCCCGGCGTTGGAAGCCGACGGCGGCGGTATCGAACTGGTTGACGTGGACGAGCCCAGAGGAGTGGTAAAAGTGCGTCTGCGCGGTGCCTGCGCCGGTTGCCCCGGAGCGCAGATGACCCTTTCGATGGGCGTTGAAGCCCTGCTCAAGGAAGAAATCCCCGAAGTGAAAAAGGTGGTAGCTCTCTAACCGTCTTCAACCCGCCCGTAACGCGCTGGCGGTTCGGTTGCGACCGGCGTTCTTGGCAACATATAGGAATTTATCGGCCTCGGCTATCATTTCCTCGGGCTTACCGAAGTTACCCCTAAAAAGCGTGGCCACCCCCAGAGAGATGGTGACTTTTATTCGGGTGCCCTGCCAGATGAACTTGTGCTTCTCCACTAGCCGGCGCAGGCGTTCGGCCAGAACGTAGGCCCGCTTTTCGTCCACCTGCCGCAAAACGATGCAGAACTCCTCCCCGCCCACCCGGGCGAAGAGGTCCTCGGCGCGCAGGTTGGAGCGAATCTGGCGGGCCAAATCCCGCAGCACGTAATCTCCCGCCTGGTGACCATAGGTGTCGTTTATCTGTTTGAAGTGATCGATGTCGAACATGATCATGCTGGTCACTTCGTTGTGGCGCAGGGCGTAGGCGAAATCCTTCTCGATCTGCTCCAGGAAATACTTCTTATTGAAGATGCCGGTAAGGCCGTCTTTGGTGGCGGACTCGTAGAGGTTTTTCATGATGGCCTCGTCCAGCGAGTCCTGATAGCTGAATTTCAAGATGGTGGTCGAACCAATCTGAATCTTGTCGCCGTCACGCAGCTGGTGGCGGTTGATACGCACGCCGTTGAAGTAAGTGCCGTTGGTGCTGTTGAGGTCTTCGATGGTCACCGTGCCCAGCTGGTCTTTTTCCAGCCGGGCGTGCTGGCGGGAAACGCCTTCGTCGGGCAGGCAAATATCGCAATCGGCGGAACGGCCGATGACGGCCTTTTCCCCCAGCTTGAACATCTTACCCACCGAGGCTCCGGAAATGACTATGAGATAAGCTTGGCGATTGCCCAGAGCGGTGGTAAAGTCTTTCACTCCCTGGATGACCGTGCGATCACCGTGGCTTAGTTCCATATCATCTTCGAAATCGGACGATTTTTCTTCGTCTGCCAACTCTATCCCTCCATCACTATGGTGGAATGAAATTAGCCCCTGGTTAAAGCTTTTTCAACAAAAATCTGCGCCACCCTCTGTGCCGAACAATCCAATCAGTAGAAGCATGCCAGAGAATAAAACAAAGCTTTCTGCTGCTTGATCTGATTCGCAAAACGGGTTATGGTGCTCGGTGGTTATGGAAGAAGATCGCGCAATTGAACGGGTTGAAAAGGCGCTTGAACAGATGCGCGCCGGGCGCATGGTCATTCTGGTCGACGACGCCGACCGGGAGAACGAGGGTGATCTCTGCCTGGCCGCCGAGAAAGTCACCCCGGATGCCATAAACTTCATGGCCAAATATGGGCGGGGGCTCATCTGCCTGTCGTTGACCGAAGAGCGCATCCGCCAGCTGCAGCTTCCCCTGATGGTGGACGAGCAGGAAAACCGCTCCCCCTTCGGCACCGCCTTTACCGTTTCCATAGAAGCGCGCAGCGGCGTCACCACCGGCATTTCGGCCCGCGACCGGGCCCGCACCATTCAGGTGGCTATGGCCGACGACGCCCGCCCCGAAGACCTGGTTCGGCCGGGGCATGTCTTTCCCCTGCGTGCCCGTCGCGGGGGCGTACTGGTGCGCACCGGTCAAACCGAGGGCTCGGTGGACCTGGCCCGGCTGGCCGGCCTCAAGCCCGCCGGGGTAATCTGCGAAATCATGAACGAAAACGGCGAAATGGCCCGCATGCCCGAGCTGGAAGTCTTCGCCCGCACCCATGGACTGCACATCGTCTCTATCGCCGACATCATCAAATACCGCCTGCGGCACGACACCCTGGTGCGGCGGGTGGTGGAAGCCAGCATCACCAGCCGCTACGGCGGTCCTTTTCGAGCTATAGCCTATGAAAACGAAGTAGATACCTACACCCACCTGGCCCTGGTAAAGGGCGAGATTCAAGCGGAACGGCCGCTGCTGGTGCGGGTACACTCCGAGTGCCTGACCGGCGACGTATTCGGCTCCTTGCGCTGCGACTGCGGCCCACAGCTGGCCGGTGCCCTTTCCATGATCGAGAAAGAAGGTAGCGGCGTGCTGCTCTATCTGCGCCAGGAAGGGCGGGGTATCGGGCTAGTCAATAAACTCAAGGCCTACAACCTGCAGGACCAGGGTTGCGACACCGTGGAGGCCAACCACCGGCTGGGCTTCAAGGCCGACCTGCGCGACTACGGCATCGGGGCCCAGATCCTGCGCGACCTGGGCGTACGCAAGATGCGCCTGATGACCAATAACCCCAAGAAGATCGTCGGCCTAGAGGCCTACGGCCTGCAGGTGGTGGAAAGGGTGCCCATAGAAATTCCGCCCAACCCCATAAACGTGGAATATCTGGCCACCAAAAAGGGCAAGATGGGGCATGTGCTTTCGTCGCTGGAATCGGTCAAAGCGGGGCGTAAATAAACAGCTATCCGGAGGTGAGCGATGCCAAATATCATCCAAGGCGATTTCGATGGCCGCGGGTTGCGGGTAGCGGTGGTGGTAAGCCGCTTTAACAATTTCATAAGCGAACGGCTGCTGGAGGGGGCCCTCGACGCCCTGCAGCGTCACGGGGTCGAACAGCAGCGCATAGACGTTATTCGCGTTCCCGGTTCTTTTGAATTACCGCTGGCGGTAAAGGCGCTAGCCGAGCAGAAAAAATACGACGCCCTGGTGGTGCTGGGCTGCCTGGTGCGCGGAGGAACGGCGCACTTCGATCTCATCGCCGCCGAGCTTTTCAAAGGCGTGGCCGCGCTCGAGCTAGAGTACCGCCTGGCGCTGGGCATGGGGGTGATAACTGCCGACAACCTGGAGCAGGCCATCGAGCGGGCGGGCACCAAGATGGGCAACAAGGGCTTTGACGCCGCCCTCACGGCCATTGAAATGGCCTCGCTGATGAAGCAGCTGGGTCATCAAAACAAGACACGCGGCTAGCCCCGGGGAAGGCCGGTCCTGGGATACTTCGACATCCATGGGTACGCGGAGAAAAGCGCGAGAAAGTGCATTGAAAATGCTCTACGCATGGGAGGTAAATCACCTCCCGCCGGCCATCGTTGTCGAGCAGTTCTGGAAATACTACGAGCCGGAGCAGGAAGGGCGGGAGTTCGCCGATCGGTTGTTTATGGGAACCGCAGAACATCTGGAGGAGCTGGACCGGCTCATAAAACAGGCCAGCATCCACTGGAAACTTAATCGCATGGCCGCCGTAGACCGCAACCTACTGCGCCTGGCCGCCTACGAATTGTTCTACCTGGATGACGTGCCCAAACGGGTTACCCTTAACGAAGCCATCGAAATCGCCCGGCGTTACGGCACCGAGGAATCCTGGGCCTTCATCAACGGCGTGCTCGACAAGCTGGCGCAAACAGTGAAAGACTGAGCCATGACTGGCGCGGCCTCTGTGCGCATCAACTGTCTGCCGCTCAGCTTAGAAAGCCTGGACCGGCTGGCGGTGGAAGCACTGGTGCTGTTTCCCTCCAGTGATGAACGCCCGCTGAAGGGGGTGGCGGGCTTTTGCGACTGGCGGCTTTGCGGACGATTGAGCCGGCTGGTGGAAAACGGCTGGTTCGGGGCCCGCCGACACGAGATGCTGCTGATGGATAGCGCGGGAAGGCTGCCGGTCAGGATTGTTTTGGTAATTGGCTTGGGGCCGCTTTCCACTCTGGATCTCACTGCGATGCGCCGCACCGCCGCCCGGATGACCGAGGCGCTGCGCCGAGGGGGCTGGCGCAGTTTCGCCTGCGAAGTTCCGCCGGTGACACAGGTGAAGATGGAGGATGCCCTGGAGGCGTTTTTACAGGAAATCGCCCGGCCCCTTTCCGGTTACGAGTTCACTCTGCTGCATCAGCAACCCGCTCTGCCTCGGTTATTGGAAGATCTCGCGCCTGCTATTGACGGGTTGCGCTATGTTCCGCTGAAAACCAGAACGGACTGAGCCATTAGTTCGGAATAGAAACTTGTAATAAGCCTGCACCCCTTTTATTCTTGGCGCGGCATGAGCATCTGGGAAATCCTGTTGCTGGCCCTGAGCCTTTCGGCCGACTGTTTCTCGGTGGCCGCAGCCGTGGGCACGCGGTTTTGCGCTCCTCCACAGGTGTTGCGCCTTTCGCTTTCCTTCGGCGCCTTCCAGTGCTTCAACTTCCTGGCCGGGGGCTTTATCGGCCAGGCGCTGGCGAATCTGGTAAAACCAGCGGCACCCTGGATAGCCTTCGGCCTGCTGGCCCTGATCGGCGGCAAGATGCTCATCGAATCTTTGCGGGGCAAAGAGGAAGAAGCGGCATGTCGGGAAAGTGATCCCACCTGCTGCTGGCCGCTGGTCGGGCTTTCGCTAGCCACCTCCATCGACTCGCTGGGGGCGGGCCTGGGCCTGGCGCTGGTGAGCACTAGGTCGCGCCTTTTGCTGGCCTCGCTGATCATCGGTCTGACCGCTGCCTTAGCCGGATTTCTGGGCATGCATTCGGGAAGGCTGGTCCGCTCCCTGGCCGGCAAATGGATCGAAACCGTCGCCGGCCTGGTACTGGTAGGACTCGGGGTAAAGATGCTCCTCGCTGGATCGGCCTAAATGCCGGGTGCGGGTGCGCCGGCGGGGCAAAACGCCGCTATGTCCCTACCATAATCTTTTGCCTTGACGTGCTTTTCTCTTTTTAAGTAGCTTTGAGCTTGAATAGCAGAGAAAAATTGGAAGGAGCTAAAGTATGAAAAAGTTTTTCTGGGGAAGCTTGCTGACACTTCTCTTGGCCGTGCCGTCGGCTCGGGCGCAGATCTGCCGCAATCCCGTCTCCATCCAATGCGGGGAGCGGGTCAGCGGCGCCACCTCCTCTACCGGCAGCAATCGTATAACCATTTACGGATGCTCCGGTTACTCCTACGAGGGGCCGGAGAACTTCTACCTGCTTCATCTGGATGCGGACACTTACGTGCAGATTGACTTGTATCCCGATTCCGGGTTTTTCACCGCCTGGGACGCCATCCTGGCCGTGCTGCCGGCCCTGGAAGGGGAATGCTTCCCCTCGGTCTACGCCGGCTGCGACGACACCGGCGGCGCCGGCGTCTACGAGCGGGTACAAGGCTGGCTACCTGCCGGCGACTACTTTCTGGTGGTGGACGGCTACAGCGACTGGGATTACGGTTACTACGAGATGAGCGTAAGCTGCACTTCCTGCCCCGATTGCGCCGACCGAGACGGAGACGGCTTTTGGGGCTATCAGGCCCAGGGCTGCCCCTGCGGCGCCGACTGCAACGACTCTGAGCCGGCCATAGGCCCGGCAGCGCTGGAAATCTGCGGCAACGCGGTGGATGAAAACTGCGACGGCAGCGCCCCTTCCTGCCCCACCTGCAGCGCCAACCTGGAAGTTTCCTGCGGAGCCAGCTCCACCGCCAACACCTCAAGTGGATCGTCGCGCCTCAATAGTTACTGCGGAACTGATCTTACCAGCTGGAGCGGCCGGGAATACGTCTTCACCATCGCCCCGCAACAGGCCTGCACGGTGGTAGCCGAGGTAATCAGCTCCAGCGGAAAACAACTCGATGTTTTCGCCTTTCACGACTACGGAAACGGCACCACCTGCAACAAGGACGCCTGCGTGGATTATTCAGCCGTAAGCGGCGGCCAGCAGCAGGTGGCTTTCTACACTCCGGGAGGGCAGCGTTATTACCTGGCGGTAGACGGTCGTAACGGGGTAACCGACGGCTTCAGCTACTCCTTCCAATGCATAGAGGAAAGCTGCCCGCCTGGCGAACCGCTGATTTGCGCAACACCCATCACCGCCAGCACCTCGGGCGGCACCAACAACCTGAGCGCCTATGCCGGCCTGCCCTGGCACCTTCTGGGCCCGGAAAAGGCTTTCGAAATGATGCTGGAGAACGACGCGCAGGTACACCTGGTGCTGCGAGTCCAGGCTTCAGGCAGCACGGTACCCGATCTGGCTCTTCTGGTTCTGGAAGACGACGGGCAGGGAGGCTGCGGCCCGGCAAAGATCATCGCCGCCAGCGACAACAACCAGAGCGCCGACGAAAATCCTCCCGAGGTGGTGGACTTTCACCTGCGAGCCAACCGTCTCTATCACATAATCGTGGACGGCTATTCCGCCGCCGATGCCGGGGCTTTCACCTTGACCAGCTCCTGCGCCGTGGAGTGCGCGCCGGGGCTTACCGACTGCCACGGCGCCTGCGTGGACACAGCAAGCGACCTTTTCAACTGCGGAGGCTG
>Ga0068707_1002747_pt1 | contig 12371 bp, 14 predicted proteins | sample YNPNPMetaG_FD_66600 | JGI IMG/M metagenome (GOLD analysis project Ga0068707, IMG submission 66600) | Anoxygenic and chlorotrophic microbial mat microbial communities from Yellowstone National Park, USA - YNP NP MetaG | ecosystem: Environmental > Aquatic > Thermal springs > Hot (42-90C) >... | reverse complement strand
CTGTCTTAACGGACTTCAGCAGTTCAAGCGCCTCCAGCTTGAACTCTTGCGTGTACGACCGATATCGTTTGTCCATCGTCCCCTTCTGGCTTCTCCAGTCTACGATATTTCTGGTATCCAAGAAACTGGGGCAAGGTCGAGCTATTTGAGCCAGACCGTTCCTCTTGATAATCTGTTGCCCAGAGCGTTCATTGAGGAAGTTCAGATCCCAATTTCGAACCCCCTATTGGTGATTATCTGATTGGTCTAGGATTCTATGACTAACAGACTGGGCGGCGCTACCCTGTCCAATCCGAGTTAGGATAATGTTGGACAGCGTATTCTGCTAGGTTGTGTTGACATTCGGCGCGATACGTAGGCTATAAGTTTCATGAGCACACTGGCCTTGTCTGAAGAATAATCGACGAAGATAGTGGGCTTTTTGCGGTTGTACAGCTAGGTTTCTCTCCGAACAGATATAAGCGATAATAGCAGCAGCAAAAAGGAGAGAGGCCCATGACCGCCGAAGAGGAAGTAGCACGCCAACGGTTGAGTGTGCTGGAGCTGGCGCAGGCGCTGGGCAATGTGAGTGAAGCGTGCCGTCAGCGCGGGATGTCACGGACGCAGTTCTACGAGTACAAGCGGCGCTTCCAGACGCATGGGCTGTAGGGGCTGAAGGACTTGCCGCCGATCCCCAAGGACCATCCCTTCACCACGCCGCCGGAAGTGGTGGAACGTATCCTGGCGCTCAGCCTGGCGCATCCGGCCTGGGGCTGCACGCGGCTGAGTGATATGCTCAAGTTGGAAGGGGTGTCAGTTAGTTCGCCGACGGTGCAAAACATCCTGATCAAGCACGGCATGGGCAGCAAGTACGAGCGTCTGCTCAAGCTAGAAGAGCAAGCAGCGCAGCAGGCGATCGGGTTGAGCGCTGAACAGGTGGCGCAGATCGAGAAGGTCAATCCGTGTTTTCGCGAACGACACGTGGAGAGCAGTCGCCCCGGCGAGTTGCTGTGCGCCGATACCTTCTACGTCGGATGGCTCAAAGGAGTGGGCAAGGTTTACCTCCATGCGGTCGTGAATACCTACGGAGCTATGCCTTCGGTTTCCTGCACACCTCCAAGCAGCCTGAAGCGGCGGTGGCCGTGCTCCACAACGACGCCTTACCCTTTTACCGGGAACGCAGCCTTCGGTCACGGCGGTGCTGACCGACAATGGGCGCGAGTTCTGCGGCACGGACAGCCATCCCTACGAAGTCTATCTGGCGCTCAACGACATCGAGCATCGTCGCACGCGCGTGCGCCGACCCCAGACCAACGGCTTTGTCGAGCGTTTCCACCGCACGGTGCTGGACGAGTTCTTTCGCTCGGCCTTTCGCACTACCTTCTACGAGACGGTGGAGGCGCTACAGCAGGACCTGGACACCTGGCTGCGTCACTACAACACCGAGCGTCCGCATCGCGGCTATCGCAACCTGGGCAAGCGCCCCATCGATACCGTCAATGCCTATCTGGAAACTGTTCGCCAAGAAGCCTAGTAGTACACCTAAATGAGGCGTGGTCATAAATGATCAAGCGGCCCTCAGCAGGGCTTTGACACCACGCCCTAAGGGCAACTGGCGCTCGAATTGATAGAGGAGTACCAGTTGATAAACGACGATCGCACCCAAGACAATCAGTTGGGTACGTTTGAGACCTTTGACCGGGACTTGTCCGCCCCATTCAAAGACGTTTTTGAACAAGCCATTGAAAGGTTCGATGGCTTTGGAGCGCAGTTTGTGAAAGATACGACGAACTTCAACCCCTGCCCCCTGATGGGGATACTTGCCGCGCCGCGAAGCGACCAACAGCCGGTCACTCAGTTGGCAGGCGGTGCGCAAGGCCGGGTCGTTGTAATGGGTGTCGCCCAGGACATAACGGACTTCGAGCGGCAATTGGCGCAGCAACCGGGGAGCCATTTCATTATCGGCGGTGTTGGCCGGGGTCAATTCCGCCGCCAAGGGTATCCATACGGCGGCGACGGCACAGGCCAGGTGCAGTTTCCAGCCATACCACCAGCCATGATAGCCCGACTTGCTCCACTGGGCCTCCGTATCAATCGTCGAATGCGGCACCACACCGGCCTCCCGGTCTTTCTTATGCCAGACGCCACCTTTGGCGCGCAGCGGCGTGCTATCGAGGGCTGCCGCGCGTCCGGTGTGTGTCCAAGGCTGGATCACGCTCACCAGATAGCGTCCCAAGCACCCCACCAGACCAGGCAAGGTGGTGGGCAGCGTCTGCAACCGCCGTTCCCAGGTGCGGCGCGAGGGAAACCGTCCGTACTCGTCGGTCAACGCGGCTCGCAGGGCACAGGTCAGGTCCGTATCCTGGTCCAGAAAAGCCAGCAAGCTGTAGGCGCTGTACAAACGACGAATAACCATGATCACTAACGCCTTGACGATTAACCGGTCCGCATATACTTTGGGGCGTCCACGCCCTCGTTTGGGCGGTGGTTCGGGCATCGGTATGCAATCCACTAGTTTGACCAGTGTGACAAGTAACGGCTCGCGCGGTAGCATTCAGTTGCCTCTCAGTGTTGATGTGTCGCAACTGAAATGCTACGGAGGCCGCCGCGCTTCGGCTATGTCCTGGCGCGGTGTCTTTTCGTTCGCTTTTTCGGCGTGACCGATTTATGACCACGCCTCACCTAAATAAAAAGGAGCCAGAACAGTTCTGGCTCCTGCCGGTGTGGGCTATTGACCTACCACGAGGGGTAGGACGTTGTCAATAGCCCATTGGAGTTGCTCCGGCTCCCACTGTTTCAACACATGGCGCAAGTATGGCACCTGGACGCGTATGAACGATGCTTTACGGGAGCAAGTGCGCCGTCGGATGGGACGCGAGGTCACGCCCCGCGCGGGGAGTATTGACAGCCAGTCGGTCGAGACAACGGAAAAAAAGGGCGTAAGAGGCGTTGACGGCAGCAAGAAGGTCAAGGGCCGCAAGCGTCATCTAATGTTGGACACGCAAGGGCTGGTGCTCAAGGCGTTTGTCACGAAGCCAACTATCACGATGGCACGGTCGGCAGCTGGTTGCTACCTGTCCTGGCACAGCGGTTTCCACGGCTGAAGAAGGTGTGGGCAGACAGCGCTCATCGCGGTGAGTTTGTCGAACAGGCGCAGCAGTATGGGCTGGAAGTCGAGATGGTTGGCCCACCGCCTGGCGCAGGGTTCCAGGTTGTGCCATGGTGGCTGGGTAGTCGAATGCACCTTTGCTTGGCTGGGCAATTATCGTCGTTTGAGCAAGGACTACGAGTATGAGGTGCGCACTTCTGATGCCATGATTTATGTGGCTATGATCCATCTGATGGTGCGACGGTTAGCCCTACTTCAAGCAGCATCGCGACTTTTCAAACGGCCCTTTCAGGGGGCAGGTTCGTTTCTACTTAGTGGTAGGATAGGTGATGATGGTGCCGGGACGCGGCTCGCTGTCGGGATGGAATAACAGCACATAGTCGATCAATACGTTCAGCGAGCGATCTGGAATGTCTTCATGAGTGAACGCATCCATGTCTTCAGGGCCATCGCGCACCGTTTCGGCGATTTTGACCGCATTCAGGGCCTCGAGTTCAGGCGCGTCCTCGGTGCCGATGCCCTGCGGCCCGTGACATTCTTCACAGTATTCTTTGTACATCTGGCGCCCGCTCATTGCGTAGGTGGGGTGATCGCCCGGCGGGTCGTAAGGATACTCGTCACCAGTAGTAATGATCACAGAGCTGCTACCCTCAGTTTGCGGATCGTCCCCGCTAGAACTGTCGGCCACTTTAGTCGAAGCAGCGTCAGCATCAAGATCGGATGCGGTTGTTTCCGGCGGTTCGGGCTGCGACATCGTAGAGGCCGCCGCCTGGTTGGGATCGAGGGTCAGTTCGGCGGAGTCCCCTTCTGGTTCGTCCACTAACGTGGTTTGTGTCCATGTCGCCGACCATGTACCCTCTACCGCCGTGAGGAACTGAAGATCGCCGTATTCCTGCAAGTTGCACCCTGTCGCAACAAACGTGCCTGATGCCTGCTCACTGGACGTAAATGAGCCAGCGACCGGGATCGAGTCCGGTGTAATTGCGTCGAACGAGACAACGCAGCCGTATTGCAGCATCAGCTCGAGTATTTCAGCGGACATCGTGGGATACCTGAATTTGAGGATAATGGCTCCGTTGCTCACCTGTCCGGCATCGTCCACTTTGAAGATCATCTCAGCCACGCCGAGGCCGCTGTCGGCTTGGAATTTGGCGGTCCCTCGCCAGATGCCAGAGGTGGGGGTATCCTGCCCGGCGGCGTCATCCACTTGCCACAGGATGCCTACCGCCATCAACAGACTGAACCCCAGCATGACCAGAATAGCACGAAGTCTCACGTGCTCATTCTCCTTCGGGAAAACCTTGCTGCATAAGCGCAATCAAGGCTAATTTTTCGTCCGGCGCGAGTACATCGTCGTGACCTTCAACCTGTGGATTATCAAAACTGATGCGTTCCAGTTCACGGCTTGACATTGCCTGCACGGCAGCCGTATTCAGCGGCGGATACTCGTCTACCCCTTCGCCGCGCACACCATGACACTCGGCGCAATAGGTCGTGTAGAGGTTCAGGGCCAAGTGTAGATCGCCAGAGTCCCCAGCGGTAGTGGTCGGCTGCACACCAATGACCGCGAGCGGCGTGTCCGTCGGGGCAACCGCTATCATCGGCGGTGAGCTATCAGCGTCATCGGCGGTTTTGGTAGGGACGATGGCGATTATCGGCAGTGTGTTGTTTCCTGTTACCAGTACATTTGCAGTGAGCGCGACCATGATCAGGGGCAGCGCGGTAGCTGTGGCATCCAGCGCAACACTGGCAGGGCTTCCCCCCCCGGAAGTGCTCTCCGTCGGCACAACCGGAATCATTGGCAGCAGCGCGCCAGCGGCGGTGCTACTGGTGTTTGAGTTTTCGGATGCCAACGGAGTCGGAATCACCATAATCACGGGCATATCGGCGGTAGCTTCTTCAATTGCGTGCTGGCTGGCAAGCGCGAGTTCTTCCTCCGAGATCATGCCCAGTTCGGCGACGCGTGCTGCAACCGCATCCCAGGAACCGTGCTGTATAACTTCAACCAGGCTTTCGATCTGTTGGCGATTGAGCGCGCCGCCCTCATCAATGTGAAAGGCGGCCATCTCGGTGTCGTTGCGCCCGCGTGCAATTGCCTTATAGAGCCAATCGGCATCCCGGCTGCGTATGTAATCGTCGTTGAGCGTGGTTGCGTCTTCCTGCACCTCTCCCTGGCCACGCGACCCATGACATTCGGCACAGTGGAAGGCATAAAGGTCCATGCCGCGCCGAAGCGCCGCGGCCCGCTGTTCGGCGCTGGCGTTTTCCAGACGCAACGGCTCACGCACAACTGCGACCATCATAATGAGCATAATCGCACCGGTAGCGATTACGCCGATCCACGCTGCCTGCCTAGTCGTCACCGCGCCCTACTCCGCGCTCAGATATGTGAGATCATCCGCGCTGATGCTTTTGCGCCGCAGGGGACGGCCGGTATCGACTTCGATCTTGCGCGCGCTGATCGCAATCGGAAACCGGTCCAGTGGGCGAGGGGCGGGCGGATTGAGCACGTCCCCCTCGCGGTCGAACTGCGAACCGTGACAGGGACAGTGGAAACGCCCGTCTTCTTCTTCCCAGGACACCAGACACGCCAGGTGTGTGCAGCGCGTGTACAGTGCCAGGAAGCCGCCGTCTTCAAAACGCAGCAGGTAAAAGCGCGCCTCTGGAAACGCGGTAATGGTTCCCGGCGGGTAATCGTCGGGCCGACCGGCGTCGATCACCGTGCCGAACGGGCTGTCGGACTTGCGCGAGCCAAAATAACGCAAACCTAAAAACGCCGCTTCGCCTACTACTGCCACACCCATTGCCAGCCATACCCGGCTGAGGAATGTGCGGCGCGATATGGCCTTGTCATGCTCAGCTTGTGAACTTTCCGCTGTCATAACTCACACTTCCCAGGGCCACATCAAGGCCATGTTCTTACCTCGGAAATACACGCCGATCACCGTCAAAGTGACAAACGCCGCAAACAGCAGCGAAAATAACGCTTGATTCGCCTCACTCACGGTAGCGCCACGCGCACGCATCATCCGATAAAAACCGAGCAAAACCAGTAGAGTGAAAACGAGAGGCAATAGCCCATTGCTGATGCTCATCGGCAGAAAGTCGAGCATTTCCGGCAGGTTGAGCCAGTATTCATCCAACAGAACCATGGTTACCGTCCACACCGTGCCGAACATGGCCCCAACAAACGCCTGCTGACGTCCGCGCCGGGAGCGGAACCAGATGCCGGTGACATTGCGGTCGCGCGTTTCGTCAAAATCCAAATAGGGGAGCAGCAGCAGCGCGAGCATGACCAGCGTTGGGATCACGAAGGTCACATACACCGGGTGGAAGTGCAGCAGTAGTTCCTGGATACCCACGAAATACCACGCAGCTTTCGCCGGATTCGGCGGGTGATTCGGATCGGCGGCTTCGAGCAGCCGTGCGTCAACCCACACAGCCCACGCCAGCAGCAGCCCCAGCACAACCAGCCCGCCTGCCAGTTCGCGCACGACAAGATGCGGGACGGTGGTCACGGTTTCGATCTGACGCTTGTCCAGCGGCGGCTCGTCAACACTGCGCGGGATCGAAATCGTGTCTTTGCGCACGCGCCAGATGTGGTACGAGATGATCGTGACGATCAGAAACGGAAATAGCGCCACGTGGAACGCAAAGAAGTTGCGCAGCGTGTTCGCGCCGACCTCCGGCCCGCCCAACACCGCGCGGCTGATCGCGCCACCCACGAAGGGGATGTAGTCGATCATGCTGGTGCCGATGGTCACGGCCCAGTACGAAAGCTGATCCCAGGGCAGCAAGTAGCCCGTGAAGTTCGACGCCGCAACCAGCAGCAGGAGCATTAACCCCAGCACCCAGTTGAACTCGCGCGGGGGATGGAACGCCGCCGTATAAAACACGCGGAGCATGTGCAGCGTGACCAGGATCAGCAGCAGGTTAGCGCTCCAGTGGTGCAGGTTGCGCAGAAACTGCCCTAGCCAGATTTCGGTGCGCAGCGCTTCCATGCTGCTGTAGGCTTGATCGGGCGTGGGGGTGTAGGAAAACATCAGCATTACACCCGTGATCGCCAGCACCCCAAACAACATGATGCTCAGCCCACCCAGACCAAACGTATATGTGATTTTCAACGTTCGCTTGGGAAAAGTCGGGGGATGCAAATGCAGGATCAAGTCGTTCAACGTCAGGCGAATCTGGCCGCGCCTATCAGTGGGCCAGGGTTCACGCCAGATTGAACGCCGTATGCGAGACAGTAAGCGCAACATAGTGGCCGATACCGAACATCTAATCCGTCTGCGATATCAGATGCCTGCGCCGAAGATAAAGTCGGCCTACATTCATCGAACGACCAAGCCACCCTTAATGTCAACCGGTTTAGTGACAGCCCGACGCAGTGCGTCGGGCTGTCCTATCACATGCCTCTGGCGCGTTGCTCTAATGATTAGCCTGCGAACGCAGCATCCAACTCGCGGATCGCCTGCCAGATCGCCAGGTCATCGCCAACGCCGAGCTCGATCCATTCGATGTTGAAGCTTTGGTCTTCCAACTGGGTCACTTTGGCGGCGTACAGCGTGCCGTAGCCCAGGTCACCGGCTTCTTCAGCAACAAACTTGTACAGGACGCGGTTCGTGCCGTCGTCGCCGTAGTAGGCAGTTTTACCATCGGGCATCACCTGCGCCTGTTCCATGCTGAAGCGGCCCATCGCGTAGTGCTTGATCACTTTGGTGCCCACCCCCTCGGCGGGGATAAGTTCCACGATGTAGCCGTAGTCATAGGCGTTCGCCGGGCGGCCCAGGTAGTCGGTCATTGCGCCACCACTGCTGCTAGGAGCCCACGAGTCTTGCGATTCAGCGGGATATTCTTCGCTGGTCAGGCCGGTGTTCCAGGGAGTCACACTGGCGTTGCAGTTGTTCCAACTGCCGTTGACGCTGCTGAAGTCTACAGTTTCGCCCTCAATCGCATGCCACATGCCTTCGGCGTCCCGCTTGATATACAGCTTGCTAACAGCTCCGGGACGGCATTCGAAGTTGGTGTAGAGGTAACCTTCGTCGGCAGTGATCATCAGGGGCATATTGCCGTCAGGGTCGTTGCAGATCAGCTGCGTGCTGCCATCCGGGCGGATGACTTCACCGAACACTGCGCCGTTGGGGGCACCAGGGATCGGTTCACCAACACGGCCCAGGATCACGTAGGTAGCGCCTTCGGGAATCTGTACGGTCAGCTTGGCGTCACCTTCGGGCACCGGCACTTCGGCCCAGTCGTCAGTGGCCTTCACGCCAACCACCACACCGATCACACCGCGGTTGTAGGGATAGAGCGCGCGCGGGCTGGGGTGCTGCACGTTGAAGAAGATGGTGCCGTCTTCCAAAATCTTCAGGCCCGTAACTTCCGCTCCCACCGGAACAGTGGCGAAGCGCTTGAGCGAACCGTCGGTCGGGTCGAACATCCACAGCACGTTGTTTTCGTGATTGTCGGTGTCCTCACCGATCCAGACGCGACCTTTCGGATCCACGTATAGGCCGTCAGGGTTGGCTATGGCGTTCACATCGCAGGGATTGGTTTCGTCTTCAACCGGGACGCCGACGATGAGCGGCTTCATGTTCGAAACGTTGTAGTTTTCGTCCAGGGCCATCTGGTAGACGATGCCACACCTGTTTTCGGGCAGACGGATATCGCCTTCTTGATCGGCCATGCCTTTACCAATCTCGCTCATGGCGAGGTACAGGTAGTTGTTGACTTCGTCAACTGCGACACCTTCCATTTTGCGCCACTCGGCAGTAGCACCGACGGATTGGGCGTAAGCCTGGGTTTCAATGAACGGAGCTGCCGGATGATCGAGCGGGATAGGGAAGATACCAGTACCCCCTTGCGCAGAGGTCAATTCGGGGGCTGCAGCGAAGACGATCGCTACCAGTACAACGATGGAAACGAGCAGTTTGGTCGGTTTCATATCAGTTCTCCCCATGCTATACAAAAGCGCGCTTGTAATGCATGGAAATCGTGACGTCTTCCAGCAAGGCTTGGGTTAACGGGCATACAAAGTAAGTGAAAAAAAACATTAATCTTGTTTGGCTCATCTGTAGAAAGAGTGAACAAGACAGGATCGGACAAACTCTGATACATGATAGAATTCGCAATCACTCCCTACGGGACCGTTTGGGAAGTTTATTCAATGCGTTTTTGGACCCTCATCTCTGTCCCTTCTCCCTCAGAGAGAACGGAGAAACCAGCGAGGCGGTTGCTTTTTTCCCTCGCCCTGAGGGCGAAGGAACCGGTTCCGCTCGAAGGGTGAGAGCTTTTCAAACGATCTTTCAGTCTTTCAGCGGGAAAGGGGCTCCGGCGGGATTGGCAGGGGGCGGATACGAATATTAGTTAGGCTGAGCGTGGTCATGGAACCAGGCAACCGGCTGGCATATTCAGCCACCAACTTAGTGATGCGATCGGTGCGGCGGGGACGTTCTGTGGCCGGGATGCGCATAAGCACTATGCCATAAGCGGGGCGTCTGTCACGGAATACCAGAGTACAGAAATCGCGGTCCTCGGTCAGGATAACGCGCTGTTCCTCAAGGCTTTGCGCAAGGATAGCCTCGTCCGATTTATCTGGCTCTGTCTCCGCCACGAAAGACACATCATAAGCCAGTGCTCGCAGGGTTCGGACCACCAAGGCATCGCAACACGCATCCGCCAGGAATTTGATCACGCCGCCTCCGAGCCCACAATCACATCCTCGTTGGCCACAACATCAGCCGCGTAAGCGATAGCGGCGTAGACATCCTCAGGCGTGAGATGAGGATGGGCATCAATGATGTCATTGATAGTCATACCTGCAGCCAGTTCCCGCAGGATCTGGGCTACAGGCATTCGCTTGCCTTTGATGCAGGGTTGACCGGCCATGACATGGGGATCGACCGCTATACGTTCGTGGACCATTTGCTTCCTACCTCCGACTTCCGTTCATCTCTTCTTCAAGACAGGACATGCTGCAGAGAACTATGTCACCCGATTAACCTGGCAACGACGAACACCAGCACAACCAATACCACCCCAAAGACCATCGCGCTCGCCAACAACAGACCCACGTTGACCGGGGTCTCACGCCCTAGACTGTACGCTTTCAACTCTCCTTCCAGGCGAGCAGCCTCTGCCCGTACCTGTAGCAGTTGCACTTCGGCTTGGTGCTTTTCACGCTCCAATGCCAGCATCTGCTCGCGCAACTCGCGCTCATGAAGGCTGCTGTCTTCACGCAGGCTATTGAGAGCCTGCTCCAGCTCCTGTACGCGCGTTTGAGCTTCTTCTAACATCACCGCCAGTTCATTATTGCGCTGCTCCAGATATTGTATCTGGGTCTGCAGCGCAGCTACCCTGGCCATCTCGTAAGCCCGACTTGCCGCCTGATCAACAGGCATACTGGGCATAGGAACCACTGAAAACTCTTCAGGCAACTCAGGAAGACCGGCCCAGTTGTTCTCCCGTTCTTTGTCCAGGCGCTGTAGAATTGCCTCTCGCTCATGCCCCATGCCCCGCAGACTGGCAACCAACATGAGCACACGCTGATCGTGGTCATTCAACAAGCGCGGGTTACCTTTCGGCGGAGCTGCTCCTGGCGATAGGTAGGGCGCAAACTCATTGCACCACCGCCGCAGCGTGTGAGCCGAAACTTTCAAGAGCTTAGCGAGGTCATTAGGTTGCATGGTCTGCATAAAACGCATTGTAGCACACTATTGATTGCTGCGCTGCAAGGCCTTGATAGCCTTCGCACGTAGAAGCAATGCTGAAGAATTGCCAATTACGTTGAATATCTTGCACGTGTACTAACATGGAGTACAATTAGGCCGTGTTGATGTTAGTACATCGGCAGTGCCGTGAGGGAAAGAGCATCGCAGATCCGGGTTCTAAGCCCTCACCCAGCGCCTTTTCATGTTAGTACATACCAGGAGAATCCTCGATGAGCACTTATTGGCCTGTCTCACTGGATGTCGGTAATGCCCTCTGCAAAGGCGTGCGCGCCAATGCCGCCCCGGTGGTCTTCCCCAACCTGGTGGCCACCGACCGCAACAACATCCTGCGCGATTTCACCGGCTTCACCGCTCGCGACCCGCTCATTGTCGAGATGGATGGGCAGCGCTGGGCGGTGGGCGACAGCGCCGCAGACCTCAGCCGCACCCCGCGCGCCCAGGTGGGTTACGCCCGCTACGACAGCCCCGACTTCAAGGCCCTGGTGGCCGGTCTGCTGGGCGAGATGTATCCCTCGCGCGGGGGGACGATTGCCCTTACCTTCAGTCTGCCGGTGGATGGTTTCGGCCAGGCCGCCCGCCAGATTCGCCGCCTGGCCGGGACGTGGGATGTCGCCGTCCGGGGGCGACGGCTCACCTTCGACCTGCCCGCCGAGCTAATGACCCCTGTGCCAGAGGCCTTTGGCTCGGTATGCTACTTCATGCTCTCCGAGGACGGCACCCGCATCGTGGATGTCGAACTGGCCGAGTCGCGCGTGGCCGTGGTGGACATCGGAGGGTACACGGTGGACGTGCTGACCTTCCGCGAATTGAGCCTGACGCCGGTGCACGGCTCAGTCGAACGTGGCGTCATCCAGGTCAAAGAAGACATCAATCGCGAGATCAAGCACCGCTTCAATCGTCATGATCTCGACCCGCGCGACCTCGAAGCCATCCTGCGCCCTGACCGTGCCGGGCGGCACTATTATCGCCACGCAGGCAGCCTCGAAGACGTAACCGACATCGTTGAAGAAGCCGTCTGGGAGCTGACTACCGGCGTGCTCAACGTGTGGAGCAACCAGTTGCGTAACGGCCTGGACTATGACTTCGTCATCTTCACCGGCGGTGGCGCGCCCCTCATCCGCCCCTTCCTGGAGCAGCACATCCAGCACCACAACATCTTGCGCGTGGACGACCGCTATGCGCATCTGGCCAACGCCATCGGAGCCTGGCGCTTCGCTGCCTTCCGCCGCGCCAATGGTTGAGACAGGGGATATGAAGGGCAAACGGCGCTCCCACAACGGCCCGCGCGACCGGGTGGGCTTTCGCCTGGGCAACAGCGAGCGTGACCGTTACCTGGCGCGCAAGATCGAGCACGCCCGGCGCGACAACATCAATGTCAGCGACCTGATCAAAGAACTGCTCTTCGCCTACTTCACGGGCGATCTGGACACCTTCAACCAGCCAGGGGATCCGCCCGCGACCGAAGTGATTGACGAGCGCGTGGCAGCGGCCAAAGCGAAGCTTCTGGGGCTGAGCTTTCACGACCTAGAGCAGTAGCCCCTGGCTCTAGCCAT
>Ga0068707_1002745_pt1 | contig 12374 bp, 16 predicted proteins | sample YNPNPMetaG_FD_66600 | JGI IMG/M metagenome (GOLD analysis project Ga0068707, IMG submission 66600) | Anoxygenic and chlorotrophic microbial mat microbial communities from Yellowstone National Park, USA - YNP NP MetaG | ecosystem: Environmental > Aquatic > Thermal springs > Hot (42-90C) >... | reverse complement strand
TTTTTATATTCAAATTCCCACGTATAACGCATAGTAATAACTAATATTTAATTTTTTTTATTATTTTAATTTATTTTTATATATTTAATCTTTATATTTAGACCCGTCTGGTAGGTTATACCTTAAGGATACATCACACAACATTTAAAGTGATGGGCATAAAAATATGGTGAATCTGGTATTTACCTGGATCAATCATGAACAAAACAAAGGATAATTTATCATAACATTATGTATTGAAATCATTTTTGTAGCATTTTTTTAGAATAAAACATTAAAACAAATGATCGCTCAGAATCTTTAATTAAAGATCGTGTTCTAACTCGTCAAAAGTATTTTTATAGAGTGAGTGTATTACCAAAAAAATAATTATTAGAATAGTATATGATGCAACGATGAGGAAGGGCTCGTAGCTTAGACTGGTTGGAGCAACCGGCTGATAACCGGTAGGTCGAGAGTTCAAATCTCTCCGAGCCCATACCATGCTACATGAAGGGATTCACTCAACAGACTCAAAAAATGTAAGATTCTGATAGTCTTAGTAAATACCCGCCTTTGTTTTTTTTTGTTGTGATAAATCTACTTTTTCATATATTTTTTTGATTTGAATGGAAAAAAAGTTCTCTGATGTAAACGCATTGGTTTGATGTTAAAATGCAAGTAAAATGTTGATCAATGGTTAAAAGTTAAAAAAATTTCATAAAAAAATTTCATAATAATTAAATATGGACATTAGTATACACCCAGTCTTGTGGAGGTCTTGCTTATGGATATATTATCCGTGTTTATAATAGTGAGTGGGCTAGTGTCATTGATATCAGCTGGTTATCTCATGTTAAGAGTGAGACGTGAGAGCTCAGGTGATGAAAAAATGCAAGGAGTCAGTAACGCTATCAGAGAAGGTGCTGTAGCGTTTCTAAACAGTGAGAATAAGATACTAGCATTATTCATATCTGTTGTAGCTGTTATATTATTCGCCTCTTCTTTTATATCTGATAGTGGTATGCATTGGGGTACAGCAGTTGCTTTTATCATTGGCGCTGCATTGTCTATATTATCTGGTAATATAGGTATGCGTACTGCCACGTTGGCTAATGTGAAGACAGCTGAGAGTGCTAAGACCAGTATCAATAAAGGGTTACTCATAGCGTTTTCAAGTGGTGCTATAATGGGTACTATGGTTGTCGGTCTTGGTGTTCTAGGTGTATTCGGCTTGTACCTCTTCTTCTATGAAGTACTGGGTTATAGTATACAAGAATCTGTGACTATACTATTTGGTTTTGGTTTTGGCGCGTCATCAGTGGCTTTATTTGCAAGGGTTGGTGGTGGTATATACACTAAGTCAGCTGATGTAGGAGCTGATCTAGTAGGTAAAGTAGAGGAGAATATACCTGAGGATGACCCTCGTAACCCTGCGGTTATAGCTGATCTAGTAGGTGATAACGTCGGGGATGTAGCTGGTATGGGTGCTGATCTATATGAGTCATACGTGGAGTCGATAATTGCTCCTATGGCTTTAGCTGAAGTAGCTGGTGGGTTCGCTGTTGAGAGTTATGGTTTGAACGCTGTCATGCTGCCTCTTATAATATCAGCTTTAGGTATATTCGCTTCTCTTTTTGGTATGCTCTTTGTACGTGCTGGTAAGAAGGGTAACGTGTACTCTGCTCTTAGGAATGGTTTATTCGCTAGTACTATACTAGTAGCTGTACTATCAGGAGTAGCTACTTATATATTGCTAGATAAGAATCTTAATCCTTATTTCGCTGTTCTATCTGGTTTAATAGCTGGTACTATTATAGGTTTAAACACTGAGTTTTTCACCTCTGAGAAGCAGAAACCAGCTCAGGGTATAGCTGAGTCAGCTAAGACAGGAGCAGCTACTGTTATAATACAGGGTTTAGTAACTGGTATGATGAGCACGGTTATACCCGTGTTCTCTGTTGTTGCAGCGATGGTTATATCTTACTACTTCGCTGGTTTTTACGGTGTAGCTATAACAGCTGTAGGTATGCTCAGTGTGCTAGGTATATCATTGTCAACCGACTGCTACGGGCCTGTTGCTGATAACGCTGCTGGTATAGCTGAGATGAGCGGTATGGGTAAAGACGTAAGGGAGAGAGCTGAGTCTCTTGACGCTGTTGGTAACACTACTGCTGCTATGGGTAAAGGATTCGCTATAGGGTCAGCTGCGATAACAGCCTTAGCTTTGATATCAACATTCATTGTTTATCTTAGTAGTAAGTACACGTATGCTGATATCATGGATTTCTTATCTCTTGGTAGTGGTACAAGCGTTTACCTAGTTGCTGGTTTGTTCATAGGTGCTATGCTGCCTTTTGTGTTTGTAGCTCTGACAATGGGTGCAGTGGGTAGAGCTGCTTACAGTATGGTGGAGGAGGTTAGGAGACAGTTCAAAGAGTTGAAATTGTTAACTGATCCAAGTAGTAGACCTGATTATAAGCAGTGTGTAACAATCAGCACGCGCAGAGCGTTACGTGAGATGATACTACCAGGTGTATTAGCAGTTATTGTACCTATAATTATAGGTGTGGTATTCGGTGTTATCGGACCCAGAGGAGCTGGTATAGCTGGTCTCTGTGGTTTACTAATAGGGTCTATATCAACTGGTTTCCTGTTAGCTATATTCCTAGCTAACGCTGGTGGAGCATGGGATAACGCTAAGAAGTACATCGAAGCTGGTAACCTTGGTGGTAAAGGCTCACCTGCTCATAAAGCATCAATTATAGGTGACACTGTAGGTGACCCTTGCAAGGATACATCTGGTCCTTCACTTAACATACTGATCAAGTTAATGTCAGTTGTAACACTGGTTTTTCTACCGTTATTCATGATATTTGAATAAAGAGTGAATCATTCAAAAAAAACATGAGGCAGGGGTTAATCTACCTGCATAGGGGCTAAAAGATAGGATAGCTACAAAAAAGAGAGGGTAGAATCCAAGGAGGGTTAACCCTTTCCTCTTCTGTTTTTTTTATATGATTTGTTTTATCATCTCAGATACTGTACTCCATCCTAGACCGTTAGGTGATGGTGCGATAACCCATCTATCTATCATTATAAGGATTAAGGCTACTAAACCTAGGAGGGTTAGATGAACCCAGTATGTGCTTACTATCTGATCTATCTTTAAACGAGCTATAGCGACACGTATCAGTATCACGGAGATGAATACTATTATCAGTGTCTTGAAAAGTAGGAATAATGTATCAATTATACCTCCTGGTATGGTGCCTGACAGATTCGATAAACCAGGTAATCCTGTCAGGTTATAAGGGAAGAACAAGGTGACTATTATGACAGCCATAACTATGGTTTTAACAGCATCCATGAGATAGAACATAGCTAGGTTTCTACCCGAGTATTCTACTAATAAGCCTCCTGCTATCTCAGTCTCGGCTTCAGAGGCGTCAAAAGGGATCTTGGATAACTCAGCTGGTGTGACGATTATAAGTACTAGTAAAAGTATTATAAAACCTATTAAACCAAACACCCCTACGTTACTCCATATAGGGTTTGATGTTATAGTGGTAACAGCGAACGGATTTGGTTTATCCTTAAGGTACCATGAGAAACCAATGATTATTATAGCTAATGGGAATTCGTATGCTATCATCGTAGCCATCTCCCTCTGAGCGCCAACCACAGCGTACGGTGTACCAGAAGCGAACCCGCCTATCACTAGCATGAGTGATGGTATGATAAGCAGGTATAGTATGAGTATCATATCACCGTAACCTGCTAGGATAGGCGATAAAACATTGTTCCCACCTATCGGTAGTACAGGAAGGTACAGGAGCGTAGCTATAGTAGCTGCTACGCCTACTACTGGTGCGAGATGAAAAAGCCATGGTACAGCGTTATCAGGTACTATGTTCTCCTTGTTGAATAATTTACGTACATCCCTGAAAGGCTGCACGAGCGGTGGCCCTACACGACCCTGCATATGAGCAGCTATTTTACGGTCAATACCCTTGTATATTAAACCGATGAGTAAACCAAAGAATGTTAAAGTGAAAGCACCTAGTATCACACGGAACAGCATGATCTCAGATATTACACGTATATCAAACATGTTCTCTATATCACCCCTACTGAGATAATAAATGAAACAGCTAGTACAATGATGAACCACAACACGTAATCACTGACGTCACCAGTGTGTAGTCTACGAGCTAGACTGTATAAACCACTAAGAGCAGTTGTGAAACCCCAGTACAGGTTACTCGCTTTTATATGATGATCCGCTATCTCCTTGTTACCTGAGAGGAAAGCCTTGGATTTATCACCACTGGGTGTAAAACCACGCCTACCAAGACTTCTAAGTATATATATTAAAAGGAATATTATTAGTATTGTTATTAGGAGTATTATAGGGTTCCAATAACCACTACCTGTGTTAACTGTGAGTACACTAACCAGCATGATCACAACGCACCTCCTATGTTTAAAACATGGTTGATGTAATCATTATACGATATCAGCGAGTTAGCAGCTGGTTCAACTAGATTCTTAATTATCACATCAGGGAATAAAGCTGAGATGATGATGAAGACTGTTAACACACCCATACCTATAAGCATGCTAACAGGTGCTTCTTTAACATTTTTTAAATGGTTACTATTATTTTTACCAGCACCTAGGAACACAGAGTAGAATACCTTCACAAAGACAGCCAGCATCAGTATACTACATAGTATCGCTATTATAGACAACAAAGGATTCAACCTATACGTGGATTCGTATATGAGTAGTTTAGAAGCAAAACCATTCAAAGGAGGCATACCTGATACAGCTAACAAACCTATAATGAAGAACATAGTCGTGTACCTCATACTACGTGCAAGTCCACCTAGCTTATCCAATGAGCGTTCATCCGTAGCGTAAAAAACAGCGCCAGCAACCAGGAATAACAAACCTATATCTAAAACATCGTTGAACATGTGAAAAACCCCTCCTTTCAAAGCTGTTAAACCATAGGGTTCACCTTTAGCTGCTACACTAGTGCTCACACCTAGTAGTATATACCCCACCTCAGCTACAGCAGTGTAACCAATAAGACGATTCAGGTCACTCTGTATAAGCGCCATTATAACACCAGTGAATATACTCAGAATAGATAAACCAATCAGCACCCATGCTAAACTATTAACTGACAATGACATCGTTGAACCCTGAAACACGCTACCGTACAAAGTGAAGCATACTCGTAGTATACCGTATACACTAGCTTGAGTAGCACCCATTATCACCAAGGTGACAGAGGAGGAGGATTCACCGTAAGCATCAGGCAGCCACATATGCATAGGCGCTAGACCAGCCTTCATAGCTAATACAATTATGAACAAAACCAAAGCGATCTTATCCAAAAAGGAGAACTCTAATAGTTTAGCGAGTGTAGCTATATTCAAAGCGTTATACTGACCATACAGTAAACCTATAGCGAACAGTATGAACAATGCCCCTATAGAACTAAGCACTATATACTTGAAACCAGCTTCCAAGGCTTTATCCTTATACACCATGAAAGCTATCAGAGCACATGATGATATACACGTTATCTCCAGGAATACGAAGAAGTTGAACAAGTCACCAGTGAACTCCATACCCAGTGTACTTGTCACTAGCAACAACATGAGCGTGTAGAATTTATCTAAACCTGTCTCCTCTTTCTTCATAAAGGACCATGAATAAACAGCTGATGATAACGCTAATATAAAAGTAATGATACCCATTAATACACTGAGAGCATCAACTTCGAATAGGATTCTAACCACAGGTAATGATAAATCCTTAGCGCCGAAGATGTAGATACGTGCACCGTTAGATAACACGTCATATGATAACAGAGTAATGAATAAACCAGTTAATATGAGCACAGCTAAAACGAAGCTGTTACGAACCCTACCACCTAGTCTACTTATGAGAGGCGTGCAGAACGCACCTAACAACGGTATAGCTATGATTAAAGCAGGGGCATGCTCAAACATGTACTCTGGTATCACTCCTTCAACCTCCTGATTCTACGTGGATCCAATGTGTTATAATGCTTGTATATATGCATAACAAGGGAGAGCATAAGAGCTAAAACTGCTACACCTATAACTATACTAGTAAGCGTTAAAGCCTGTGGTATAGGAGCAACCATACCACTTGGTATACTAGTACCCTCAGGGAGACTAGTGTATATAGGCGCTAAGCCTCCAGCACGATAACCAAGTGTTATCAAGAAGAGGTTAACACCATTCTCAATTATTGATATACCTATAACAATCTTTATAAGATTCCTACGTGCCAGTACAGCGTATAAACCTATGATTATTAACACCGCGACTGTGATGAATGGTATATTCCATAGTAGATCCATAACCCTTCACCTATCCCTCCTTCAAACCCTTACTAGCATAAGCCATGACTAAGACTACGACGAATAAACCAGCTATAACCTTTACACCCACAGCGATGTTCATAAGGGGTAACACTCCACCTGTGTTAACATCAGATAGCGTTGAACCTGAAGGAGGAATATTACCGAATATACTATGTAGACTAACTAAGAAGTTAGAGAAGAAAACACCACCTATGATTAAACCCAGGATTGCTAATGATATGAACATGACAGCGCCTATACTCTCAAATGATGATAGTAATGATTCCTTCACTTTTTTATGAACCCATGTGGACCCGTAAGCTACTAGTAGCATAGCGCACCCTGACGCTACTACTGCTCCACCTTGGAAGCCGCCACCTGGTGTTAGATGACCATGCATGATAACGTAGAACCCGAACACTAGGATCAAAGGGAATAGTATATTACTCATGGTTCTAACGATCTTAGACATCTCATTCATTTTTTAAACCCCCTGAATAATGCTACTACACCTGCTACCGCTGCGAATAGTATAGTAGCCTCACCTAGTGTATCAAACCCTCTGTAGTCGAATACAACCGCTGTTACACCATTATTAGTCCCGGTTTCACTCTGTGTATTAGTAATTATGTAATCATCCATAGGCATCCTTTCAGGTTCACCGAACTGATGAAGCATTATCATACTCATAGCTAAGAATACAGCTACTACAACCAAGGCTAATAATGATATGATAGTTCTCTTATCCATTCTAAACCTCATCCTCCTTATTTTTAGTTGATCTTATAGCTATGATGAGTATAGCAGTGGATAAGCACGCTCCTACACCAGCTTGAGCTATAGCTACATCAGGTGCGTGTAGAATATAGAACTCTAATGATAATAGAAGACTCATAGCAGCTAACGCTACCGCTGATGCTAACAAATCACGTATTAACACAGCGATGACAGCTGACACCACCATGAATAAAAGTATCAGTATATGTATAACCTCTATCAGCATTAATCATTCACCCTTCTCATTACTACTACCAGCATTGTTATTCCTCTTCTTCTTTCCCGTACGCTTATCCTTTAAGTCATCCACTACCGCTCTAGCTGGCTCCACACCGCTCCTATGAGCAGCGCGTGCTATAGCGTGAGCACCTACAGGGTTAGTGAGGAGTATAGCTACTAGAGCTACAGCTGAATGCAGAGCTATAACAGACCCGTTAACATCACCATGCCACCATGCTTTTAAACCTATTAGTATAACAGATCCGATCACGAAGATCGAACCGAATGTTGTGCATTTAGTACCAGCGTGTAGACGTGTATAAACATCAGGGAATCTCAGCAGCCCGATACCAGCTAGTAGATTAAAGAAGACACCGATGCATAGCATCGTGTATATTATTATATCAAATATCATAAATGCCCTCCTTCAAGGTATTTAGCTATGAACAGTGTTGATATGAATGATAATAAAGCGTACACTATAGCTACGTCGATGTATATAACCTCGTAGAACGCTGCACCAAAAGCCACCATCGCTACTATGATTATCGTGTTTATAGTGTCAACCCCTACTACCCTATCAGGTGTAGTTGGCCCTAGTATAATCCGTATTATACCAAAGGATGTGCATAATATAAGCGCTACTAGTACTCCTAGGTACGTTGACTGTAAACCATATAATAACTCGATCATTCAGCTATCCTCCTAACCCACTGAGGGAAACTACCGCATACGTAATGGTAATCAACAGGTTTACTCTCCAGGCTTTTTTCATCAACGTTTATCCAATGCACGTATAGATCATTAGAATCCTCGTCAACATCAACGCTTAATGTACCAGGTGTTAGTGTTATAGAGTTAGCCAGCATGGATAAACCTAGATCAGTTTTTAAACCAGGGGATATCCTAACTATACCTGGTTTTATCCTACCTGTTACAACACGGTAGGCTACATCCAGATTAGCTTTGCATAGAGCTACGAAGAAAGGACCTATCACGTATCCTAAAAATATAAACCATCTCACAGGGTTAAGCATACGTAGATTATCCTTAACTAGCACCCTGTGTGATATGAAACCAACGATTAATGATAATATAACCCCTATAATGAATTCATCGTAGCTCCATAAACCTATTATATCAGACCCGGTACCTGTTGTGAATATCAGGTATAATATGAATGATACTGCACTAGTAACTATAAAACCATTAATGCTTCTCATCTTCCTTCATCCTCGTATAAATTACCTAGATGTTTATTTTATTACATTGCGTGTAATCAATTTGTTTTTTTTATATGTTTTTATTTTTATCTATAACCCAAGGTTACTATTTTAAATCCATGAAGGATTAAGGGGGGTTTAGATGATGAAGTGTTATTAGTTAAAGGTTTATAATAGTGTAGTATGTAAGCGTGAATAATAGTATAGTCAACGCTGACCCTAACCCTACTATGAGTAGTGTTAACCTTTTATTTAACCCTAGCAGATTGCATATTATAGTCGTTGACATTGCACCGGTGCCTTGGAACGGTATAAACATGAATAGGAGCAGCATCAACGGTAGGATTTTACCGTAATTCCTTGATTGTATACGCTCTGTCTTACAGTGTAACTTATTATACCATAACTCTAGTGATATACGTGTCCTGTAAACATGTGGTTTCCTGCGGCTGATACCTATGAAAGGGAAAGCTGGTATAGCCCTTATGATCACTTCTATCACCCACCAGCTAGTTATAAAAGCGATGCAGACTAATACGTCGAATAACCATAGTGTCCCGCACCATTGTAAAGCAGGTATACCACGGTTTAAACCTACTATGACTATTGTTTCTTTACCCATTGGCGGTATGAAGTATGCTAATGATAGTGTCACATACCAGCCTTGCTGCTCAGATGGTAAGGTATAATAGACTGCTGCGAAGAAGATAACACCTATTAGAATGATTAGTATGAATAATATGAATTGTTTTTTATTGAAACCGTGTTTATAACCACAAGTTTCACTATTCATACTTATTGCGTCATCATTACTCACTGTTTCAACCTCAGATTCATCTAACGTTAAAATCATTCTATTTTCCAGAGTAAAAACAAGAAGATAAAAGGTTTTTTACCATTTTTTTTTATTCTACTATTAGACTATTAGAGTATTTGTCAGTGTCAGATAAGAGGAACTCGTTGCTCATTGATAAACATGAGACAGGGCAGACTTCGTTGCATTGAGCGCAGAATGTGCATCTCGCAAGGTATATCCTTATTTTTTTCTCCTCTGTCTTGTACTCTATAGCCTCTGATGGGCAGACTTGTAAGCATAATCTGCATCCTATACATTTATCCTTATCGTACGTTATCCGCCCTCTGAAACGCTCAGGTACTGGTACAGGAGGGTTTATTTTTATCTCCCCTTTCTCTACTTTCTCTAGGAATCTACTAGGTGATGAAGGAGCGTATTTAACAGGGAATTTATTAGTGAATGGTTTCTTAAGCATCTGAGCTAGTACTACCGGTATCATTGAGAATCTCATATACTCAGCCTCCTGGTTTTTTCAATGCTTAACCTATGAAGCTCCTCGCTGTTCATTATGTATCTCTTGTTATTTGATATGATAGCTACACGGTTGGTACATGACATACAAGGATCAGTTGACGCTGCTACTATGGGTATATCAGCTATCTGCTGATCAAGAAGCATAGGTATCCATGGTAGTATATTGTTATACGTAGGTGCTCTAACCTTCCACGCGTAAGGGTTACCGGTACCGGTGAACCTCACATAGTGGAATACTTCTCCTCTTGGAGCCTCCATGCGTCCTATACCTTCACCGTTAACTCGCTTGAGTGTAGCTAGTAGTTTAGGTATCTTAGGTTCTGATACTATATCGCCTTTAGGCATCTGCTCTAAGCATTGCTCTATTAGATTTATTGATTGTTTAACCTCTAATAATCTCACAATAACCCTATCGTAAACATCACCTTTAACCTCTCCTGTTATTATATCAGGTGTTACGTAATCAAAATCAAGGTCAGTGTAAGCGAAGTAACCTTGATCTAGTCTAACATCTTTTTTAACACCTGATGCGCGAGCTGTTGGTCCAACTGCGCATAGTTTAAGAGCATCCTCTTTGGTGAGTACGCCGCAATCCCTGCATCTTAATTTAATGGTTTTATCATTTAAGAATACATGTTGTACTTTATCGATCTTCTCCTTCAGGTAATCTAAAGCTTGTTTAACCTTAGGTACCATGTCATCAGTGATATCGCGTCTTACACCACCTATCATGGTTATACCTTTAGTGACGCGGTTACCTGTAAGGTACTCGGTTAAATCCAAGCCTTTTTCTCTTATCTCCCATGTTAAGAATAGCACTGAGTCGAATCCTATCTCATGAGCCGCTACACCAGCCCATAGTACATGCGAGCATATCCTTTCAAGTTCACCTTGTATAACCCTTAAGTATTGAGCACGCTCAGGTACTTCTATACCAGCTGCTCGTTCAACAGCTAAAGCGAAACTCATAGGATGACAGTATGAGCATATACCGCATATACGCTCAGCGAGGTATAGTATTTGTATAGGGTTACGTCTAGTACCAGCCCATTCTATACCCCTGTGAACCTGTCCTAGTTTAACATCAACGTCTATGATTCTTTCACCATCAACCTTGAATTCGAACATAACAGGTTCTTTCAAAGCAGGGTGTATAGGGCCTATAGGTAATTGATAAGTCGTCTTGGATGCTCCTCTCATGTTTTTTTATCCTCCTCTTTATGTAGATTTCTTACATGTTTATCAGGCCCGGTTTCATCTTTTCGCCATGGGTACACACCCTCAGGGAAGTCATCTGATATGAAAACCCGTTGATTCTTAGGTATACCTTTGACTATGACGCCTAGCATCTCCTGCTTCTCCTGCTCTGATATAACCGCGCCTGGGAGAAGGTCAGTGATCGTATCAATGGATGGGTCGTTTTTAGGTAGAGTTACTGTTATATTCAAGGATATCTCTCTGCCGCGGGAACCATGGTATATTGAAAAATGGTAAACTAGTTCTATGTTCTCGTTCATATCGTACCCTGATGTCACAGCGAAATGAGGGTACTCATCAAATGTGAATATATGTTTAACAACATCTTTGAAGGATTCACGTTTAACCCTTAACCATATAATAGTAAACCCTGCCTTCTTTATGCCTGTTACACGTCGTTCTATCCTGGAATCCTCTATATTAGTAGTGAATGCATCCTTAAATGATTGAACAATCTCCTCGGGTTTCAACTGTTTATCCCTGATCATTCTCGCACCTCTTTGTTTTTCTCAAGGGTTTCAAGTTTCAACCATGCTTTTAAAACACCGTTAATTATGTTCTCAGGGCGTGGCGGGCAGCCTATAACGTACACGTCAACAGGTATAACCTTATCTATAGGTCCTAAAAGGTTGTAAGACTCGTAGAAGACGTCTCCTGTGTTACCGCAGTTACCAACGCATATAACAGCTTTTGGGTTAGGCATCTGATCATACACTCTTTTAACCTTGTCAACTAGTTGCCTGGTTACAGGGCCTGTCACCAGTAGTACATCAGCATGCCTAGGTGAACCAACTAGTCTAATACCGAATCGCTCTACATCATAACGTGGACATAGAGCAGCTATAATCTCAATGTCACATCCGTTACATGAACCTGAATTACAATGATAAACCCATAACGCTTTCTTGAATGATTTAGACAACGCTTTACTCATGGTGTATCGCACCTTCAAATCCTAAGTAACTAAAACAATGGTAACTATTTTCAGTATTAGAAATTTCCGATTAAAAAAACCTTAAAATCTAAAGAGAAAAATACGTATAATTTTATCCTAAGTATCACTCAATTATTTTTCTTATTAATATTATAGTGGTTTACACTAACACATAAACATACATCTGTTTATATATCATAAATGCTCGCTAAATTGTTATGTAAAAATTATAGTTTTTGACTGAAA
>Ga0068707_1002742_pt1 | contig 12378 bp, 9 predicted proteins | sample YNPNPMetaG_FD_66600 | JGI IMG/M metagenome (GOLD analysis project Ga0068707, IMG submission 66600) | Anoxygenic and chlorotrophic microbial mat microbial communities from Yellowstone National Park, USA - YNP NP MetaG | ecosystem: Environmental > Aquatic > Thermal springs > Hot (42-90C) >... | reverse complement strand
GCGCGGCCTCAGGATGACGAAAGGGGGAAGCGCGGCCTCAGGATGACTGCAATTTTCTCCCCCGTCACTTCAAGCCACGCTTGGCCAGGAGGGCATCTACCTTCGGCTCCCGCCCGCGGAAGCGCTTGTAGAGCTCCATCGGGTCCTCGCTGCCCACTCGCGACAGCAGTTCGCGCAGGCGCGTCCCCGTGGCCCGATCGAACACGTCGCCGGTTTCCACAAACGCCTGGAACGCATCGGCGTCCAGCACCGCACTCCAGATGTAGCTGTAGTAGCCAGCGGAGTACTCGTCCGCCGAGTGGAGGAAGTAGGTCGTACGGTAGCGCGGCAGGATTTCCGGGATGAGCCCCCACCGTTGCAGGCTCGCCGCTTCGAAGGCGGTTACGTCCTGGGGCTGGGTGGTGGTGAGCGTGTGCCAGTCCATGTCCAGGAGCGCAGCAGCCAGGTACTCGGTGTTGGCGAACCCCTGGTTGAACGTGGCGGCGCGGCGAATCCTGGCCACGAGCTCCGCCGGCATGGGCTCTTGGGTCTGGAAGTGGCGGGCGTACAGCTCGAGGAGCTTGGGTTCGAACACCCAGTTCTCCATGATCTGGCTCGGCAGCTCCACGAAGTCCTGGGCGACCGTGGCACTGCCCCGGAAGCGGCAAGCCGAGAAGAGGAAGTGCAGGGCGTGGCCGAACTCGTGGAAGAGCGTTTCCGCCTCGTCCACGCTGAGGAGTGCTGGCGCATCGCCGCTGGGCCTCGAAAAGTTCCCCACGTTGTACACGATGGGGGTGACGAAGGTGCCATCCTTGATCCACTGGTCGCGGATGCTGGCGCACCACGCCCCGCCCCGCTTGCCGGGGCGGGGGTGGTAGTCCAGGTACAGGAGACCGATGTGCTTGCCGTCTGCTTCGGTCACCTCGTACACCTGCACCTCGGGGTGGTACACGGGCACCTCCGGCCGCAGGGTGAAGTTCACGCCGTACAGCTTGTGGGCCAGGGTAAAGGCGCCGTTCCGCACGTTATCCAGGGCCAGGTACGGGCGGATCGCCTCCTCGTCCAGGTCGTACTTGGCCTTCTTCACCTTCTCCGAGTAGAAGCGCCAGTCCCACGGCTCCAGCCGGAATGTCCCCCCCTCGGCCTCGATCATCGCCTGCAGCTCCGCCGCCTCTGCCCGGGCCTTGGCAAGGGCCGGCCGCCACAACTGCTCCAGGAAGGTGTAGACGGTGGCCGGCGTCTTGGCCATGTACTCTTCCAGCACGAAATCGGCCCAGGTGGGGTAGCCTAGGAGTCGCGCCTTTTCGGCCCGCAGCGCCACAATGGTGGCAAAGATCTCCTTGTTGTCGGTGGCACCGCCATGGTCGCACCGTTGGCTGTAGGCGGTGAGGAGCTGCCGCCGCAACTCCCGATCCGCTGCACTCTGGAGAAACGGCCAGATGCTGGGGGCCTTGAGGGTGAACACCCACTTCCCAGCAAGTCCTGCCTCCTTTGCCGTTGCAGCAGCCGCCGCCACCTGGTCCTCGGGGAGACCGGCGAGTCGGCTGCGATCCTCCACCACCAAGCGGTACTCGTTGGTCTCGCGCAGGAGGTTCTCGGAGAACTTCACGATGCGGCGCGACAGCTCAGCGTTGATGGCGCGCAACCGCTCCTTCTGCTCCGGCGAGAGCTTGGCGCCACCCCGCACAAAGCGGCGGTAGGTGCGCTCCAGCAACATCGCCTCCTCGGCGTTCAGGTGCAGCCGCTGGCGCTGCCGGTACACCGCCTCGACGCGTGCAAACAGCGCCTCGTTGAGGTACACGTCGTCGGCGTGGGCGGCGAGCATTGGCTTGACCTGCGCCTCCACCGCCTGGAGCTGTTCGTTGGTCTCGGCGCTGGACAGCACCCCGAAGACGTTGTTCACACGGGCGAGGAGCTCGCCCGAATCGTCCAGCGCAGCCACGGTGTTGGCAAAGGTGGGCTCGGCCGGGTTGCTAGCAATCGCTGCCAGCTCCTGGTCGTGGCGCCGGATGGCCTCCTGGAAAGCCGGGAGGAAGTGCTCCGGCCTGATCTCACCAAAGGGCGGCGCACCAAAGGGCGTGTGCCACTCCCCGAGCAGCGGGTTCGTCTCCCCACCGACTCCAGCTGGCCTCGAGACCATGTCCACGATTTTCCACTCCCCGTTGAGCCGCACCAGGTGGAGCAGTGCCACCGAGCCCGGCGAGGCCACCTTTGCCGTGGCGAGGGCACCGTTCACCTCCAGCACCGTCACCTCGCCCCGCGGCGATGCCGCCACTTTGGCCCCCTTCCGCGAGGTGGCCACCGCCACCAGCTGGTCGGCCGTGACGCTCTGCAACTCCTCCCGGCCGTCCGGTAGCACCACCAGGGAGCGCCGCACCAGCTCGGGGTGCAGGACCCGCTGCACGCGCAGGGCATCGCCCGCGGCCCAGCCGTCCACGAACTCGCGCACCGCAGCCACCACAGCCGCGCTCGCCTCCGCTGAAACCGAAGTCTCTGCCGCCACTCCCGCCGCCGCTACCCCCACACTGCACAGAAGCGCGCACCAGTACCGGACCATAACGCCTCCCCGAAGGCTGCACCGCTCGAAGCTGGCGAACCCCCTTGCCACCTCCCCGCGAGCGGGGCCGGCCAGGGAGCCTCCGCTCCCGTCCTGCTGTGCTGGCCGGCGGTGCGATTGTAGAGGCTCCCGCGTCCAGCGGAAAGGAGGAGGCACGTGAGCAGATTCCTACCACAGTGTGCTACGGGGTCCTCGTGGCCCCCCTGTTCCTGGCGGCCGGGTCCGTCCAGGCCCGACCTTCGGGGCGGCCTCGACAGCGGGGCAAGCTGCGCAGGAGGAGCAGCCGGCCGCGCCCCATCCCGAGGCGCGGCCCGAAACTTTGCGCCAGCAGGGCGCCACGTGTCGGCCCTCGCCACTACGTGCGCCGAATCGTCTTGAAGATCTCGTCCTGGCTGAGCTTCTTCGTGCAGAAGAACCAGTCGTGGCAGGTGATCCCCTCCTGCTTGCCCTCCACTCGCTCCTTGGCGACACCACAGGAACCGGGCGGCGGCACGATCACCTCGTCGCCAGGCCGCCAATCGGCCGGCGTGGCCACCTGGAAAGCATCCGCGGTCTGGAGTGCCACGAGGATGCGGAGCAGCTCGTCGAAGTTGCGCCCCAGGCTCAAGGGGTAGTAGATGATGGCGCGGATGATGCCCTTGGGGTCGATGACGAAGACGGCCCGCACCGCCTTGGTGGTGCTCTCCCCCGGCTGAATCATGCCGTACTTCCGCGCCACCTCCATGGTGATGTCCTCGATGAGGGGGAAGGTCACCTCCACGTTCTTCATGCCCTTGTACGCAATCTTCTCCTTGATCGTCCGCAGCCAGGCGATGTGGCTGTACAGCCCGTCCACCGACAGCCCCACCAGCTTGCAGTTGAGCTCTGCGAACTTTCCCTCCAGCGTGGCGAAGGTCATGAACTCGGACGTGCAGACGGGCGTGAAATCGGCCGGATGACTGAAGAGGATCACCCAGCTCCCCTCGAACTGTTTGGGGAAGTCGATTTCCCCCTGTGTGGTCACCGCCTTGAAGGCCGGCGCCTTGTCGCCGATACGCGGCATCGCTATCGAAGTTGTCTCGTTCATCTGTTCCATCGTGTCTCTCCTTTCCGCATCGCCTCCCGACGACGCTCTCTCCTGCCCACGGGGTTTCGGGGGCTCACCCGCCGCGGCGGGTTTCCCCTCGTCCCCACACCCCGATCCGTACACATCAGCATAGTTCCTGGTGCGGCCGCAGCCCCATGCTGCGCAGCGGCGCAAGCACTGCCGTCACGAATGAAGAATACTTATAATCTTAGATTTTGTCAAGCCAAGGAGCCAAGGACGCGCTCGCTCGAGGGTGCCGCCGGCACACCGCAAAGTTCCCCGCTGCCCTGCACGGCTACGGTGTGGGCGTGCCCACCACCGTGACCCGCCCCTCCAGGGTTCCGTCGGTCGGATCGTGGGCCTGGAGGTAGGCCACAAAGGCGTCGATATCCAGCGTCCCGGTGTCGTAGCGGCGGCGATTGGCCTGCGCCAGTTTCGCGTGCCCGTCGCCGCCAGCTGCCAGGAAGCTGGGGACGGTGATCCGGTAGACCTGCTCGGACTCGACGGGCTTGCCGGCCACCATGAGCTGCGTCACCCGCTGGCCGGGAGGTTTGCCGAGATCGATCACGTAGGAGGTCCCGTGGGAAGGGCAGAGGAGCCCGGCGCTGCTCTCCGGCAGCGACCCGAGGGTCTCCTCCAGCACGCTGGCGAGCTCCGAGCCGCTGAGGTCCAGTTGCACCAGGGTGTTGGCAAACGGCTGGACCGTCACCGCCTGCCCGTAGGTGATGGGACCTGGCTCGATGCCGGCGCGCACCCCGCCGATATTCACGAAGGCGGCCACCGAACCGCCCTGGGCCGTGGCGGCGAGCATGGCATCGGCCACCACATTGGCCATGGGGCTCTCGGCGTGGCGGGGGGTGACGCGAGTCTTGGCGATTCCCCTCTCGCTGTGCCCCACCACCCGGTCACGAGTGGCGGCGAGGGGGTGGGCAAAGGCAGCCACCAACGAGCGCACCGTGGGCTCCTCCGGCACCGAACTGTCCACCGCAACAGGTCCAGCCTCGTCCCAGCGCGCCACCCGCCCCCCCTCGTCGAAGGTGACCTGGATCCGGCCCAGCACCTTACCCCACTCCCACGCCTGCACCACGAGGACCGTGTCGCCAGCAAGGTCCCTGGCCACCGTGGGGTAAGGCCCCCGCGGCTGCGGCAGGTGGGGTACCGCCCCCAGCAAGGTGTGGCTGTGCCCGCCGACGATCACGTCCACCCCCCGCAGTCGCCCCGCTACGGCCACGTCCTCCTCGTAGCCCAGGTGTGACAGGAGGATGATCTTGTCCACACCCGCCGCGGCCAGGGCGTCGATGGCCGCTTGGATGCTCGCCACGTGGTCCCGCACCCGCACCGTGGGTCCGGGGCTGGAAATGCTCGCGAGATCCACCGGCACAGCCCCCACCACACCGATCCGCTCCCCCGCCACCGGCAGCACCGTGGAGGGCTTGACGAACGGCGCGAGGTTGCTGCGAGCGTCCACCTCCAGGTTGGCGGCCAGGAGAGGGAAGCGCGCCAGGGCAGCAAAACGGGCCAGCACCTCCGGTCCGCGATCGAACTCGTGGTTGCCAATGGCCATGGCCTGGTAACCCACGAAGTTCATGTAGGCGAGGTCGGCGAGCCCCTCGTACACGGTGAAGTACAGCGTCCCCTGGAAGGTGTCGCCAGCGCACAGCAGGAGCGGGTTCGGGTCAGTGGCGCGGAAGCGTTCGATGAGCGAGGCCTGGCGCGCGTACCCTCCCAACTCGTTACCCCGGTAGGTGGTCGGCTCCACGTGGGCGTGCAGGTCGTTGGTGTGCAGGATGGTGACGGTGAGGCCTGCGGCCAAGGCCGAGTAGCCACCCACGAGCCAGCAGACCACCAGTGCCACGGCACCAGCAATACGCTTCATCATGACCCCCCAAACCCGCCGCAGGCGGACTCGCCACTCTACCGCACCTCGGCCTTGGGTGTGAGCGCTGCTCATGCAAGCTTGAGTGCGGGCGAAAAATGAGGAGAGCCGCCTCGCGGCGGCTCGTACGGTGCTATTTTGTTTGGTCGGGACGGCGAGATTCGAACTCGCGACCCCTTGAACCCCATTCAAGTGCGCTACCAGGCTGCGCCACGTCCCGACCGGACGTTCAGTTCGGTTGCTTCAACAGGCCGACCACATCTTCGAGTTCTCGCCGGATGTGGGCCAGCACCTGGCGGAGCCTTTCTACTGGCTCCGCCCCCTCTCTGTCAAGGCGCCCCTCCCCTCGCGGCGCCTTCCTGGCCAGCTCCTCGGCCAGCCGTTTCTTGGCCCCCACCACCGTGAACCGCTCCTCGTAGAGCAGCTGCTTGATGCGGAGGATGATCTCCACGTCGGCCTTGCTGTAGGTGCGCTGCCCACCCGCACCCTTCGCCGGCGCCAACTCGGCAAACTCCGTCTCCCAGTAGCGCAGCACGAAGGGCTTCACGCCGACGATCTCGCACACCTCGCCGATCTTGAAATCGTCCCGGTCCGGGATCGTCACCTCACTCATCGTCACCCTCCTGTTGCGGCACGAGGGTCAGGCGCAACTGCACGGTCATCCGCTTGCCGCCAATCCACCTGGCTGGCACAGGGATCTCGATCTCCAACTCGCGGACGTTCCCCAGCGCCGCCAGGATGCGGGGTTGCAGCTCGCCGAGCACCACCCGTTCCACCGGCTCCGCCGCCGGCACCGGTTCCGCCTGGTAGCTCGGGGCCGGCGTCAGGGCAAACACGTCCTCCGTTGCGGCAGCCGCCGGCGGGGCGGGCAGCGGCCCCTCCGCCAACGGAAACGGTTCGCCTTCCAGGTACGCCGTCACCGGGGCGGACGCCTCACCCTCCCAGGAGACGGCGGGGACCGTCTCCCCCTGGGGTGGTGGAGGTGGGTGGGGCGCTGCCGGTGCTTCGTAGGCGGCGAGCTCAAAGGGAACGGCCTCCACCTCGCCCCCATTCGCCCCTGCCAACTCCCCGCCCACCGGCGCTGCAACCTCCAGCGGGGCCAGGAATTCTCTAGCAAACTCCAGCTCCTGCGGCCCTGCCCCCGCCGGCGGGAGCTCGCTCGCCTGCGGGGGAGCTCCTTTGGCGGCGGTGTCCTGGGCCAAGGGCATCGCCACCTCGCCTCCTGCAAGTTCCCCGAAGGGGGCCTCGGCCGCAGAGAGCGGGGCCGGCGGGGCTGTCTCCACGGTAAAGATTGGCTCCACCACTGGCTTTGCCACCGGCACCTCCCCAAAAGGCTCCACCGATACGCCCACCCCGCTGGCCTGGGGTGCAGCGGACTCGGCTGGACCTCTCGGCTCGGGCGGGGCAGGCGCTGCCGGCGCCGCCAGCAGGCTGGCGAGGTCCGGTTCTGGACGGGGGACCGCTACGGCGGGCACCACGATCCGCTGGGTCACCTCGGGGAGCGCCGCGGCCGCTGCGCTCGCCTCGTCCTGACGCGAGGGCGGAGGGGGTGCCGTGCCGCTCCTCGGCGGTGGGACCACCACCGGCTGGGTGAGGGGGGCTTCCAGCGGCATGTTGAAGCGCTCGCGCAGCGATCGTAGCATGAGCCGCACCACGGCGTGGAGCGTCTCCTCCACCCCGACCCCCACGGTGGCCACCGACTCGAAGAAGGGGGCGTTGTACTCGTTGAGTGCGGCGTCCAGCTCCTCCACCGGGAGGATGTCGGGGAGATCGCGCTTGTTGTACTGGAGGACGTGCGGCACCTCGGCCAGGTCCAGCCCCTGCAGCAGCAGGTTGTCCTTCAAGTTCTGCCAGGATTCCTGGTTGGCCCGCATCAGCTGGCGCTGGGAGTCGGCCACGAACACCACCGCGTCTGCCCCGCGCAGCACGATCTGGCGGGTGGCGTTGTAGTGCACCTGACCGGGTACCGTGTAGAGCTGGACCCGCAGCTTCATGCCCCGTAACTTGGTGCCGGGGATGGAGATGGGGAGGAAATCGAAGAAGATGGTTCGATCGCCCGAGGTGGGGACGCTCTTCAGCTCACCGCGCACCTCCGAGGGGTACCCCTCGTAGAGGGTACGCAGGTTGGTGGTCTTGCCACCCAGGGGCGGGCCGTAGTACACGACCTTGCCGATGACCTCGTGATCCTGCGGGCGAAACTGAACCATGAGCGTTAGGCGCCCTTCCCCCGCATGATAAACCGAACCGGCACGCCTTCCAAAGGGAACGCCTCGCGCACCGCGTTCTCCAGGTAGCGCAGGTAGGAGAAGTGGAGCTGGCCCGTGCCGCTGACGAAGAGGGTGAAACGGGGCGGACTACTGGCCGTTTGCGTGGCGTAGTACAGCCGCGGCGGCTTGCGGCCGCCGGGCGGCGGCCGGCGTTGCCAGGCCGCCCGTAGCACCCGGTTCAGCTCCCCCGTGGGGATGCGCACGCCAAACCGCTCGCCCGTGGCGAGCACCGCCCGCAGGAGGTGCTCCACACCCCGACCGCTCACGGCGGAGGTAAAGACCACCGGCGTGCCCTTGAGGAACTTCAGCGCCTCGGCCACCTCCTGGGCCATTTCCCGCTCCCGCCGGGGATCCCGGCCCCCCAGGAGATCGGCCTTGTTGACGGCCACCACCGCGGCCCGTCCGGCGTCCAGGACGAGCCCGGCCACGTGGGCGTCCTGGGCCGTGATCCCCTCGGCCGCGTCCACCACCACCACGCACACCTGCGCCCGCGCGATGGCGCGCCGCGCAATCACCACCGAGAGCACCTCGGGACCGCGATCGGTGCGCCCGCGGCGGCGGATGCCAGCCGTGTCCACCAGGCGCACCCTCCGCTCCCCCCACGCCACCACCTCGTCCACCGCGTCGCGCGTGGTGCCGGGGAGCGGCGAAACGATGACCCGCTCCCCGCCGACGAGGCGGTTGAGGAGCGAGGACTTGCCCACGTTGGGCCGGCCGACAATGGCCACCGCCAGCTCCGCCTCGCTTGGAGCCGCTCCCTCCCCAGCGGGCGGCAGGTGCCCTTCCACGAGCTCCCACAGCGCTTCGATGCCGAGGCCGTGCTCGGCGGACACGCTCACCACGGGGAACCCCCAGATGGCGAACTCCCCGGCCCCCAGCTCCGCACCCCGACGGTCCGCCTTGTTGGCGGCCACCACCACCGGTCGCCCGTGGCGGCGCAAAAGAGTGGCAATCTCGCTGTCGGCCGCCGTCACACCGGCCGCCGCATCCACCACCAGCACCACCACGTCAGCACTGCTCACCGCCACCAGCACCTGCTCCCGCACCAGGCGGGGGATGAGCGCCTCGCTGTCGGACTGGAAACCGCCCGTGTCCACCACCACCACTTGCCGGCCGTCGGGACGGTACGCCTCCCCCGCCACGCGGTCGCGGGTCACACCGGGGAGGTCGTGGGTGAGCGCCTTGCGCGACCTTGTGAGGCGGTTGAAGAGGGTGCTCTTGCCCACGTTGGGGCGGCCGACGATGGCAACGGTGGCGGGCATTTCAGGCGGGGGGCCTCGTGGGCAACGCGAGGCGGGGACCGGTGCGGGTCTCCTCCACCTCCCGGTAGAGCACGAGCCAGCGCCCCTCCAGCTTCTTGAGCTGGATGGAGGAGTGGAGGACGGAGTGCACGTCCTGCCCGATGAGCTCCCCGGTGAAGGCGTCGAAGCGGCGAGTATCCCACACCTCGGTGCAGGTCAGGTAGGCGTTGGCGTGGCGCAGCACCTTCATGCTGGTGATGGTCACCTCCACCAGCACCGGCTCCAGCCGATCGCCCCCCGCCTTCAGGAGGTCGATGTCGTGCCGGGCGCGCTCCAAAAGGCGCGGCGCCCCGATCCCCTCCAGGGGTTTCGGGTCCATCTCGGCGTAGGCCGCGGCCAGCTGGATCAGGAACGTGCGCACCAGCGGTTCGAGCACTGCCCGCTCTTCGGCGGTGGGCGTGTCGGTCTCGCAGGCAGCCGCAGCGAGGGCAAGAACGAGGACGAGGGAAACCGTCCTGAGGTGCATCGACCACCTCCCGGCACCGGTCAGAGTAGCACCTCTTCCCCCGCCGCCCTCGCGTATACTCGGGCCGTGCCGCACCGTCTCACCGTCGCCGACCTGATGAGCCGCGAGCTGGTCACCCTCACCGAGGACGACACCCTGGCCGACGCCCGGGCGTGCATGGCGCGGGGGCGCGTGCGGCACCTGCCGGTGGTGCGCGACGGCAAGCTGGTGGGGCTCGTCACGCACCGCGACCTCCTGGCCGCCTCGTTTTCCGTCTTTGCCGAGGTGAACCCCCGCGAGGAACGGGAGCTCTTTGCCACCATCCCGGTGCGGGAACTGATGCACGACGCCGTCACCGCACCACCCCACATGCCGGTAGAAGAGGCGGGCCGGATCCTGCTCCACAACAAGTTTGGCTGTCTGCCGGTGGTGGACTCCGACGGGGTGCTGCTGGGCATCGTCACCGAGGCCGACTTCTTGAAACTGGCGGTGCGCATGCTCGAGGCGCTGCGTGGTTCGTGAACCCTGCTCCCCTCCTTTGCGTTGGGAGTGGCGGAGGTGTTGATGTCTCGCCGCCTGCTCCTCGCCCTCCTCGCCCTGGCCGCTGCCAGCTCCGCGTGTGACCGGCCACGCCCGGCCCTCGAAAGCGTTGGCCGGCACACCTTCCCGGCCCGCGCCGGCAAGCTCGTCCAAATCGACGCGCGTTCCCTGGACACCTCGATCACGGTTGCACCAGGGGACGAGATTGCCGTTGCGCTGCGGCTCGCCCCCCACGTCTCCAGCACGGCACAGCAGAAACGCTGGCTCGAGCGCCACCAACCGGTCTTCGAGGACAGCCCGGAGCGCCTGCGCGTCACCGTCCCCTCCCGGCTCCCCAGCTTTTCCGTGGGGTGGTCCGCGCCCAGTGGCACCCTTTCCGTCACCGTGCCGCCCATCTGCCAGCTGGAGGTGAACACCACCTCCGGCGACGTGAGCCTGGACGGCTCCCCGGCCCTGGCGGAGGTGCGCATCGACACCCAATCGGGAGACCTCACGGTGCACGGCGGCGTCGCGCGCCTCCTGGTGGAGTCGGTTTCCGGGGATGTCACGGTGCTGGGTCCCCCCCTCGCCCTCCTGGATGTCCGCACCACCTCGGGGGATGTGCTGCTGCGAGCCGGCTGCGAGCGAACGCTCGTGGAGAGCATCTCCGGCGACTTCCGCCTCCTGGGGCTCACGGGAGGGCTCTCCAGCACCACCACCTCCGGCGACCTGCAGGCCTCCTTCACCACCCTCGCTCCCGGCGAGGCGATCACCGTGACCTCGGTCTCTGGCAACGTCACCCTGTCCCTGCCCGAGGTGCCGCTGTCGGGCCAGGTCCAGACGGTGAGCGGCCGGATCCGCTCCCGCTTCGAGGGGAACTGGCAGCGGCGCCACCGCACCTTGCTCCTGCCGGCGCGGCCAGGCGCCGTGCAGCTGGCCATCGCCACCACCTCCGGGGACGTGGTGCTCTCCCACCGCCCCTGAGGGCTTTCCGAAAAACCGAACACACCTGGCGCTCTGTCCGGTTTTTCGTATACCATGAACGCCGTGGACGAGCGGCGAGCCTTCTCCAGCGACTCGGCGGTCTTCCCCTTGCCGCGGCTGGGGTGGCGAAAGCTGCGGGCGCACGCCGGCCTGGCAGCGGTGCTGGGCCTCACCGGTGTGCTCTCGGTGGCCGCCGGTCTGGCCGGCGCCTTGCAGCGCATCGGCCAGTTCCAGCGGCTGGATTTTGCCACCGTTCCCACCCCCGCAGGCTTCTTGATCGTGGCCGTGGAGCCGAAAAGTGGGGCCGCGCGGGCCGGTCTGAGTTGGGGTGACTCCATCCGCTCCGTGGACGGGGTGGTACCGAGCAACCCTGCCCAGCTGGAGCGCCTGCTCTTCTCCAAGCGGGTGGTGGTGCTGGACGTGGAGCAGCGTGGGCATGTCCGCCAGGTGGCCTACTACACACCGGCACCCACCATCGATCTCCGCTACTTGACCGTGGCGTTTGCCGCCATGTTCACGCTGGCGGTGGCGACGATGGTGTTCATCGGCCAGCCCAGTGCCCACTCCGGCCGGTTCCTGGCCCTGGCCCAGGCACTCTTCGTGGCGGTGGTGATCCCCGCCCCACTGCCGCGCGAGTCGGTGGGGCAGCTCCTCCTCCTTGCCCGCGACCTGGGCCGCCTCGCCCTGCCACCGCTGCTGGTCGTTTTCTTTGCCACCTTCCCCCAGGTGTCGGCCGGCCCCACCTTCCGCCTCCTGGCCTTCGCCCCCTCCGTGGTGGTGGGGGCTGGGCGCACCGCCCTGGCCGCCGGCTGGCTCCCGCCGGTGGTGGGGAACGTGCTCCTCCCCGAAACCCTCGACATTGCCACGGTGGTGCTCGTCATGGCCGGAATCGCCGCCGCCGCGGTACTGGGCGTGCGCGCGTACCTGCGCAGCCGGGACGACCCCACCAAGCGCCGGCAGGTGGAGTGGGTGGCGTTGGGGGCAGCCGCCGGCTTCACCCCGTACCTGGTGCTGTCGCTCATCCCGCAGCTCGCCGGAGCCGAGTTCCAGGTCCTCTCCTGGCTCTCGCTGTTGCCGTTGGCGCTGGTGCCGCTGGGTGTGGCCTCCTCGCTGTTGGAGTTTCGGCTGTGGGACCTGGAAGACATCACGCGGCAGGTGATCGCCACCGGTCTGTCCGTGCTCGTGGGCAGCATTTCCTTTGCCCTCCTGGCCTACGCCCTCACCGAGCTGGGCTTCCATCTGGGCAACTTGCGCAACCTGGTGGCCGTGGCGGGCGGGGTGGCGCTGGCTGCCCTCACGGTGCCCCTGCGGCGGTTGCTCCTCAACAGCCTGGAGCGCTTCCAGTACCGCGAGCGGCTGGCAGCGCGGCGCGCGCTCACCACCT
>Ga0068707_1002741_pt1 | contig 12379 bp, 11 predicted proteins | sample YNPNPMetaG_FD_66600 | JGI IMG/M metagenome (GOLD analysis project Ga0068707, IMG submission 66600) | Anoxygenic and chlorotrophic microbial mat microbial communities from Yellowstone National Park, USA - YNP NP MetaG | ecosystem: Environmental > Aquatic > Thermal springs > Hot (42-90C) >... | reverse complement strand
GGGCGAACGACCCGCTCCCTGGGGGGCGAGCGACCCGCTCCCTGGGGGCGAGGGACCCGCTCGCCTGGGGGGCGAGGGACCCGCTCGCCCCTACAAGGATGATACCGCAAAAACGCTTAATTGTGACTCAACTCTAATGGATACGCATCCTTGCATTCCCGTGATTTTGCGTTACCATAGACCCTTAGCCCAGCTAAGAAGGAGGTGCTTTAATGGAGCTTGACTCTACTTTAAGGCAGGTTATGCTTTCCTACCAGCGTTCAGAAATCACCGAACACCACATTTACGAACGCCTGGCCCGCATGATTAAGGGGGACAATCGCGCTATTTTGGCGCGCATCGCCGCGGACGAGGCCCGTCACGCCCGGCTTTGGCAAACCGTCACGCACAGTGAGGTGCGGCCGGATCAGCTCAGGATTCTCTGGTACAGTCTGATGGCCTGGGTGCTGGGCTTTACCTTCGCCATTAAGTTGATGGAGCGGGGCGAAGAAACCGCGCAGGAACACTATCAGGCTTTGATTGCGGTCGTCCCTCAGGCTGAAACCGTCTTCAAAGAAGAACAGGACCACGAGGCCGCGCTTTTGCAGCTGCTGGATGAAGACCGCCTGCATTACATCGGCTCGATGGTGCTGGGGGTGAACGATGCGCTGGTGGAACTGACCGGCGCGCTGGCCGGTCTGACCCTGGCGCTCCAGAATACCCATCTCATTGCTCTGACTGGCTCGATTACCGGCATCGCGGCGGCCCTTTCGATGGGCGCTTCGGAGTATCTCTCGACCAAGGCCGAAAAGGGCACCAAGAATCCTGTGCAGGCGGCGCTTTACACCGGCGGGGTTTACTTCATCACCGTTCTTCTGCTGGTGTTGCCCTATCTGCTCTTCGCCAATTTCTACCTCTGCCTGGCCCTGACCCTGGTGATCGCTTTGCTCATCATCGCCTTTTTCAATTACTACATCGCCGTCGTTCAAGAGGAGGGCTTTTGGAAGCGCTTTCTGGAAATGGCGCTTTTGAGTATGCTCGTGGCGGGCTTTAGCTTTTTTGTGGGCTTCTTTTTGCGGCAGGTCTTCGGCATCGAAGTCTGAGGCGCCCCGCTTGCATTCCGTCGTTTGGGTAAAGCTGACGTCGTCGGGGGCCTGGTGGGGAAAACGGGGATTGATCAACTGAACTGAGAAAGAGAGGCAGACGATGAAACATTGGACACGCTGGTTACAGGGTATTGTTTTGTTCGCTTTGCTACTGAGCAGCGCCGTGCCGGCCCTGCCGATCGCGGCGGAAACACCGGGTCCCACCCCGGAGGTGGTCGAAATTCCCTACGCCTCCCGCGCGGAGCTGGAGCGCCTGAGCGCGCGCCTGGATGTGTGGGAAGTGCGCAGCGCCGAGGGCGTGCTGGTCGCTGCCATCACGCCCGCCGAGCGGGCCTGGCTGCTGGCCGAGGGCTACACGCCGCGCGCGCATCCCACCTTTAACGCCCACCCTGACACCATCCCCGGCTTCCCCTGCTACCGCACCATCAGCGAAATCTACGCGCAGCTCGACACCTGGCTGACGGCCTATCCGCAGTTGCTGGAAGGCTACACCATCGGCAGCAGCTATCAGGGGCGGCCCCTGCGCGTCCTGCGCCTCACCAACGAAGCGCGCAGCGGCCCCAAACCGCGCTTCTTCCTCATGGCCAACATCCATGGCCGGGAGCTGATCACGCCCGAAGTCGCCCTGGCCTTTATCCAGATGCTGTTAGACGGCTATGGCCGCGATCCGGACATCACCTGGGTGCTGGACCATCACGAAATCTACGTCCTCACCTCCTCCAATCCCGACGGGCACGTCAAAAACGAGCCGGGGCAACCCTGGGCCTACTGGCGCAAGAACGCCAATCCCACCAACGGCTGCGCCAGTTCCACCTACGGCGTGGACCTGAACCGCAATCACAGCTTTAAGTGGGGCGGCGCTTCCACCGATCCGTGCGATGAGACCTATCAGGGGCCGCGCGTCGCTTCGGAAAGCGAAACCCAGGCCGTGCAGAACTTCGTGCGCACCCTTTTCCCCGATCAGCGCGGGCCGGGGGATAACGACGCGGCCCCCGACACCACGACGGGCGTGTTCATCACCCTGCACAGTTACAGCAACCTGGTCCTCTGGCCCTGGGGGCATACAGCAGCGCCAGCGCCCAACAGCACCCAACTGGCCATGCTCGGCACCAAACTGGCCAGCTACAATGCCTACACGCCCCAACAATCCAACGCCCTTTACCCCACGACCGGCACCTCGGATGACTGGGCCTACGGCGAGCTGGGGATCCCGGCCTACACCTTTGAAATCGGCAGCAGCGGGGATGGCTTCTATCCGTCCTGTTCCCGCTACGATGCCCTGGTCCGCCCGAACCTGACGGCGCTGTTCTACGCGGCCAAAGTTGCCCGCACCCCCTACCTCACCAGCTTCGGCCCGGACGCGTTGCAGGTCACCGTCACGCCTACCACCACCCTGGCGGGGGGACCCCTGACCGTCACCGCCACCCTGGACGATCGGCAGAACGGCAACAGGCCCATCGTGGCGGCGGAGGCCTATCTGGATACGCCCCCGTGGGAGGGCGGCGCGCCCTATCCGCTCAGCGCTGCGGATGGCGCCTTCAACACCGCCCTGGAAGCGGCACGCGGCACGCTCCCCACCGCCGGCCTGGCTTCGGGCCGCCATCTGCTGTTTGTCCGCGGGCGGGATAGCACGGGCTTTTGGGGGCCGGTCACGGCGGCCTTTTTCTGGGTGGAAGATGATGCCCGCCTCACGGGGCGGGTGATCGCTGCCGAAACGGGACTCCCGCTGGCGGGGGTAGTGATCGCCGCGCGCGGCCCGGCGGGGACCTTCACCACCCGTTCCGGCGCGGATGGCACATACGATCTGCCCTTGCGCAGCGGCACCTATCAGGTCGAAGTGCTGCACTTTGATTACGTCCGGCAGGTGACGACGCTGACCCTGACACGCGGGCAGCCGGTCACCCTGGATTTTGTGCTCACCCGGCGCCCCTGGGGCACGCTGACCGTGCGCACGCTGGAGTTGGGCACCCGTGCGCCCCTCACCGCCACGGTCAGGATCGAGCTTGCGCCTTACGAGCTGACCACTACCCCTACCGCGACCGTCGAGCTGCCTGCCGGGACCTATCGTCTCCACGTCACAGCACCGGGCCATCTGCCGCGCGAGGAAACCATCCGCCTGAGCGCGGGGAGCTGGATCACCAGCCTGATGCGCCTGGCGCCCTTCCCGCCCCTGCTGGTGGTGGATGACGACGCCGGCGCGGATTACGAAACGTGGATTTTGCCTGCCGTGCGCAGCCTGGATTATCCCTTTGACTTCTGGAGCGTCGCCGCGCAAGGGTCCCCCACGGCGGAGACCCTGAGCGCCTATCGCGGCGTGCTCTGGTTCACCGGTAATGACCGGTACAACAGCCTGACCGCGGCGGAGCAGGGAGCGCTGCGTCTGTACCTGCAGGGCGGCGGACGCCTGTTCCTGACCGGTCAGAACATCGGGGCGGACATTCGTAACGATCCCACCAACTTCTACGGCACCATCCTCCACGCCACCTTCGTCAGCGATACGGCGAGCATTAAGCAAGTGGCCGGCAGCGACTTTTACGCCGGGCTGGATTTTGCCCTCACCGGTGCTGCCGGGAATCAGGGAAGCCCGGACGTAATAGCCCCAGCGGATGAGGCGGCGCGGGTCGTGCTCACTTATCCCGATGGCGGGGCAGGGCTGGCGGTAGAGACTGCGGCCTATCACCTGATCTACCTGGGCTTCGGGCTGGAGGGCGTTGGCAATGATGAGGTGCGTGCGGAACTGGTGCGCCGGGGGGTGCGCTGGTTGAAGGTGCCCCGGCCGCCTGCACGCCTGGACGCCTGGCTCAGCGGCGGCTTCCTGCCTGGAAATGCCGCTCAGCCGTTCCTGCACGTCTTCAACGATAGCACCCTTCCCGCTGCGTCGGTCAGCGTCACCGTGACCCTGCCCGCGTCCGTGAGCCTGACCGGCATCCCGACGGGCGCGCGTCAACTGGATGAGCGCCACCTGGTGTGGGAAGGTCTGACGCTGGCCAGCGGGGAAGAGAGCGCCTTGCCGCTTCCTCTTTACATCCCCGCAGAGACCGGGGTTCTCACGCTGCAGGTTGCGGGCTGGTGGGCTGAGCTCAGCGAGCCGTTGGAGACGACATTGACCCTCACGCCCGCGGTGCTTAACCGGCGCATCTACCTGCCGCTCACCCTCAAACCCTGAAGTCCAACTTTAAAGCCTGCCGGGGGATGGTTGAAGGGCCATCCCCCGGTTTGCTTCCCCGGTGGCCCCGCGCTCTGCACGCACGATCCGGGTCAACTCGTCATTTCGGGGTTTCGTGTTACTATTACCGGGGTCAGACTGTGAGAAAGAGGATGATAAAAGCATGAGCGATTCATCAGGGAAGGAAAGTCTTTATCCACTGCGTCGGGTCTTGATCGTGCTGGGAAGCGTGCTGGCCCTGGTGTTGCTGCTGACGGCTTCGGCTTTTCAGCACGCCTTTTCGCTTAACCGCGCCCTGCAAAGCGAGCGCGCCACGCTCATCCCCCTGCTGACCGCGCAGACGCAGGAGCAGGCCACCCTGGTGGCGGAACTCACCCGGGTGCAGAGCGATGCTTACGTGGAGGAATGGGCGCGCAAACACGGTGGGATGGTGCAGGAAGGTGAGGTGCTGGTCATCCCCCTGCCGCCGACGGCCACTGCGACGCCGGCGCCTACCCCGCATCCCAGCGTGTCCCCTTCCCCAACCCCTACCCCGTTGCCTTTCTGGCTGCGCTGGTGGCGTGCCCTGACCGGCCAGCGCTAGCCGCGCGCGCCGCAGGCCCCAGCCGTGTCCCGTGGTGATCTGCCATCGGACATCCTGGCCAGCTAAAGGCTCGTCAACGTTGTGATGAACTCTTTTGCAGGAGCTACCGAAGCATGAACTACCCTGACATTCTGACTACCGCCAGCGCCATCGCCGAAGAAGCGGGCCGCATCATCGCCGCCCGGTTTGGTCAGACCAACCATGAGCAGTACAAAGGCGCAGTGGACCCGGTGACCGAAGCGGACCTGGCTTCAGAAGCTCACATCCTGGCGCGGCTTAAGGAGGCTTACCCGGAGCATCTCATCCTGGCCGAGGAGAGCGGCGGCAGCAACTGGCAGACGCAGGCCCCGCTCTGGCTGATTGACCCGCTCGACGGCACGGTCAATTTTGCCCATCACTTCCCGCATTTTTGCGTCTCCCTGGCCCTGGTGGTGGAGGGCGAAATTCAGCTCGGCGTGACCCATGATCCGCTACGCCGGGAGACCTTCGCTGCCTTGCGCGGCCACGGCGCCACCTGCAATGGGCAGCCCATCCAGGTGGGGCAGCGGCCGCGCCTGGCCGATGCGCTCCTGGTCACCGGCTTTCCCTATGATCGCCGGACCGCCTTTGATAACAACACGCAGCGGGTGGACCCCTTCCTGCGGCGCAGTCAGGGATTGCGCCGTACTGGTTCGGCCTGTCTGGACCTGGCCTATATCGCTGCCGGACGGCTGGATGGCTATTGGGAAATCCGCCTCAAACCCTGGGATGTGGCCGCTGGCATCCTGCTGGTGCGCGAGGCGGGCGGGGTGTGCACGGACTTCGCCGGCCATGCCGAAACCGCACGTCTGCTTTCCGGAGCGGAGATCGTGGCCAGCAACGGCCGGTTCCACCACGAAATGCTGCGCGTGCTGCAGATGGGCAACGGGGCGCCGCTGCCCGAACCGGGTTAAGAGGCGGATGGGGACCCCTGGCGCGCGATCAGGGCGTGGGCGATACGCCGGTCGGTCACGGCCATGGGCAGGGAGGCCAGCTCCTCCAGGCGGACCCAGCGCCAATCCGCGCAGGCCAGGCAACGCGGCTCGCCAGCCAGCAGGCGGCACAGAAAGGCGTGCAGGGTGATGCGGAAGTGGGTGTAGGCATGGGGCACCACGATCAGGCGCTCGCCCACCGCGATGGTGATGGTCAGTTCTTCGCGCAGCTCGCGCTCCAGGGCCGCTGGCAGGGTTTCGCCCGCTTCACATTTGCCACCGGGGAACTCCCACAGGCCGCCTAACATGGCCTGAGGGGGCCGTTGTGCCACCAGCACCCGGCCATCTTCCCGCAGGGTGACGGCGGCCACCACGTCGTAATGGGGCAGGGTGCGCGTCTGGCGCGCCTGCGGGAAGGCCTCTGGGGTGCCGCTGGCCCGTCCGAGACAGAACGGCTCCCAGGGGCAGAGGCTGCATTGAGGCGCGCGGGGACGGCAGATGAGCGCGCCCAACTCCATGAGCGCCTCGTTGAAGGCGCCGGGGCGGTCAGCGGGAAGGAGCAGTCGCACAGCCTCTTCAGCCGTGGCGCTGTCCAGTTCGGGCATGGCCAGCAGGCGCGCTACCACCCGACGGACATTGCCATCTACCGCCGGGACTGCTATCCCAAAAGCCAGGCTGGCAACCGCGCCGGCGGTGTAGGCGCCGATGCCGGGGAGCCGTCGCAGGGCCTGGGGGGCGGCGGGAAGCTCGCCATGGTGACGTTCCAGGACGAGCTGCGCGGCCTGATGCAGGGCCTGCGCCCGGCGATAGTAGCCCAATCCCTCCCATAGCCGCAGGACCTCTTCCAGAGGGGCCTGCGCCAGCGCCTCCAGGGTGGGAAACCGCTCCATAAACCGCTGGTAGTAGGCCACGACGGTGTCCACCTGCGTCTGTTGCAGCATGATCTCCGCCACCCAGACGCGATAGGGGGTGCGCTCGTGGCGCCAGGGCAGGTCGCGCGCGTGAGCGGCGAACCAGCTCAAAAGCGCGGCGCTGAGGGAGGCGCCCTGGTCTTCCAGCCAGGAACGGTATTCCGGCGCGAGCACTAAGGCCCCCCTACCAGGCCGCGATTGTAGCTTTCCACCAGGTAGGGGTCCGGTTTGCCGGTTGGAATGGGGGGGGTGTAATGCACCCACACGTAGGTTCCCACGCCTTCCTGCGCGACAAAGCTTTGATTTTCCCCTACCTCCGGCTCTGTCCAGGAGTAGAGCCATTTGGCGTCGTAGAGCGGCAGGTTCACACAGCCATGACTGCGGATGAAGCCGAAATCATCGTGCCAGTAAGCGGCGTGCAGGGCATAGGCGCCGTAGAAATACTGGGTCCATTCCACATCTTCCAGGTAAAACCAGAGCGGGTTATCCGGCCCGACATCTTTGCTGGACATGGGGGTGGAGCGCAATTTGGACCAGATGCGGTACAGGCCCGACGGGGTGAAGTGGCGTCGGCTGCCGGATGAGGTGAGCGTGGCGTAGACCATCCGCTCGCCCTCGTAAGCGGCCAGAGTCTGCTCGTAGGTGTTGACCTCGATCCATTTGGCCCCGGCGGGCACGCCCGCTGGCGGCGCATCCACATCCACCCGGGCCACGGTATCCTGGGGGACCCATTGATCCGGGCCGACCAGGTACCAGACTTCCCCATTCACCACCTCCTGGGCAAAGAATTGCACCAGGTCGTAGCGCTTGAACAGGGTCCAGTAGTCCTGCTCTCCGCCTGGCGTGTAGGAGGGGTTGACGTTGCGGATGATCCAGCCGAAGGGGAAGCGCGGTGGTTCGGCCAGGGCTACCCCGTGAAAGCGGGAACCGCCGCCAAAGGCCAGATGGCGCTCTTCCAGGTATTGATGGGGGTTGATTTCGTACCAGACCGTGCCGCTGTACTCAACGGTGTTGCGGACCGAAACCCAGTTCATACCGGCGCTGAAAACTTTGACCGGCGGCTCGTTGGCGGCAGCGGCTTCCGGGCTGCTGTACACGTTAGCCGGCAAATTGCGCACATAAGCAAATTTGAAAGGGGTCAGCTCCCCGTAATCTACCTTTTGCAGCTTGAGCTGAGAGGCCGGGTCTTGCATGAGGCGCAGCAGGTAGGCCCTTTTGATGGCGCTGGTGCCCGGACCAAAGGGCGGACAGGCCTTCAGATTGGCGCGCACCATCTGGCGCGGACAGAGGTAATCGCCGGAGGTGTCCGCCGAAAACAGGTCCGCCGCCGGGTCGGGGATGGAGCCGGCCCGGACCGGGTAAGGAAAGGTCAAAGCGGCCAATAAAGCCAGGCCAAGGCCCAGGGTCCAATACATCCACGCTTTCATAATTTCTGCTCCTTTAGTGTCCTGCGCGGCCTATTATACCACGCCCAACCATGGATTTCGCGGTTTTTGCGAAGCAGTTGTGGAATTCACTTCAGAAGCCCCAGCGTCCTCACGCCTGGCTTTTTTGGGGGGCAGGGGCATGGTGGCGGCGGAGGGATGCGCTGGTGACGGAATCAACCTTCAGTCGCCAGACGGTGGGTGGCTGAGCAGTTACCATTTACCACGTTTTTATGGTATCATCAGCATTGCTGCTACACCTTTCAAGGAGGCAACGGGTGACGGACCATACGCAAGACTCCCGGGCCGACTGGCCGGAAGTAGAACTCTACACCGATGGCGCCTGCCTGGGCAATCCAGGCCCTGGGGGCTGGGCCTGTATTTTGAAGTCTGGACAAAACGTCAAAACGCTCAGCGGCGGGGCGCGGCGGACGACCAACAACCGCATGGAGCTGATAGCCGTGCTGGAGGGCCTGCGCGCCCTCAAACGTCCCTGCCGGGTCACTGTTCACAGCGATTCCCAATACCTGGTTAACGCCATGACCCGGGGCTGGGTCCAGCGCTGGCGCGCGCAGGGCTGGATGCGCAACAAAAAGGAGCCGGCCCTCAACCCGGACCTGTGGGAAATGCTGCTTGAACTGATCGGACACCATCACGTGACCTGGGTCTGGGTCCGGGGCCACGCGGGACAGCCTGAGAACGAGGCGTGTGATGCGCTGGCGGTGAAGATGGCGCAGCGCCCGGATTTGCCCCCCGATGAGGGCTATGAAAAGACCGTGGCTAAAGTGCCCGGCGGATGATCCGCTCCCGTTCATCAGGTACAGCGTTTTGTCGGGATTATTTCAGGAGGTTGATGGTGAAGCCCAAGGTTTACCTTACCCGCCGTATTCCGCTGGCCGGTCTGCGTTTGTTGGAAGAAGCCTGTGATGTGCGTCTCTGGGATGAGCCTCTGCCTGTGCCGCGGGAAGTACTGTTACGCGAGGTGGCAGAGGCAGAGGGCCTGCTCACCCTGCTCTCCGATCGCATTGACGCCGGGGTGCTCGCCGCAGCTCCCCATCTGCGCGTCATCAGTCAGTACGCTGTAGGCTACGATAACATTGATCTGGTGGCGGCGACGGCGCGCGGCATCCCGGTGGGCAACACGCCTGATGTGCTCACCGAGGCGACCGCTGACCTGGCTTTTGCGCTGCTGATGGCGGTGGCCCGGCGGCTGGTGGAAGGCGTGGATCAGGTGCGTCAGGGCCAGTGGCGGACCTGGGGGCCGGAGATTCTGCTGGGCCAGGATGTCTGGGGGGGCACGCTGGGCATCATCGGGCTGGGGCGCATCGGACAGGCGATGGCTCGCCGCGGACGGGGCTTTGCGATGCGGGTGCTCTATGCGGACCCTCGCCGTAAACCCGAAGTCGAGGCAGCCCTGGGGGTGGAGTATAGTCCGTTGGAAGAGCTACTGGCGCAGGTGGATTACCTCAGCCTGCACTGCCCGCTCACGCCGGAGACGCGCGGCCTGATCGGAGCGGCGGAGCTGCGTCGCATGAAGCCGACGGCGATCCTCATCAACACGGCGCGCGGTGCGGTAGTCCAGCAGGAAGCGCTGCTGCAGGCGCTGCGGGAGGGGTGGATCGCTGGCGCCGGGCTGGATGTGACCGATCCAGAGCCGCTGCCGCCCGATCATCCCCTGGTGGCCCTGCCCAACTGTGTGATTACGCCGCATATCGCCAGCGCCAGCGTGCGGGCGCGCACGGCTATGGCCCTCATCGCCGCACGCAATTTGCTGGCCGGATTGCGGGGAGAGCCGCTGCCGCACTGCGTTAATCCCGAAGTGTATCGTCCATAACGGACAGGGACCGGTGGGGTTATGGTGGATGAGGTTTTGGCGCGCGAGGAAGAGCTGGCCTTGATTCGACGGGCGCAGGAGGATCCGGAGGCCTTCGGCGAGCTGTACAGTCTGTACGTGGGGCGGATTTACGCCTATCATTTTCAGCATACGGGCAACCGGGCCGATGCCGAGGACCTGACCTCGCGGACGTTTTACCGGGTGTTGCGGCATCTGCCGCGGTATCGCGATCAGGGGCTGCCCTTCAGCGCCTGGCTGTTTCGCATTGCCCACAATTTACAGGCTAACTGGTATCGCGACCGTGAGCGTCATCCGCTGATTGTGCTCAATGAGGAGTGGGACGAGCACGGCGGCGAGGAGGTGGAAGGGCCTGAGCGTGAAATGGAGCGCCGGGCTTTGCAGGGACAACTGCGCGAGGTGTTGCGCACTTTGCCGCCTGAGCAACGTGAAGTGTTGGCGCTTAAATTTGGGGCACAGATGAGCAATGCTGAAATCGCCGCAGTGCTGGGACGGACCGAAGGCGCTATCAAGTCGCTCTATCATCGCATTTTGTTGCGTCTGCGCGAGGCGCTGAGGGAAGAGCTGTGAGCGGAAACCATCCTGTACATCTGACCGAGGGGAGCTGAAGCATGATGTCTGCAGAAGATCTCTGGTCTTTTGAGCGTGATCTGGCCCAATTTTTCCCCCCCATCCATCCTGACCATGGCTTTGTCCGCCACCTCGAAACGGAGCTGGAACACGAGGTGACGCATTGGCATCAGGTGCGGGCCTGGTTTTGGGGTGCTGCGCTGGTTAGCCTGATCCTGACCGGCGGCATAGTGCTGTGGTTGGTGTGGCGTTATTCCCGTCGGTGGCGACGGGAGACTTTCTCGGCCCTGTGAGGAGATTATGCGCTTAGCTCAACGTTTGGAGACGCTTCCCCCTTATATTTTCGCCACTTTGGAGCAGCGCATGCGCGCGCTTCAGGCGCAAGGTCAGGACATCATCCGCCTGGATATTGGCAGCCCCGATTTGACACCGCCTGAGGAGGTGCTGACCGCTCTCCAGGAGGCGGTGCGTCAGCCGGATGCCCATGGCTATCCGAGCTTCCGCGGGCAGCTGGAGTTCCGGCGGGCCGTGGCGGAGTATTACGCCCGGCGTTTTGGGGTCACGCTCGATCCGGAGCGCGAGGTGCTGGCCTTGATCGGCTCGAAAGAGGGCATTTATCATGTGGCTACCGCTTTTATTGACCCCGGCAGCGTGGCTTTGGTGCCCGATCCGGGCTATCCAGCCTACACCAATCCCGTGCTGCTGGCCGGGGGCGAGGTGTATCCGCTTCCGCTCACCCGTGAGCGCCATTTTTTGCCTGACCTGGAAGCCATTCCGCCGCGGGTGTTGGCCAGGGCGCGGGTCTTGTGGCTGAACTATCCCAACAACCCCACCACGGTGCAGGCCGATCGGGCTTTTCTGGAGCGGGCCGTGGCCCTGGCCCGACGTCATGATCTGCTCCTGGCTTACGATAATCCCTATTGTGAGCTGGTGTGGGACGGGAGCCGGGCACCCAGTATCCTGGAGATTCCCGGAGCGCGCGAGGTGGCGATAGAGTTTAACTCCCTTTCCAAGACGGCCAACATGGCGGGCTGGCGCATTGGCATGGTGGCAGGCCATGCGCAGGCGATTGAGGCGCTGGCACGGGTGAAGAGCAACGCGGATACGGGGATGTTTAAGGCGGTGCAACGTGCGGCGGCGCGCGCCCTCGCTCTGCCGGAGGCGTGGTTCCAGGCCCGTAACGCGATCTACGCACGACGGCGGGCCGCCATCATCACCGCTTTGGAGCGGATGCGCCTGTGGTATGCGCCCTCGGCAGCAACGCTGTACGTCTGGTTTGAAGTGCCGGCGGGGTGGGATAGCCTCAGCTTCACGCAAATGCTGTTGGAAGAGGCCGGGGTCTCGCTGGCGCCAGGCACGGCTTTTGGCGCGCAGGGCGAAGGCTATGCGCGGATTTCTCTCGTGCAGCCGGAAGAGCGCCTGACGGAAGCCATGGAACGCCTGGAGCGCTGGCTCATTGCCCGCTCCATGAACTTACCGCCCCATCTTCTGCGCTAGCGCAACACCAGGGACGCCCGCCGGTGAGAGAGCCGGCGGGCGTTGGCTTAGTAGCGGATCCCACTGGCTACGGGCACAACCTGGATGGTGTTGGCGACGGTAAAGCTCCAGACGTAAGTGGTGCCAGCGTTGGTGAGCGAAACCGTGTAGGTCTGTCCCGGCGTCAGTGGCTGTTTGGGGATAATCACTACGGCATCACGCATGTTCAAGACGCTGCGGGCCAGGCTTTGTTGGCTGGAATCAGGGTTGGTGTAGGTGGTCTCATCGAAAATGCAATGGTCCAATTCAGTGGTCCCACGCTTGAAGCTGTGGGCGGTGATGGCAGGGGTTACCGAGGAATT
>Ga0068707_1002740_pt1 | contig 12379 bp, 9 predicted proteins | sample YNPNPMetaG_FD_66600 | JGI IMG/M metagenome (GOLD analysis project Ga0068707, IMG submission 66600) | Anoxygenic and chlorotrophic microbial mat microbial communities from Yellowstone National Park, USA - YNP NP MetaG | ecosystem: Environmental > Aquatic > Thermal springs > Hot (42-90C) >... | reverse complement strand
GACAACGTGCGCGGCGGCGAGCTGCAGGGCGAGGCGCTGCTCAAACTCTTCCCCAACGGCGCCACCATCTTCGAGCTCACCGGCACCCCAGGCAGCTCCCCAGCCATCGACCGCTCCAAGGGCCTCCACAACATCATTGACAGCCACCCCGAATTCAAGGTCGCCTGCCAGCAAACCGGCCAGTTCAACCGCGATGAGGGCCTCAAGGTCACCGAAAACTGCCTGGGCGCCACCCCCAAACCAGACGCCATCGTGGGCGCCAACGATGAAATGGCCTTCGGCGCCCTCGAAGCCGCCAAGGCCGCCGGCCTGGCCGGCCAGGTGATCATCATCGGCTACGACGCCCTCCCCGAAGCCCTGGTCAAGGTGCGCGACGGCGAACTGTGGGGCACCGTCGACCAGTTCCCCGGCGAACAGTCCCGCGAAGCCCTGCGCACCCTCGCCAACTTCATCTGGAACGGCGTCAAACCCGCCCAACACGATATCTACATCGCCCCCAAGATGATCACCAAGGAGAACCTGGCCGAGGCAGAACGGTTCAAGGAGCTCCAGTAAACGCGGACTCGTTGGGTAGGCGAGGGCGCTGCCCTCGCCTACCCAACGCAGGGTACCCTTAGACTTCAGGAGTTACGCACTTTAGGGCGTATCGCCCCATCCCCCTACCCCCTTCTCCGCAAGGCGGGGAAGGGGAATCGAGATTAGGGTATTCTGGGCGGCAAAGCCGCCCAGAATACCCCTTTCAAAGGATTCCCCCGCTCCCAAGTGGGGGCTGGGGTACAGTGCAGTGCAACTGCGTAACTCCGGTAATCTTTCCTCTTCTCCCCCGAGCAACGGGGGGCAAACCAAAGATCCAAGGAGTGTGGTATGAGTCACCCCGCTTTAGAGCAAGGGGAAGGCATCCTTCGTCTGGCCCCAACCTGGGTGCCGCGTGCCTTCTGCATTCCCGGCCGACGGATCAAGCTGCACCCCGACGACTACTATGCCTTCGGCGCCCACCGCGGCGGCATTGATGAGCGCTGGTTCTCCTCTACCACCAAGGCAGACAACGGGCCGCTGACCACCCCCGACGAGGGGCTGAGCTATGTGGTGTTTGGGGACGAGGATAAACCTCAGAAAATCCTCTTTAAAGACCTGGTGAGCGACCTGGGGGCAGAGTTGCTGGGCCACGAGATGTGGGACAAGTACCACTGTTGGCCCGTGTATGCCAAGTTCTTCGATAACAAGGGCGCGCTCCCCCATCACCTGCATCAAAAGGCAGAACATGCCGCTCTGGTCGGCCAGCAGCCCAAGCCTGAGGCCTATTACTTCCCCCGGCAGCTCAACAACTATGGCGCCGATTTCCCCCACACCTACTTCGGGCTGGAGCCGGGGACCACGAAGGAACAGGTGCGCCACTGCCTGGAGATCTGGAACCAGGGCGATAACCGCATCCTGGACCTATCCAAAGCGTACAAGCTAGAGGTGGGCACCGGCTGGTACGTGCCGCCGGGAGTTCTGCACGCGCCGGGCAGCCTCTGCACTTACGAGCCACAATGGGCCAGCGATGTGTTCGCCATGTTCCAGTCCCTGGTCAATGACGTGCCTATCGAATGGGACCTGCTGGTGAAGGATGTGCCTCCGGACAAGAAGCAGGACCTGGACTACATCATCTCGATGATTGACTGGGAGGCCAACACCAATCCGGACTTCAAGGCCACCCACTATCGCGAGCCGCGGCTGGTGAAACCGTTGGAGGAGATGCAGGAAGCGGGCTATATTGAAAAGTGGATCGTTTACGGCAACGAGTACGTGGCGGCCAAGGAGCTCACCGTGCTGCCCGGCCGCACCGTGACGATCCGCGATGCTGGCCCCTATGGCCTGATCGTCATCCAGGGCCATGGCACCATGGGTGTATGGCCTATCGAATCGCCGGCGCTGATTCGCTTCGGCCAGCTCACCTACGACGAGTTCTTCGTCTCCTGCCGCTCGGCCAGGGAAGGGGTCACCATTACCAATCCCAGCAAGAGCGATCCCATTGTCATGCTGAAGCACTTCGGCCCCAACCCAGAGGCCCCTGGCGTGTGATGCCAGGGGTCTTACGCGGCCTGGCATGCTCTACAGTCGTCCCAGGTGGCCCCTTCAGAGCAGAGGCCACCTGGGACCAAAAACAGAAGATCCTTCCTCCGTTGACAGCCCCGCCCGCCTGTGATACACTCCTGCCCGAAATCAACTACCTGATCTACCAACCCGCCAATCTACGGACTACCAACCTACCAACCGACCACCAACCGGAGGAACACCATGAGCTACAAATATGACCCCAAGGCCCGCTATGCCAAGAGCCACGAATGGGTGCGCCTGGAGGGCGACACGGCTGTCATCGGAGTTTCAGACTATGCCCAGCACTTGCTCTCCGACGTCGTTTACGTCGAGCTGCCCGAGGTCGGTGATACCGTGACCAAGGGCGAGAGCTTCGGCACCGTCGAGTCGGTCAAAGCTGCCGAGGATGCCTACGCTCCCATCAGCGGCGAGGTGGTAGAGGTCAACAGCGACCTGGAAGATAACCCCCAGTGGGTCAATGAAGATCCCTACGGCAAGGCCTGGATGATCAAGGTGGCCCCCAGCAACCTGAGCGAACTGGATGAGTTGATGGATGCCGCCGCCTACGAGGCGTTTGTCCGCGAGGAAGAAGAGAAGGGGGAGCATTAAGCCTACACCGGAGTAAAACATGATCTACATCCCTAACACCGACGCTGACCGGGCAGCCATGCTGGCGACAGTCGGCGTGGCAACAGTTGAAGAACTCTTCCACGATGTGCCCGAAGCGTACCGCTTCCCATCTCTGCAGCTACCTCCTCCGCTATCCGAGATGGAGGTGCTGCGCGAGTTGGAGGCTCTGGCCAGCGAAAATGACGACCTGCACCACCTTGCGTGCTTCCTGGGTGCAGGAGCCTATTACCACTTCGTGCCCAGCATCGTGGATTTCATCCTCCAGCGCTCCGAGTTCTTCACCGCCTACACCCCCTACCAGCCTGAGATCAGCCAGGGGACGTTGCAAGCCCATTTCGAGTATCAGTCCATGATCTGTGCCTTGACCGGGATGGAGGTTGCCAACGTATCGCACTACGATGGCGCCACCGCCACGGCTGAGGCAGTGATCATGGCGCTGCAGGTCACCCGGGGCAAGCGCACCAAAGTGGTGCTCAGCCCAACGTTGCACCCCCAATACCGCGCCGTGGTCCGCACGTATACCCAGGGCATGGGCCTCCAGCTCGTGGGCGATGGTGACCCGCTTGCCATGGAGAGCAGCGCCGCTGAGGAACTCGCCGCCTTGGCCTCCCTGGTGGATGGCCAGACCGCCTGCCTGATCTTCCAGAACCCCGACTTCCTGGGCCGGCTCTACACCCCGGCCGAGATGCAGGCCCTGGCCGGGCAGGTGCACGCGGCCGGCGCCTTGTTCGTGGTCGCCGTGGATCCTATCAGCCTGGGGCTGTTCGTGCCCCCTGGCCGCTACGGTGCCGACATCGTAGTCGGTGAAGGCCAGGCGTTGGGCAACCCCATCAGCTTTGGCGGCCCCTATCTGGGTTTCTTTGCCATGAAGATGGCCGATGTGCGCAAGTCGTCTGGCCGCATCGTCGGCCAGACGGTAGATGCAGAGGGCCGGCGCGGTTTTGTGCTGACCCTCAGCACCCGCGAACAACACATCCGCCGCGAGAAGGCTTCCAGCAACATCTGCAGCAACCAGGCCCTCAACGCCCTGGCCGCCGCCATCTACATGGCGGCCATGGGCAAACACGGCCTGCGCACGGTCGCCGAGCTGTGCTATCACAAGGCCCACTATGCTGCTGACCTGATTGCCCGGCTGCCAGGCTACCAGGTGTTATCCGGCCGGCCCTTCTTCAAGGAATTCGTGGTACGCTGTCCCCGTCCGGTATCGCTCATCAACCAGGCCCTGCTGGAGGACTACGGCATCCTGGGCGGCTACGACCTGGGGCAGGACTACCCCGAGCTGAGCGGCCACATGCTGCTCTGCGTCACCGAGATGAACACGCGCGAGGAGATCGAGGAGCTGGCGGAGGCGTTGGCCGAGATCGCCGGCCGGCCTCAGGAGGTGGTGTGATGGGCGAACCCCTTATCTACGAAATCAGCCGGCCGGGCCGCCAGGCTGTGGCGCTGCCCACATGCGATGTGCCCCAGACACCGCTGCCCGAAGGATGCATCCGGGACGAGCTCCCGCTCCCGGAAGTCTCAGAGGTGGACCTGGTGCGCCATTACGTGCACCTGTCGCACATGAACCACGCTGTAGACACCGGCTTCTATCCCCTCGGCTCGTGCACCATGAAATACAACCCCAAGGTGAACGAGGCCGCCGCCCGCCTGCCTGGCTTCGCCGCCCTGCACCCCTTGCAGCCCCCAAGCAGCACCCAGGGTGCCATGGCGTTGATGTACGAACTGCAGTGCATGCTGGCGGAGATCGGCGGTTTCGCTGGCGTGACCTTGCAGCCGGCAGCCGGCGCGCACGGCGAGCTGACCGGCGTGCTGATCATGCGCAAGTACCTGCACGACCAGGGTGAGACGCACCGTCATGTGATCCTGGTGCCCGATTCCGCCCATGGCACCAACCCGGCCACCACGTCCATGTCGGGGCTGAAGGTGGTGGAGGTGCCCTCCGATCGGCGGGGCAACGTGGACCTGGCTGCCTTGAAATCGCTGCTCGACATCCACGGCCCTAACCTGGTGGGCATGATGCTGACCAACCCGAACACGCTCGGCCTGTTCGACGAACATATCACTGAGGTGATCAGGATGGTGCACGACGCCGGGGGGCTGATGTACGGGGACGGTGCTAATTTCAATGCCATCTTGGGGATCGTCAAGCCGGGCGAGCTGGGCTTTGATGTGCTCCACTACAACCTGCACAAGACCTTCTCCACCCCGCACGGGGGTGGTGGCCCTGGCTCGGGCGCGGTAGGCGTAGTCGAAAAGCTGGTAGACTACCTGCCCGGTCCCATCGTGGTGCGCCAGGAGGCAGAGGGGGCCGACATATACCAGTGGCACATGCCGGCCAGGTCCATCGGGCGGGTCAAGGCGTTTCATGGCAACTTCGGGGTGCTGGTGCGCGCGTATACCTACATCCGCATGCTGGGCGCCGAAGGGCTGCGGGCCGTCAGCGAGAACGCGGTGCTCAACGCCAACTACCTGCAGGCACGGCTGCGCGGGGTCTATCCCATCCCCCACGGCGACCGCACCTGCATGCACGAGTTCGTGGCCCAGGGCATCATCAAAGGCGCGGCCGAGATCCGCACCCTGGACATCGCCAAACGCCTGATGGACTTCGGCTTCCACCCGCCCACGGTGTACTTCCCGCTCATTGTGCCCGAAGCCCTGATGATCGAGCCCACGGAGACCGAGAGCAAGGAGACACTGGATGCCTTTGCCGATGCCTTGATCCAGATCGCCGATGAGGCGCGCACCAACCCGGAGCTGCTGAAAACCGCGCCCCACCGCGCACCCCTGCGGCGCCTGGACGAGGTGCGCGCGGCCAAGGAGCTGATCCTGTGCTACGGCGGGTGCGCGGCGTAAGGATCGCCAGGCCCAAAACGCCCTGCGCACAGGCGCGGTAAGCATTGACATCAGCCCACCATCCGATTATACTTGGGGCACCTCGCCCTGACTATCACCACCAACCAACGGAGGTAAACCATGGCAAAGGTCGCTATCATCGGTGCCGGCAGCATCGTCTTCTGCAAGACGCTGATGTTGGACATCATGGCCACCCCGGGCCTGGAGGATACCGAATTTGCCCTCATGGCCCCCAGCACCACCCGCACCTCGCAGGTGGAAGCGTTTGCCAAACGGGTCATCAAAGCCAATAACCTGCCAGCCCAGGTGTGGATCACCACCGACCGCCGCGAGGCCCTGAAAGATGCCGACTACGTCATCGCCACCTTCCAGGTGGGCGGCATCAAGGGCTTCGAGGCCGACTACAAGATCCCCCTCAAATACGGGGTGGATCAGTGCATCGGCGACACAATGGGGCCGGGGGGCATCTTCCGCGCCCTGCGCAGCATCCCGGTCGCGCTTGACATGTGCCACGATATGGAGGAGGTCTGCCCCAACGCCTATCTGCTCAACTATGTCAACCCCATGGCCATGGTGTGCTGGGCTATCGGCACCACCAAAGTCCCCTTCGTGGGCCTATGCCATGGCGTGCAAACCACCCTCGACCTCATCTCCGGCTATGTTGGCGTGCCCAAAGATGAGATCGACTTCCTGTGCGCCGGGATCAACCACATGGCCTGGTTCCTGAAACTGGAGCACAAGGGCCGCGACCTCTACCCAATCCTGCGCGAGCGCTTTGAGCAGCCCGAGTATTATGTCAATGAGAAGGTACGGGGTGAGGTGTTCCGCCACTTCGGCTATTTCATGACCGAATCCACCGGCCACCTCTCGGAGTACGTCCCCTGGTTCCGCAAGAACCAGAAGGCGCTGGACCTCTACTGCGATGAGCCGGCGTTCGGCGGCGAGAGCGGTGCCTACTACAACTGGTGCAAGTATGTGGCCGAAAAGTACGAGAGCCGCGACATCCTGGCCGATGAGCCCACCACCCTGCCTCCCCGCAGCATCGAATACGGTTCCTATGTCATCGAGGCCCTGGAGACGGGCCGCACCTTCAAGTTGAACGGCAATGTCATCAATGGCGGGATGATCACCAACCTGCCCCCCGATTGCTGCGCGGAAGGCCCGATCTTTGTGGACCGCACCGGCCTGCACAAGACCTTTGTGGGCGACCTGCCTTCGCAGTGCGCCGCGCTAAACCTGACCAACATCAATGTGCAGCGGCTGGCGGTGGAGGCTGCCATCACCGGCGACCCGGAGAAGATCGTCCAGGCCTGCGCGCTCGACCCGCTCACCTCGGCGGTGCTGACACTGAAAGAGATCCGCGAGATGGCCAGCGAGATGCTGGAGGCTGAGAAGCAGTGGCTGCCGCAGTTCGAGGGCAAGACGATCCGGCCCACGCCCACGATTGTCATCCCCAAGGATGTCAAGCGCGCCCACGTGCCCATTGACCCGGCCCTGGCCATCTTTGCCCGTTTCGGAGAGCTGGCGAAGTAGACAGATGACGAAGGACCAGGAACGCGAGGGGTGGAGTTCTCATTCGTCGTTCGTCATTCGTAACTATTCAGGCTGATTGAAATCGCCCTCCCTGGGCACTTCGTGCCAGCCCTCGCCCCGAAGGGCTCGGCCCGAGGGGGTGTCGGCCTCCGCCGACACCCTTCATATATGCATCACGAAAGAGGTTGGCGAAGGCCGACCACTGGCCGCAGGCCCTAAAAGGGTGACTTCCAGTCACCGCCTGAATAGTTACCGTCATTCATCCTTTGCCCAACCCATACCACAGAGAGGTGCACTATGTCCCGACCCATTACTCTCTTCACCGGCCAGTGGGCCGATCTGCCGTTGGAGAAGCTGGCGCAGAAGGCCAGCGCGTGGGGTTTTGACGGCCTGGAGCTCGCCTGCTGGGGAGACCACTTCGAGGTAGATAAGGCGCTGGAGGACGACAAGTACGTCCGGGAGAAGTGGGCGCTGCTGGAGAAGTACAACCTGAAGTGTTTTGCCATCAGCAGCCACCTGGTAGGCCAGTGTGTGGCCGATGACCCGATTGATGAGCGCCATAAGCGCATCCTGCCCCCTCGCCTGTGGGGCGACGGCAACCCCGAGGGGGTGCGGCAACGCTGCGCCGAGGAGATGAAGAACACAGCGCGCGCCGCCAGGCTCTTCGGCGTCAAGATCGTCAACGGCTTCACCGGCTCCAGCGTGTGGAGCAAGTTCTATTTCTTCCCACCTACCAGCCAGGCCGACATTGACGCCGGCTACCGGGACTTCGCCGCCCGCTGGCTCCCCATCCTGGATGTCTTCCAGGCAGAAGGGGTCAAGTTCGCCCTGGAAGTCCATCCCACGGAGATCGCCTACGATATCTACACGGCGCGGCGGGCCCTCGAGGCCGTGAACAACCACCCGGCCTTCGGCTTCAACTTCGACCCGAGCCACTTCGTCCATCAGTTCATCAACCCGGTCTTCTTCATCGAGGAGTTCCCCAGCCGCATCTTCCATTGCCATGTCAAGGATTCGCGTGTGCAGCTCAACGGCCGCAACAGCATCCTCTCCTCGCACCTGGACTTCGGCGACCCGCGGCGGGGCTGGGACTTCGTCTCGCCGGGCCGCGGCGATGTCAAGTGGGACCCCATCATCCGGGCCTTTAACCGCATCGGGTATCAGGGCCCGCTCTCCATCGAGTGGGAAGACAGCGGCATGGACCGTGAATGGGGCGCGCCGGAAGCCCTGCGCATGATCCGCGCCCAGGACTTCACCGCGTCGGCGGTGGCATTCGATGCCGCCTTTGCTGCCCGGTAGAATCATGCACCACGCGCTACGGAGGTAATCATGAGCGAACAATCCTTCACTGCTATGGCTGGCCCCAGGGCCGTGGGGGTGGCACCGGAAGTAGGGGTTGGCATGCTGGGGTATGCCTTCATGGGCAAGGCCCACACCAACGCCTACAAGAAGATCCCCTACCTGATGTACCCCCCGCCGGCGATCCCCAAGCTGGTGGCCATCTGTGGCCGCAATGCGGAGGCAGCCGCCGAGGCGGCCCGCCGCTACGGATACGAGACCTTCTATACCGATTGGCGCCGGATGCTGGAGGATGATCGCATCCAGCTCTTCGACAACGGTGGCCCCAACGATATGCACGCCGAGCCCTGCATCGCCGCAGCCCAGGCCGGCAAGCACGTCGTGTGCGAGAAGCCCCTGGCTCGCACAGCCGAAGAGGCCAAAGCGATGCTCGATGCCGTGGTGAAGGCCGGGGTCAAACACATGGTGGCCTTCAACTACCGCTTCGTGCCGGCCATTCGCCAGGCGCGCAACCTGATCGAATCTGGGGCTTTGGGCCAGATCTACCACTTCCGTGCCCGCTACCTGCAAGAATGGATCATGCCCCACTACAATACCCCTTACATCTGGCGGGTGGATAAGAAGGCTGCCGGCAGCGGCGCCCTGGGCGACCTGGGCGCGCATATCATCGACCTGGGCCGCTTCCTGGTGGGCGAAGTCAAGAGCGTGGCCGCCATGATGCGCACCTTCATCCCCGAGCGGCCATTGCCTGATGGCAGCGGCATGGGCAAGGTGGAGGTGGACGACGCCTTCGTGGCCGCCGTGGAGTTCGCCAACGGCGCCATCGGCACCCTGGAGGCCACCCGTTTCGCGGCCGGCCGCAAGAATCACAACTGCTTCGAGATCAACGGCGAGAAGGGCAGCATCTACTTCGACCTGGAGCGCATGAACGAGCTGCAGGTCTTCTGGGTGGGTGAGCAGCCCAGGGAGACCCAAGGCTTCCACAATGTGCTCATCAGCGAGGGGTATCACCCCTGGTGGTCGAACTGGTGGCCCCACGGGCACATCATCGGGTGGGAGCACACCTTCGTGCACGAGCTGACCCACTTCCTGGACTGCATCGTCAACAATAAGGAGGTGGGGCCGTACGGAGCAACCTTCGAGGACGGCTATCGCGCGGCCTGCATCTGCGATGCCATCGTGGAGTCGGCCAACACACGACGGCAGGTAGATGTCAAGTACTAAATAAACGGGAATTACGCACTTTAGGGCGTGTCGCCCCATCCCCCCTATGGGTTTTGTGGTGGCGGCCGAAGGCCGCCACCACAAAACCGCCTCTGTTTACCTCCTGTCCTCTCCCGCCGCCAAAGGCGGGCGGGAGAGGAGGCAGGGTGTGAGGTGAGGGCTGAACAGTTACCGTCAGCGTAAGTCCCCGCAGGGGGCGTAAGTCCCCGGCAGGGGGCGCCAGTCCCCGTAGGGGGACGTAAGTCCCCGCAGGGGACGCAGTTCCCACAGGAGGGCACCCTCCAGAGCCCATGTTGTGAGCTTTACAAAAGTGATCAGGGCTGTTAGAATAAACGCAGGAATCGGATCGCCGGCAGACCCTCCACGCCCAGTTGCTCGGGCTTTTCCTCTGCCTGGGCACTGCCCTGATCCGGCAAAAGTGTGACAGCAAAGGGTTGATCTCCATAACAGGCCACGAAGGAGAGAGCGCATGGCCGTTGCAACGCGTTCCCGGCCGGGGGGCCGGGTCTGGATCGGTCAGTTTCGAGAACTAAGCATCGTGGTCGCTTTTCTGCTGCTGTGCCTGTTCTTCTGGTGGCGCCAGCCAGAAGCGTTCCTCAAACCTGCCAACCTGGCCGTGATCATGCGCTTTGTGGCCACCTTCGGGCTCCTGGGCATTGGCGAGATCCTGGTCATTATCACCGGCGGCATTGATCTGTCCGTAGGCTCGATGACGGCTTTGGCCGGCGTACTGGTTGCGACGTTAATGCTGAAGGGGCTGGGATTTATACCGCCCCTGCCCATGCTGCCTGCCATCCTTATCGTGCTGATCATAGCAGCGCTGGTGGGCCTGTGGCACGGCTTCTGCGTTACCAAGCTTCACATCCCGGCCTTTATTATCACCCTGGGAACCTGGCTGATGGCACGCGGGCTGGCAGCCTTTATCACGCGTGGTTACCCCATTGTCTACCCTACCGGCTCCAAATTTCTGGTCCTTGGCCAGGGCAGCTTCTATCAGGTGCCCATTATGTTTATCATCCTTGTCATCGTAGCCCTGATCACCTGGTTCGTCCTGACTGCTACTACCCTGGGCCGCCACATCTATGCGGTGGGTGGCAATATCGAAGCAGCACGGGTATCGGGCATTAATGTGGACCGTGTGCGCCTCTTCTGCTACGCCAGCAGCGGCATGATGGGCGGGCTGGTAGGTATCTTGCTGGCATCGCGCCTGGGACAAGGGACACCTACGGTGGGCTCCGGATATGAGTTGTGGGCTATTGCTGCCACCGTGATCGGCGGGACCAGCCTGTTTGGCGGCGAGGGCACGGTCCTTGGCGCCATCCTGGGCGCGGCCATCATGGGGGTGATGGTCAACGGCATGGTGTTGGTGAACCTGTCGTCCTATTTACAGGATGTAGTGCTGGGCGCAGTGCTGGTGATCGCAGTGACGTACGACACGTGGCGCAGGTATCGCAGCCTGCGGAGCTGAGAGCGCCGGCCAACTCCCGGAAGAGGGATGGGAGGGCGTGACTCATGGCAGAGACAACTCCGATTGTGGAGATGCGCAACATCAAGAAAAGCTTCGGCGCTGTCCAGGCTTTGCGCGGTGTAGACCTGACCCTGGGCCATGGGGAAGTGCTGGGCCTGGTAGGGGATAACGCGGCCGGCAAGTCCACCCTGATGAAGGTGCTCAGCGGAGCCTACATCCCCGACGAGGGCGAGATCTGGATCGAGGGTGTGCGCGCCAATATCACCAAGCCGGAGGACTCGCGGCGCTTGGGGATCGAGATGGTCTATCAGGACTTTGCCCTGGCCAACAACCTTGACGTGGCCGCCAACGTCTTCCTGGGCCGCGAGATCGTGCGCTGGAGCCTGGGGCCGCTGCGGGTGATGGACAAGCCGCAGATGGAGCGCGAGACCCGTCGCCTGATTGACCGTCTGCGGATTGACATCCCGTCAGTACGTCAGAGGGTGGAGCACCTGTCGGGTGGACAGCGGCAGGCCGTTGCCATCGGCCGGGCCACAGCCTTCAACGCCAAGGTCATCATCATGGATGAGCCTACTGCAGCCCTCAGCATGGCAGCCGTTGGTAAGGTGCTGGACCTGGTACGCGAGCTGAAAGCCCAAGGCTGCTCGATCATCATCATCAGCCACCGGCTGGAGGATATCTACCAGGTTGGGGACCGGGTGATGGTGCTGCGCCACGGCCGCAAAGTCGCCGACCAGCCGGTGACGGGCGACATCCACGAGTTTCGCGAGCGGGTGGTGGCCTACATGGTGGGCGCGCGCGACGACTTCGCGGCTGAACCAGCGGACTGAGAAGGCTCACCATGAGATGTCAGTGTACCCCAAGAGAGGAGGTGATGCGCTGGGAAAGAAGGTAGAATAGTCAGCAGTCGGCCCGTGCGTTGTCCGATCTAACCATTCTCTTTTTCACTCAAGGAGGAGAGACCCATGAAACGCCTGCATGTCCTGTTGTTCGCTTTGGTGATCGTCACCATGCTGGCTGCGGCCTGTGTGCCCACAACCCCGGCTCCTGCTGTCCAGGCACCGGCTGCGGCCCCAGCCAAGGAGTTCAAGGTCGTCGTTATCGGCAAGTCCGTGCACCCCTATTGGAGCAACGTCGAGAAGGGTGTGCGCGCGGCTGCCAAGGACCTGGGCCTGCGCGATGACCAGGCCATCTTCTTCGTCCCCCCCAAGGAGGACGTGGCTGCCCAGTCTCAGACCATGGAGACCTACATCGCGCAGGGAGTGACCGGTATCGCCATTGCGCCCTCTGACC
>Ga0068707_1002738_pt1 | contig 12383 bp, 8 predicted proteins | sample YNPNPMetaG_FD_66600 | JGI IMG/M metagenome (GOLD analysis project Ga0068707, IMG submission 66600) | Anoxygenic and chlorotrophic microbial mat microbial communities from Yellowstone National Park, USA - YNP NP MetaG | ecosystem: Environmental > Aquatic > Thermal springs > Hot (42-90C) >... | reverse complement strand
CTCGTACAGCCGCGGGAAAGCTAGAGCTAAGCCCCTCCTGAGCACTGCGCAATGGCGCTGGATTTCAGGGCTAGCCCTGACAGGCGTGGCTTTATTGACCTTGCTCAGTTTCCTCTCCAAAGAGCACGGCTCTCTCACCGACTTATGGGTGGATATCCTGCGCCGTACCTTCGGCTGGGGCGCCTACGTCGTTCCGGTGGGGCTGGCCATATTCGGCGTTTGGATCGTCACCTTAAATACAGAGCACCCACTCCGTCTTCCTAGAAGCCGCCTCTTAGGCGGGGTGCTCTTGTTTGCCGTCGGATTAGCGCTGACGCACCACTTCTCAGGCCAAGGCAGGGGCGAGGATACTGTTGCGCGCTATGGCGGTTACGTGGGGCGTTGGCTCAGCCAAACGCTCTCCTGGGCCTTGAGCTGGGCGGGGGCGATCGTCTTATTAACCATCCTGGCAGGGGTTGGGTTAACCCTCGTGCTTAACGTTTCCTTCGCTCAGGTGATGGCCGATTTTGCCGACCTGGTTAAGCGCTTGGTGAAGTGGCTAAAAAGCCTACCCCTCTTCCAACGGACTCATCACAACTCGCCGTCGGATACCTACATCCCGCCATGGACAGGGCCCCAGTCTCCAACCCCTTCTTCTCAAGTCCCACCCCTAGGGCACAAGGAATCCGCGACGCTTCAGCTCGCTCCAGGAGAAAGTGCAGTCGCCAGTGCGCCCATATCCGCCAGCGCCTCGGACAGCGCGCTAAAATGGACCTTGCCAAGCATTACAGAGCTATTGGCCGAAGGCGAAGAGACGCAGATGAGCGTCAGCGATATCCGCGAAAAGACCCGGGTCATTGAAGAGACCTTACGCAGCCTCGGCGTCCCCGCAACCGTCGTGGAAGTGAACCCTGGCCCTGTGGTGACTCAATTCGGCCTAGAGCCGGGGTACATTGAACGGCGCGACCGAGATGGCAAGGTAAAGCGCGCTAAAGTGAAGGTGAGCCGCATTGCCGCTCTGGCCAACGATCTGGCATTGGCCCTGGCAGCCTCGCCAGTGCGCATTGAGGCTCCTGTACCGGGCAAAGGGATCGTAGGCCTGGAGATTCCCAATAGTCAAACGGCCATCGTGGGCTTGCGCGGAGTTATGGAGTCAGAGCAGTTTCAGGCCATCAGTTCTTCCCCCCTTGCCCTAGCCTTAGGGCGTGACGTCTCCGGGGCAGCAGTGGTGGACGATTTGAGCCAATTGCCTCATCTGCTCATTGCAGGCGCTACGGGCTCGGGCAAGAGCGTATGCATTAACGCCCTCATCGCCTGTCTCTTGTTTCGCAATACGCCAGACGAGCTCAAACTGTTGATGATCGACCCCAAGCGCGTCGAGCTGTCCAGCTACAACGGCATTCCCCATCTACTTGCCCCTGTCGTGGTGGAAATGGATCGCGTCGTGGGGGTATTAAATTGGGTCACGCGCGAGATGGACCGCCGCTACAGGGTCTTTGCCCGGGTGGGGGCGCGCAACATCCAAGCCTATAATACGCTGGCCGCATCCACAGGCGAGGCCAAATTGCCTTTCATCGTCGTCTTCATAGACGAGTTGGCCGACCTGATGATGGTCGCCCCCGAAGAGGTCGAGCGCCTGATTTGTCGCATCGCGCAGATGGCTCGCGCCACCGGAATACACCTGGTCATTGCCACCCAACGCCCCTCGGTGGACGTCGTCACCGGGCTGATCAAGGCCAACTTTCCGGCGCGGATCAGCTTCGCCGTCTCTTCGCAGGTTGACTCGCGCGTGATCCTGGATATGCCCGGAGCCGAGAAGTTGCTTGGCCGGGGCGATGCGCTCTACATGGCCCCCGATTCGCCAAAGGTAGTGCGTATCCAGGGTTGTTACGTGTCCGACGCGGAGCTGGCTCGCCTGGTGGACTTTTGGATAAGACAGGTCACACAACGCGGCGAGGTGCGGGCTCCAACAGCGCGGGAGGCGGATCCTCTGGCCGTAACGCCTCCTGTGCAACAACCCCTGTGGCCCGATATGCAAGCCGAGAAGGCCGAGAAAAGCGACGAGGACCCTCTCCTTCAGGAGGCCATCACCCTCGTTCGCCGGGAGAAAAGGGCCTCTGTATCGTTCTTGCAGCGCAAGTTGCGCATCGGCTATACGCGAGCCGCACGGCTCATGGACATCTTGGAGCAAAAGGGGATCGTAGGGCCATCTACAGGAGGTAGCAAGATGCGCGATGTCCTCCAGCTGTCCGACAACGAGCAGACCACGAAAGGCCCTGAAGCAACCAAAAGAGAGACCATTTAAGTCCGCATAGCGTGAGGAAGTGCATTTCTATTAGGAGGTTGTCTCAGCGTGTTGAACGATAGTGACATCGCCCGTTTGGAAGCGATTGTAGGCCAAGCAAATGTCTCGGTACGCAAAGCCGACCTAGAGGCCCATTCCATCGATGAATCCTGGTTTGAGCCTCATTTGCCCGATGTGGTCGTATGGCCCTCCTCTACGGAGCACATAGCGGCCATCTTACGCCATGCCAACGAGCGCAGAATCCCCGTGGTGCCGTGGAGCGGTGGATCCAGCCTAGAGGGCAACCCGATCCCCGTACACGGGGGGATCATCCTGGCGATGTACCGCATGGACAAGATCCTGGAAATTCGCGAGGACGACTTGCAAGTGGTGGTACAACCGGGGATCGTCTACGATAACCTCAACGCTCAGTTGCGTCGCCTGGGGCTATATTTCCCGCCGGCGCCGGGCAGCGCGGATGTGGCCACGATCGGAGGCATGGTAGCCAACAACTCCAGCGGCATGCGCGCAGTAAAGTATGGCGGCACCCGCGATTATGTGCTGAAGTTAGTGGTCGTCCTACCAAATGGTGAGGTGATCACTGTGGGCAGCAACGCTCGCAAATCATCCAGCGGGTACGACCTGGTCAGCTTGTTCGTAGGCTCAGAGGGCACGCTGGGCGTGGTGAGCGAGATCACCCTGCGCTTGATCGGCCTACCGGAAAAGGTGGGCGTGGCCGTTGCCGTGTTTGATGGGCTGAACGATGCAACCGATGCGATCTACGAGTGCATCCGCTCCGGCCTAACGCCCTCGGCCATTGAGCTGCTTGATGCGGCAACGGTGCGAGTGACAAATCAGCAACAGGGTCTCTCGCTGCGCGAGACCCCCACGCTTTTCGCCGAGTTTGACGGCAGCGAATCCGCCGTTGAGGAGCAACTAGAATTTCTGCGCGAGCTCTGTGAGGAAAGCCATTGCATCGACTTTCAGGTAGCCACCTCTGCTGAGGCTCGCGAGAAGCTTTGGGCAGCCCGTAAAGAGGCTCGGGAATCCATCAAACAATCCCATCCTGGGCAAACGATGATCTCCGGGGATGTGTGCGTGCCCATCTCACGGTTTGGCGAGATGGTCGCGTTCGTCCACGAGGTGTCGGAGCGCAGCGGCGTACTCATCTATGCCTTTGGCCACGCCGGGGATGGCAACCTGCACACCGAGACGATCGTTCGCCGGGAGGACCCGGAGGAGTTCGCTCGCGGCCTGCGCGCTACCGAGGAGATCATCGAGCACGCCATTGACCTGGGAGGCACCGCCACGGGCGAACATGGAGTTGGGCTGGGCAAGCGACAGTTCATGCGCAAAGAGCATGGTGCCAGCTTGGAGGTCATGCGCGCCATTAAGCATTTGCTCGACCCAAATGGCATCATGAACCCGGGCAAGATCTTCCCCGATACCTAACTTCGGCGAACCAATGTGATGGAGCTGCTGCGCGAGGGAGCGAAAACCTTAGGTCTCACTCTGGGGCCCAAACACCTGGCCGCTTTTGAGACCTACTATAGGGAGCTGGAATCCTGGAATCGGCGCTTTAACCTCACGGCGATCACCGGCTATGAGGATGTGCAGTGCAAGCACTTCCTTGACTCTCTGAGTTGCCTCTTGGCCTTACCACAGGAGGACAAGCCAAGCGTTATACCGGATACGGTCCCCCTACAACGGAGCGCACGTCGCCTATGGTGTTTGGACGTCGGCAGTGGGGCCGGATTTCCGGGCCTCCCACTCAAGATCATGCTTCCAGAAGCCAAGATGACCTTGGTAGAGGCCACGGGCAAAAAGGTCGTCTTTCTGCGCCACATAGTCCAGGTGTTAGGGTTACAGGACGTGGAGGTGTTACACGCTAGGGCCGAAGATGTGGGCCACATGCCCGAACATCGGGAATGCTATGACCTGGTTACGGCGAGGGCTGTGGCCCATTTGGCGGTAGTGGCAGAGTACTGTTTGCCTCTCTGCCGCCTGGGAGGGCGGGTAGTAGTCCCAAAGGGAGAGGATGCGCATGAGGAGGTCCAAGCCGCCCAACGAGCCCTGGCCGAGCTGGGCGGAACGCTCGTGGACGTCAAACCGGTCTCCCTGCCGGGTATACCGGGGCGACGCTACCTGGTCGTGCTGGACAAAGTGGCCCGAACCCCCGAAAACTATCCGCGTCGGGCGGGTATACCCTCTAAAAGGCCCCTTCGCTGAGCCTGGCCCGCGTTCCTACTGGAAGCGCTGATAATGAACGGCCCAGCCCTGTACGACGCGGGGCTCCACATCGCCATCTAAGCGCAATCCGAATACAGTTCCTAGCCTGCGCAGAGTCCTTTGCGCTTCGCTCACCGAGCGTCCCCGTGCGGCCGCGAACAAAATCTCCTCGGCCAAATTCCCCAGCGCCTCTAAAGCCGCGCGCGTATTCAGATTGTCATCCAAAGCTGCCTCAAAGGCCGAGACAGTAGAGTCAACCTCCAGTTTCGGGCCTGCGCCTCCCTGGGCCGTGGCCGCACGCAGCAGCCGTGCGGCCAGCTCATCCGCCGGCTCAAGCTCGGCAGCGTCATATTCCCAGGTCTCGTAATATGGATGGCTGTTCACCAGAACGCGCACGGCATCAGCACGATGGGATTGTAGCAAATCGCGCACCCAGATGAGGTTCCCCAACGATTTGCTCATCTTCTCACCCTGGTAGCGCACCATCGCCGTGTGCAGCCAGAAGCGCGCAAACTCCTTTCGGCCCGTTATGCCCCGGGCTTGAGCCGTCTCGCACTCGTGATGCGGGAAGGCCAGGTCGCCCCCACCGCCGTGGACGTCGATCACTTCTCCAAGGTATTCCTTGGCCATCGTGGTACATTCAATATGCCAGCCCGGTCGTCCCATCCCCCAGGGGCTGGGCCAAGCGGGCTCGCCGGGCTTTTGTGCTTGCCAGAGGACGAAATCCAGTGGATGACGCTTGTGAGGATCATCGGGGAAATTCCCTCGCTCGTTGGCGACGGGCAGCCATTGCTCCGGGGGCAATCCGCTAACCTGGCCGAAATCAGGGGCTGTAGAGACATCATAGTAAACGTTGCCCTCAACCACGTAGGCATGTCCCTTGTCAATCAACGTCTGAATGGCAGCGAACATCTGCGGGATGACGTCGGTAGCACGAGGAAAGACATCGGGGGGACGAACGTTCAACGCCCGCAGGTCCTCAATGAAATGCCGCGTCCAACGGTTCCCCAAGGCCCACCAATCCTCACCTACTTCTTTAGCTTTGCGCAGGATATCATCATCTATGTCGGTGACGTTCTGCACATAACGCACCCTGTACCCCAGGTACTCCCAATAGCGAATCAACACGTCAAAGCTCAAATAAGTGAAGGCATGCCCCAAATGGGTCGTGTCGTAGGGGGTAATGCCACAAACATAGATGGTCACGGGGTCTTTCAAGGGCCTGAATTCTTCCAATTGCCTGCTCAGCTCGTTATAGAGTCTCACGGGAGTATCCGTTCCTTTAGGAGATGTCCGCCTGTGTAACTATACCAATGGCACCACACCCAAGTCAAGCGAGAGCGAGGATTTTGGGGAAAAGGCCGCTAGGGATCTTGTCAAAATAGAACATTTGTGCTATCATAGAGTTGTGAACAAATGTTCTATTACCTGGAGGAAACATGGATCTCATCCTAGTGGCTGTAGCTGCTCTCGTCTTGCTGACCGTGGCCGACGCGCGGCTCTGGCCCGACGCTTCATCGCAGAACGGGCGACAACCCCGAGGCCGTTGGACGCCCAGACGCGCCATCCCCACGCGACGCCTAAAACACCCCGGAGTGCGACCAAACGCCCCGCTGGGTTTCACCTCCCCGCGCCGGCGCACACCGGATGGGCCCCTATGGTGGTGGGAGTGAGCTCCGACGGCGATCATTGCCGTTTTATTTATCTCTTTTTTAGTGCACGTTTACGATATGCTCTTTAAGACGTGATAGAATGAGACTAGGACCTTATGTTGGATCCCTTTGCAGCCTTGCCAGGAGGAGGGTGCTATGTTGGTCTTGAACGAGGAGAACCAGCCGGTTGCCAGGCTCGTCCCTTTCATCTGGAAACGCGTGGAACATGAACGCGGCACCACGATCATTCGCCTATTTGGCACCCTGGTCGCCTACCTGCCACATCTCCAGCGCTCCTATTACGCCTGGCGCGTGGTCATCAGCTACCGGCCGGCGCAGCACATCTCCGTGTACCAGTTCTCTCCCCCTCATTTGCGGGTCATGCTCTTCTCGCGTTGGGAGTTCGGCCTCGTCCTCGGCTATTGGCTGTTGGGATTAAAGCTGGGTCAACCCCTCGTTTGGCTGCGGCGGATGGAGTTTGCCTGAGCCCATACAGCGACTTACAAAGGCGGGACCGGGTTTTATCCCCGGTTCCGCCTGTCCTTGAAGAATGGTCAATAAGCAATGTATCGCTCACTCCCTCTCCTCGGGCGTCGGCAAATCCCGGCTGGCGATGATATCTACACCGGTACCGAACACATTAGCCAACACTACCTGATGCTCGCGCACTGGGGCCTCCAGGGTCACCTGGCGCAGGAGCGCAACCACAGGGAGCAAAAGCTCCTTGGGCAGCGCCGCCGAGGAGCGCACGGGCACGAGGGGCAAAATGCCCCCCTTGACCCGTACGGTAGTGGTCAGCATCCGTTTGGGGGCCGTCAGCTCCTCGCGCACGAAGGCCAGGCCGCGCTTGCAAGCCTGTCCGCTGATCTCTCGCAATTCGCCATCTTCCACAATCGCGTCAATGGCGCAACCCACAGGGCACACAACGCAGATGAAATGGCGTTGATCTCGCACCAGCCTCTCCTCCTCAAGTAGCAAGTTACACAGAGCACGCGGAGGAGGCACAGAGGATACTAAACCCTGTTCGTGCCAACTACGCAGAGGGTTTGCTATCTGCCCCCGTTTTTCTCCGTACCCTCTGCGCCCTCGGTGTCCTCTGTGTAACTTTTCTGTGGTAGATTCTTCTAGCGCGCGATGTGTATCTGAAGCGCTTCAACCCGGGCGACACGCTCTGCCAGGCCGGCCTCCAGCTCCAGGGTGATCATCTCCGAGGGGCGCACATATCTGAGCCGCTTGGAGGCCAAGACGTTCTCCCCCGCCTTGATCTGCACGTGCACGGCCTCCTCAATCGGCTGGCGCACGCGGAATTGGATGGGCAACGCCCCATCGCGCAGGGATTCGGCATGTATCGCCTGTGGGACGACGTGGCGCACGTTATCCCCTGGCCGGATAGGGATGGGCCGGGAAAGCTCAGCCGACCCGCGCAGGGCATACTCGGCAGCATAGTGCCCCGCACGCAGGGCACTCTCGGTGACGTCATCCACCAGATCATAGACATGCACAGCGTTCCCGGCAGCATAGATCCCCGGGACATTCGTGGCGTAGCGTTCATCCACGAGCGGCCCGCCGGTAACGGGGTCAAGGGCCACCCCGGCCATGCGCGATAGCTCGTTCTCGGGGATCAGGCCCACCGAAAGGAGCAACGTATCGCATTGCAACTCCTCTTGGGTGCCCGGAATCGGCTGCCAGCGTTCATCCACCCGGCTGATGACCACCGCTTCAACCCGCTCGGCACCCAGGACGTCCGTCACCGTCGTGCAAAGGCGCAAAGGGATATTGTAATCCAGAACGCATTGCACCAGGTTGCGCCGGAGGCCGCTGATGTAGGGCAAGATCTCCACCATGGCCACCACCTCGGCCCCCTCTAAAGTCAGCCGCCGGGCCATGATCATGCCGATATCGCCTGAGCCGAGGATGACGAAACGGCTTCCGGGCATGTAGCCCTCCATATTCACCAGTCGCTGGGCCGTGCCCGCCGTATAGATCCCGGCAGGTCGGCTGCCCGGAATGGCCAATGCGCCGCGCGGGCGCTCGCGACAGCCCATGGCCAGGACGATCGCCTTGGCCTGAATTTCCATCAGCCCTAGCTGACTGTTCGCGGCCACCACCTTCAACCCCTGATCAATGGCCAAGACCATCGTTCGGGTAAAGAACTCCACCCCCGCCTCACGAGCCCGGCGAATCCAGCGCCCAGCGTACTCCGGGCCGGTCAGATCGGCAGAAAAGATGCGCACCCCAAAGCCGTTATGGATGCACTGGGGCAAGATACCCCCTAGCTCATCGTTGCGCTCAAGCACCAGCACGCGGCCGGCCCCCGATTCCCGTGCCTGATAAGCCGCAGCTAGACCCGCCGGGCCGCTGCCGACGACCAATACATCACAGCGCAGCTCCCTCACGCGCTCACCTCCTTGGTCTCGCGCAAAAGGAAGCGCGAACGTCCACCTTTCAGGGTGATCTCCAAAGGAGAAAGCCCTAGCTCGCGGGCCATGATCTGGATGACCAAAGGGGTATCAAAGGCTCCCTGGCAGCGTCCGCTGCCCACGCGGGTGCGGCGCTTGAGGGCGTCGTAGGTGCGTGCGGGAATCGGCGCATGGCAAGCGGCGACGATCTCCCCTTCGGTGACCGTCTCACAGCGGCAGATGACGTGGCCATAACGCGGATCGCGGGCGATGAGCGCCTCTTGTTCCGCGCGACTCAGGCGCGAGAAACGCGGAATGCCTTGGCGCAGGGGGTTATAATCCGGGCGTTCCACAAGGCGCAAACCCGCCTCGCGCAACATCTCTACAACGTACTCGGCGATGGCCGGGGCAGCGGTGAGGCCAGGGGACTCAATGCCCGCGAGCACCAACAGGCCGTAAAGCCCCTGGGGGATCTCAATGCGAAAATCGCCCGTATTGCCCGCGGCGCGCAAGCCGGCGAAGGTGCGGATCACCATGCGTGGGTCCAGCCCGGGCACGAGCCTCAAGGCTCCGGCCATGACCTCGTTCAAGCCGGCAGCGGTGGTGCTCAGGTCCTCTTTGGAGGCAACATCATTCGCATTGGGACCGAGCATGACGTTACCGTGGATGGTCCGCGTGACCAAGATCCCTTTGCTGATCGGCGTTGGACAAGGGAAAAGCACGCTATGCACTAGGTCGGCGGCCACCTTATCCAAAACGAAATACTCTCCCTTGCGCGGCGTAATGCGAAAGCCGTCCACGCCGGTCTTGTGCAAGAGGTCATCAGCCCACAACCCCGCAGCGATGATCACCCACCGGCCGAGAAACTTGCCCCTATTGGTAACGACGCCCACGATCCGCTGCCCTTCACGGAGAAAGTCGGTCACCTCGGTCTCCAAAGCCAACTTCACGCCGTTAAGCACGGCATTCTCCGCCGCGCCGATGCAAAGGCCAAAGGGATCCACGATGCCCCCCGTGGCCGCATAGAGGGCCCCTACGGTTTTGTCACTGACCGCCGGCTCGCGGCGGCGCATCTCGGCGGCGTCAATGAGGCTGAGGCCGCTCACGCCGTTGGCCTGACCACGCCGATAAAGTTCCTGGAGCGTAGTCCAATCCTCGGCGCCGAGGCCCACCACGTAGGTGCCACAGCGTTCAAACTCCACATCCAGCTCCGCACAGAGCTGATCAAAGAGGCGGTTCCCGGCCACGTTGAGCTTGGCCTTGAGAGTTCCCGGCTTGGCATCGTAGCCGGCGTGAACGATGGCCGTATTGGCCTTGGTCGTGCCCTCGCCCACGTCGGAGGCCTTATCCAGAAGCAGAATACGCAGCCTGTAGCGCGACAGGGCGCGGGCGATGAGGCTGCCTACCACCCCCGCGCCAACGATGATGCAATCGTAGCTTGCTGCATTCATGCGCGGTTTCTCCGGCAAATTGGCAGGCATCAGGCTTCTAACCAGCCCTTGGCGCGCTCCACAGCGCGCTTCCAACCACGGTAACCCCGCGCGCGGCGAGCTTCATCCCAACATGGTTCAAAGACGCGCTCCGCGTTCCAATGATGGCGCAACGCTTCCAGGTTCGGCCACAACCCAACAGCCATCCCGGCTATATAGGCCGCGCCCAGGGAAGTGGTCTCACGCACCTGGGGGCGAATCACCGGCTTCCCCAGGATATCGGCTTGTAACTGCATCAACACATTATTGACGACGGCTCCCCCATCCACCTTGAGCGCGCTCAGGGCGATCCCCGAATCGGCTTCCATAGCCTCCAGTACCTCGCGTGATTGGTAACAGATCGCTTCCAGTGTGGCCCTAACCAGGTGGGCGCGGTTCACGTAACGCGTGAGCCCGACGATGATCCCGCGCGCGTCCATATCCCAATGGGGAGCAAAAAGCCCCGAGAAGGCGGGCACGAAATAGATGCCCCCAGCATCCTCCACGGAGCGGGCAATCTCCTCCGTCTCGGCAGCCTCCTTGATCAAGCCCAGGTTATCGCGCAGCCATTGTACCGCTGCGCCGGTTACGGCGATAGAGCCCTCCAGGGCATAGTGGCATCCCCCTGGCTCAAGCCCATAGGCCACCGTGGTAAGCAGCCCCCTAGACGAGGGCACCGGGCGCTCGCCGGTATTCATAAGCATGAAGGAGCCGGTGCCATAGGTGTTCTTGGCCTCTCCCGGCGAAAAGCAGGCCTGCCCAACGAGGGCCGCTTGCTGGTCGCCCACAGCGCCGCAGATAGGGATACCCGCTCCCAACACGTTGCCCGACGAGCTCCAGCCATAGATCCGCTTATCGCTTGAGGGACGGATCTCGGGCAACATCTCGCGTGGGATGGTCAGAATATCCAGTAGCTCCTGATCCCAATCAAGCGTGTACAGGTTCATCAGCATGGTACGCGAAGCGTTGGTTACATCGGTGACGTGTACGCCACCCTTTGGGCCGCCGGTGAGGTTCCAGATGAGCCAGGTATCCAGGGTCCCAAAGAGCGCATGGCCACGCTCAGCCCGGGCACGCAAGCCGGGGACGTGATCCAAGAGCCACTTGAGTTTAGGCCCGGAGAAATAGGTGGCCACCACCAAACCGGTCCGCTGGCGGAAAAGGGGCTCCAGTCCATCATTTATGAGCTGTTGGCAGATATCCCGGGTGCGCGTGCATTGCCAGACGATAGCGTTGGCGTAGGGCTGCCCGGTACCCTTATCCCAGACGATGGTTGTCTCGCGCTGGTTGGTGATCCCTAGGGCAGCGACCTCCCTGGCCGAGACATTCCCTCTCTCCAGCGCCCCTTGGAGGACCTCCTGGGTGCGCTGCCAGATCTCCAGGGGGTCGTGCTCCACCCAGCCAGGCTGGGGAAAGATCTGCCGATGCTCCTCGTAATGGGAGCTCCGCGGTTTACCCCACGGGTCAAAGACAATACAACGCGTGCCGGTTGTGCCCTGATCAACGGCGGCGATATAAGGAGACACTGGCCCTAGTTCCTTCCCCGCACGAGCGACAAGTTAATCGTCCTGAAGGTTATAAAAGCCATGCGCTTTTATCCTATGATAACAACAAGAGCAAAAACCCGCAACGGAGCTCTTAGGACGCTTTGCCCTCGCTCACCTTGGGCTTGCCCATCTGTAACCCTATCATGTGCTCTTCGTTATAAGTCATGAGGGGCTAGATAGCGCCTGAACCCCATAAGTGGGGGTGCCGACCATCAAGGCCTCTTGCCCCTGAGGTTATCCTAGAAAGGAGCGCTTGAGATGTCTTACCGACGATCCGTGTGGCTAACCTTACTTTTGCTCTTGACACTACTCATGACAGGCTGGGTGGGCCTCGCCGAGCCGCCAAGCAACAGGCCCGTCCAGAGCTTCAAAGTGGCCGACCCGCGCGCGGGCTTTTTAGCCTTAAACCAAGTCGGCGCCGAGAACTTTATGATCCCCTTATCAGGGGATATAACCGTCTCCAAGGGAGAGCGTTTTCGCCTTTACAGCGAATATGAGGGCGTGTTCTTCCCAAAGGCCGTGGGCTCAGCTACATTTGAGCTTATGGTCTCGCTGGTGCGCGCCGACGGCAGCCGGGAACGTTTAGGGCGTGACCAAGCGACTGTAGCGGGCATCGGTCCAAGGCGCAGGAGCGGCACCCTGACTGTAGATGTCGCCCTGAACAGCACCGGCGTCTATACGCTGGCCATTTCCTCCCGCATTACAGCACATGTGGTGACGGCCGCGCGGCGGATCAGCGATGAGGATGAGATCTTGGCCCGAGTGACCGTCCAACAGGGGAGGAACCCAGATAGCGATCGTATATCCGCAGTAGAGTCGGCAGC
>Ga0068707_1002737_pt1 | contig 12389 bp, 6 predicted proteins | sample YNPNPMetaG_FD_66600 | JGI IMG/M metagenome (GOLD analysis project Ga0068707, IMG submission 66600) | Anoxygenic and chlorotrophic microbial mat microbial communities from Yellowstone National Park, USA - YNP NP MetaG | ecosystem: Environmental > Aquatic > Thermal springs > Hot (42-90C) >... | reverse complement strand
GAATCCCTGTATCTCCTGGAGGACCTCCTTGCGAAAGGCCATGTTGCACCCTGCGATGTGTTCGGCGACCTCGTCGCTTATCAGGACCACGGTAGGCCCGCCAGGGGAGGCCGCGACACAGGCAGGGATGAGCTTTTCCTCGGGCGGCGGGTAGTTCGGGCCGCCCACTGCCGAGAGGCCTGTGGAGAGAAATTTCGCGACCATGTAGGTGAGCCAGTCAGGGTCAGGGACGCAGTCCGAATCGGTGAAGGCGACAATCTCGCCTTGGGCGGCCTCGATGCCCGCATTCCTGGCAACGCTCAGCCCCATGTTCTTTTGGCGGATGTAACGGATGTACGGAAAGCTCTGGGCGATCTCAGGGGTCTTGTCCGTTGAGCCGTCATCTATGACGATGACCTCGTAATTGGGATAGTTGAGATGTTCGAGCGAGGCGAGACAACTCCGTATGGTCCTCTCTGCATTGAAGGCGCAGACCACGACCGAGACCTTGGGGTAGGCAGGAAGCTCGGGCGGGAGGGGTTTGAGGTAATGGTCCTGCACTGCGTAGAAGGCAGGCTTCGGCTGCCGTCTGCGGTCGACAAGGCCGAAGGCCCACTCCTGGACGTCGTAGCCGCCGGTGAACCACTCGTCGGTCCAGGAGAACACCACGGTTCCGGCCACACCCATTTCGAAGCTCGCCTTTACCTGCCATGAAAGGATCTCCGCCTGGCCCTTTTCGCCCTCCCGGAGCGAGTCGATGCCGAACTCGGTCAGGACCAACGGCCTGTCTCCTGAGAGATTGTGGAGTCTCGACAAGTAGCGCCGGAAGTCGCTCTCCCTGTGCAGGTAGACGTTGAAACAGACAAAGTCGGTGAAATCGGTGATGAGGTACTCGGTCGAGGGGAAGTTCGCGTAGCTTATCAGGGCCTCGGGGTCGACCTGCTTTGCCTCGTCCATCAGTTCGAGCAGGAACGCGCGCATCTGCTTTGCGCCGTGCCAGCGGACGACATCCGGGGGTATCTCGTTCCCGATGAGGTAGGCGAAGACCGCGGGGTGCTCGTCGCACGCCTTGACGCCCTCGGAGATGGCTCGCCTGATCTTGGCCTTGAGTGCAGAAGATTCGAGGAAACAGACATGCTGCGTCCAGGGGATGCCCACAAGGACCCGGAGGCCATGCTCTGCGGCGAGGTCAAGCAGCCAGAGGGGAGGGACGGTGAAGGTCCGAAGGCAGTTCGCCCCCATCTCGGCCATCAGGCCAAAGTCCTTTTCGACCATAGGCGGTACGGGGAACTGCGAGCCGTCCTTGGAGGGTGCAAAAGGCCCGTACGTCACCCCTTTGAGAAAGAATTTCTCGTCGCGCAGGAAAAAGAACTTGCCCTTGACCCGTATAGGGCCCTTGAGGACCTTGGAGGGGTCTCGGCGGGGCCGGGGTGCCTTTTCGGCAAAAGCAGTGGGTTCGACAGGAAGGGGTTCCATCTGGGGACCTCGCTCTGCATTACCATTGGGAAAACGTTATGCTAGCATATTGGCGGCCAAACCTGAAGCGAGGGGACGGAGGCATAAGCTGCGCCTCGATTCGCCCTGGTGCCTGCGCACGGGCGAATCCGAATCCTGTTAAAGAACATATACGCTCGGGTCGAGCCCTGCGCAAGAAAGGAGTGTGGGTTGTATGGGCCGGAAGGAGAGCACACCGCCAAGGGCGGCCTGCCGGGCCGAGGTCGGGCCGCACGGGCCGTCGAGGGGCGCGTTTTCGCGAGTCGGCTCTTTTCAGTCGCCGGAGAGCGACCCCAGGGGATGCTGCAGGCGAGCCGGCAGGCCGTGCCGCAGCCGCCTCGGTCGCGATCGCAGAGGGGCTCCTGCGGGAAGGCGTCTTGCATCGAGCCTCACCGGCCGGCCAGTGCCGCTTGTCGCCCTCGCGGCGCTCGCGATGATCGTCTCGTGCAGCACTGGGCCGGCCGGCGGCAAGGGCCCAGGCCCCAGCGCCCGGCCCGGCGCTCGTATCCCAGAGGACTTTCTGTGGGGGGTCTCGACCTCGGCCTACCAAACCGAGGGCAATAACACTCGATGCGACTACGACCAATGGAACCGGGCAGGCCACGGCGCAGAGCTGAACGGGATGGCGGCAAACAGCTACGAACTCTTCGACCTCGACAGCGAGCTTGCCCGAGCGATAGGCGTCGGGGTCTTCCGCATGGGCATCGAGTGGTCGAGGGTCGAGCCTGAAAAGGGCCGCTTCGACAGCGTGGAGCTGCAACATTACAGGGCTGTGCTCGAGTCGATACGATCCAGGGGGATGAGGCCCTTTGTCACGCTCCATCACTTCACCAACCCCCTTTGGGTGGCACAGCAGGGCTGGTGGCTCGCGCCCGAGGTGATCGAGGACTTTGCCGGGTACGCGCGCAGGATGGCCGAAGAATACGGGGATATCGTCGACGACTGGATAACGTTCAACGAGCCTGCGATCTACGCGACAGGGACGTACTGGGCAAAGCTCTACCCGGGCGGGTCGTTATTGAACATGGAAAAGGCCACGACCGCCCTGCGGCATATGATCTACGCGCATGCCGCCGCCTATGACGCGATCCATGCGGCGGACCGCATCGATGCCTACGGGACCGGCAGGCCGTGCCGCGTGGGGTTTGTCGAGGCCTCCTACCCCACGCACGCCGCAGACGCGGCATCGGAGGAGGATGTCGCGGCCGCAGGGCGGTTCGACTCCTTTTTCAACCTCCAGATCTACGATGCCCTCGTGTACGGCAGTCTCGAGCCGTGGCTCGAGCCGAGGCGACAGGTATCTGGAGGCTCGCCTGGTGGTCATCAGGCGACCGAGCAGCCTCCGCACCCCGAGCTTGCCGGCAGGACGGATTATGTGGGCATAAACTATTACAGCCCGCTCTATGTGCGTTCCTTCCCTGGGATCCTTCCCCCGCTGGAGGCCGCACCCTGCTATGCGCCCATAGAGTTTCTCTGTTTTCGACACGGCCGCCCTGATGTGGTCCGCGGCGACAACGGCAACGAGGTCTCTCCCGAGGGGCTCCTCGAGGTCATAGAAAAATACGCGCCGTATGGCCTTCCACTGATCGTGACGGAAAACGGGATCGCCACGACCGACGGCAGGATGAGGTCGTGGTTCATCCTGGGTCATATCGAGCAGATCGAGAAGGCCCTTGCAATGGGGTACAGGGTGGAGGGCTATTTTCATTGGTCTCTCATCGATAACTTCGAGTGGCTCTCAGGCTACTCCATGAGGTTCGGTCTCTATCGGGTCGACTTCGAGACCTTCGAACGGACCCCCACCGAGGCAGTGCAGGCCTATCGGGAGATTATCGAGAGTCGGGGGGTGACCGAGGCCCTCAAAGCAAAATACACATGGCCTTGACCCTTGAGCGAGCAGTGCGGCCGCTGCACCGCACCGCGCCGTTGCCGAAGGACTCGGACGCCGCCCTCTCACGCACGCACCGGCCTCCCAGGATAGCGGTCGGGGCGGCGCTCGTTGGATGTATCCAAGGGAGGCGGTGCACGTCCCCCGGCGCAGCCCGGTAGAGGACGAGGAGCGTAAGACGCGTGCGACCCTGGGTACGCGTGGCGACAGCAGCGATCCTTTTGCTCGGGTGCGGCGCCACACCCGAGCACGCGGGGCCTCGCCCCCTCCTGCCGCAGTCTTCCTCCTTCAGGCACGAGGTGCTCTCTCATACACAGCGCGAACGCCTGACAGGCATCGCGACCGGGGAGTTCGGGAAACCCTCGCTTACCTACCCGCCTCTGGGCGTCGACCCGAAGTATCGTCACGTACTCACTTTCATGGTCTCGCCCTTTCTGCCGCCGCTGCGCGAGCCTATAGCCTCCAGTGGCCCGCTCGTTCTCTACAGCGACGAGATGGACGTTCTCGTCTTTTCCCCCATGGATCACTTTTTTGTCAGTCTCGTCTCTTTCGACAACGGCACTATCGTCTACGGGCTCGAGGGAAAGGTGAACGAGGTCCCGGCAGGGTTCACCCACAGATTCCTCCTCGTCGAAGGCAGAGGTATGGCCGCCACAGTCGACCATTGGGGCGATCTCCTTCTGGCTGACCGGAGGCGGGCCAGGACCGACCGTTACGCCGATTGCGGGTTGTCCTATCTCGGGTACTGGACCGACAATGGAGCGGCTTACTACTACACCACTGAACCGGGCATGACCCCGGAACAGACCCTGCTGGCAGTCAAGGCCGATGGGTCCAGTCGCGGTATCCCCTACCGGTATATGCAGATCGACTCATGGTGGTACTACAAAGAACCAGGCCCGATCCCTTTCATAAAGATCCTCACGGGGGGCCTTCTTTCCTGGAAGCCTATGCCAGAGGTCTTTCCCGACGGGCTGGCCGCGTTCAGAGAGCGGATCGATCTCCCTCTTATTGCACACAACAAGTGGTTCGCCGAGCGCACTCCCTACCGCGAGCGGTATGAATTCGTCGACGGTGAGGGTCTTAGCCTCCCGACGGGCAGGGGTGTCTACGACGAGTTCGTGGCGGATGCCCGCTCGTGGGGGGTCGTCACGTACGAGCAGGACTGGCTCGTGACTCAGTACCTCGGGACCCCATGGCTCCACGAGACGGTAGGCCGTGCCGAGACATGGATGGGGAATATCCATAGTGCGGTCCAGGACGGGGGGCTCACCATGCAGCTGTGCATGGCCGGTGGGGCGCATTTGATGGATGCGATCGACAGGCCTGCGGTCACGACGGTCCGCACCTCGGTCGACTATCAGCCGGGGGTCTCCAAGGAGTCCTTCTGGCCCATGTTCCACACGGTGAATATGCTCGCTCGGGCCTTGGGCGTACTCCCTTTCAAGGACAATTTCCGCTCGTCCGAACCCTGCGGCGAGCAGGAAGCGCTGATATCAGCGCTCAGCGCAGGCATGGTGGGTCCCTCGGACAAGATCGGCACTGCAGACCCCGAGATTCTGGGGCGCACGTGCAGGCCCGACGGTCTCTTGCTCAAGCCCGACCGGCCGGCTGTACCGATAGACGGGATGTTCCTGCCGCACTCGAGGCCCTTTATCGTCCATACGGTCTCGGAGCGGGGCGACGAGGGCGGGGTGTGGGTCTATCTGGCGGCCTTTCACCTCGCCAGGCGGCACCCGGAGCGCAGGCCCCTCGACGAATTGTTCGGTGGCCTGACATACGATTTTCGGGACCTGGGCACCATGTTCGTGTGGCCCGACCGGGTGGACGACTGGCGCGTCGACCTCTCGAGAGACCTGGGTATCGAGGGGCCGCGAGTGCTCTATGACTGGAGGGCAAAGAGGGCAGAGCTCGTCGAGGGGGCCTTCGAGATCCCTGCAGTGGAGCATCTGTACGATTACGCGTATCTCGTACTTGCTCCGATCGCGTGGAACGGCCTGGCATTGATCGGGGAGACAGGGAAGTACGTCACCCTGGCGGACAGACGGTTCAGGCGGATTGAGCACTTCAGGGACGCGGTCTGCGCGACACTCGATGGCGTGCCGGGCGAAGAGGTCCTCGTTCGCGTCTTCGACGCAAAAAGCGGCATGCTGCTCCCGGCTGCCGCTGCCACAATCGATCGAGAAGGAAGTGCCAGGGTGTGCGTCTGGAGGGAGGCACCTGCGGCCGCATGGATAGGCACGTCCGACCGAGTTTTGCCGGAAGCGCGCAAGGGCCCTGGCCGCTCCCGGCCTTCCGGCCCGGCTGCCCGTGCGACGCTCACAGCGACAGAGGGGCCTCAGCGGGATTGTCGTCTCAGAAACCCAGGCCGACCATCAGGGAGATCGTGCGGTTCTTGAAGTCGATGTCCGTGCCCTTGGGCAGTGAGGCGTAGAGTTCACCCGGGAGATCGCCGATGTCTCTAAGCCCCAGCGTGTACCGTGCGTCGAGGGTGAGCTTTAGAGTGCGGAGAGCAAAATCCAAACCACCCCCGAAGACCAAGCCGATATCCATTGTCTTTACGTAATCGCCTATGTCCACTGAGAGATCCGATCCTTTGAGGCGTGCGTCCACCTTGAAGGCCATGGACGGGCCGAAGAACAGGTTCGGCGTGACGATCGTCTCCGTGGGGATGGTGAGCTTTGCCAGGAGCGGGACCTCGACGTAGTGGAGCTTTATGCCGGGATTGCCTTCTGCCTCCTTGTTTCGTTGGCCTTTCATGGAGTAGAGGACCTCGGGCTGGACGGCGAACCACCTGCTCAGGGCGAGCGAGGCAAACAGACCGCCGCAAAACCCTGCCCGGGTGTCTGTGTCGACGTCTCGATGTATGTCGAGTCCGCCTGTGGAAAGACCGATGTCCAGGTCGGAGAAGGTCGTCCCGACCTTGACCCCGAAAAAGAGGTTTTTATCCGAGGCTCGAGCAGTGACGCCTGAAGCGATCATGACCGAGGTGCACATGAGCATGAGGCCGAACAGGATCGCGCGTTTCATCTGGGTCCTCCTCGGGTGTGGTTGAGTACCGGTCAAAGGGCCTCGGTGGCGGGGCGCCCCGCGGGGCGAGCATCCGGCTCTCATCCAGGTGAGGCCGCGTGTGCTTTAGCTTATAGTCGTTTTCTGTTCGGGGCGTCAACCAAGGACCTCGATTGGTGCCTGTCTCGAGCCTCTCCCCACGCGTCTTTTCCTCCCCTGCGGATAGGCCGCGATCCGCAGGCCTCTTCTTCACACAGGCCCCCTCGATATGGTAAGGAGGAGGGGAGGCGGGTGTTGTGGCGGATGGCGCCTTGAATGGGGCGCGGTGGTCCCCCAGGGGGTAGGTAGGGTGGGGTGGACGCGAGGTCGGCTCGAGCGCCCCGAACGCAGGTTCTTTGTACGAACCGCCACCGGAGAAAAGCACGTTCGTGGAGCCACCTTGGGGGAATCCCGGCACAGGTACGACAATGAGCATCCCTGACGAGACGCAGTGCCGCGAGCTGATGCGGCGCTATGAAATGCTTCCGAATATCGTCGAACATAGCTACCGTGTCTGCCAGCTCGCCCTCTTCCTCGCCTCGGCATTGAACCGCAACGGCGCCTCCCTCGACCTCGAGCTCGTCCGCGCAGGCTCTCTTCTTCACGATATCACCAAGACGCGAAGCCTTGGGACCGAGGAGCGCCACGCAGAGAGCGGCCGGGATCTCCTGAGGGGGCTTGGCTATCCTGAGGTCGCAGAGATCGTGGGGGGTCACGTGAACCCGGAGGAGGGGGACCCCACCTCCCCCATCTCAGAGACCGATATCGTCAATTACGCAGACAAGAGGGTCATGCACTCGCAGGTCGTCTCGCTCAAGGAGCGCTTCGAGGATCTCGAGAAACGGTACGGCAAGACCCCTGAAGCCCGAAAGAGGCTGGGGAGGATGAGGCAGGCCGTGCTCGCGCTCGAAAAGAGGATCTTCAGCCGCCTGGGGATCGATCCGGGCCTTCTGGAGGGGTTCAATCGCCTCTCTGTCTACGCGCCTGCGTGCCTCCCCGGGACTGAAACCAAGAGGCGTTCCGCATGACCGGGAACCTGAAAAAGCCTGTATCCCCCATCGATGTCTACAAGGCCACCCCCAAGACGAATTGCAAGGCATGCGGTTTTTCGACATGCCTCGCCTTCGCCACCCAGGTCATGTCGGGCGAGACACCCCTCGAGGTCTGCCCGTATATCCCCGAGGAGGCCGCAAGGGAGCTTCGCACGCGTATAGCGGCGCAGAAGGAGGCCGGGGTCTCCACAAGGCGAGATGTTTACAAAGATACGTCCGAGTTCGTTCGCGCCAGGCTCGACGGCGTGGACTTTCGCTCTGTGGCCGACGGGATCGGGGCGTCGTATCTCGTGCGCGACGGTGAAGAGCTCCTCAGGCTGGTGTACCTGAACCGGGAGTGCCTGATATCGAAAAAGGAGATCCTCATCGATGGCGCACCTGCCCGGAATCACTGGGATGCGATCCTGCTCTACAATTACGTGTACTATTCTGGAAACGCGCCTCTCGAGGGCGAATGGATCCCGATCGACGTCCTGCCCGGCCACATACCCAAGAAACCCGAGCTCGAGCACGGGTGCGAGGAAAAGATCGCCGCGCGCTTCCAGGGAAACCTCGAGGCGCTCAAGGGTTCGTGCAGAAGGCTCGGCGGAGAGCCTCTGGATGCGGAATCCAACGCCGAGGCGGCCTTTGTGTTCCGGCCCCTCCCGAAGGTGCCTTTTTACCTGCTGTTCTGGGATGAGGATCCCGAAGAGGGATTCCCGGCACGGGCAAAGGTGCTCTTCGACCGTTCTGTCCCCGGGTATCTGGACATCGAATCGCTGGTGTTCCTCGCTGAGCGCTTCGCAGACGCCTTGACGGAAGAGGGGTAGAAGACGGGAATGGTCCTCTGCTCCGCTTTCTAGCCTTTTTCAGGCTCGTACTCGATGTCCGCCTCGTCCAGTGGCTCTTTGACCGCGTTACGGAGCCACGAAGGGTCGAAACCTTCAGAAGATGTCCCTTCGACAGTGACCATGACCTTCCGCTCGTTGGACTTGTCCGCGAGATTCGCGATGGCCTGGAAGGCCTTGAAGAGCTGATCCCTCGTTGCCCTGAATCTCAGTTGTAGGGTGCGCTGCCGTGCTGCGTAGCCTGTACCTGAGGTCGTGGCAGGCGGCGGCCCGCCACCTCCATGCTGAAGAGGCGTAGTAGAGGTGGGAGCCCCAGGTGTGGCCGGAACGGTTCCCGGTGCCGGAGGAGCTGACATTTCGGGGATGGCCGCAGGAACCATGATGAAGCCAGACTCGAAATCCACCTCGTCTTCGGCAAGCGTCCTTCCGATCATCACCTTGTCCCGGGCCACCTGAAACTTCGCGTCGGGGCCGAGGGCAGGCTGTGGTCCGCCAGCCTGCGCCGAAGCCGCGGCACGCAGGGTCGTGTATGCGAAGGTCCCTTCCGCTACCCCGCGCGCAATGCCTTTCCGAAGGACGTCCGACGATTCGAGGCGCGGTGGGGCGATGTCCCGGAAAAAGGCCTCCAGGACCTCTGATGCCTTGATGCCCAGCAGGGGGGATTGATTCGGCGCAACGGGCTCACCCAGCTTTACTCGCTCTGCGATCTTGCGCGGGGTGATGCTGCCATGTACACGCGGCGTGCCCACGATGGTGAGCAGTTCCATGATCCGCTCGTGAATACCGGTTGCCTGTAGTGGTCGGCCGCCCCGCTCCACGCGTTCGATCTCGATCTGCCCGCCATCGACGCGAGGCAGCCACACCGCCGCGTAGAGGTCGCGGAAGCATGATTCGGCCGCAGCCTCTTCGGTTCGCCTCCTCTCCTTGAGCTGTTCCAGTTGGTCCTTGCTCAGGCGGAGCTGCTGCTTCTTCGCCTCTACGCGCTCGATGGCCAGGAGGTAACGGACCGCGCGGCGGAGCGCCTCGATCTGCTTCTTGTCGGGGATGGCCAGCCCGAGACCGTTGCGGTAGCGCCTCGGGCGGTCTCCGTACTTCGTAAGGTACTCCTTTGCTTGGCGCTCCTGCTCGGTCTTGCTTTCCCCTGCAAACTCCAGCGGGAGATAGGAGACCAGGAAACGAGGCTCTTCGTCAGGAATATCCTGGGTTCTCTCTGGCCACACGATGGCCGTGTGGTGTCGTGCAAGGCGTTCGTCGAGCATCTCTTTGATCTTCTCCCGAACCGGCCCTCGTCCCTGAGCTCGCGCCTCCTCGCGGGAGACGCTCTGTTCTGCGTCCTCGATCAGCTTGGTGACGTTGGGGTCCTTCTTCAAGCAATAGCGGACGCCGTCGTAGTGCAGGTAGAGGCAAGTGTTGCGAAGTTCGGCGAGGACCGCGGTCGCCGTGATGTTGTCCAGGTCGGGACCGACGCATGCCGCGAGAAGCTCACTCTCGGTCACGCCCGGCGGCAGGGTCTCGGCGTCGCCCGCTCCTTCCCTCCGGAGACCACCAAAGGAATACAAGAGGATGGCCGTGGCCAGCCGCGTCGCCGGCTTGACGCTCGCCAGTGCGGGCGTCTCCCGTGCCATCCGCTCGTCAATGCGCTTCGCCCGGGCATTCGGGCCTTCGATGTCTGCCGTGATGACCGGGTCGTAGTCATTCTGGACCCCGAGCTCCTTCAGCATCTTGACCCGAACGTTGACATCCTTGAGCGGCACATCACCGGGTCCAAGGAGCGGCTGCGCCCCGCCGTTTTTCTTGAGAGAGTGCATGCAAGAGGCGAGGAAGCGAAGCGCCCCCCGCGTCCGCTGGAAGGCGTCAAGGGCAGTCCATCGCTCGCGCATCACGTCAATGAGAGCCGGATGGAACGGATAGGCGGAACGCATCCGGTCACGGAGCAGACGCCCTTCTTCCTCAGCCTGTTGGCGCTCGGTCTGCGTCTCCGCATGGGCCCGCCGCATGCCGGTCACAACCTCTTGATATGCCGTTGCGACTTCCAGGGCGACGGTGGGATCCGGGGGAGCGCTGAGAAGACGACGCTGCAGAATAGGGAGGACCTCGTCCCCGCTGACTGGCTCCCGAAGCTGGTCTACCCGTGCGGCGAGCTTGTCGATCTCAGCAAGCAAGGCAACGTTCCCGAGCGCCTCCCGAGCACTCCAGGTAAGGGAGTAGACGAGCGCCGCGTTCGTGCTTCCCGACACCTCGATCGTCAGATTCTGGAAGAAGTCCTTGGCTTGCCGTTGCAGGGTCGAGTCGAGCACCGCCACTGCGGCCGCCCGCTCCATGTACTTGAGGACCTCGTCCAGCAGAATAAGGACTGGACGCCCGCCGGCCCCTTTGGTGAGGAGATCCCGGATCACGTCGCCACCTGGAGCGACGCGGTCCTGGTCATGCTGGGCGACGATGGGGAAGGCCTTCTCCGGGTCGATCTGCCATGCGAGCCAGCCCCACATGGTTCGAATCGTGCGCCTGCCGTCGAGTTCCTTCCCATTGCGGGCGTCGAACTTTTCCCCGTCGAACACCGCGACCGCCACATTCTTCGGCCGGGCAAAGGTCTTCCCCTCGGGGATGCTGTCCAGGGCCTCCCTATTACGAGCGGCGTGGAGGAGCGCCGCGAGGGTGTGCGACTTGCCCCCGCCGAAGGGCGTGCGGAGCTTGAGGACCCGGTTGTAACCCGACGTTCCGGCAAGCGACGCGAGCACTTCCTCCAGGAGCTTTTGGAGGTCGGAGGTAAGGTAGGTCGCCCGGAAGAAGGCCTCCGGGTCCCGGTTCACGACCGGAACGTTGGGGTCGCCTGCGGCGATGGCCCCGAGGTCGATGGCGAAGATCGCCTCCGTGAGCGCTCCCCCTTCGACATCGGGGTGCAGCTTCACGAGGTCGGTCCAGGGGCGAAGGGCGCGTGTGCTCATAGGATTGTTCCTCGTTTACTTGCTGCGATTCTGGTCATTCGGTCCATTTTCGGGTCATTCTCGGGCATTCGATACTTCCACGAGCCGGCCAACTCGCACCTTTGTCCCATCGCGCCAATCGCGCCACAATCGCGCCACAATCGCGCCAATCGCGCCAGTGTGTCGCTACCTCGATTCATTGGCCTGCCTCATACCAAGTAGCTCTTGCCGTACCGTGTTTCACCAAGAGCCCCTTCTGCACCAGCTCTTGAAGGTCGCGCTGTAACGTCCGCTTGGGCGCCTGTACAAGCTCAGCGTACTCGGCCAGTGTCATTCGTCCCCTCTCCGTCACGTAGCGAAGCGCCTTCATCTGCCGCTCGTTCAGCCCGACCCCCGCGAATCGCTCTTCTACAGGGATGGTCTTTCGGAAGACGGTCCGAAACGAATCTCCGTAGGACTCGAACTCCGGCTCCGGCAGACCGGCGGCCCGGCAATCATCGATCATCCGGCGGATGCCGGTGCCGAACTGCTCGATGTACTTGATCAGAAAAAAAGCGTCCGCGATCAGTTTGTTGCGCGGCTTCGATTCATGCGGCTTTCTCAGGTCTTCGACCGTCAGACCGGCGGGCAAGGCGCCCGGATTCGACACGGCGAGACTGTGATCGAAGATGCGCACCTGGACGTTGCCGCTCGCGGCGTAATCGCGGTGGCACACGGCATTCGTGATCGCTTCGCGAACGGCATCCAGCGGATATTCCCATCGCTCGCTCCGTTCCAATTTCCCCTCGATCTTCACCGCCATGCTGGTGTTGCGCTGCACGAACGCCATCGCCTCCTCGACCTGCCCAATGATATCGCCTTCGATCACCTTCAAGTCGAGAAACTCCACTTCGTCGTCGCCCTTGAAGCGCGCGCAGCGCACCTTCGCCTGAACGAGAAACCGCTGCGGGTTCTTTCCGAACAGGAGCAATCCCGCAATAGTCGGTTGCCCGTTCTGCACCAGGTTCAACTGACGGAGCGCCCGCTCGACCGGGGTCTCGGGATCGATCGCCCATTGGCGTTCTGCCCTGGCTCGGGCCAGAAATCGTTGAACCTTGTCGGGATCGATATCGTCCAGTGTGGCGTCCGGCCGGGCCGTTTGATCCCAGGTCACCCCGCGCGTGGCCAGGTAGAGTTC
>Ga0068707_1002732_pt1 | contig 12393 bp, 12 predicted proteins | sample YNPNPMetaG_FD_66600 | JGI IMG/M metagenome (GOLD analysis project Ga0068707, IMG submission 66600) | Anoxygenic and chlorotrophic microbial mat microbial communities from Yellowstone National Park, USA - YNP NP MetaG | ecosystem: Environmental > Aquatic > Thermal springs > Hot (42-90C) >... | reverse complement strand
CGTCCTCAAACCGCCTGGCCATGATCGCTTGAGTGGCCTCCTCTTCAGACTCAAAGACACGCGCTGGCCCACGATGGGTGAGCATCTGTGGGGCAACAACGGCCTGCTTGACCACTGCGCCCTGGGGAGCCAGGTTGCCGAACAGAATAGCCAGTCCACCGCTGGTCGAGTACGGGTCCTCCACAGAGCGGATGACCTGACGATCATGGACACGGGCTGTGGCCAGGTTCTCCGCCAGACGCCTGCCGGTCACTGTCAGAACTTCGCCGTTCAGCAAACCAGCCGCCAGCAACTCGCCCATTACCGCCGGGATGCCGCCAGCCGCGTCCAATTCCTCTATGTGATGTCCACCGGCAGCCGGGCTCATCTTACACAGTTGTGGGGTGCGGGCGCTGAAATCGTTCAATTCGGCCAGAGACACGCTGACCCCGGCCTCATGGGCGATGGCCATCAGGTGCAGGATGGAATTGGTGGAGCCGCCCAAAGCCATGTCTACAGTAAAAGCGTTGCGAAAGGCAGCCTCGGTGAGGATGTCCAGGGGCTTCACATTCTGGGCCAACAGGGACATGATCTGCTGCCCAGCCTGCCTGGCCAGCCGGATACGGGCGGCGTGCACGGCCGGGATCGTGCCGTTGCCGGGCAACCCCATCCCCAGAGCCTCGGTCAGACAGTTCATCGTGTTAGCGGTGAACATCCCGGCGCAGGAGCCACAACCCGGACAGGCCACCCTCTCCAGTCGCTCCAGTGCCTCTTCTGCCATCTCCCCTCGAGTTACGGCTCCTACAGCCATGAACACATCGGCCAGGTCAACCAATCTGCCATTCAACCGGCCAGCCAGCATGGGTCCACCGCTGACCACAATGGTTGGAATGTTGAGGCGCGCTGCAGCCATCAACATGCCTGGAATGATCTTGTCACAGTTGGGAATGAGCACCATGGCATCGAAGGCATGAGCCTGAGCCACGACTTCCACCGAATCAGCGATGAGTTCGCGGCTGGGCAGGGAAAACTTCATGCCCGGGTGATTCATGGCGATGCCATCGCACACACCGATGGTGGAACACTCGAAAGGCGTACCACCAGCGGTGCGGATGCCGGCCTTGACTGCATCGGCAATCTGGCGCAAATGGATGTGGCCTGGAATGACTTCGTTGAAGGAATTGATCACCCCAACAAACGGCTGGCTTATCTCCTGCTCCGTGCAACCCAAAGCCCTCAGCAGAGAACGATGGGGAGCACGCTCTACTCCCTGTCGTACAACGTCGCTTTTCATGACTCCTCCCTTCGGGGTGGCCGCGGGCCAATCTCCCCCGCCTCACCCCAACCCTGGGGGTAACTATATTCAGGCGGTGACTGAAAGTCACCTTCCTGGGCCTGCGGCCAATGGTCGGCCTTCGCCGACCAACTCTCTCATGATGCGCACAAAGTAGGGGCGCAGCGCCGCTGCGTCCGTACCCGGCGGAGGCCGACAACCGGCACGAAATGCCCAAGGAGGACGATTTCAATCGGCCTGAATAGTTACCCCTGGGGTAGAAGAAAGGTTTGGAGGGACATCCCTCACACCCTCCAGGCTGCTGCGCTGGCCTCTCTTTGCTGCCAGAACCCAAACAAAAAGCCTTTACCCAGGAGCATCATCCCACCACAGGGCAAAGGCGCCATTGCCAGGAGGCATCGTGCCTCAACTCCAAAATGAAAGAGCCTCCCGGTTGGGAGGCTCCTCAATAGGATGCAACTATAACGACTTCAGTCCGTCTTGCTCCCAACCGCCATCAGCTCCTTAATAATAAGGAGCTCCACCAATACGAGGATAATAATGCTGATAAGGAGGTTGGGAATCAAGGTCTGGCTCATTTATGAAAGACTCTCTGAAATATTTGGTGCAAAGTATACCACACTTTTTTTTGTTTGTCAATACTCTTCCAAGATTTTTAAGGTTGGCCCGAAGGTCCAGTTCGTTATTTCACCACCTCAATCTGTTCCGGCTCCTCGACGATGATCTCCGGCGCGCCCTGGTATTCCTTAACCAATCCCTTGACGCGCACCTTCTTGTTCAGGAACAGCTTCTCTGGCGGCTCCGGGAATTTCGGCCAATCGTCGGGGAAAATAACCACCTTGAAGGTGTCTCTGTAGTCCTCGTCAAAGTTGAGGAAGATCACCTTGCCTGAATTGTAGGTGGCCACCACCGTCCCCTCCACGGTGATAGTCTGCCCGTAGTATTGAGCCGCATCCTGCCAGGAAACGATGACCGGCGGAGGGGGAGAAGCAGTGAAAGTAGCGGTCACAGCGACCACAGGTGAAGCCTCTGGGGTACTTCCAGGGCAGGGAGGACAGCCAGGAGGGTGGACGAGGTCATACGCCGACAGAGCCATCTCAATCTGGCCCGGTTCCTCGACGATGATCTCGGGCGCGCCCCGGTATTCTTGCACCACCCCGGTGATACGCACCAGCCGGCCTTTAAACAACTCCTCAGGCGGCTGTGGAAATTTCGGCCAATCGTCAGGGAAGATGACAGCCTTGAAATGGTTGGCATAATCCCGGTGGAAATTTAAAAAGACGGCGTTGCCCGAATTGTACGTCCTGACCACAGTGCCTTCCACAGTGACCATCTGGCCGTAGTACTGAGCCGCATCCTGCCAGGAGATGACGTTCTCACGGGGACCACCGGGCCAGATGGGTCCGCTCTCTGAAGCTGCCGGAGGGCAAGTCGGATAGGGAGTGTAGGTAGGATAGGGGGTGTAAGTGGGATAAGGGGTGGATAAGGGTCCACAGCCGGAGGAGAGGCAAACGGTCGTCACGACCAGCAAGAAGGTCAACCAGATCTTCCCCAGGTGGTTCATGTCTACTCCTCCTGGAGCAATCGTTCGAAGAATCAGGGCCGGTTGAAAGGGTTAGCGCACAGTGAAATGAGCTGTTTGTTTCAATTCGTCGCCAATGTACAACCTGACTTCGTACTCTCCTTGCGTGTATCCACCGACGGGCTTTAAGAAAATCCAGGCGGTCCCGTATGAGCCCCACTCCCACAAGCTGCTCTCGCTGCCAATTTCCTTCCCTTCTCGATACCAGGCCTGAGTCCAGAGCACACCATTGGACAGATTTCGATAGTCGAAGAAGGCGTACAACTGTGAAATGCCAGCCGGAAAGACTGTACCTGGATTTTCGGGCTTGTTGTCCTCGGTCATACCCTGGGCCAGGATGATTTCACCGAAAGCAGCATCAGGCGAAGGGGTCTTGACGCCTACAACGGGAGTGAGGGCTGAAGATGGGGTGCCCGGAGTGGGAATGGCAGTGGGGCTGGGGGAAGGGGTAGCACTCGGCTGGGGCGTAGGGGACAGGGTAGGCGTTGGAGAAACGACAGCAACGGGAGTGGGAGACATAGTGGGGCTTAATGTCGGTGTAGGTGTCGGGCCAGCCCGGGCAACACGCCTGAAGGCGTTGGAGATGGTCAGCAGCACACCCAGAACAAGGGTAATAACGACCAGAAAACTGACAAGGAGCATGACCCGACCCGCTTTGATCCTTGCCTGTTCGCGGATGAAGTAGAATTGGGAGGTTTTCGCTTCTCTGATGTAACGAGTTGCAGCCAGCAACCCGATCAGGATGCCACCCAGAAGAACCCCAAAGATCCAGAGAGCATATTTGCTTATCAGCATGCGCTTACAAACCTTACCTGGGCATAAGAAGCTAACTGGACATTGGCTTTTTTTAACAGGATATAGTGGTGTTCAAAATTCGCCAGACTCCAGAAGCTAACAAAGCTTCGCTGACCTTTTGGCCTCTCAATAGCCTAAGTATACACGCCTTATCACCTATTGTCAATTTCAGATGACAATCCAGCAGCCAGAAAGCGGACTGTTGTCCAAAATTTGAGGAGTCTGGCGAATTGGATGGCGATGACGGATTTCAAAGTGCAGCGCTCCATCCCGAGGGCCCTGTTATGCGGGTAGCACAGGATTAATCCTGTGCCCTATCAGACGTTTCAAGTCAGTCAGGGAGGGTTCGATGAGATGGGGTGTTCCGCTGGCCTTGATGGCACTGTCCACATCCTTGAGGCCGTTACCAGTCACCAGTACCACAATACGCTCTTCGGGGCGGATCCTGCCCTGGCGCACCATCTTCTGCAATCCGGCCAGGCCCGTCACGCCCGCTGGCTCGCCAAATACTGCCGCCCTCCGGGCCAGGAGGCGCATGGCTTCCAGGATCTCATCGTCGCTGACGGTAAGGTACTCACCGCCTGTCTCACGCACCGCCCGGAGAGCCTTGAGCCGGTCGCGGGGGACGCCCACCGCGATGCTGTCGGCCAGAGTGTGAGGCACGATGGGTTCAATTTCTTCGCTGCCCTTCTGCCAGGCGGTATACAGGACGGCTGAGCCTTCCGCCTGCACGCCCATCAGGCGGGGCATCTTCTCAATGAAACCTAACGCCAACAGGTCCTTCAGCCCCTTCCATAGCCCGCCAATGATGCAGCCGTCACCAACTGAGACAAAGATGCGATCCGGTGCGTCCCAGCCCAGTTGCTCGCAGATTTCCAGCGCCGCCGTCTTTTTGCCCTCGGAAAGGTAAGGGTTATAGGCTGTGTTACGACAGTACCAGCCGTACTCCCTGGCGGCAGCCAGGCAGAGCTCAAAGGCCTGGTCGTAGGTGCCCCTGACAGCGATCACCGTGGCCCCAAAGATCAGCAGTTGGGCAATCTTGGCCTGAGGGGCCGTCTCCGGTACAAAGATCACGTTTCGGATGCCCAGGCTGGCCGAGAGGCCCGCCAGCGACGAGGCAGCATTGCCTGTGCTGGCAGCAGTGATGATGTCTCGCCCCAATTCCAGAGCCTTGACCACAGCTACGGCACTGGCCCGGTCTTTGAAGGAAGCCGTGGGATTGCGGCCATCGTCTTTGATCCACAGGTAGTGCAAGCCTAACTGTTCCGCCAATCGCCGGGCCCGGTAAAGAGGTGTCCAGCCCACCTGCAATGGAGGTACAGGGCTATCGGCCTGCACCGGCAGCAACGGCTTGTAGCGCCAGATAGAGTCGGTGGGGTCGGCGGCCAGCTTCTTCCGGGTCAACCTCTGGCCAATGAGACCATAATCGTAGATGACATCCAGGATACCTTCGTCGCCGTGCCTGGGGCAGACGTACATGACCTCGTCCGTTCTGTACTCCGCCCCACAAATCATACACTTCAGCCCCTGGACATGATCCATGCTCTCAACTCCTGAAACTCTGCCCAGGTCATGCCCCTCTCTCCCAATGCAATGTCCTTTCCTTTTCCATGGAAATCGGAGCCTCCACTTTTGACCAGACCCAACTCATCGGCCAGAGCGGCGAAGTGGGCGATCAGGGCCTGCACTTCAGCCAGAGCGAGCCCATAGTGAGGGCGGTTCTTGTTGTAAGGGTAAGCTATCTCCAGCCCCTGCACCCCGATTGTCCTGGCCCGATGGATCATGGCCTCGATGTCTCTCACTTTGTCGTAGGCACCCGGGTGGGCCAGGACGGGCACACCCCCTGCTTTTAAGACCACCTCAATGGCTTCGGCCAGGGTGAGAGAGAAACGGCGTTGAGTGTAAGCCTTGCCGCCCACGCTCAGATATTCAGCAAAGAGTTCCTCCCTGGAGGCAAAACGACCAGGGTTGCGGCGCATGACCACTTCGGCGATGTGGGGACGTCCGGGTACTCCTTTGGCCAGAGAGAATACTTCTTCGAGCGGGACATCAAGGCCATCGTTTTGCAGCACCTCTATTTGCCTGATCTTCTGCTCAATGCGCGCCTGTACCATCCTGTCGAGGATGTCCTTGAGTCCCTCGTCCTGATAGTCAATGAAGTAGCCGAGCAAATGTAACTCGACCAAGTCCTTCTCCGGCTCGTTCTTGATGCTCAGCTCGACCGCAGGGACTACCTCTATACCGTACTCTTCCCCAGCGGCCATGGCCCCGGTCACACCTGTCACAGTATCGTGGTCCGTGACGGCGATGGCCTTAAGTCCTTTGGCTCTGGCCAGGGCCACGATCTGTCTGGGGGTAAAACTCCCATCAGAGCAGGTGGAGTGGATGTGCAAATCCACTTCGTAGCGAGGCTCTGTGATAGCTCCTGCCTCCTGAAACACCCCGGCTGGCTGTGCGGCGCAGCAGGGAATCACCGGTTACGCTGTCCGCTCGGGATAAACCGTTCCCTCCAGTCCGGCGATGAAACGGTCGGCTTCCATAGCGGCTATGGCTCCCGACCCGACGGCAGTGGCCACCTGCTGCAGGTTCCACTCCTGGACATCGCCAGCGGCAAAGACCCCCGGCACACTGGTATGGCACCTCCGATCGGTGACAATGTAGCCGCGCTCGTTCAACTCCACCTGCCCATGCAGAAACTGGGTGTTGGGCACGTTGCCGATGTAGATAAATATCCCATCGGTTCGGAGGAGAGACTCTGCACCTGTCTTGACGTTTTTGAGGCGAACCTGCGCCACGCCCTGGTCTCCCAGAATTTCTGTGACTACGGAATCCCATACCCATTCGATCTTTTCATTCTTAAAGGCTCGTTCCTGGGTAATCTTTGTCGCCCGCAAGCGGTTGCGACGGTGCACCAGGTAAACTTTGCTGGCGTATCGGGTCAGGAACATGGCCTCTTCGACAGCGGCATCCCCTCCACCAACCACAACGACCGTACGATTTTGGTAAAAGAAGCCGTCACAGGTGGCACAATAAGAGACACCCCGGCCGGTGAACTCTTCTTCGCCGGGTACACCCAGTTTACGGGGTGCAACCCCCGTAGCGATAATCACAGCCCTGGCCTCATACTCCTGAGCGTAGGTCTTGACCTTAAAGGGATGCCCGGAGAAATCTACCCCGGTGACCTCATCCATCGCCATCCTGGCACCAAAACGCTCAGCCTGCTTTTGCATCAGCCGGGCCAGCTCCTGTCCGGTCACGGGCTCCGGGAAACCAGGGTAATTTTCCACCTCACTGGTAAGAGCTATCTGGCCACCCGGTGCCCTGCCGGTGATAAGCAAAGGGGACAGTTGGGCCCGGCCAGCGTAGATGCCGGCTGTAAGGCCAGCCGGCCCGCTGCCGATAATAATCAGTTTCTCTACCATCTCGATTCACTCCCATCAAGATGACTTTTGAGGCGGGACCTTGTCCGAAGACCAGTAGCGTTGGACCGCTTCCGACTGTCGTTGCTCCTCCAGCCAATCTCTGAGGGCTGAGGCTCGACGCTGGGCCAGGAGGTAAGGTTCCAGCTCCCGGTCAGCAGCGCGCTCCTCAACCCGGATGATATGATAGCCAAAGCTGGTCTTCACAATCCCACTCGTTTCCCCTGGCTGTAAAGCGAAGGCGGCTTCTTCAAACTCTGGCACCATCACTCCCCGGGGGAACCACCCCAGGTCTCCGCCTTCCTCTTTAGTGGTCTCATCGGTAGAAAGCTCTTTGGCCAGAGAAGTGAAATCCTCTCCTGCTTCCAATCTGGTCAAAACCGTCTGAGCCTCTTCTTCCGTCTTCACCAGGATGTGGCGGGCATGGACCTGTTCTTCGCTCGTCGGCACCCGGCTGGCAAAAAGGTCCTGAAGTTTACTGCGGAGGAGATTGGTTTCGATAACCCTGCGGTAATCGGCTTCATTTAACCCTGCCTCCTGGCGCAGGGTGTCCAGCAAAACCTTATAACGCTCCAGGAATTCAGCCTCGGTCATGACATGGGGTGTCGGCACAGGGGTAGGGGGCATTGTCGGAGTGGGTGTGGCAGGCGTGACAACCTCTGTCGTGGTCAAAGTGGGAGTGGCTGTCGGTGAGGGGGTAGGGGTGAAAAAAGCAGCCGTGGCGGTGGCTTCCACCGCTGCCTCCGCCGTCGCCGTAGCGTCTGGCGCAGTCACAAAACCCGCCCACCCGGCCACCTCTCTTCGAATCGCATCGTTAACCTCCTGTTCCGTCACGCTCAAGCCGTTTTGGGCTGCTTCCTGACGTATCAGCTCCTCGTCAATGAGGTCATCCAGGACTTGCATGTCAAGGGCCAGCATCTGGGTCTGGGCTTCATCAATGCTCTGCTGAAGGTATTGAGCCAGAAATTGGGAGCTTTCATCGCCAGGGTTCAACCGGGCTTTCTGGGCTTCGAGGTGAGCGATATAGTTTCTGAGAAGGAAGCGGCGATAGCGCACCATCTTTTGATAGGTGTCGGTGCGAATAGACACTCCCTTCACCACAGCTATCGGCGAGGCGGGTTTAGCCACATAGTCCTGGTACAGGCCCAGGCCCAGCACAACGGCAATCACCACAGCCACCCCTGTCAGGCCGATGATGAGCAGGCGCCGTTCTCGCTGTGCTTTCCTGCTGCGCGCGATCTGCTTTCTGGTCAGGCCCTCTCGCTTCGGAGTCCTCTTTGCCATTCCCTTTCTCCTGATCGGACAAATTACAGTACAAATGAAGAGCATAGGATTACCAGCCTATGCCCTCTGGGACCGCTGGCCGACACCAACCCACAGAGGCTCCGCCCTGCGAGCCGGATGGGAACCCTCGCCCAAGGCCAGACGGGCGGGGCTCACCCCATTGGCATCAAGCGACTCAAGTCGCACCTCAGGGGCTTGCAGCGGGTGTCCACCGGCGTGGACGCCTCCGCGCAGGCAGACGGCCAGCCGGGGGCGAAGCGCCGCTCCGCCCTGCCCCTACCGGCGCGATTTCCAACCGCCAACCCCTTAAGTTGATGCCTGTGGGGCGAGGCGAGCCTCGCCCGTACCCTTTTGGGCCTGCCAGTGGTCGGCCTTCCGACCCGTCTGCCGCCGGGCTCATGGGGGTATCGGCGAAGGCCAACACCTGGCGTGAAACGAATCGGGCGGAGTAGCCCCCAACACTTACCGAAAGCGACGGATGTGCTCGGCGGTGTAAGGCAAAAGGGCCAGATGTCGGGCTCGCTTGATAGCCACAGCCAGACATCGTTGGTGCTTGCCACAGATACCGGTTTTATGACGAGGTTTGATCTTGCCCCGATCACTCAGAAAATTACGAAGCAACTCCACCTGTTTGTAGTCTACAGCTTTGATCCCATCCATGCACAAAACGCATCCTTTGCGCCTTGGTGATGGGGATTCCCCAGACTGCCTTTGCAGCCATGGGCTTTCTTCTTCTCTATCTGCCAAAATAACCTCCTAATTGATTCAGAAAGGAATGTCACCAGCGTCCATCTCGGCGCTGTTCAAGCTTTCAAATTGGTCTGGACGACCGGTGAGTATAATCATCTCGTTAGCCACCACCTCTGTCCGAAAGTGTTTCTGGCCGTTTTCGTCTTCCCAACTGCGGGTCTGCAAGCGACCCTCCACATAGACTTTCTGTCCTTTGCTGAGATGCTGGTTGCAAATCTCAGCCAGGTTGCCCCAGGCTATCACATTGAACCACTCAGTTTCATCGTGACGTTCACCGTCAGCGGAGACCCAATTACGGCTGGTGGCCAGGCTAAAGGATGTAACCGGCTTGCCACTCGGGGTATAACGCATCTCCGGGTCTCGCCCCAGGTTGCCAATGAGCATGACCTTGTTCAAACCCCTTCCCATACTTCGTCGCACTCCTTTCCCTCAACTTACTCAACGTCGCGGCAAGAATCAAACCCCTTTCACTCATCGGTTCTGACAAGAAGATAGCGAAGGATAGGTTCAGAGAGCTTCAAGGTGCGTTCCAATTCCTGGATGCCCTCAAGCCCTAACTGGACCTGCATCAGCACATCATATCCTTCTTTGAATTTGCGGATAGGGTACGCCAGCTTTCGTTTCCCTTTGGAATTTACCTCGGTCACCTGCCCACCATGGGTGGTGATGGTTCCCACGATCTTGTCTGTGATGGCTGTCAGCTCTTCTTCATCAGCCTGGGGGTAGACAATGAAATACAATTCATAATTACGCATCTGACAGGCCCTGTCTCTCCTTTCCTCTGCTTCTCACCTTTTAAAGCCGGTCTATCCCCTGGAGGGGATAAATCCCGGCAACATTTCCAACTATAGCACAAAGTAACGATTTTGGCAAACTTAAGCGGCTTCGCCGCCGCCCCAAACCCCTGTATTTCTCCCCCTCCCCGTGGAGCGTCTAACGTTGAACGTAGAGCGGATCCTCAGCGCCGAGCATTCACCTCAAAGGCCATACTCGTTGTTTAGAGGCCAGGTTTCGCCGAAGCGCCCGCTCGAATTTTTTACGAGTAGGACGTATGTTGAAGTAGATCAGGTGTGCGGAGCAGCGGCAATCGGAGGAGCCAAAGCCCCGCACGGGCACTCGCGCTCCCGGTAACCCGCTGGCGACCTGGCCCCATTGACACTCCAGCTTCTCTGTGGAGAAAACACCCCATACTTCGACCAGTCGCGCCCGCTGGAGCAGATAGTCAATATGCCAGTGGAGCTTTTGGCTCGCCTGCTCAGCGTTCGACAGGGAAACAGCTGTGGGTGAAGCCCTCTGAGCCTCCGGCTCTGAGGGGTCTTTGCTACCGCGCCGGTAGCGGGCCAGCCGGGTCCTCAGGCCCCCGGGTCCCAATGCACTGCCCACGTAAAGGTAATAGCCCGCCGGAAAATCAAAGGTGCCCAGCCTGCCGACGGTAAGCCTCTCTTGTCTGTCCAGCTTGAGGAGCAAGGCATAAGTACCTGGTTCAGCGTCCGTCATTTCCAGCCATATTATAGCAGCACTCCCAACAATTGTAAATTAGACCAAAAGCTGGTATAATTTCCGACACCGGGACATGACTTTTCGGTGGTCAAAGTCCGGATAAGACCCCCTGGACAGGAAAGACGAAATGGACACACCAGTTCAAACCAAGGAGCAAACCCTAAAGACCGGGCAAGGGGTCTAAACAGAGATGAGTTTATGCAAGACGAGACATTGAAAAGGGCTAGAGATTCAACAACTCATTCAGAACGAAAGCAGTAGCCAGGGGAGGTTCACATGAGAATTGTGCTGGACGCCATGGGTGGTGACCACGCCCCGAGAGTAGTGGTGGAGGGCGGGATAATGGCTGTCAGGGAATATGGGATCGAAGTGGTGCTGGTAGGTCCGCGGCCGCTCGTGGAAGCGGAGCTGGCCCGGCACGACACGGCCGGGTTATCACTGTCCGTGGTCCATGCCAGCCAGGTCATCGAGATGACCGACGAACCCTCTATGGCAGCCAGGCAGAAGAAGGACTCCTCTATGGTAATCGGCATGAACCTGGTGAAGAATGGGGAGGCCGACGCTTTTACCACCGCTGGCAACTCCGGTGGCGCGCTGGCGGCAGCCCTCTTCCATTTGGGCCGTATCGAAGGCATCAAGCGCCCGGCCCTGTCCACCATCTTCCCCACGCGAAAGGGCTTTTGCTTCATCAGTGACATAGGGGCCAACACCGATTGCAAGCCCGATTACCTGTTGCAATTCGGCATCATGGGTAGTGTTTACGCCGAGCGCGTACTGGGCATTCCCAATCCCAGGGTAGGCCTCCTCTCCAACGGGGAGGAGGAAGGCAAGGGCAGCATCCTGGTCAAGGAGGCCTTCAAACTGCTCCAGAACAGTCACCTCAATTTCATCGGCAATGTGGAAGGCAAAGACATCCCCGCTGGCCTGGCCGACGTGGTGGTCACCGATGGCTTCAGTGGGAATGTGGTCATTAAACTGGCCGAGGGTGTGGCCGCCCTTCTGATGGAAGTCATGGAAGAGGAGATCAAAAAGAGGCCCACAGCCGTGCTTGGCGCATTGCTGGCCAGGGATGCTCTGCGAGCGGTGAAGAGCCGCCTGGATTACAGCGAGTACGGCGGCGCGCCCCTGCTGGGGGTGGATGGAGTGGTCATCGTCGGCCACGGCCGCTCCAATGCCAGGGCCATCAAGAACATGGTCCGTGTGGCCAGGGAGGCTGTGGAAAAAGGGATGCTGGCAGCGATCCAAGAAGGGATCGCTGAGAGGGTATAGCAGAGGGCCCCATGGGATGAATGGAGGCCCCATTTTGACGACGAGGGGAAGGGGTGGCATGTCAAGACAGCGTAATGCCCGCGAACGAGTTGTTATCACAGGTCTGGGAGCTATCACTCCTTTAGGCCTGACTGCCAAAGAAACGTGGGAGGGATTGGTGGCGGGCAAATCGGGCGTAGGGCCTGTCACTCAATTCGATGCCAGCTCCTTTCCCTGCCGGATCGCTGGCGAGATAAAGGGTTTTGATCCCAGCCGTTACATCAACTTCAAAGAGGCACGGCGTATGGCCCGCTGTTCACAACTGGCCATCGCTGCCGCTCAGGAGGCTCTGGCCGATGCCGGACTGGCGCTTCCCTTCCCCGATGAGGAGAGAGTGGGCGTTCTCCTTGGCACCACCGTAGGTGGCCTGGACCAGGTTGAGCAGGGCCTGCGCACGCTGTGGAACAAAGGGCTCTCGCGGGTCAGTCCCTTTATTGTACCGGCTGGCGTACCCAATATGCCGGCCCATCACATCAGTTGGG
>Ga0068707_1002730_pt1 | contig 12405 bp, 14 predicted proteins | sample YNPNPMetaG_FD_66600 | JGI IMG/M metagenome (GOLD analysis project Ga0068707, IMG submission 66600) | Anoxygenic and chlorotrophic microbial mat microbial communities from Yellowstone National Park, USA - YNP NP MetaG | ecosystem: Environmental > Aquatic > Thermal springs > Hot (42-90C) >... | reverse complement strand
GAGTATAAGGGGCGACAACGCTTTCGTGTGTTTATCCTGTCCCCGAAGCCATACAGCCGGAAAAAGAGCGGTAACTGCGGCACACCCCAGAAAATGGCGGCGGTTTATTCCGTGTTCAGGTGATTTAGGACTCATTGAAGCACCTCAGAGGGAAATACTTTTTTGTCTGATCACTGGGCACCAATATGACGCAAGGCAAGATATTGGGGTTTCCCCTCTATTTTTTTCCGAGTCAGACTTCGGTACACTACTCGAAGGAGAATAAACGTTTGAACCTGTCCGCGCAACAGACGCTGGAAACCTATATTGTGGTGCTGGCCGCCCTCTGTGGCGGACTGGCCACGTGGCTGCTTTCGGGATGGCTCCTGCGCTGGACCGGCCGCAGCATCTCCCGGCAGCGCCAGCAAACCGACAAAAGCGGGACAGCCCAACAAGCCCAGAAAGATGCAACAGCCCTGACGGCTCAGTTGCCCGCGGCCCAAAAGACCGTTTCTGAAAAAAGTGCCGGAACGCCGCCATGACCGACTGCTTTTCCATCTCGGACCAGAACGCTAAGAATGCACCACGCCGCCCGGGTCCGCGTCCCTGGCTGGGCGTCTATTTTTCCTGCTGTCGCGTCTACGCCCGGGTGTATCTGAACCGTGAGGGTAATGCCTTCACGGGGCATTGTCCCCGGTGTGCTCGTCCAATACGGATCGGGGTGAGTCCCGACGGTGTGGCCGCGCGTTTCTGGGCGGCAGAATAAACCACCCCGTCACCGCGCGTACGATGTGTTTCCCCCCTCTCACTCCGGAATCATTGCAGGCAGGACAGCGGAATCTGCCATACCCGGATCCGCTCCCGGTTCCAGGTATAGGATATTGCCACTCCCTGATCGGTCCGGATAATGGCGGGATACGAATACTCGCTGTCCAGATCCCTGTCGTTCTCGAGATGGGCCACCAGTTTCCACGTCGCACCGTTGTCCGCGGATACCGCAAGCGACAGCGGCGTACGGGGCCCCCACTGGATGTTAACCGGATTGAACACCAGCAGCACCCGACCGTCTTCCAGCCGCAGGGCGTCGATGCCGCTGTTGTTGTTCGGCAGTCCTGCTGGAATCATGGGACTCCATGTCTGGCCGTAATCGGTGGAGGTGGTTTTCCAGATCTGTTTGGCTCCGGTACGCACCAGCGCCGTGACCTGACCCGAAGCCGCTTCCCAGAAAGTAGGCTGGATCGCACCGCCCACGTGCCGGGGAATGGAAGGATCTTTCGGGAAGTTTTCCGTGCGCGTCCAGGTGCGGCCGCGGTCTGTGGACCGGTCCGCGAAACATTCCCATCCGCCTTTTTCTGTCGACGCCGGCGCCAGCCACGTGCCATCCGACAATACAATGGGTTTGTTTTTCACAGGTCCCCGTCCCCCGACATCACCGGGCACCAGTTCTTCAGGTTCGCTCCATGTGACCCCGTGATCATGAGAAATCCGGCGCCAGGTGGACCATACCTTCGGGTCCCGGCCGACTTTGAAAAACAGGTGTATATCCCCCGTGGCAGGGTCGGTGAACAGTACAGGATTCCAGTGGGCCATTTCACGTACACGGCCCACTTTTTCCGGCGGGGTCCAGCCCGACGCAGTCCGCCGGGACAGCCAGATCGCCACGTCCGGATTCTTTTCCCGGGTACCACCGAACCATGCGGCCAGAAGATCGCCAGACGCCGTTCGGGTCAAGGTGGAAGCATGACACTGACGGAAAGGACGGTCATCTCCGAAAACAAACTCTACGGTGCCGCCCTGTTCCATCACCCGTTTTTCGAAATCCGGCGCGTCGATTACCGCGCTGGAATCCAGGTTCGCGAAGTCCCCGGTCCGAAGCGCCTGGCAGGTCTGGGGAGACAGGACACACGGTTTGTGATCCATCCCCGCTAGAGTCGCGCAACAGGAAACCAGCATCCAGCCACTGATCATGGTTACTCCAAGCCACAGCACTCGCATGAGAAACTCCTTACCTCAACGGTATTCAGCCTGGGGCGGTCAGGTGCGCAGTGTTCTGTAAAGAGCCTCGGGCAGACCACTTCCTATAATAAGCCACCGGCCATCGTCCAGTTCCAGCAGGACGCCCCGATTTCCCGAAACATTGAGAAAGGCACAGCGTTTGCCCTCAAACCGTCCCCAGCGGATACCCCAGCCGCCGGCATCCAGAATGGGACGATACGTGACCACCCTGACCTCGCAAATCGCATCCAGGGGAATCCGCCGCCGGTAATAAGGAATCCAGCGGCCGAACGTAACCCGGATCTCACGGTCATCCACTTCGGTAACGGCCCGGAAGAGATTGGCGATGATAAAAAGAATGATTCCCCAGAAGACCGCCCATCCGGTCAACGCGGCCCATGTGGCGTTCACCTCTGTCGAAAGAGCAATCAACTGGGCTGCGGCAACCCCTAGGATGGCCGTCACGCTCAGCACATCCACCCACGCCCCGAAATGCTGTTCTTCCTGAAACCGGAGTTGTGCCATGACGGTTACCCTCTTCAGTATCGTACGACGCATGGAATACGGTGCAAGTGTCCGGAGAAAAATAAATCAGGGGTGGCTAAGCCTATCGTTTTAACCTACTTGTATTGAAGTTTAGTGGATAAATGTGTTTAAAACTCTATCTTTCGCAATTGTCTTCAAATTTCAAAATGTGGTATGTTACTAAAAGGGGAACTGGGAAGGGATCCCTATGCGCATGATTGCACCTCCTCCATATGAAAGTCAATGGGCTCTTATTTTTATGGCGCTGCTCGGGGCACTTTTTGGAGTCATGGGGCTGGGGTTCGCGCAGAACATGCTCGTTAACGGCGGGTTTGAGGCTCCCGCCCTGGTCAGCGGGGAAGCGACCCGTCCGGGGATTTCCGAATGGGGCGTGGTGGGTACCGCCTATACCGCTCAGGGGGTGACCGGTCAGCCCGACGCTCAGGAAGGAAGTCAGTATCTGCTGGGGGATACCGCGGATTTCCACGTATTCCAGGATGCCGGACAGTTCACACCTGGCGCCTACTACGTCCTGAAAGCATGGGTATACCCTACCGCGTCTCTGAGCGATGTGGAAATTCACGCGGTCTTGGAAGAGACCGAAACCTGGAGTGGATATCAGGCCGCGATGTTCTATCATCCTTTCTGGGCCGCACAGCAGGAAGATTTTACGCTGACGCCGGGACAGTGGACACGAATCCAGTATCTTTCACAGCAGACAGTGATCCCTCGGTTGTCGGAAAGGCTTTCCGTGTCCGGTTTTTCGGCCGTAATTTTGCCCTGGATGGGGTTACGCTCTTTGTTTCCGGTCCCCGTCCGGCCAAAACCTTTTACGTAAACAGTATGACGGGAAATGACGCGGCGGATGGTCAGTCTCCATCTACCGCATGGCGCAGTTTTGAAAACTTAAGCATGATGCTGCTGGTTCCCGGCGATCAGGTTCTTCTGGCCCGGGGAGGGGTATGGCAGGAGGAACTCCGTCTGGCCGGAAAAGGCGCGCCGAGTGCGCCCATTATTCTGGGGGCGTACGGGACGGGGGACCTGCCCCTCATCGAACGGACGGATCGGAATTCCGATCTGGGTGTGGTCATCCAGGGCCCGTCCAACTGGCTAATCTCCAGCCTTCACGTGCGAAACGCAAAGCTGGGCCTTTACCTCCGGTATATCGATGATTATGACAATGAAAACGTAACCATTGAAAATTGCGTGTTTGAAAACATGTCATCGGCCACGTTTGATCCCGCTCTGTACGGCTACGAATATGCATGGTCTTCAGGCATTTTCCTAGGAGGGCGTGTTTCGACCGAGAACGTGGCACGAACCGTGCTGCGAGGCCTGACCATCCGGAACTGCGGTTTCTACAATTGTGTGGGCGGTTTCGGAACCAACTGGTATTTTCCGCCGGGAAATCTGAACCGGCTGCAGAACGTGCTGATCGAAGACTGCGTTGGCACGAAAACCCTCACCGGTATCGTGTGGCTCAACTGGATTACCGGCGTCACCGTACGGCGGGTCCGCGTGACGGAACGGGCGGATACCGCGGGAATCTCTTTGGGAACCGGTACCACTGGCGGTTTCGTCCAATACTGCCGCGACCTGCTGATAGATGACTGCGAATTTGCGGAAACGGCCCGCATTCCCAGTGAAGCAGATGATTGCGGCTTTGATTTTGAAGGAGCAGTTGAGAACGCGGTTTTTTCCAACTGCGTGGTACGCGATAACGATGGACCAGCAATTCTGATGCTCAGTTCTATGGGAATCAATAGAAACGTGGTCATTCGGGACTGTACCTTTTACAACAACGCGCGGAACCCCATGAACGCAGATAACGCTTACGAACTCAAATCCGGAGATCGGGCATGTACCGGACAAATCATCAACACCGGGTTGTACAGGGGAACAGGAAGCACGGGGTGGATTTCATCCAAATGGGATGGATTCACGTTTTCGACTGTGCGTCAGCAGTATTATGCGGACGTATCCGGCAGACCCGCGGCATGGGATTTTAATGAAACAGCTAACGTGGAAGGCTGGCAGGCATCCGGCGCGTGGTCGGGACTTGCCGTGACCGATGGGGCAATCCATGGAGAAACCAGGCAGGGGGCTTTTCTGGAATCCCCCGCCACATGGGTGAATACCCATCAATGGCCGATGGTGAGGCTCTCGGCCGCCGGAACCCCAAGTGGTCAGTTACGTCTGTGGTGGATCACGGAAACGGATCCGGCTTGGACACTGGAAAAAAGTTTGCTGACAGCCTTGCCTGATGTTTCCGAACCGATATTGGTAAACTTGGACGCCGCACGAAATCTGAAAGGTGTGATTACGGCATATCGCTTTGAACCCCTGGTAACGGGTGCGGCTGTGTCGCTGGATTCTTTTCAGGTGGACCAGACCGCATCCGGGACCCCGCTACCCTGTGAAGCCTGCGCTCATACAGGGAAAACCGCATATAACGTAGGCCAGACTGCCTGCCTGCGGGTTTCCGACCCCGTGGCGCTAGGCGGCACCTTTCAATGGTATTTCGAAGGCGTACCCTTACACGACGACAGCCGGATTACAGGCAGCAACACCCGAACCCTGGCCATCTCCAACCTGATGCTGACGGATGCCGGCACTTATACATGCGTCTACGATGATGGCACCAAGACTTCAGCCATATATTCGGTTACCCTTACCGTAACCGAAGTTCCGCTGCCAGTTGGAAACGGTATGATTTGTCTCGGCGTACTGCTGCCGGTGGCTTTATATCTTCTCCGCATACCGCACCGAAATACCCCCGTTACCCGCGTACTTTGATTGAGATGACCGGTGTATAATCTTCCTGATTTTCCGGTTTTCGCTCAACCCAACATAAGGAGTGGTCTATGCGTCTCAAGGACAAAGTGGTCATTATTACCGGCGCCGGCATGGGCATGGGCCGGGAAGCGGCGGTGCTGTTCGCGGAACATGGCGCAAAGTTGGGGCTGTTCGACATCAACGAAGCCGCGGTGCGGGAAACGGCGGATCTCGTGGCGGCAAAGGGCGCCGAATCGGTGGTCGTGGTGGGAGATGTGGCCCGTGAGGCCGATGTCCAGCGGTGCGTGGAGGAAACCGAAGCCCGGTTCGGCAAAATAGACGTGCTTTACGCCAACGCGGGGGTACTGAACAAAGCCATCGACAAGTCAGTAATCGAAACGACCGAAGAAAACTGGGACCGGATCCAGGCTATCAACCTGAAAGGCGCCTTTTTCCTTACCAAGCACGGAATTCCAAGGCTGATCAAAAATGGCGGCGGTTCGGTCATTCTGGTGGGATCCATCTCGGCGCTGGCGGGCTTCACGCTGGCCCAGGATTCCTACACCTGCGCGAAAGGCGCGCTGATTTCCCTCACCAAGTCGCTGGCGGTGCAGTTCGGGCCTATGGGCATCCGGACCAACATCATCCATCCCGGTATGATCGACACACCGCTGCAGGCCCCGTACCTCAATGAGGAACGCAAAAAGGCCATCGCCGCGGAGATCCCCATGCGCCGGCTGGGCACGGCACGGGACATCGCCTACGCCGCGCTGTATCTGGCGTCCGATGAATCCACCTTCTGCAATGGCGCGGAACTGGTGGTGGACGGCGGCTTCTACGCGATGTAATGCCCGGTTTTGGAACGGCTGTCCGCGCGGCGGGAATTCCTGCCGCGCTTTTTTTATGTTTCCGGGAAGGGATAACGGCCGAAGGGCCGGGCGTGGTGGCCGTCATAAAAGGCCACCAGTTTGGTCACGGCTTCCGGATCCAGCCGCTGAACTTTGCCCAGCGTCAGGGCGGTGTGCAGAATGCGGGCCGTATGTTCCACCTTGTCCATTTTCATCGCCGCGTCGATGGGATCCATGCCTACCGTGACGGCTCCGTGCCGGTCCAGCAGCAGGGCGTCGTAGCGGCCGATCCAGGGCCGCACCACATCCGCGCCTTCCCGGCTTCCGGGCGTGGCGTAGCCCGCGGTGGGAATGGCCATCAGCCCCATAATAACCTCAGGAACTACCGGCGCGGTCATGTCATATCCGGCGACGGTCAGCGCGGTGGCCAAAGGCGGATGGGCGTGGACCACAGCGACAATATCCGGCCGCTCTTCGAAGGCGGCAAGATGAGTGAAAATTTCGGAAGTGGGATTGCGGGTCCCGCTGACCTTGTTCCCCGCGGCATCCACAATCACCAGATCCCGGGGTGTCATGAATCCTTTGGAAATCCCCCCGGGCGTGCACAAAAACCGGTCAGGCGCAAGCCGGACGCTCAGGTTACCGTCGGTGGCGGCCACAAGCCCCAGGTCGTACAGCATACGTCCCGCTTCACAGATCTGTTCCCGGGCAAGCCGCTCGCTGGCATGACAGGCGATTTCAGGGCTCATGTTCCCGCTCCATTGGTGAGAACCAGGCTGAGGCTCATCAGTCAAGGGGTTCTCCGCCCCGGCTGCAGCATCAGCCACACGGCCAGCGCCACAACAAAGGCTATGCCGGCATGCATGGCCAGACTGCGCGCGTGCATCCATGACCACCCCGTGGTCAGCAGGACTCGCAGGGACTGCCAGGGGGCGTATGAAACCACAGACTCACTGACCACTTTGCCGTCCGGTCCTTCCATGACTGCTCTGACCTTGAGCAGGGGAATCCAGCAGGTGGCCAGAAGGATTACCCCCCAGTTGATCCAGAACGCCGGTCGGCACAGCACGGCGCTCACCCGTCCGCCCCAACCTGCCGCTTTACCCGGGGGCTCGGCCGGAGACGTCTGGGCGGCTGGAGAGGCAGGTTCCGGATCACTCATGGATCGGTTTCCTCAGAACACCGGGGTGCACCAGTTCCGGTAGCGGTCCACCTTCCCTTGAACCACCTGGAAGTACAGTTCCTGCAGCCGGCGGGTAACCGGACCCGGCTGCCCGTTCCCGATGATCCGCCGGTCCACCGAGCGCACCGGGGCCACCTGGGCGCCGGTACCGCAGAAGAAAATTTCGTCGCACACATATAATTCCGTGCGCGCGATATCGCGTTCGATCACTTTCAGGCCGAGAGCGTCCCGGGCCAGTTCAATGACCGTGTTCCGGGTAATGCCGACCAGAATATCGGCGTTGGGCGGGGTGGTAATCAGCGTGTCGCCGTACACGATGAAGATGTTCATCGCGCTGCCTTCGGCGACCGTGCCGTTCTCGCGCAGGAAGATGGCTTCATGGAAACCGGCCTGCTTGGCCTCAGCCGCGGCCAGCGAGGAGTTGATGTAACTGCCCGTGGATTTCACCCGGCTCGGTATGGCGTTGTCGGAAAGCCGCCGCCAGGAAGACACCGCCACATCCAGACCGTTGTCGATGTCGCAGTAATCCCCAAGCCGGATGACATAACAGCAGAAACTGCTCTGCACGCCCACCACCGTAGGTCCAAGTGAGCATTCAGATTTGTAAATGATCGGGCGGATGTACACCCCTTCCCGGAAACCGCTGCGCCGTACCACCTCCAGACAGATATTTTCAATATCCGCCGGCGTTTCAGGAATGTCCATGCAAAGCAGCCGCGCATTGCGGGTCATCCGGTCCACGTGTTCCTTGAGCCGGAAAACCAGGATGTTGTTCTCTTCCCGGCTGTAGTAGCCTCGGATACCTTCAAACAGTCCCGTACCATAGTTGAAGGCGTGGGTCATGATGCTGATTTTGGCCTCTTCAACAGGCACATACCGCCCTTCGAAGTAGGCTTCTTTTCCGGGTTCCATTGACCTGCCCATAATAATCTCCTTTTGAAAGACGCGCCGGCCGCGCGGGATGCCTGGGACATGATCCCCGGCGAATAGTATCCTCCTTAAGACAGGGTTGACGCAACAGGGGCCGCGGCATGGCCTGAATGCGATCAGATCTCCAGCTGTGGGAACACCCCCAGTGCGGCACACAGGGCCAGCATTCGCCGATGCGCGTCGAAGGGGATTTCAGGCAGCGCGTCCGGAGCAAAAAAAGCCACTTCTGAAGCGTCACTGCCCGGAACAGGCGTACCGGACCAGCCCAGCACCGCGCATCCGAACACAATAACCGGTCCCGAAAGGGCGTTGCTGCCCATAGCGGACCCGAACAGCCGAACCGTACCAGCCCGGATACCCGTTTCTTCGAACAGTTCCCGGGCGGCGCAGTCCTCGGCGGTCTCCCCCGGCTCCATGAACCCGCCCGGCAGGGTCCAGCGGCCCGCACAGGGCTCCACGGCCCGTCGTACCAGCAGAATGCGACCCTCGGCGTCCCGGACAATCACACAACTGGCCGGCGCGGGATTGTCGTAAAAAAAGCGGCGGCACCGGCTGCAGTAGGGGCGTTCCCGTTCGCCTTCCCAACACCAGGCAAGCGGGGCTCCGCAGGTTCGGCAGTAATTCCAAGCCAGCGGTTCAGGCGGCTGCCATGTCATGGGCTCGGTCCTTGACGGTTTCCTTCTACCATACATCAGTTCTCCATGGCCCGGCAACGCTCCCCTCTCCACTGCAAGCGGCCAGAAGCGTCTGAACGCAAGGCACTCCTTTCGAGCACGGATACCTCCCGGCCCGAAGCGCGGAAGATAATTCCGCGGGGAATGATTTAATGCGGGTATAATTGTTAAGGATTATTGACAAATGTTCGGGTCGGCTTGATCATAGGGAGATGCGCAACATGTTGCCTGCCGCCAAGGTCGATGAGATGATCCGACGGGTGGATCTTTTCCGCGGACTGACCCGGGAAGACGTCCAGAAGATTTTTGCGAAAGGCATGGTGATCCGAAGTCTAAAGGATGAGATGATTTTCTACAAAGGCACCACGGGCAGTCAGATGTACATCATTCTGGGGGGGAAGGTGGGAATCTTCGATGATGACGTGCAGATCGCCACACTGCGCACTGGTGACATGTTCGGTGAAATGGCCCTGGTGAATCAGGAGCCCCGATGCGCCACCGCGAAAGCACTGGAAGATTCCTTGCTTTTCGTGCTGACGGAGACCACTTTCCAGACGCTCCTGACCAAGCGGGTTTCCGTACAACTGCTGCTGAACATCATTCATACACTCAGTGAACGGCTTAAACAGCACAATCAGGCCCTGTCCCGGGTAGCTCGCGCGCCAGAGTGCGGCTCCTCCGGTATTCTTTCCGAGTCTGACTCTTGACCCATTGGAACATTCATTTCCTGTTTGTATCCGTCTTGCCGATTGATATCCCTGGGCGGAAAACAGATGCGCGCGGTTTATTCATAGCGAGTGGAATGCTTCTCAAAAGGCATCGCGTTCTACGCCCAATACCATTCCCAGCCAGCACCCGGCCGATTGCGTTCAGCAAAAAAGTCTTGAAATAATAACATCAAGAAGGGGAGTCAGGTCTGGGATACCTGTTCTCCGCAAAACAACTCATTAATGGAGGTTTTCTTTATGCGCAAGAAGTCCGGTTTTACCCTCATGAACTGCTGGTGGTGATCGCATCATCGGTATCCTGGCGGCGATTCTGCTGCCGGCACTGGCCCGTGCCCGGGAAGCGGCCCGCCGTTCGTCCTGTCAGAATAACCTGAAACAGTGGGGCCTCGTCTTCAAAATGTACGCCAACGAATCCCGGGGCGCTTTCCCGCCGCTGCAATGCTATCGGGATCGGAATGGCGTCATTTCAGATGCCTTTGCTGCTGCCCATCTGTATATGCTATCTATCCGGAATATCTGAATGATGTTAATATTGTTCTGTGTCCTTCCGACCCGGAATTCAAGGACCACCAGACCCGGTTATTCTTCCAGCCGGGGGCCACGGATGGACCCGAGGGCGCGCCTCGTCTGGCCTGGGATCCGTCCATGGTCGGTTGTTCCTATGCCTATCTCGGATGGGTGTTCGACCGCCCTGAGGAATGCCGTCTGGCCAGCGAATTCGCGGTGGTGGCCCTGCTTTCCGGAAGCAACCTGCAGCCGAATCAGCCGGTCCCCGCTCACGTAGGGGCAGCCCTGGACGGGCTCTTCTTCCAGCACCAGCAGGAAGTCATTGCTCTGTTCGGTGGTGGCGGCATCAATGCCTCCAACCTGCCTACCGTACTGGCGGCCATCGATTCTGACGTGAACCTGAACTATTCGGGCAGTCAGTGGACCGCCTATGGCAATGGCGGCGGCAGCACGATCTACCGCCTGCGGGAAGGCATCGAGCGCTTCCTGATTACAGATATCAACAACCCCGCCGCCAGCAACATGGCACAAAGCACCCTCTGGATCATGCTGGATGCCCTGGGTGCCGGCCCCTCCACGATCTATTTCAACCACGTGCCGGGCGGATGCAACGTGTTGTATATGGACGGCCATGTGGAATTCAGGCGGTTCGTTTCGGTGCCCGGTATCGAAACGATGGACGCGGCAACAGCCACCCAGAAAATGTACGGCTGTGAATCACCGGTGCTGCCTACCGTGGCGGCCCTGATCGGCGCGCTCTCCGGCCTGTAATCCGTCTCCCCGACTGCTTGCGTCCCAACCGCTCCCGTCTGCCGGCGGGAGCGGTTCTTTTGCCACGAAGCGATTCTTGGTTTTTGTGCCGTAAAAACAGATCTGTTATGCTTTGAAACAGACATATTTGGACAGAGAGATTTTTTATGAACAAAATGAATCGACGCGCCTTTCTGGCCGGTATGGGAAGTGTTGCCGCCGGCATGATGGCTGTGAGAAGCGGAAAGGCCCAAACTGTCGGAGCGGGCGCGGCATCGGCACCATTCAAACTCAAATACGCCCCTCACTTCGGCATGTTCGAAAATCTGGCAGGCAAGGATCTTCTGGATCAGTTGCGTTTCGCGTATGACCAGGGCTTCCGCGCGTGGGAGGACAACGGCATGCCTGGCCGTCCCGCGCAGATGCAGGAAAAAATCGGGGCCGAAATGACCCGTCTGGGCATGGAGATGGGGGTGTTCGTGGCCACCGCTGATTTCGACAATGTCACTTTCGCTTCAGACGATCCCGCCGTTCGGGAAAAACTCGTGGCGGATATGCGCAATGCCGTAGAAGTGGCCCGGCGGGTCAACGCCAAATGGTGTACCGTGGTGCCCGGTCAGTATGACCGGAAACTGCCCTGGGATTACCAGACGGCCAATGTGATCGAAAATCTCAAACATTGCGCGGCGGTTTGTGAGCCCGTGGGCCTGATCATGGTGCTGGAACCGTTGAATCCCTACACCGATCATCCCGGCCTGTTTCTGACCAAAATCTCCCAGGCCTATCAGATCTGCCGGGCCGTGAACAGTCCCTCCTGCAAGATCCTGGATGACCTCTACCACCAGCAGGTCAGCGAAGGCAACCTGATCCCCAATCTGGACCGCGCGTGGAGTGAAATCGCTTACTTCCAGGTGGGGGACAACCCCGGACGCAAAGAACCGGGTACCGGTGAGATCAACTTCCGGAACATCTTCCGGCATCTTTACAGCAAGGGATACACCGGCATCATCGGCATGGAACACGGCATCGCCGGCGAAGGCAAGAACGGAGAACTGGCCCTCATAGAGGCCTATCGCGCGGCGGATGATTTCCCGGTGTCCTGAAGAACGTCGCAAGCCGTGTCTGGACCGCTCAGGCGGCGGGCGGAATAATGCCGCGCTTTTCCAGCAGATCCGTAACCCGCGCGACTGCCTCGGGTACTGTCAGCGTCGCTGAATCAATAACCAGTTCCGGATTCAGGGGCGGTTCATAAGGCGCGCTGATTCCAGTGAACTCCGGGATCAGTCCCGCCCGGGCCTTCTGGTAAAGTCCCTTGGGATCCCGGTTTTCGCAAACCTCGAGGGCGCATTCCACATAAACTTCGATGAAATCCGTACCGCTGATCGCCCGGGCCTGATCCCGGTCCGCCCGGTAGGGTGAAATAAACGCCGTGATGGCGATCAGCCCCGCGTCGGCAAACAGTTTGGCCACTTCTCCGATGCGACGGATATTCTCCTGCCGGTCTTCCGGGG
>Ga0068707_1002727_pt1 | contig 12414 bp, 11 predicted proteins | sample YNPNPMetaG_FD_66600 | JGI IMG/M metagenome (GOLD analysis project Ga0068707, IMG submission 66600) | Anoxygenic and chlorotrophic microbial mat microbial communities from Yellowstone National Park, USA - YNP NP MetaG | ecosystem: Environmental > Aquatic > Thermal springs > Hot (42-90C) >... | reverse complement strand
TTCGACCAGGTCCTGGAGGGCTGGAAGGCGCAGGGCGCCACGATGGGCGTCTACGACTACCTGAGCGTGGTGGACTGGGACTGGAACCTCCCGCGCGGCGCCAAGGGCAGCCGGCCCTCGGCGGTGGCGCAGGCGCTGGCGAAGTTCCACCGCCAGGGGGCGCGCTTCTACGACGCCGAGGCGGGGGACTGCTGGGGTCCCTGCGGCCTGGGGTATTACGTCGCCGCCCGGGTCCTCTGGGACGTCCGGGAGGCGGGACGCGTGGAGGCGCTGGTGGAGGACTTCCTCGAGAAGTCCTTCGGGACGGCGCGGGAGCCGATGCGCGAATTCTACCGGCTGATCACGGAAGACGTGCAGCGGCGCCCCCCTGCCGACCTCGTGGGCCGGATGTACCGACAGCTCGAGGCCGCCCGCCGGGCGACGGACGACCCGGCGGTGCACCGGCGTCTCGACGCCCTCCTCCTGTACACGCGCCATGCGGAACTCTACTACGGCCACCAGGCCGGCACCGTGCGGATCGAGGACGTCGCCCGGCACGCCTACCGGATGCGGAAGACCATGATGGTCCACAGCTACGGCCTCTGGTGCCGGACGGTCGGGCAGGCGGCGGCCCTGAACCCCAACCACCCCCTGAAGAGCGAAGAGTCCTTCGAACCGGAGGAGCTCGCGAAGATCCTCGCCGACGGGATCGCCAAGAACCTCCCCGTCGACCCGGGATTCGAGGCCGTCGCCTTCAGCGGGAACCTGGTCCCGGCCGCCGCCCCCCTCCGGCTGCCGCCGGTGCCCCCCGGCCGCTTCCCTCCCGAGGCGCAGGACCACCAGAGGTACCACATCTGGATCCCCGAGGGGGCCGGCCGGGTCGCGCTCAAGGTCACGGTGCGGAAGGTCTGGGCCCACCGGATGCCCAAGATCAGCCTCTACTCGCCGCGGGAGGTTTCTCTCAACGCGGTCGCCGTCGACGAGACGCCGCGGCCGGACGGGAAGACGTACGACGTCGTGCTCCAGACGCCCCATGCGGGCCTCCACCGCGTCGAAACCGTCGACGGCGGGGACTTCACCCACATCGAATGGCCCGCCGGGATGCCCGTGACGGTGGAGTCGGGGATCGACACTCCCGGCGTGACCAGCCAATTCCGGGGCCCCTGGACGCTCTATTTCTACGTGCCGCGGGGGACGGCGGTGGTGGGCGGATGGTCCTCCCGAGTGGCCAACTGGGCACCGCGCCCCTCGGGGCGGCTCCTCGACGCCGACGGGCACGAGGTCCTGGACTTCGGCAGGCTGGGCGAGGGATGGTTCAGGGTCCCCGTCCCGCCGGGACAGGACGGCCGCCTCTGGAAGTTCGAGAACTGCGTGGGGCAGAGGCTCCTGATGACCGTGCCGCCGTACCTGGCGCGCCGCGCCGAGGAGCTGCTCCTGCCCGAGGAAGTGGTGCGCGCCGACGCCGGGAGGAACCCATGAACTGGCAGGGGTTGGAACGTCACCGGATCGAGCTGAAGCGCCCCCTTCTCCTGGTGCGGGGGAGCCGCGGGATTCTGGCGTGCGGCTATCTCAACGTGGAGGCCTTCGACCGGACGGGCGAGGCGGCCGCCATCGTCACGGGGGTGAACGACTTCGAGGACATGCTGGGGGCGAAGATCACGGCCGTCTCCCGCGCCGCGGCCGCCGCCGGGGTTTCGCCCGGCATGACCGGCCGGGAGGCGCTCGACCGGTTCCGCTGAAGGGGTCCCGCATGCCCCTGACGATCGCGACGTGCCAGTTCCCCGTCGGCCCCGATCCCCGCGAGAACTGCCGCCGCATCCTCCGCCTGATGCGGGAGGCGAAGGCGCGCGGGGCGGACGTGATCCACTTCCCCGAGGGAAGTCTCGGCGGCTACGCGGGTTTCGACTTCCCCTCCTTCCGCGGCTACGACTGGCCGCTGCTGCGCCGCTGCATGGGGCGTGTGCAGGAGGAGGCCCGGCGCCTCCGGCTGGCGGCGATCGTGGGCTCGAACCATTCCCTGACCCCGCCGCACCGGCCCCACAACAGCCTTTACCTCATCGACGCCCGCGGGCGGATCGCGGACCGCTACGACAAGAGGTTCTGCATGGGCCGCCCGGGGGAACTCGACCTCCGCCACTACAGCCCCGGGACTCGGTTCACCGTCTTTACCCTCAAGGGCGTCCGGTGCGGGCTCCTCATCTGCCACGACTGGCGGTATCCCGAGCTCTACCGTCAATACAGGCGCCTCGGGGTCCGGCTCCTTTTCCAGTCCTGGTACGACGGCGGGATGAAGCCGGCCGCCTACGCCCGGACCGGCCGGCTCCTGGGGGAGGTGATCCCCGCCACGGTCCGCGGACACGCGGTCTGCAACCACCTCTGGATCAGCGCCGCCAACACCTCGAAACCCCAGAGCTGCTTCGGCGCCCTCGTGATCCGGCCGGACGGGAAGATCGCGGGACGCCTCCCGCGGAACCGCACGGGGATCCTGATCACCAAGGTGAACCCGCGCCTCCGGCTGCCGGATCCCGCCGCCCCGTGGCGGGACCGGGCGATCCGAGGGATCCTCCACAGCGGCACGGCCGTCCGCGACCCGCGGTCGCGGGACCGCCGGTCCCTCTGAAGGGGCGGAAGGAACGAAGAGAAAAGGGAACGTGCGCCGCAACCGCCGCGAAGAACCTCGGGAGGAACCATGAAGGTCGCCTACTTGGCCGCCCTCGCCATCCTGGGAACCGCTCCCCAAGACCCCGCGGAGGAGGCCCCTCGGGAGCTCGACCGCTACAACGTCGTCTGGACCTCCCCCAGCCGGAATGCCGCGGGTTCCATGCCGATCGGCAACGGAGAGGTGGGCCTCAACGTCTGGGTCGAGGAGGACGGCGACCTTCTTTTCTACCTCGCGCGCACCGACGCCTGGAGCGAGACCTGCCGGCTCCTCAAGCTCGGCCGCGTCCGCGTGAGCCTCTCCCCCAACCCCTTCGTCCGGGGGCTTCCCTTCCGGCAGGAGCTGAAACTCCGGGAGGGGTCCGTCGCGATCTCCGCCGGGGATCCTCCGGTGCGGCTCCGCCTCTTCCTCGACCCGGACCGCCCCGTGGTCCACGTGACGGGGGAATCGGCCCGACCGGTCCGGGTCCGGGCCTCGGTCGAACTCTGGCGCACCCAGCGGAGGAGGATCCAGGGCGAGGCCGCGCAGTCCTGCTGGACGATGCGGAACGCCCCGGGCTCCGTGGAGCTCTGGGAATCCGCCGACGTCGTCGCGGAGGTCGCGGACGCCGTGGTCTGGTACCACCGCAACGAAAGCTCGATCGTCCCCCTCACGCTGCGGCACCAGGGACTGGAATCCCTCGCGGATCTCGTGCGGGATCCCCTGCTCCACCGTACCTTCGGCGGCCGGATGGAGGCCGCGGGTTTCCTCAAGGATGGCCCGACCGGGCTCAAGTCCACCGGTCCCGTGGACCGATTCGCCCTGCGGATCGTCGCGCATTCCTCGCAGCCGGAATCGGCCGAGGCCTGGCGGGAGGAGGTGGCCGCGATCGCCCGGAGCGCCCCCGGGCCCGAGGCCGCCGCCCGGGCCGCCGCGGCGTGGTGGGAGTCCTTCTGGGCGCGAAGCTGGATCTTCGTGGATGAGGGCGTGGCCGCCTCCGCGCCGGTCCCCGCCAACCGCCACCCCCTGCGCCTCGGGGCGGATTCGAACGGAGGGAACCGGTTCGCCGGCCACATGAGCCGCGCCTCCGTCTATGCCCGCCCACTGAAGGAGGAGGAGATCCGGATCCTGGCCGCCGGCAAGCCGGGGGAGGCGCCGGCCGTGCGGGAAGGACTCCTGGCTTCCTGGCGATTCGACGGCCTCCGGGAAGGGGTCGTCCCCGACGCCGCCGGCGGGGGCCTGGCGATGCGCCCCTCCGGGCGGCCCGCCTTCGGAGAGGCGGAAGGCGTCGCCGCCGTCTCGATGGCCGGGGGCCACTTCGAGGCGGCCGACGACCCCCGCTTCGCCTTCCCCAACGGCTTCACGCTCGAGGCCTGGATCCGGCCCACCGGGGCGGCCGGCCGGATCTTCGACAAGACCACCGCGGGACAGTCCGACGGCTTCCTCCTCGACACGCACCCCGGGAAGGCCCTGCGCCTCATCGTGGGGTCGGAGGCCTTCCACCAGGACAACGTGCTGCGGGCAAACGCGTGGAGCCACGTCGCCGCCGTGGTCGACCCGCGGACCGGCGCGCGGCGTCTCTACCTCGACGGGAAGGCGGTCAAGTCGGAGGGCGGGGGCGGCGGTCCCGACGCCGCGCCGCCCTCGCGGATCACCCAGGCGTTCGTCCTCCAGCGCTGGATGGCCGCAGGCGCCGGCCGCGGGAACTACCCGATCAAGTTCAACGGGTCGCTCTTCACCGTGGATCCCGAATTCACCGGCGGCCCGAGGCAGGATGCCGACTGGCGCCGCTGGGGGGACTGCTACTGGTGGCAGAACACCCGCCTGCCCTACTTCCCGATGCCGGCCTCCGGAGACTTCGACCTCCTCCGGCCGCTCTTCCGCTTCTACCGGAGCCACCTGCCGCTCGCCCGGGCGCGGGCGAAGCTCTACTACGGGGCGGAGGGCGCCTACTTCCAGGAGACGGTCTCCTGCTTCGGCACCGCCTCGAACGGCGACTACGGCTGGAACCGCGGGGAACACAGGCCCTCCGAGTTCCTCAACATGTACATCCGCCACATCTGGCAGCAGGGGCTGGAGCTGGTGATGCTGATGCAGGACGCGTACGACCACACCCAGGATGCGAAGTTCCTCTCCGAGGAGGTCCTCCCCATGGCGCACGAGGTGCTGCGCTACTTCGAGACACGCTTCCCGAAGGACGCCGCCGGGAAGCTCGTCATCGCCCCCACGCAGGCGGTCGAGACCTACTGGTACGACGTGGTGAACGACACCCCGACCGTGGCAGGGCTGCATGCCGTGGTGGAGAGACTGCTGGCGCTCCCGCGGGACGCCGCCCCCGCCGCCGAGCGGGAGCTCTGGACCCGGCTGAAGGCCGCCCTGCCGCCGCTCCCGATCCGCGAGGAAGGGGGCCGCCGGTTCGTCCTGCCCGCCGAGAAGTTCAAGAACCAGCGTTCGAACTGCGAAAATCCCGAGCTCTATGCCGTCTGGCCCTTCCGGCTCTTCTCGGTGGGGCGGCCGGACCTCGAGACGGGCCGGGAGACCTGGCGCCGCCGTGCGGAAAAGGGGATGAACGGCTGGTCGTACGACGGCCAGTGCGCGGCCCTCCTGGGGATGACCGACGAGGCCCGCCGGCAGATCCTCCACAAGGTCCGGAACTCCCACCCGAACCACCGCTTTCCCGCGATGTGGGGGCCGAACTTCGACTGGCTGCCGGACCAGGACCATGGAAGCACCATCCTTCTGACGCTCCAGCACATGGTCCTTCTGGCCGACGGCGACCGGATCATCCTCCTCCCCGCCTGGCCGCGGGACTGGAACCTGCGGTTCCGGCTCCACGCCCCGCGCCGGACGGTTCTCGAGGGTGAGTGGCGGGACGGGGCGATGGTTTCCCTCAAGGTCGATCCCCCCGCCCGACGGTCCGACGTAACGATCGCCGAACCTCGATGAAGGGCGGCGGTCCCTTCCGGACCACACCCGACGGAACCATCGCCCGGAGGGCCGGTGCGGCACGCCGGGCCTCGCGCCCCGGGGGCGGTCCCCAGGGTGCGGGCCGAACGTCTCCGGGGGACGGGACTCGTTTCGATGCGGCCCCGGCCAGCCGAGCGATCCATCCCCGGACGGCGGATTCGGCGCTATAATGGGGCCGTACCGGGAGTCCGGGGCCCGGGTTCCGGTCCCCCCGGCACGTCCCGGCAGGCCGGAAGGAGGGTTCGTGATGACCTCATCCCTCAAGCGCGGAGCCGCGACGGTCGCGCTGCTGATGGCCCCCGCGGCCGCCTCCGCCCAGGAATGGCGGATCTTCGTGCAGGATGCGGGAGGTCCCACGCCCGAGTTCGAGATGCTGCCGATGGAATCCGGCTTCCTGCTCTCGGGCCGGTTGAGCTGGATGGCCGGGGAGGTCGATCCCTGGATCCCCGCCGACTATGACGACCTGTTCGGGACCGGTCTCGGGATCGCGGTCGAGGGCCGCCTGATGTGGGATCTGCCCTTCGAAGGGTGGGCGGGGATCTATCTCTCCCTGGGATGGGACCGGTTCGAGGGGCGGAGGGACACGGACGCCTACGGGGACAGCCTGGAGCCCGATTCGATGGATCTGGCGACGGTCCTCGTGGGGGTCCGGGGCGTCCTGCCCGTGGCCCCTCGTGTTTACGTCGAGGCCCATGCGGGCGCGGGGGCGGCCCGCTACGACGACGTGGACGGGACGTTCCTCTCAGGGGGCCTCCCCGAGAAGGTGAAGGTCTTCGACGACACGACGACGGGGGCCTTCGAGCTCGGCGGCCGCCTCGGATTCCGCCGCCGGCACTTCGTGGCGGAGGTCGGGTGCGGGTTGCGGTTCCAGGGCTCCCCGAGGGATGCGGACTTCGACTTCGACTCCTCCGGACCCGTGGTGTTCATCCTCGAGGCGGGGATGGGATTCCAGTTCTGAACGAGGAGGGCCCCGGGGCCCGGGACGGCGCTAGGCCGGGCCGACCTCCCGCACCTCGACCTTCGTCATGCGGTCCCCCTGAACGATCCGGTCCACCACGTCCTGTCCCGAGATCACCCGGCCGAAGACGGTATGGACGCCGTCCAGGTGGGGGGTGGGGCGGTGGGTGATGAAGAACTGGGATCCCCCGGTACACTTCCCGGAGATCCGGCGCCCCGTGGCGGGGTCGTGCCGGCACTGGCCCTTGTGGGCCATCGAGAGGGCTCCTTTCCCGTGCTTGAGCGCGGGATGAATTTCGCATTCGATCTCGTACCCGGGGCCGCCGCGGCCGGTCCCCGTGGGATCTCCTCCCTGGATCATGAAGTCGGCGATGACCCGGTGAAAGGAAACCCCGTTGTAGAAACCGCTGTTGGCGAGCTTCTCGAAGTTGGCCACCGTCCGGGGGGCCTCCATCTCGAAGAGTTCGACGATGATGGTCCCCCGGTTCGTCTCGAACACCGCCTGCTTGGCCATGGATCTTTCTCCCCGAAGGAGCGCTCATTCTAGGGCCTCACGGCCGGGCGGGGAAATGTTTTTCGGGCGGCCCCGGGGAAGGGGACGGTCCCCTGGGCCGTTCCTATAATGAGTGTCCATGCTGGCCCTTGCCGCGTTCGGCACGCTGCTGGCCGCGCAGGAAATTCCCTGGGGGGAAACCCGCCCGGCCATCCGGATCCGGTCCCTCCGACCGGACCGGACGGAGGTCCGGGTGGGGGAATCCTTCCGGCTCGAGTTCGAACTGGAGGTCCCCGCCGGATACCGCGTCTATCCCGCCGCGAAATCGAGGTATCCGAAGAAACCCATGGTCTTCCACTTCGAGGGGATCGAGCCGGCAGGGAAGATCGAAGAACCTCCCCCGAAGCACCACAAGGACGAGTTCGACGAGTACGACTTCCACGAGGGGGTCCTCACGGTCGTCGTCCCGGTCCGGCTCGGGCCCGGGCCGTCGCCCGGGCCTTTCCGGGGCAACGGGCGGATCGAGTACGAGATGTGCGGGCAGGACTCGTGCCTCCCGGCGAAGACGCCGTTTTCCTTCGAGGTGACGGTCCTGCCGGGAAGGGTCGCGCCCGTCCCCGCTGCGGAGGAAGGGACCGAGGTCCCCGGCTTCTGGGGGATGATCCTCCTGGGAATGCTGGGGGGCCTGGTGTCGCTGGCGATGCCCTGCACGTACCCGATCGTCCCGGTCACGGTCACTTATTTCCTCAAGCAGGCGGCCGGGTCGCGGGCGAAGGGGCTCCGGCTGTCCGGCGTCTATTCCCTGGGAATCGTCCTCAGCTTCACGGGGATCGGATTCTTGATGACGCTGCTCCTGGGGGCGGGGGGCCCCACGATCTTCGCCGCCAGCCCCTGGGTCAATGGGGGCGTCTCGCTCCTCTTCTTCTGGTTCGCCGGTTCCCTGTTCGGCCTCTACGAGATCCGGATCCCGTTCGGGCTGGGGGGGCGGCTGCCCGGGGGAGCCGGATCGGGGGTGGGGGGGGCGTTCCTCCTGGGATTGCTGTTCTCCGTGGTGACCTTCACCTGCACGATTCCCATTGCGGCCACGATCCTCGCCATGGCGGCGGGGCAGTACCGCTTGGCCGCGCTCGTGGCCATGCTGGCCTATTCGGTCACCATGGCCCTCCCCTTCTTCCTGATGGGGCTCTTCCCGGCGGCGATCCGGGAGGTGCCCCGGGGAGGCGGGTGGCTGAACACGGTCAAGGTCACGATGGGATTCGTCGAGGTGGGCCTGGCCCTGTATTACCTCTCGAAGGCCGACCAGGTGAAGCAGGTGAACCTCCTGAGCCGCGGGGTGATGGCGGTCGTCTGGGCGATCCTCTTGGGAGTCACGGCAGTCTACCTCCTGGACTTCTGCCGCTCGCGGCCCCGGCCTCCCCGGGTCCTTGCGGCGGCGCTCTTCGGGGCGCTCGGGGCCTACATGGCCACGGGGGTTTCGGGGAGGTCCCTGGGACCGCCGGACATCCTGCTCCCGCCGCCGCCCATCCACGGCACGACGCTCCCGGCGGCCCTGGAGGAGGCCGCGAAGCGGAAGAGGCCTCTCTTCGCCGAATTCACCGGGCTCACCTGCACCAACTGCCTGTGGAACCGGGGGACGATCCTGGCGGACGCCGAGGTGCGCGCCCTCCTGCAACGCTATGTCGTGGCGGAGTTGTGGACCGACCGGGATCTGCCGATGGACCGTGACAACCGGAAGACCCTCGACGAAAAGTTCGGACCGGCGCTGCCCCTGTACGTGCTCTTTGCGCCCGACGGGCGCGAGATTGCCCGCATCGGGGGCCGGCCCTCGAAGAGGGCGTTCCTGGACTTCCTCCGGAAGGGGCTGGCGGAGGCCGGTCCCTGAGGAGCGACGAAAGAAGGCGATATCCGGGATTCCATGGTACACTGAGGGAGTCGGGCCGGAGAAAGGGGGACCGACGGTCCGGCCGACCAAGAGAGGATGGGTCCAGACATGAGCACGGTTCTTCAGGTCGCGGAGAGCGATTTCGACGCCGAGGTATTGAAGTCTTCCCTTCCGGTGCTGGTGGATTTTTATGCCCCCTGGTGCGGCCCCTGCCGCCAGATGGCCCCCGTGCTGGAGGAGATCGCCCGGGACTATGCCGGCCGGCTGAAGGTCGTCAAGGTGAACGTGGACGAGGCCCAGGAGACGGCCGTCCGGTGGAGGGTCCTCGGGGTGCCCACCTTCATCCTGTTCAAGGGGGGCGAGGAGTCGTACCGCCGCACCGGGGCGGTCCCCCGGACGACCCTGAGGGGGGATCTCGACAAGCTCCTGTAGCCCGGGCCCCCTCCGGTCCGGTCCCTCCCCCGCCGAACTTTTTCCCCCGTCTGCATTACTAATACATGGACAGTCGGACGGAGGAGGACGCCATGAGAAAGTGGCTGGCGGCGGCAGGGATCCTGGTGCTGGGGGCCGGGGCGGCGGCCCAGGAGGATCCGCAGAAGAAACTCGAGGAGCTCCGGCGCGGGTTCGAGAAGTCGATGAAGGCGCTGCAGGAGAAATTCCGCGCGGAGCGCGAACGGCTGGAGAAGGAGTTCCGGGACGCCCGGGAGAAGCTGGAGCGCGCCGGTCCGGAGAAGAAGGCCCCTCCGGGGAAGGAGCCGGGCAGGGAGGAACCCCGGAAGCCCGAGGCCCGGAAGGAGAGCCCGCGCAGGGAAGAGCCGAGGAAGGAGGCCCCGAGGGGTCTCGAGCCGCTGGTGGAGAGGCTCCGGGAACGGGTGGAGCGGCTGGAGAAGCTCCTGGATCGCGAGTTGCCCGGCCTCAAGGAGCGCCTGGAGCGCTGGAAGGATCGTTCCCCCGAGTTCTGGAAAGAGTGGCGGGAGCGGTTTCCCCGCGGGAGGATGTTCGAAGACCGTCGCGGCTTCCCCTTTCCGGGGGGCCGGGAATGGGAGAAGTGGATCCCTCCCGCCCTGAAGGAGCGCCTCGAGAAGTGGCGCCGGGAGGCCCCCTTCTGGAAGGGATGTCCCTTCGACCGTCGTCCGGGGCTCGGCCCGGACCGGAAGAAGCGGGACAAGGAGGAACCCGAAAGGAAAGACCGCAAGCGGGATCGGGACCGCGACGACAATTTCTGACGGCGGGGGTCGGGCCGCCGGGGAAGGTTCCGGCGGGGAGGCAGGCGTGCCCTTCCCCGCCGGTTTTTTTTGCGGGCGGGCGGGGCGGGGGATAGAATCCCTCTCATGGCCTCTCCCCTGCTTCTGGACCTTTCCACGATCGATCTGTCCCGCGAGGCGATGGGACGAGGGAAGATCGAGGAGATCCTGCCCCATCGCGGCCAGATGGCGATGGTCGACGCCATCTGCCATCTGGATCCCGAGGCCATGGTGGCGGTGGGGAGGCGCGACGTGCGGGACGACGAGTTCTGGGTTCCCGGCCATTTCCCGGGGAATCCCCTCCTGCCGGGGGTCCTGCTGGTGGAGGCCTCCGCCCAGGTCTGCCTGATCTGCTTCAAGGCCTGCACCCCGGAGATCGCCGGACGGCTCGTGGTCTTCGGAGGGATCGACAAGGTCCGCTTCCGGGGGAGGGTCCGGCCGGGGGACCGCCTGTACCTCGTCGCCAAGATGCTGGAACAATCCCGCCGGGGCGCCCGGGCGGCCACGCAGGCCGTGGCGGGCGGCCGTCTCGTCTACGAGGGCGAGGTCCTCGCGGTCGTGACGTGAGCCGGTCCGAGGAGCGGCGGCTGGAGGCGTCCGTCCGGTCCCTCCGCCGGCGGCTTCCCCGGAGGCCAGCGGTGGTGGTGATCCTGGGGTCGGGGCTCGAGGCCGTGGATCTGGGGCCTCCCGACGCGTCCGTATCCTACGCGTCCATCCCCCACTTCCCTTCCCCCCGGTCGCCCGGCCACCCGGGCCGCCTGGACCTGTGCGGGCGGGTGGCCGTCCTTCGAGGGCGGGCCCATTACTATGAGGGGTGGGATTTCGAGGAGATCGTCCGTCCCGTCCGGGCGATGGCCCTCCTGGGGGCCCGGGGGCTGGTGGCGACGAACGCCGCCGGGGGGGTGAACCCGGCCTTCCGTCCCGGCGATCTCATGCTCATTGCGGACCACCTCAACCTGATGGGGGGGAATCCGCTGCGGGGGGCGCCGCGGTTCACGGACCTGACGGAGGCCTACGACGGCGGGCTCCGGAGGCGGCTCCGGGGCGTGGCGCGGGCGGCGGGGTGGCGCCTCCGGGAAGGGGTCTACGCCGCCGTTCCCGGGCCGTGCTACGAAACCCCGGCGGAGGTCCGGATGCTCCGGCGGATGGGGGCGGACGCGGTGGGCATGTCCACGGTCCCGGAGGTGCTCGCGGCGGTCGAGGCCGGGATGCGGGTCGCCGGGATCTCGCTGGTGGCCAACCGGGCGGCGGGCCTCGGGAGGGGGAGGATCTCGCACGAGGAGGTCCTGGCGGCTTCGCGCCGCGCGGTCCCGCGCCTCCAGGCCGTGGTGAGGGCCGCGATCGCCTTCATGCTGCAGGAGCGGGCGCATCCCGGCCGTCTCATTTATTGAAATGGGGGAGGGAGACGGATATAGTGGGCCCGGGCCTCGGAGGAAGATCCCATGAGGATGAGAGACGCGCTGGCGTTCGTGTCGGTCGCGATCCTGGCGGCCTGCGGCCGGCAGCCGGGAGCGCAGGTCAAGATGATGGGCTTCACCCCCAACACGGGGCTTCAGAAGGACCTGCGGGAGATTCGCTGCTCCTGCCCCCGCTGCGGGGCCCTGATCGAGGCAGGGGCCGAGCGGTGCGGGCGGAAGGACTGCCAGTCCTGGATCAGCTGGGCCCCCAAATACCGTTGCGGCTACTGCGAGGGGACGGGGAGGTGTCCGGCCTGCGCCCTGATGGAGAAGGAAGGCGGGAAGTGCGCCAACTGCAAGGGGGCGGGGTACCTGACGTTCCGGGGCCGGACTCCGGAGTGCCCCGACTGCAAGGGGACGAAGGTCTGCACGATCTGCAAGGGCAGCCAGAAGTGCGACTTCTGCGGGGGGGAGAAGGAGGTCGCCTTCGAGACCATCAAGGCCAAGGCCCGCAAACCCGGGGAGGCCCCTGCGGAGGAGCCCGCGCCCGCACCGGCTCCCGAGAAGAAGGCCGAGGGGGCCGGGCCGCCCGGGGAAAAGAAGTAGTCTCCTACTTGCGGATCTGGATCGCGCGGACGTTGGCGTCGACGTCGGAGTAGAGGGCGTAACGTCCGCCCGGAGAGACCCGGCCGCGGAGGGCGGCCAGGGGTTTCCCATCCAGGTATCCCACCAGGTCGTCCCCTTCCGCCACGAGGGCGAGGCCGATCCACGCGCCGGGCTCGGGCATCTTCGGAAGGGGCGCGGCCTGCAGCCATCTGAGGCCGACCTCGGATCCCTCGCCGAATCCCACCCGCCGG
>Ga0068707_1002725_pt1 | contig 12414 bp, 15 predicted proteins | sample YNPNPMetaG_FD_66600 | JGI IMG/M metagenome (GOLD analysis project Ga0068707, IMG submission 66600) | Anoxygenic and chlorotrophic microbial mat microbial communities from Yellowstone National Park, USA - YNP NP MetaG | ecosystem: Environmental > Aquatic > Thermal springs > Hot (42-90C) >... | reverse complement strand
TGACAACGGCTCTTGTGGCAAGGAGCCGGATGAGGTCGAAAGTCTCACGTCCGGTTCTGAATCAGGGGTGAGGGAAGGGATTCCCTTGCCTACTGTAACCACCTGACGCCGCTCCGCTACGCTTCGCGGCGCAGGTGAAGCGCAGGCCGTTAGGCGAGACGCTCGCTGTGCTCGCGACTCGGCTTCGCTTCGCCCCCTGCGCCGCGTCCGCAGCTTGGGGGTGCGGCTCATCTCGCGCCCTGTTGGGGCACAGGTTTGTGCAGCTACTAACGCCTGATGAGGCCAGACAAACCCAAGCGCAGGCAGTCTTGTGTGTGAGAGACCATTTCTGTGCTAATAGAAAAGGAGGTTCAACGTATGAGTGTCCAAGAGATAGAAATGGCTATTACTCAGCTACCAGCCACAGAACTGGCTGAGTTGATGGCGTGGCTTGAGAATTACTACGCACAGATGTGGGATAGGCAGATTGAGGAAGACTTGGAAGCAGGTCGTCTTGACGCACTACTGGCTGAAGTTGACAAAGAGTATGAGGCAGGACTGGGTCAGCCACTATGAAGCATATAGCCCTGCCGCGCTTCTGGCGGTATTACCGACAACTGCCCAGAGAGGTGCAAGAGTTAGCGGATAAGAATTTTGAACTGCTCAAGGCCGATCCTCATCATCCATCGTTGCACTTTAAGAAGGTCGGCAGGAAGAAGCAATTGTGGTCGGTACGCGTGGGTGCACACTACCGAGCCCTGGGCGTGGAGAAGCCAGAGGGTATCGTGTGGTTCTGGATTGGCACACATGCTGAGTACAACAAGCTGTTGTCGTGACCTATTAACCGCCGGCTAACCAGCGCGTGGTGCGACCCGTTTACCCGAAACCGTGCAAGGCGGAGGGATGGGCAGTAAGCAGTATGAAACGCTCCCGATCTATGCTGCTTTGGAATACGACCCGGCAGCGCTGATTATGAGGCGTTGAGAAAGCGAACAGATTTTCAGAACAGAAGGGAGGTCATAGTGACAAAAATAGAAGTGGGGGATGTGGCCCCCGATTTCACCCTCAAGGACCAGAACGAGAGGGATGTTACCCTCAGCAGTTTCAGGGGGAAGAAGGTGGTGCTTTCCTTCCACCCTCTGGCCTGGACAGGCGTATGCACAACCCAGATGCAGGACCTGGAGAAGCACAAGGCAGATTTGGACCGGTTGGGCGCTGTGGCCCTGGGCCTGAGCGTGGACAGCGTGCCGTGTAAAAAAGCCTGGGCCGAAAACATCGGCGTCAAGGAAACCCCTCTCCTGGCCGATTTCTGGCCTCACGGAGGCGTTGCCCAGGCTTATGGCGTCTTCCGAGAGGAACACGGCTCCAGCAAGCGTGCTGTCCTTATCGTGGACGGGGAGGGGATAGTCCGCTTCAAGAAGATATATCCCATCAAGGAAGTGCCCGACATGGGGGAAATCCTCAAGGCATTGGAGAGCTTTTAGTCGAATGTAGGTGCTGCGTGATGGGGGAAAAGACCCGGCACAACCTTTACCAGGCGTTTGTGGGTGAAGCCAAAGCCTACTTCCGCCTGCTGGCCTATGCTGAAAAGGCAGAGGAAGAGGAGCTTCCCCAGATAGCGGCTCTTTTCAGAGCGGTGGCTGAGGCTGAACGGATCCACGCCACCCGCAACCTCCATCTTCTGGAAGAGGTAGTGGTCAAAGACAGCGAAACCAACTTGCAGGCTTCTTTCCAGAGGGAAGAAAAGGCCAGTGGTGTGTTCTATCCCCAATTCATCCGTGAAGCGGAGGAAGAGGGGGACCGGCGGGCGGCTATCTCCTTCAGTCAGGCCAGGGACGTGGAAGAGGGGCACGCAGCCATCTACAAGCGAGCCCTGCAGCATCTATTGGCAGAGACCGTCCAGGTCTACCACGTGTGTCAGGTATGCGGTTACATTGCCGAAGGCCAGGCTCCCGAACGATGCCCAATCTGCGGTGCCCCACGGGAGCAGTTCAGGCAGGTCACTTGATGACAAACAGCACAGGGCAGACCAAAGTAGGGTGCACTCATCAAACAGGCTAAGGAGGCAACCGAGAAGAATGAGCAACCAGAACCTGAGTCTTTTGGACGCCATCCAGATGGCTATGGAAGCCGAGCAGAAAGCAGCAGCATTTTACGCTGATGCTGCCCAGAGGGCGGCCAATCCGCTGGGCAGGGAGCTTTTCGATCAACTGGCTGGTTTTGAACGCTACCACCACGCCAAACTGGCCGATCTGGAGAAGTCTTTGCGGAGCGAGGGCACTTTCATTGAGTATGAGGGCAAAGAACTGACACTCCCGGTACCCGGTGAAGTAGATAGCAAAGAGGCCAACAAGATGAGTGTGCTGGAGATCATCACTCTGGCTATCAACGCCGAACGCGAGGCGGAAAAGAGATACACCGCTCTTGCCGAACAGACTGGCGATCCGGCCGGACAGGCCATGTTCAAAAGATTGTCCCAGGAAGAGTACACCCACTTTCGTATCCTCAACGATGAGTACTATAACCTGAACAACCAGGGAAAATGGGTGTGGGCAGAGTAGAAAGCAAATTTACATAAAGGAGGAAGCGATGAATTGGATAACGTTTCTCAACGTGATGATTGAAGACGAAAAAGGCGCCATCAACAAGTACCGGCTGGCCCTGGAACAGGCCGAGTCAGAGAAGCTCAAGACCGTGTTCGAGCGACTCATGCACGAAGAGCAGGTTCACGTTGATTTTCTCGAGGAAGAGATCCGCAGGCTGAAGAAAGCGTCATAGGGCTGAACACGATGCGAAGGGGTCCCTACCGAGCCCCCTCCCGTCCCGGTCGGGAGACCTGCGGCGGCCAAGGGCGGCTTTGGTAAGGGAGGAAAGCTGGTCTGTGCCAGAGCAAACATTTTCGGTGACCTTTTGGGGTGTGCGGGGTGGGTATCCCAAACCCGGACCAACGACGAACCAATTCGGCGGCAACACCACCTGCCTGGAAGTCCGTGCCGGCCATCACCTGATCATCATTGATGCCGGTACGGGCATCATTGACCTGGGTGAAAAGTTGATGGCCCAACACCAGGCCGATGGGAAGCCCATCGTGGCCACCGTACTCTTTACCCATACCCACCACGATCACACCCAGGGCTTCCCTTTCTTCATACCGTCCCGCCTGGGCAGCAGTGTGCTGTACATCTTTGGTCCCAAATGGTTGCATCAGGACCTGGAGGCTGTCCTGGCCCATGCCATGTTGCCGCCGGTTTTCCCCGTCGCCTTAGACGAGCTGGGGTCGCTGCGGGTTATCCGCAACATATCTGAAAGCGAGATGATTGTCTTGAGCGAGCCCGCTGCACCTCCGCAGGTATGTAACATCTATCGCGACTATGAAGCCTGCTCCCCGTGGGAAGTCAGGGTGATGATCCTGCGCAGCTACTCACACCCGCAAGGCGTCTTTGTCTATCGCCTCGAGATGGGCGACAGGAAACTGGTCTTCGCCACCGATGTGGAAGGTTACGCCGGTGGTGATCGGCAACTGATCCGATTCGCTCGCCAGGCTGACCTGTTGATCCACGATGCCGAGTACACTGCGGAGGAATACCTTGATAAGAACTCCCCCCGGCAAGGTTGGGGCCATAGCACGTGGGAGATGGCTGTCGAAGTGGCTCAGGCCGCTGGGGTCAAAAAACTGGTCCTCACCCATCACAACGCCCATCACGACGATGCTTTTCTGGAAGACATGGAACGACAGGCTCAGGCCCTCTTCCCGGTTACCCTCGTCGCCCGCGAAGGGCTGACCCTGAAAATATAAGCAAAAGGAGGTAGAAAAATGCCCGAGTTTCTCAATCCCTTCAGCGGAAAAGTGCCGGATCGCAAACTCACCACCGAGGAACTGATCCGGGCGATCCGTCTGGACCTTGCCGCCGAGGAGGAGGCGGTCCACCTCTACATGGCCCACGCCGAAGCTACCGACCATCCCCTGGCTAAAAAGGTGCTGATGGACATCGCCAACGAAGAGCGGGTCCACGCCGGTGAATTCACCCGCCTGCTGGAAATCCTGACAGGAGATGAAGACAGGTGGCTGGCGGAGGGAGCCCGGGAAGTGGACGAAATGGCCGCTGAGCTTGGCAAAACAACAGTGGGTAGCTTGAAAGCAGACAGGTAAGGAAAGGAGCAACAAAAATGAGCGACTATCTCATGCGTGAAGAGGCGCCCCTCAGCACTGAGGAATGGGCGCAACTAGACAGGGTGGTGGTAGACGTGGCCCGCCAATTGCTGGTGGGCCGGCGAGTCATCCACCTCATCGGGCCACTGGGCGCAGGCGTCCAGACGGTGCCCGTGCTGGCCGTCGGCGGCGCCGAGGCCTGCCTGCACGACGAAGCAGGCTGCGCCTGCGAACCCGGCGAGTGCGAGGTGATCCAGGTGACCGGGCACAGATTTTTGCCTCTGCCTCTCATCCACCAGGATTTCCGCCTCTCGTGGCGCGACATCGAGACCAGCCGCCGGATGGGGTGGCCGCTGGAGCTGGGGCCGGCCGCCGCCGCCAGCGCCGCCTGTGCCCGCGCCGAAGACGAGCTGATTTTCCACGGCCACCCCGAGCACGGATACGAGGGCCTGCTGAATGCCACCAACCGCCATACCGTGCCTCTGGGCAACTGGGACGAGCCAGGCCAGGCCTTTGCCGACATCGTGGCCGCCACCGAGGCCCTGGTGGCCGATGGCTTCTACGAACCCTTTGCCGTCGTCCTCAGCCCCGCCCTGTACGCCAGGACCCAGCGCCTGGTCAAGGACATGGGCAGGTTGGAGAGCCAGCTCATTGCGGACGTGGCCGAGGGCGGCCTGTTCCGCTCGCCGGTGCTGACCGGGAACGAGGGGCTGGTCGTCGCCCAGGGGGCACATAACTTTGACCTGGTCGTGGCTCAGGACCTCATCACGGCCTATCTGGGGCCGGAGAACATGGACCACAACTTCCGCGTGCTGGAAATCCTGGCCCTGCGCATCAAGCGGCCTGGGGCCATCTGCACCCTGGAGAAGGCTGCCTCAAAGCGGTCAGGCTGATAGCTCCCTTCCCTCTTGTGGGAAGGGCGGGGGATGGGGGTCGAAGGAGGCCACACCATGAACAGTATGACGCGACGCCGATTTACCCGGCTGGTCCTGGGAGGGATCGCCCTGTCCGTCTTCGGCGGCTGCGCGCCGGAGGAGGCAGCCCAGGCCACAGCCATACCCAAAACCTCACCTTTGCTGGGAGAGACGCCAGGTCCTGCCAACCTGGCCAAGACGGCCTCGCCGACCAGGACTCCAACAACGACACCGACGCCCCGCCCTACCCGGCCTCTATTGTACAATGAGAACCGCCCTGGCTTTTACATCCGCTACTACAGGCCCTTTGAGGCAGTGGATCCCACCGGCTGGACTCTTTCCGTGGAAGGGCTGGTGAAGAAACCCCAGGAGTTAACGCTGGCCGACGTCCAGTCCTTGCCCCTCGTCTCGCAGGTGTCGCGCATGAAGTGCGTGGAGTGCTGGTCGGCGGCGGCCAGATGGGAAGGCTTTCACCTGCGCTCATTGATGGAAATTGTCAGCCCGCTGCCGGAGGCCAGGTGGCTCCACTGCTACTGCGCCGACGACTACTACGAGTCCTTGAGCCTGGAGGAGTTGCTGAGAGAACGGGTCCTCTTTGTGCATCGTATGAACGGCCAGCCTCTTCCCGACGAGTACGGTGCTCCGCTGCGGCTCATGGTCCCCTTCAAATACGGCTACAAAAGTCCCAAGGCCATCGTCCGCCTGGTCTTCTCCGGGGAGGAGCTGAGGGGCTACTGGCCGACGGTGGGAGCCTACAGCGCGGCAGGAGACATCCAGCCGGGACGGGATTATCCTCTCGACCTGGGGGAATTCCGCCAGATCACTGGGGGTGAGGTCAAATACCCGGATGGCATCGAATCTAAAAATGAGTAGGTCAAGAGTTTAGTGCCTATCCGAAAAACTGTAGGGCAGGCTTTCCAGCCTGCCTGGACAGCCTGGAAAGGCCGTCCTACACCTTTTTCGGATAGACTCTTAGGAAGAAGGAGGTGAAAGATGTTCGAGCGGAACGAGAGCACGGTGGATCGCATCGTGCGAGCCGTGTTAGGGCTCATCTTGCTATGGGTTGGTCTGTGGCCGCTGGGAGGGTTGCAGGCCACCGTAGTGGGGATCATCGTGGCCCTGATCGGGTTGGTGCTGGTGGTCACCGCCATCACCGGCTTTTGCCTGATTTACCGCCTCGTGGGCATCTCCACGCTCAAGAAGTGAGGGATTACAAGCCATACTTTTGCCAACAGGAGGTAAGTAACCATGGCCGAGTTAAGCGAACGCATCCAGAAAGCGGACTGGAAGAAAGAGAAGCACGTGCCGGTCATCGAGGCCCCAGATAAGGTAAAGGCGGATGAATTTTTTGAGGTGAAGGTTGGTATAGGGAAAGAGATTGCCCATCCCAATACTACCGAACACCACATCCGCTGGATTTCGCTGTACTTCCACCCGGAGGGAGAAAAGTTCACCTACCAGGTAGGCCACTTTGATTTCTCCGCCCACGGCGAGGCCGTCGCCGGCCCCAACCAGGGTCCCGTTTACACTCATCACGAAGTGACGGCGTCGCTGAAAATCAACAAGCCCGGCACGCTGCACGCCCTGGCCCTTTGCAACATCCACGGCCTGTGGGAGAGCAGCAAAGAGATCGGTGTAAGCTGAAAACAGGCAGTGCAGACCCCGGAGACCGGCGTGGATCTCTGGGGTCTGCATTTTAACGTTACAGCCTCACGCCACGCCAGGGAGGAAAGGTGTCTTACGCCAACTGGGTACGAACAGAACTGAAAGACCTGAGCCAGTCCCTGGGTTTCCGGTACCTTCCAAAGGAGGAACTGGAAAGCCGCCTGGCCAGGCTTAGAAAGGGTATGGAAAAAGCGGAGATGGAGGCCCTTCTGGTGGTGCAGAAGATGGACTGTTACTATCTTTCCGGGACCACCCAGGACAGCCTGCTCTTCGTGCCGCTGGAGGGCAGGCCGCTGCTCATGGTCAAACGGGAGGTGGAGCGAGCCAGGGTGGAATCGCCATGGGAGGAAGTGGTGGGATTCCAGTCGGCACGCCAGCTCCCTGACCTGATACACAGCCATTGTGGCCGACTGCCCCACACCCTGGGATTGGAGCTGGACGTTCTCCCTGTGAAGGATTACTTCAGGTACCAGGACCTCTTTCCAGGCGCCAGGTTCATGGATGCTTCCCCACTGATACGAGACCTCCGCAAGATCAAATCTCCATTCGAAATCGAGCTTATGAGGGTGGCAGGGGACATAGGCAGGAGGGTGTACCAGGAAGCCAGGGAGATCCTCCAGGAAGGGATGACCGAGATCGAGTTCGGAGGCCTCATGGAGGCGACAGCCAAAAGATACGGCCATGAGGGGCTCCTCCGGGTCAGATCCCTTAACTACGAAGCTTATACCTGGCATGTGTTGAGTGGCCCCAGCGGGGGCATTGTGAGTCAGTCGGATTCACCGATGGGTGGGCTGGGGCTTTCGCCGGCCTTCCCCGTAGGAGCCAGTCGCAGGGTCATGAGGGCCCACGAGCCCATCCTGGTGGATTTTGGAATCTGTTACCACGGGTACCAGGTAGATCAGACCCGCATGTTCTCCATCGGGGAGATGCCAAAGAAATTCATTGACGCCTACCATGTCTGCCGGGAGATCCATGATGCGGTCCTGGCGGAGACCCGGCCGGGCGCGGAATGCGAGGCCATCTTCCATAAAGCCCTCCGGCTGGCGGAGAAGTCAGGTTACCAGGACAGTTACCTGGGGCCACCGGGGCTCCAGACCCGTTTCATCGCCCACGGCATCGGCCTGGAACTCAACGAACCCCCCTTCCTGGCCCAGGGCCATTCCTACCCCCTTGAGGAAGGCATGACCTTCGCTGTGGAGCCTAAGATCGTCTTCCCCGGCGAGGGTGCGGTGGGGCTGGAGAATACAGTATTGGTCACCCACAACGATTACGAGATCCTCACGCCATTAGAGCAAGGCATCTTCCAGGTGTGAGCTGGTTTCTAGCCACCTGACGGTTTTCCCCGAGGGGTCATTGCGAGGGCGCAAAGCGCCCGAAGCAATCTCCAAAATGGCCTTTGGGGATTGCTTCCCCCCCTTTGGGGGCTCGCAATGACCTCTCGGGGAAGGGACTTTCGCAGGCGTTCAAAGTGTCAGGTGGCTAGAGCTGGTTTTATCTCCCCCGAGGTGTTTTAGTCTGGCGAGAGGGCTTTTCATACACCCTGACGAAAGTAGCCCGCGCTCTGGAAAGGGTCATTTCATCTTTCCACAAGCCACGCAGCAACAATCGGCGCTCCGGGCGCGGCGCATTGTGCAGGACATAGTAAAAATTGAGGCGTTTCCCAGACACCTGATATTCCTGCTGCAGGGCCTCGATCTCATGCTGGAGCTGGGCTTCGATCTCGTCTGCGGTCGCCGGTTCAAACACGGTCTGATTCACCCGGCAGAAGGGACCCTTCTCACAGCGGCACTGTACGGCGATGCCGTCCTCCACCAATTCCCAGACACGGTGCGCCAGCTCCCGCCCACCAGAGGCGATGACGAAAGCTTCTATCACCGGCTCGGCGGCATGGGTGTATACCTCGATTCTCTGGCCAATAGCGGGAGCCCAGGGAGCAGGCAGGGGACGTCGCTCTTTAACCGCCTGGCGTTCGGCTGGTGGAGCAGAGGGCTTGGGTTTTTTCTCAGCCTTTTTCTCCACCTGAGGCACGATGGGCTCTGGCCTGGGGATGGGTTCGGGGCGAGGCTCAGGCGGTGGTGGGGAAGGAGCCCCGGCCTTCGGGGCAGGGAGGAGACGGACGGGTTCGCCATCGGCGGCGTGGCACAGCCCCACGTGTTCACGGCAGGTGCCCCGGCCACAGGTGGGACAGCGGTTCAGGCTGCTGGCACATACCGGCCGATCACATACCACACAGGTTTTGAGCTGGTCAACGCACAAACCACAGTAGACCCGCTTACAATCCACACATTGGGGCGACAGGCACTCCTCGTGGGCCAGATGTCCTCCGGTGCACAGGAACAGACGGTAAGAGGCATGGCCACAGACATCGCAGACCAGCGGTTCAACGCGATGGAGCAATGGATTCCACACCACGGTACGGGTGACGGTAGCCGTTCGATTGACGATTTTCATGGGTAACACGAGGCGAGGTTGGACGATGAGCAGCAGGTTGATCAGTTCCAGTTCGACGCGCAGCCGATACTTGGCCTCAGCGTCAGCCAGCTTGGCCTCTCGCTCGGCCCGTACGGCGATCAGCTTGTCTTCGAGCGATGGGCGCCGGTCTTCGGCAGCCCGCTCAAGACGACTTTTCAGGTCCCGCTCCATGTCATCGTAGTATTGCTCCAGTCGAGCGCGGTCCAACGCCAGGAAGCGCGCCGCTCGTTGCTGCAGGCTTTCCAGCGGCCCGGCCAGCTCGTCCAGGGCGGCGCGTTTGGCCCGCTCGAGCAAGCCCTCCAGCGCCTGGCGCGATAGCGGTTCTGCGTCCGGTAACCAGAATGGCCGCATCACCGGCAGGTGCTCGAAGGCGGGCGTGATTTCCAGCGGAGTCAGTCGCTCGATCTCGGCCAGTTCTTGCACTGCGTAGCCGCCCTGGGCATCCATCAGCACCGACAAAAGTTGCTCCCGCTTCTCGTCGGTGATCAGAGCCGCCTTGAAATTGAAGCGCACGTAGTGGCCAAGGGCGGGGCTTTCAGTCTGACCTTCCACCTCGACAAGGCGAGCGTTGGGGAAGGAAAGGGCGCGGCGAGCCAGCTCAGCCAGGCCGCGCTTGTCTAACCGCACGGCATTGGCATAGAGGCAGGTACAGGCTGGCCTCTGGCGCGCTGCTTCGATCAGGCTCTCGACGAGGGGATGGCCGTAGCTCAGGTGTATGACCTCCCCTGTGCCATCGGCTTCCATTGCCAGTGCCTCGTCGAAGGCGAAGCGCTGATAGGGAGGCACTCCCAGGCGCGCTGCCAGATCATCGGGCAAGAGCACCTCGTACACCCCATAGGCCGGCGGCTCGACAATCGCGCCCGCTTCCCGGCAATAGTTCAATACAAAGTCTGCGAGCTCATCCATCTGCCATCTTACTCAGCCGTAAAGTCCTCTCCAAAGAGGGCCTCGTCGTACTCTTGGGCGCGCCGGTAGGCCTCACGTGCCTGCACCAGGGCTTCGCCCAATTGCTCAAAACCGCTGGCCACTTCTTCGGGGGTGCGGGCCCGGGCCCAGACTTCCATAACCAGGTCCTCAAAGTCGCGCTCTTCGGCCAGTTGCCCCAGGATCATGCCCGTCTCCCCAATGACCAGCTCGAACATGTTCAGTTTGCGATCGAGCAGATTCAGGATATAATCTTCAATGGTGCCTTCGGCTGAGAGGTTAAAAATGTCCACCTCGCGCGTCTGGCCAATACGGTGAATGCGGCCCACGCGCTGTTCAATGCGCATCGGATTCCAGGGCAGGTCAAAGTTGATCATGGTGCGGCAGAATTGCAGATTGCGTCCCTCGCCAGCGGCTTCGGTGGAGAGGAGCACAGACGCGCTCTGCTCGAAGCGGCGGATGGCCTCGTCTTTCTGGGCCGTGGACAGGCTGCCGTGATAGAGCACAAAGTCTATCCCCAAAGCCCGTAAGCGCCCGGCCAGTCGCTCCAGGGTGGCGTTGAAATGGGTGAAAATGATGACCTTGCTGTCGGACGGGTTGTCAACCCGCCCGACCATGGAGCGCAGGAGTTTTTCCAGAGCATCGGCTTTGGCCCACGATTCGACCTGAGTGGCGCGGTCGGCCAGGGCCAGCAATTGGGCCCGGTGGGCTCGCATCTCGTTCCGCTCGGCCAGCCTCTGCAGGGTCGGCGCAGCAGCCCAGGGGCTGCTGCCGATCTCGCGCTGGAGCGTTTGCAAAGTAAACTTTTGCGCCGAAGTGAGCCCATTGCCCGGCGCTGCTTCGGCTTCGCCGCCGGATTCTGGGGCCGAGGTCCGGATCTGTTCTCGCACGAAGGCACTGACGTCCTCGTACAGGGCCCGCTCGTCTGGACTCAGCTTCAGACGGATGGTGTGGGCATGGCGAGGGGGCAGAGAGACGCTCACCTGGCTCCGGGAGTGGCGCACCATCACGTCGGCCAGCAGTTCCCGCAGTCGGCCCCGGTTCTTGGGCAGGCGTGGGTCACCCTGCACCACGAATTGTTGTCGAAATTGGCGCGGCGTCCTGAGCTGACCTGGCTTCAGGATGGTGATGAGATTATACAGTTCATCCAGGTCATTCTGCACCGGCGTGGCCGTCAGCAGCAGGATGTACTTCTTCTGCAAAGCGTTGACAAACTTCCACGACACGCTGGTGCGGTTTTTCAGGTGGTGGGCCTCGTCCACAATGACCAGGTCATAGACAATCTGGGTGATTTCGCGGCGATGTTCCGCGCGCCGGGCAGTGGCCAGCGAGGCGATCACGTGGGGGAAGGTCGCCCAGGCTCGTGGGCCAAGGGCGCGAAATTCGGGGTCGGAACTGGTGACAAAGTCAGGGAGGCGGAACTTGTAGGCCAATTCCTCACGCCACTGCTCGACGAGGGCTGGTGGGGTGAGGATGAGCACCCGGCTGACCAGTCGGCGCAACAGATATTCCTTCAGCACCAGGCCGGCCTCGATGGTCTTGCCCAGGCCGACCTCGTCACACAGCAGGCCGCGGCCCCGGAAGCGGCGCAGCGCCGTCTGCGCCGTTTTCACCTGGTAGCCGAAAGGGACAAAGTCGAGGGTATCCAGGCAGATCAGCTCATCGAAGCCGGCAACCAGTAACAAATGTTCGGCCTGGAGCTGGAGCCGATACAGACCCGGCCTGGTCAAAGCCCCACTGACAACCGCCCCAAGGACAGTCTCGGTGCCAGGCAACAGACGCACATCATAAGTTCCTTGCAATGGACGTTCCATACGCTTATTCCTCCGGCGTAACTATTCAGGCGGTGAAAGTCACCTTCCTGGGCCTGCGGCCGATGGCCGGCCTTCGCCGACCAGCCTGCGCCGACTGAAGTCGCCCTTCCTGGGCCTGCGGCCAATGGCCGGCCTTCGCCGACCAGCCTGGCGCCGACTGAAGTCGCCCTTCCTGGGCCTGCGGCCGATGGCCGGCCTTCGCCGACCAGCCTGGCGCCGACTGAAGTCGCCCTTCCTGGGCCTGCGGCCAATGGGCGGCCTCCGCCGACCAGCCTGCGCCGACTGAAGTCGCCCTTCCTGGGCCTGCGGCCGATGGCCGGCCTTCGCCGACCAGCCTGCGCCGACTGAAGTCGCCCTTCCTGGGCCTGCGGCCAATGGCCGGCCTCCGCCGACCAGCCTGGCGCCGACTGAAGTCGCCCTTCCTGGGCCTGCGGCCAATGGGCGGCCTCCGCCGACCAGCCTGCGCCGACTGAAGTCGCCCTTCCTGGGCCTGCGG